>Ga0172379_10002290_pt1 | contig 34395 bp, 32 predicted proteins | sample GrowelOW334metaG_FD_119756 | JGI IMG/M metagenome (GOLD analysis project Ga0172379, IMG submission 119756) | Groundwater microbial communities from an aquifer near a municipal landfill in Southern Ontario, Canada - Groundwater well OW334 metaG | ecosystem: Environmental > Aquatic > Deep... | reverse complement strand
CTTTGCCCGCGGGTAAATTTTGCTTTTAAAAGCGGGGGCTGGGGGCGCTTTTAAAAGCTTGATATAAAATAGTTTAAAACCTTTTTTTGAATTCAATTCGAACTTCGGCGTAAAATCGGAGCCTTACATAACAAAAAAATAACGCTAATTTTAGCGTTATTTTTTAGTATTTTGATTGTGTGTAAATTCCCTTGACAATTATGTTAGAATAAGATAACATTAAGTTAGGTATATTTAACATAATATTATAAATAAATAACAATTATATGGAAAATAAAAAAAACGACAAAAAAAGATTTATATTAATAACTGTTCTTTTGGGTCTTTTGATCGTTACTATTTCTGCTTGGGGCATGCTTGGTTATTTAAACACTGGCAAAAAGTCAGGCGTTGGCGTATTAGTTATTCCTCTGATTTTGGTTGTGTTTGGCTTTAAATTAATTAAAAATAAATATCAAAGTCTTAAATATGGCGAGCCGTTAAAAGACGAAAGGTCAAGAAAGCTGGAAACAAAAGCCGGGGCTTATGCTTTTTATATTGGCATTTACTGGTTGCTTGGCTTAAGTATGGCTATTGATTATTTTAACTTAAGCATTCCGGCTAGTTCGGTGCCAAGCATAGGCATCGCCGGTATGGCAATAATTTTTGGATTATCTTATTGGTATTTAAATAAAAGAGGCGAATAACAAAAAAGTATGAAAAATAGAATTAAAGAATTTAGAGCTAAATATAATTTTACTCAGGAGGATTTAGCTAAAAAAGTCGGCGTTAGAAGGGAGACTATTGTTTTTCTTGAAGGAGGAAAGTATAATCCTTCTTTAAACCTGGCTCATGACGTGGCTAAAGTGTTAAAGACAACGATTGATGAATTGTTTATGTTTTAAACTGGATGTTAGAATTTTTTATTAATTTTTGATATAATTAATACATAACAAAAAATCAAACTATGAAAAAATATTACAGAAGAATAATCTATTTTGTTTTGGTAATATTATTCGGCGTGTTTATGTTTGTCTACGGTGAATATGACGATAGCCCCGGTGGGCAATTAATGGGGCTGATAGCGGTTATCATCGGAATTATAGGATTAATAAAGAATAAAAAAACTTTTGATTAAATCGTTTAATGATTAAATAATATGGAAATTACAATTTTTTTGGCAAAATTTTGGGGCAGTCTTTTTATGATTCTTGGCGCGATGTCTGTAGGCGCAAAGTTGTTGGGCAGAATTATAGAGTATACCGAAGATAAAACCATTACTATTTCTACCGGTTATATTACCTTTTTACTGGGGCTGGCTACCGTTGTCGCGCATAATATTTGGGTTGCCGACTGGCGAATTACCATTACTATTTTAGGCTGGACTACGTTATTTAAAGGTATTGAAAAAATTGGGTTTCCCGATCGTGTTAATAAAAAGGCCCAAATGTTCAAAGGCGGACAGATGTTTTGGGGCGGCATAATATTCCTTATTGGCGCTTGGTTCTTTTGGATGAGTTTTTAATAATTAATAAGTTATTAATATGCTGAAAATTTTTAATCGCCAGAGCGAAGAGAAAACCAATACTTTAGCCGTAATAAATTTTGCCCGCTTTTTATTCGCCGGTTTGATAATTTTTGAAATTTTGAATTTTCTCAAAATTTTACAATTTAACACCCAGTTTACCTGGCTGGGATTAGTGATTACGGCTATTTTTTGTTTTGCCCTTTTAGAAATAACGGCCTCCAGGTATAGGCAAAAAAAAGGCCATTACCTCCATTGGTCTGTTTGGATAATAGTAACTATTGCCTTAGGCCTAGACGCGGCCGGGGATTTTTTTCATTTATACGGCAACATAATTTGGTGGGATCAAGCCGTCCATTATTCAGTCAGCGCTATTATTAATTTCACTCTCTTCGCTATCATCAATGCTTTTTGGATTGATAAATTTGAATTTTGCCTGCTGTTTAAGCAAGGCCGGTTAAAACTCGCCTTATTTCTTTCTACAACTTCAACCATCGGCCTAGGAGCGCTTTACGAGGTAGAGGAATATTTAGAAGATATTTTTTTCCATACCAATCGGCTGGGGCCCGGAGCGGATACGGCCAACGATTTAACTATGAATATTTTAGGCGCGCTGACAACCGTGGTCATAGTCTATATTTATTGTTTAATCACCCATAAGAGAAAAATTATCAACTAAATAACTAAATTAAAATTTATGAAAGGATTTAACGCCAACATTGAAAAAGACACTTTGGCCAATAATAATTTTCGCCAGGTGCTTTATACAGGAAAGCACAGCCAGCTGGTTTTAATGTCTTTAAAACCCAAAGAAGAAATCGGCATGGAAGTGCATAAGGATAACGACCAATTTTTTCGCTTTGAGGCAGGGCAGGGCAAATGCGTTATTGACGGCAATGAATATGAAGTCAAAGACGGCTCGGCTATAGTCGTGCCGGCCGGCGCCAACCATAATGTTATTAACGTTTCCGCGAGCGAGGATTTAAAGCTCTACACGATTTATTCTCCGGCGCACCATAAAGACGGCATCGTGCGCGCCACTAAAGCGGAAGCCGAAGCCAACGAAGCTGAATTTGACGGCGCGGTCACGGAATAGTTTTTAAGTTCCCGCGCAAGGTTTAAATAAAAATCACCCCGCTCAAAGGGTGATTTTTTATTTTATGCTATTTTTATAATTTATTTGCTTACCACAATCATATCTTTGCCTATCTGTTTGATGATTTCATGGTAGCCGGTGGGATAATCGCGGATGGCTTCATAAAAAACAGTGGCGTCGTAGCGGTAAAGTTCGCCCAGCCTGGTTCCCGGATCGTTAGTGATGAATTCTTTTATGGCCGGATCATAGCCGCGGACAACCACCATATGCCGGGGCGGTCCGGGCGCTTTATAATTTGGGTTATGCATGATTTGGCCGTTCATGGGCGTAATTACCAGGTTGCCCTTAGCCAATTCTTCAATAATATCATTGACGGTTATGTCTCTGACCAAAACCACCTTGCCATAATTAAAATAGTCTTTAAAAATCCAGTCAACCGCGTCCTGGGCGGAGATATCGCGGTATTCTCCGTATTTTTTCAGAAGCCAGTCCGAAATACCGGTAATTTCTTTTAAAGCCTCGTCTTTAGTTAAGCTTTGCCCGCGCGCCCATTTTACGGCCATTAGAGCCGAGGCCTCTTCACAGCCGTCTTGCTGGCGCTGATCCGCCCAATCGCCGAAAGGCGCCTGCGCGGTAAAAGGCACGTTAGCAAGCAGCACTTTTTTATGGATATCAAAAAAGGCTAGCGGTTCGCCGATTATGCCGATCGGAATATTGGCTAAATCCAAATTGCTCACGCCCCGGCCCAATTCGCGCATAATTTTAAAAGCATCGTCCGGCCGGCCCAAATAATATTTTTTATTATTTTCCGGGTAGATATAATAAGCTTCACCATTCTGTTCCACGTCCAAAAGAATCATACCAGATAATCTCTCCGGAAAAATATCCGTGTTAGCGATAAAATCATGTTTGGCACCAAGCGCCAGCGATTTCATAATTTTAAAAGCATCGGCCGGCCGGCCCAGGTAATAGGCTTTGCCGTTTATCGGATAAACATACCAGGCTTCGCCGTTAGCTTCCACTTGCAAAAGAATATAACCGGTGGCTTCTCCGGCATAATGCGCGCCTTCGACCGCTAAAGACAAGAAAAGCATAGTCAATAAGGCTAAGGTAAAAATAATTTTGCGCGGATATTTTAAATTTGTAAGCATATAATTAGCGGAATCGGTTAGGAAATATGCCGGCAATAATAATGCCGGATTATAAGTTTTCAGTTTTTCTTTTTGTCGCAAGATATATTACTAAGCCGGCAATAATTAAAAATATTACCAAACCGCCGCCGACAAGAAGGATATAAGGCTTTAAGGGAGGTTTTTGCTCCGAGGCCGCCGCGTTTACCGCCGGCTCGGTTTTCGGGCAATCCGGGTCTAAGTCAGCCAAACCTTTATTGCACCAGCCGTCTTTTCCGCCGGCCGGGCAATCAGATGCGCAGACAAGGTAATTTTCTTTTTCACCGCACTTCGCGTCTCCGCAGCCGGGGATTAGATAGCTTACATCTTTTTGATCCAATAAATTTTTATTGGCATCGTAAAGACTAAGCAGTTGAACGTCTGGATAATAGGGCAAAGCAATCGTTTTACTGAATTCATCCGCCATATTGTCGTTTATCGGTTCAGTAATTTCTCCAGGATAAGGCGGTCTTGGCGAAACGCGCGGATCAAGTGATAATTTTCTCATGTCCAGCACTTGCCCTGACGACGAAATCATTTCCAGCCAGTATTGATAAGGCCCTATTTCCAGCTCTTTTTCCGGCTCCGAAACATAGCCCTGGCCGTTCATAACTTCGCCGATTTTCACCTGACCGCGGTTAAATTGGATTTCCACTAAAAAAATTTGCTGTGTTTGTGCGAATGCCGCTGCGGCATAGAACAAGGCGCCGATAAGCAATAAAAATTTAAAGATTTTCATATTTTTATCTGTATGAATTAAATAATTTATTAATCTGATTTATATTTATAACGCCAAAATCCGTTACTGTATGATTTCTCATTATACCGTTGCTGATTGATCGATAATAGGTATTACGGTAATCGCAGCCCGTGTAGCAGCCGGTACCGGACAATAGGGCGCCTTGCGCTGTTTGCGGCGTTCTCCATTTAGTGCAAACCGAACTGGTATCGCAATTAACGCTTAAGTTTACGATAGTGGCTCCTCGATCCGGAACGACGCTATCAACATATTCATCGTCTAATTGTCCAAGGCTATGTCCGAATTCATGAACAACCACGCCTTTGAAGTTTGAGTCATTGGCTGCAACAATCGCGTAGCCGCCTTTATAGGCGTACGATCGGAAATTGCCGTCAACCATGACTATAGTTCTATCGCCCGGGCAAAGGCTGGCGATTGGTGAAATATTAGAAGCGTTGCAGTCCGGCTGGTGAGTGCTCCAGCCGGCGCAGCCTAAATTCATTGGAGAATCCACTCGATGAATATTGATTTTGGAGTTTTGCGCGTTAAACGGTACAATCCCGAATAAATAGCCGTAGGCGGCTTGGACTTTAGCGATAAAATTCGGTATTTCCGAGCTCGTATATTTATCAGCGATAAAAACAATATCCAGTTTATCGGCGCTATTGCCGTTATTAACAATAGTCGTGCAGGTTGGCGTGTCGCTAATATTAAAATTTATAATATTATTATGCGGCAAGGCGTTAACGGTCGCGTTGAGATGATAATTGCCATTAGGGAAAACCAGCTGTAAGTCCGCGCCCCAGATATCATCGTTAGCCGCTCCGTCATTATGAGTACCGTCATTATATAATAATATATACTTAACAGGCGCATTAGCTGAATTATAAATATTCATGCTGGCGCTAGTAATTGGAGCGCCTTTAATCTTGATACTCAACTTACTGCCCCAGACAAAGGTTTGTCCGTTACCGGCCGGAGATAAAACCGTAAGAGTCACCGGGCAATCAGTTGTGTTGTAGTTGCAATTTTCATCAATCGTGTTTCCGCAAATTTCAGTGGCCGCCGGATTGATATTCGGATTGGCGTCATCGCAATCTATCCCCGCGCTTAAGCAGTTAAGGCCGCTGGTTTTTCCATAGCCGTCTTTATCGTCATCAAGGCACAGAGGCTCAACAATTTCTATAGTAACTGATTCACTGGCCGTGGCTCCGGCCGCGTCGGTGGCAACCACGGTTATCAGATGCGTGCCCAAGGAAAGGTCGTTTTTAATAATTCCGCCGCCGATCTCGCGGCCGCTACTCTTACCGCTACGGTCTTTATCGACGCTGCCGTCGATTTTTCCGTCTTTATTCGAGCTCCAAGAAAAAGCATAAGGCGAGGCGCCGCCGTTGACTCCGGCGTTAAAAAATATATTTATGCCCTGTTCGTAAGCTCCGGGAGTTGGCTGATATATTTTTAATACCAGGCCGGAGATTATTTTAATATTTATAGATTTAACAAAGGTTTTCGCGGCGTCGTCGGTTACGGTTAAAGTAATTTTATGATCGCCGAGCGATAAAGTGGAAATTGAAAAATGATCAGAGGCGCTAATCACGCCATCACGATCCGATGCCCAAGCATAATTAGCCGGCGAGATAGCTCCGGCCAGGCTGGAATTAAAATAAATCAAATTACCAAGAGGAAATTCTTCTCCGTTATAAGGAGTATTAATAGCCGCGAATAACGTATTGGCATTATAAACTGTTAGATTCAACGTTTGCTGTTTGGTCGCGCCTAAACTATCGGTAACGGTTAAATTAATAGTATGCGTTCCGGCCGATAAATTACTAGTCGCAAAATTGTTGGTAAGACCGGAATATAAAATTCCATCTTTATTTGATTGCCAAGCATATTTATAAGGGTAGCTTCCGCCGATAGCCGAAGCGGAGAAATTAATATTATCTTTAATAAGAAATTCAGAGGAAATCGGCTGCAGCACGGAAATTATGATATTCGTGCTACAGAGCTGATCGCCGCCCGCGCAGTCTTCGTCAATGCCGTTGCCGCAAATTTCGGCGGCGTTCGGATGGATAGCGGCGTTATTGTTGTTACAGTCAACACCGGATTGGGCACAGCCGGTTGAGCCGATTGCGCCATAACCGTCGTTATCGGCGTCAGCGCAGTTTATTGAATTATGGCAAGTCCCGTTAAGGCATATTTTCCCGGTAGTTGCGCAGTCAATGGTATTACACCATTCATTATCCGAATCCGCGTCGCAATTGCCGCAAGCCTGTATCCGGTTGGGAATTCTTGGATTGCATCTGTCAGCATCAACCCCTATATAACAATAAGAAGCGCTGAATAGTGGCAAAGAAAAAAATGCCAGAAAAAAAAACAATAGAGAAAAAGCCAGTGGTCAATAAATATAAAAATGATTTTTTAGATAAGAAATTAGGCATAATATATTTAAATTATAAGTTATTCAATCTGGCAATTTTCATCGCAGCCATCGCCGCTAGCGGCATTGCCGTCATCGCAAGCTTCCGCTATGCCATCATCGTTTTCAGGAATATTTTGAATAATGCTGTCACCGCAGTAAGTATAGGCACAACCAGCTCCGGGATGTATGCCGGCGTTACTATCATTACAGTCATCGCCGTACATTCCATTGCTGATAAAATTGGTGTTAAGGCACATGCTGGTATTATTATAAATTCTCATTGATCCGTCGCAATAACCATCTCGGTCGTCATCACAGCCTTCATCAATAATATTGCCGTTGCAATTATTGTCAAAAGTATCGCAAGACTCGTTAGCTCCCGGGTAGATAAAATTTTTTGCGTCATCGCAATCAATTGGACCGCAGCCGCCGCCTTCAAGGTTGTAGCTGTCATTATCGGCGTCAGTGCAAGTTACGGCGTTCATTGAAATATTTTCCAAACAACTTCCATCTGCCGGTGCGATCAGCCCGGATTCAGTATTAGCGCAAATGTTGTAGGAAGCGCCAGCCGCGTTCGTGGTATAAATATAGGCATGGCTTCCATCGGGCAAATTTAATTCGTTGTTAAGCGGATCAGGATCAGCAAATTTTTTTTCTTTTTCATCCCAGCAGGTTATCGGGTCATAACCTTCCGCGCCGCAAGCTCCTAATTTATTTATCGGATCAAGCGGCATGTTAAAACTAATTTCGCCGGAAAGGGTTTTCCAGCTCGGCCAAACCGAAATTGTTTTATTAGCCATATAGCTGCCCGCGCTTAAAGCCGGATAATATCCTTTGGCCTGTTTATAATTTTCCAGAGCGGTTTTTATATCTTTTAGATCGGCCAGGCGCTTAGTATCGCGGATCGCTTTTGCTTTAGCGGAAAGACAATAATCGTTTTTTGGGCAATCGGAATTGGTTAAACAATTAGTCGCATTATTTGCTTCACAGAAATTAGCCGCGGCTAAGTTGGTATTAAATTTCCAATGGATTAATATCTGGCCGAAAATATCCACCGTGTCGCCGGCCGCGTCTTGGTTATATGAGATGATATAAATATTGGTGTAAAAATTATCATTAGCTATATTGGCCGCGTTAACGTAAACCGTGCGGCCGTCGCGGACAGCCTCATAGCCGTCTATGACTATAGATTGCGGAGAGCTGGTGAATTTCTGCTCTTTGTACCCGCGTAGCGGTGAATAGTGGTTAGGATTAGGGATAACGCGGATCGCGATAGCGTCCGACGAAGGCGAAGCGACAGCTTGGCCGGCAATTATCGCAAGCATAAAAATTAAAGCGATAAAATATCGCCAGCGGCGTTCGAGAAATGATAAAATAAATGTCATATATTATTATATATTATAACATATTAAACTGTTTTTGTAAGCTTATTGAATAATTGATGATTCTATGGTAAATTTTAAATATAAATATTATTAATAACTAAAAAAATGGAAGAAATAAAACAAACGGCTTCGGCCGACGCTGAAGTTTCGGCGGACAAAAAAATTGCGGCCGGCACAGAAGAAAAAATTGACAAGCCAAAAAGAAAATGTCTTTTAACCAATGCCTTATTCCCGGTAGCCGCTATGCTTATTTTCGCCTTTGTCTATTATTTGAATTTTAATACGATTGCTCGGATTAAGGACTTAACTGATTATAAATTTTTGGAAATTTTTAATAATTATGGCGTTTATGGCGGATTAATACTTGGTTTTTTGTCATTAATTTTTGGTTATATTTTCCTGGGGCTGAAAAAGTTAGTTCACTTAAGCAAGTTTTCCCCGGTCAATCCGATTATACTCGCCCTGATTTACGCGCCGTGGTATTTTTTAGCCGAGGCTTTAGCTAAAGAGCCTAGATATACCGACATCGCCCGCCTGGTTTTGGATTTTTTAGTTGAGCCGATTCGCAATGCCTCATTATTTATGCTCTCGACCGCGGTTGTCTGGCTGGCTGTTATAATTATTGTAATAGTTGTAAAGAAATTTAAGCCTGGAAAAAATACTGTTGAGCTGGCCGGGTTGCTTTTGGCATTGTCGTTTTTAACTACCGGCTGTTTAAGCCAGCTAGAGGATGTTATTTGCATGATTATGCCTGACAGCGACCATTGCTACCAGGCGTCGGCTATGCAGAGCGGGAATCCGGATGATTGCGAACGGATTAAAGGCGAGAAATTCAAAGATGCCGGTTCTAACCCACCCAGAGATAAATGCTATCTTAATATCGCCGAGAATACCGGCGACCTTGAAGTTTGCAAGCGGATCAAGGGCGGCCTAATGAGCTATACGCAAGAAGAATGCTTTTTGGGCATAGCTATTAAATATGAAAATCCGGCCGGCTGTAAAATGCTAACCGGCGCCGCTAAGAGCGACTGCCGCGCGCAATTAGGCGATAAAATTGATTCGGCTGACGTTATCGCCGTGGACAATCAGATTGATGAACTTAAAAAATATTTAAAAGACGGTTCGGACGCTGATTTGGAAAAACAGCTTAAAGGGCTTGAAGACAAAAGAAAAGATATGATTGACGTCTTAACTAAAACCAATAAGGCCGAATATGAAAAACAATCTGATCCGATTAATAAGGATATTCTCGGCGATTATGCGGTCGGGGATCTTGATCGCGAATCAAAGGATAAATTAATCAATCTTAATGAAAATCTAAAAGCTAAGGGCTTTAAGATGACCCAGGAGCAACTTGACGCTTTTAAGGATTATTACAAATTTATCAGCGATCCGAATAACGATATTGAGCAAATGGATGACGCTAAATTGCTTAAAGACCGCTGGAATGAGAAGATGGGTAATGTGGTGGACAAGTTTAAAATCTGGAAATCAGGCCCGAGTGAGGGAGAAGCTAAATTGGATGAACAACTGCGTTTTTATGAGCGCATGCTGGAGCGCCAGCAATCAATCAACGAAGGTTTATCGGAATTCGGCGAGGACGTCAAGCGCAATATGGATATGGTTAATAATGCCATTCAGGGACAGGTTGGAGACGCGGTTAAAGATAAAGTTATTGAAACGATTTTCGGCGAAATAACCGGTAAGACGGTCGGCATAACCACGACGGTCATCGGCGAGGCCTTAGACGTAGTCAAGGGAGAAGCTAAATCCAAGGAATTTCGCGGTTTAGTGCGCGCTTATAATCTCGGCATGCAGGAAGAATTAGGCAAATTCGGCGGAGACACGGACAAGGCGCACGCGGAAGTGGTTAAAAAAATGCAGCAAAACGCCTATGAGTACGAAGACTCAAACACTTTTGCCAAATACGGCAATGTTCTAGAAAATAAAGATTGCGACGGAACCAATCCGCACTGCGTCAATAAAGAAGTATTTTGGAAGGCTATGAAAAAGTCGTATAAGTATCAGCATGGCAATTAGTTAGATCGCGTATTTAAAAGATAATTTTTAATGTTTTAATCAGAAAAACTAAAAGAGGGGGAGCAATGGAAAAAGTGATTTGTTTGGCTTGCAAGGAAGAAGTAAAAGTAAAGTTGGAAAAATATGGCAACGGACATATAGCGATTTGTCCGCTTTGCGGAAAACTTGCCTATAATGGCAAATAAAAAAGGCAGCAGGCAGGCAGAAGCCAACGCGCTTCTGCCTGCCTACTAAAATTTTTTTAGAACAAAAAATCAGTTAAATAGCTGATTTTTTATTTATGATAATAAAAAGAGACGTTGCCGAGTTTAAATGAATAGAACAAAAGTTGGACAAAAACCAGGGTAAATATCGCCTTGCTTTTTTTAACATTTTATGTTAGTTTTAAATAAATAATAAGCTTAATTTTTTTAAAAATATGAAAAAAATTATTTTCTCGCTATTATCAATCGCCTTGCTTTTCGGCTTGGCCGGCTGCGCTAAGAAAAACACCATAACCGTAGCTGACGGCAAGGGCGGTTTTATCCAGGTGGAAGATAAATCAAGCCAAAAAGAAGAAAAAGCTAAGAAAGGCGATATTAGTACTAATATTTGCGAGGAATTTACGGCCGATTTTATTTACTCCATAATTAAAAAGCCGATTGTCAGGGTCGAGCCGTCAAAGCTGGCGACCGTTTATGCCTGCGATTATTTTACTGATTATAAGGACGATTTTTATAAAGACGCCAAATATGATTATGTCGGCGCCGGCGGGCCGAGTATTTCTATTGTCTTGGATAATTTAAGCGTTGCCAAGCAAAAAGAAGGCCGGGAATTTTTAGGCCTAACTCTTGAAACAAGCCAGAGAATAAATATGGAAAATATTGTCAGTTATCGCAAGGACAAAAGCATCTGGTCGATTGATTTAATAATTAATCCTAACCGTTTTGTCTGGGCGAATTATTCGCATAAAGCGATTACTGATGACGAATTGATAACTTTGGCCGCGGCTATGGCCGATAAAATAAATGGCCGCTTAAAAATAAACATTGAGAAAAATCCGATTGATTTAGCAGAGATTAAAAAAGCGGAAATGGGCGAGAGCCAAGAAGCCGTTGCCATTTCATTTCTGGACAAGCTAAGCGGTAAAAAAATTGACGAAGCTTTGCAGATGATGGACGCGAACGAGAATACCAAGCAAGGCTGGGGTGTAAATTTCAATACCATAGAATCTTTGAAAATTAATAAAACGGAAGAAGCGTTTAAAGAAGAATGTACGCCGACCCGCCAGACTTTTAAAGTAGAATTAGAGGTTAAGGTAAAGCCGGAAGGCGAGCGACTGGGCTGGGAAAATGGAAAAAATTTCCGCTGGATAACATTGGAAAAAAATGCCGGCGGCGTTTGGCTGATTCATGAAATAGCCAATAATCCATAAAATAAAATTAACATAAATTTTATGAAAAAATTTTTAATCTTCTCTTTGGCCGTGATGGCGATACTATTGTGCCCAATATTAATCGCTTCGGCCACGGCTGCCGACATCGCGAGCGTTGATTTATCGGTTAGCGCCGCGGATTTAAAAATTACGCCGGCGAGCTACAAAGGCGGAGATAAAATTACGCTTAAAGCCACGGTAGCTAATAGCGGTACGGCTAAGGCGAGTAATGTTAAAATAAAATTTTATTTTAACGGTGCCGAAGTTTACAGCAAAAACATCATTTCTATTTCTAAAAAAGGCAAAAGCGTTGTAAATTATCAATATACTTTGCCGCTCAATCTTTCCGGAGCGGTTATATTTAAGGCAACGGCTGACCCGGATAAGACGATTATTGAAAGCAACGAGAATAATAACACGGCGGAAATGAACGCTAATGTCAGCCGGGCAAAAATTGATTTAACCATAGATTCAGTAAAAACCAGCGTTTCTAAGCCTAAGGCCGGGCAGAAGGTTTCCATACAAGTAAAAGTAAAAAATACCGGCGATACTAAAGCGGTTAACGCCAGGCTTAACGTTTATTTAGGCGATAATACCGGCACGCCGAATTTTACCATTAATATTCCCAGTATCAATAAAAATTCAGTTTCAGCAAAATCTTTTTCCTGGACCGTACCGAATAATATTCCGGGAGCCGACTATCCAATCAGGGCGGCAGCTGATCCGGATAGCACGGTTATTGAAACCAATGAGCTTAACAATGAAAAAATATATCTTTTAAATTTAACCGCGCCGGATTTAATATTAAGTCAGCAAGACATAAATTATAAACCAAGATTCACTTACACGGGTTTAAATACCATGATGAATTTGCGCGTGCGCAATAATAATGTAGCGGTGATACCGAATGTAAAAGTCGGGCTGTTTTACTACTTGCCCAGTAATCCGGATAACTTAATAAAAATTGGCGAGGAAAACGTTGGTCCGATTGCTAAAAATTGGTTTAAAGATTTTTCTTTATTTGGAAAAATTCCCACCACGGTGCCGGTAGGTTCAATCGTCGGTTTAGTCGCCAAACTTGATTATACAAATGTCATACCGGAAACCAATGAAGCTAATAATATATTAAACTATTTAATTTCAATTAGAGAAAAACCGGCGCAACTGTCCTGCCCTTGTTTATTTATTAATGTCAGCGATGAAGACGGCCAGCCTATAAACGGAGCCACGGTAAAATTAAATAACAGCGAGACGAAAACCATAACTAATGGCAGCGTGGTTTTTGAAAATCGTCCGGGCTCGGCCAGCTACGCGCTTAATATAACTTATCCGGGTTACCGCCCGATTAGCCAAACCTTAAATTATAATAAAAACAGTGAAGACACGACTTATTTTAATTATCAGCTGGACAAAAAAGCTTTATTGTCCGGAACTGTAAAAAATACGGCCGGCGCGGTTTTACCTTGGACTAAGGTTAGAATTGAAGGCGCAGGACTAGAAGCTGTAACTGACGCGCAAGGCAAATATGGCTTTTTATTGAACGGCGGAACATACACCTTAAGATTTGCGCGCGAAGGTTATAATAGAATTATAGAATCAAATTATGCTATAGCGCCTTTATCAACTCAGGCTTTGGATAAAACCATGGCTCCGGGCATAACCGCTTATTTTTCCGGACGAGTGACCGACGATGAAGGCAACGGTTTGGCCAGCACGGATATTTATGTAAACGGCACTATGCTCGGCACCACGGCCGCCGACGGACATTTTAATTTAAATATCAATGCCGGCAATAATAAAAAATTTACTTTTAAAAAACCGACTTTTATTAATACTGAATTTACGGAAACTATTTTGGCCGGCAATGAATATAATTATGACTTGGTGATGTATAAACCGTCCACCGCCAATCACGTGGAGCGCGGAGCGAACATTGTTTCTTGGCACCAGCACGAAGGCACGCCGGCCAATTCATTTTTCATCCCGGAATATAATGTTGATATCTGGTGGGGGATGGGCAATGTAAAAATGGGTATGGATTTTAATAAATCAGACAGCCAGACGAAAATCAGCAAACTGGTGATAAACACAAGAGGCGATGCCTGGGAATGCAATAAAGTTGAAGGCGATGGCGCGATTGAAACTTCGGCGATTGATATTCCGATCACCATCGCGGCCGGCAGCTGTTCCACTAAAAAAACACAGATAGACGTTTATAAAGTCGCCATAGAATCCGGCGGTCAGGAAATTTGGAGCGATGAGGGCTTCTGGAGCTCGGCTCAAGATCCTTTAAATTCCAAGTCAAAAGTATTTACCTTTAATAATGTTCCGGTAAGTTGGGACAGTAATTTTAAAGTAAAAATGTGGGTCAGAGTGCAGAAAAAAGGCGTGATCGGAACAGATGGCGACGGTTCAGGCGCGTTGTCCGGCTATCATATGGATAAGAAGCTTATCACTTGGTATCCGCAAAAACCGCCCACCACAAAAATCAGTACCAGCTGGAGGCAGATTGGCGGCTATTTTCTCGGCATTTTAGACAATCCGGTTAATGCCATTACCGGCTTTACCGATATGTTCACGGTTGATAAATTCGAGCAATACACCATGGAAGACGTTTTGCCGCAAAATTTTCCCGGCTATATTACGTATTAGCTGTCTAGGTAAAATGGATTGTGTTAGTTATGACAGTAAAGGCTGGGTTATATTTAGTAAATTTTCTACTGCGGAACTCGCCCCGCTACTGCGGGGCTCAAACAGTCCTCGCACGAAAATTTTCTAAATATAACCCAGCCTAGATAATTATTAGCTGGCACAATTTATAAATAACTATAAAATTATGAAAAAAATTGTTATTTTATTATTATTTTTCGCTTTAGTGCTTTCCGGCTGCGGGCAAAAGAAAGTTGTGTCTAAATTGGAAGAAATGGACAAACAAGGAGCAGTTAAACAAAAAGAAGCTAAAACAGAGGAGACAAAAGCTGGCGGCCTTGCCGATGTCTGCAATTATTTTCCCAAAGAATTGATAGAAAGCGCGATCGGCAAACCGATCGTTAAAGTTGAAGTGCCGATTACCGGCAGCGAGAATTGTTTTTATTACACTTTTTATAGCGATGATTATGACCATACGCCATACGGCGACAAGCCGGGAGGAACTCCGGTCGTAGCGGTTTATGATACCGAAGACTTTGCCAAAGATAAAGCCTATAACGAGACGCACGGCAGTAAATATGGCACCGACCCGTCAATCGGCATGGATAATTACGTCGTGCGTAATAATACTAACGAGGTCTGGCAAGTGGTTTTAATTTTAGGTGGCGACAAATATATCCGGATGCATTATGTCCATGATGCCGTTACAGGCGATGAGCTGGTAAAAATCGGCGCTAAGTTCGCCGAGAAGATTCAGGCCGGCAAATAAGCCTAGTTTTTAAAGATTATAATTAATTAAGGATTAGCTAATTTAACAAATTAGCCTCCAAATAAAAATCTATGAAAAAAGTTTTAGTTATTCTGACTATGGCCATGTTGGTTTTGCCTTTCGCGGCTATGCCGACTAAAGCCGAGGACACGGCCGAGGCGGTTACTATTTCCGCGCAGGAAGAAAAAATTTCCACGCCGGCGGAGATCAAAAATTTCACTAAAATCAGAAAAATGGGCGAAGCGCTTTATGGCTATCGCATGATTAAAACGATGATAGCCAAGCTGGAAGAAAAAATCCCCAACCTGGCGGAAATCAAAAATTTCACTAAAATCAGAAAAATGGGCAATTCTCTTTATGGCTATAAAAAAATGAATGATGTTATTTCCTCTACTGAAATTTCCGCCGAGGCGATCGCTTGCGTTCAGGCAGCTTTAATAAAAAAAGATAACGCGGTTATCAGCGCTCTAGACGCCTATACCGCGGCCATAAAAACGGCCATGGAAACCAGAAAAAACGCCTATGTGGCGGCTTTAGCCATAAGCGACAAACAAGAGAGAACCAAGGCCATGGTTAATGCTTTTACGGCTTATAGAAAGGCTAAAAATGAAGCTAAAGATAAATATAAAGAAAGCGTAAAAACTGTTTTTGATGCTTATAAGACTGATTTAAAAAGCTGCAAAGTGGAAATGGGACAAGACTTGAATACCTCGGAAGCCGACAGTGATTTATAAAAGATACTAAAAAAACAGGGCTGTAAAAGCCCTGTTTTTTTGTTGTTCAGATTAGCAAGCTTAATTTTTAGGGGTGGAAAATAAAAAAAGGGAAGTGCTAGGTTGAAATTAGCGCTTCCCGGGTGAACGGCGATTAGTTAGGTTGATTTATGTTATGGCCCATAAGGGTGTGCGGATTGAGTGGCGCGCACCTTATGAAGTGATATGCCGAGCTTAAGAAGATCTTTAGGGTCGTGTTTCTCAAGCAACAGCCCCACGCGGTTGTCCTTTGATACTTCAAAATGTTTCCGGCAGCTGATTTCCAACCGGGCAACTTTGTCTTCGAGCAACTTTTTGCCGGAATTGTCTACAAGGACGATTTCGTCTCCGACCTGGAAGGTGCCGGACGAGACATTACCGATAATAACGGCGCAATTGGCGCCATCGCATCGGCAACGATTCCGGGAAATGTTATGTACCGCCTTAACATCAAGCCGTGCGCCCTGCCCATTTTTTAGAGCAAATTTTACCATGCAATAACCTCCCTTTTTTGTTTATTTGTTTGTTTGATGGTACGATAGCCCATTATTTTTATTAAAACTTTACTTTAAAGCTAACAAATTGTCAAGGCAGTATTTGCGCCATTGCCACGGTTAGTTAGGTTGTTTTTTTATTCAACAAACCTTTATCTCCCCAGCTTGATTTTTGGGGATGGAAAATGGTAAAATATAACAGTATAATTAGTAAAAAAATAAAAAAACGGAGCAATAAGTAAAGACGTTATATTTGGGTATGATTGGGGTAATTCAGAAGAATGGAAAATAATTATTGAAGATTGGAAGAAGTAATAAGAGAATGAGATTGCTTCGTCGGCTGAGTACGGCCTCCTCGCAATGACAGAGAGAGGATTGGAAAAAATAATTATGAAAAAATTATTTATTATAATATTTTTACTTTTAGCCATTAGCTTATATTTATATTTGGCCAATGCTTACGCTTATTATATGTTCAGGCGCGTCGGTTTAAAAGCTCCGACGGTTCAAAACTCTTATGTCTTCAACGGCGCGGCCGCGGGGGATAATTTAACTTACGCCGCGATTGGCGACAGCTTAACCTCGGGCATGGGTTTAAATAAATATGAAGAAGCTTTTCCTTATTTATTAGCCGAGGATTTATCGGAGAAGGGCAGAGTAACTTTGCAAAATTTTTCTTATCCCGGCTACCGCACGGACGATTTAATAAAAAATTTATTGGAACCGGCCATAGCGGCCAGGCCGCAGATTATTACTTTATTGATCGGCACTAATGACGTCCATGGTTTTTACGGCCGGGAAAAATTTACTGCCAATTATAAATATATTTTAGGGCGTTTAACCAAAGAAACTACAGCTGAAATTTACACTATTAGCCTGCCGTATATCGGCGCTAACGCTTTTTTACCGCCCTATAACAGTTATTTTGACCGGCAAACGTCAGACTTCAATAACATTATTAAAGAGTTGGCCGAGGCTTACGGGGCTAAATATATAGATATTGCCGAGCCGACTAAGGCGGCGTTTTCTGAAAAAAACATTTATTATGCCGCGGATGCTTTTCATCCATCGGCCGCTGGCCAGGCGCTTTGGGAAAAAATAATTTTTGACAATATCGGTTCAGGGCGCTAGCCAAACCATAAAATTTGTTTTAAGTGTTAATTTTAGATATAATAAGATAGCAAGTAGTTTAATTATTATTTTAATTACAGCATGCAGTTAAAGGCGAGTTTGCATATTCACACCAGCGAAGACAAAAAAGACGGTCACATAATAAACTATAACGTTTATAATTTGATTGACGAGGCGAAAAAAAGCGGCTTTAATGTTTTAGGCTTTACGCCCCATAATAAATTTGTTTTCAAAGAAGAATTTGCTGAATATGCCAAAAAGAAAGGTCTACTTTTAATTCCGGGCGTTGAACGCGGCCTGGGCCGTTTTTTAAACAAGCACGTAATTATTTTAAATTGCGATAAGACCATAGAAAAAGTCAGAACTTTTAAACAGCTTCATAAATATAAAGGCGAGCATCCGGAAATATTTATTTTAGCTCCGCATCCGACTTATAACCGCTTTATCTCCGTCGGCGCCAGAAAATTAAAAAAATATATTGATTTATTCGATGCTATAGAATATTCGGCCGCTTATTCAAAAAAAATGAATTTTCACAATCAGAGAGCCGTCGCTATCGCCGGGCGCTTTAAAAAACCGATTATCTCCACGGCCGACGTGCATGTGCTTAAAAAACTTGATACGGATTTTGCCATAATTGAAGCGGTAGATTTAACCGCCGAGAGCGTGCTCCAGGCCATAAAATACGGCAAATTTAAAAATGTTACGGCGCCGAAGAATTTTTTCGCTTTAATGGGATATTATATAAATTTTTCAGTAAAATATATTGTTAAATATATCACCGTAAAAATTCTTGGCTTAAAAATAAGAAAATTGGAATTGGAAGCTGTGGCCGCGGAAGAGCGGATTTGATTAATAGAGTTTAAAAAGACGCTTTAAAAGCGTCTTTTTTTTGTGCTTATTTTGTGTTAAAAAATTTTAGCAAATAGTCGTGCCGATCTTTTCTCCCATAACCGATTTTTTAAAGTTGCCTTTTTGGTTAAGCTTAAAAACGATAATATGGATATTATTGGCGCGGCACAAAGAGATGGCGGATTTATCCATGATTTTTATTTTATCATTTTGAAAAGCATGATCAAGGGTTAAAGTAGTGAATTTTTTAGCATTAACATTTTTCAGCGGGTCGTCATCGTAAACCCCGTCGACCTTAGTCGCTTTAAAAATCGCCTCGCAGCCAAGTTCAAGGCCGCGCATGGCCGCGGTCGTGTCGGTTGTGATAAAAGGCAGGCCGGTGCCGCCGCCCAGAATAACTACCCGACCTTTTTCCAAATGCCTTAAGGCTTTCCGGCGGATGAAAGTTTCCGCGATTTGCTTCATTTCTATGGCGGTTTGCAATCTAGTGGTTATTTTAAGCCTTTCTAAAGCGTCCTGCAGGGCCATGGCGTTAAAAATCGTGGCTAGCATGCCCATGTAATCGGCGGTTACTCTGTCCATGCCGCGCTTAGAGCCGGCCACGCCGCGGAAAATATTGCCGCCGCCGACCACGATGGCGATTTGCGTTCCGGTTTTATGAGCCGACTCTATTTCTTTGGCCAGATAAGAAACATATTCCGGATCAATGCCGTATTCTCTTTCGCCTTTCATGGCTTCGCCGGAAATTTTTAAAAGAATTCTTTTATATTTGGGTTTTTTCATAATTGATGGTAGATAGTTTTATTAGTTATTTGTCTATTTTTATGGTATCTTAATATTATGTTTAAGGCAAATGTATTGATAAATTAATAAGAAAATTTGAAGATATAACAATGAAACATGTATATTTATTAACAAATCAAGATAAGCGAAACCGAGATATAAACAGGTGGTTTAAGGAAAAAGGCCTAAGCGGCTCGCTAAAGCTTGCCGTTAATCCGGCGCGAGCCGATTGGTTCGTGGTGGCGGGCGGCGACGGCGCTTTGCTTCGCGCCATCAGCCTGTTTAGAAAATATAACAAGCCGTTTTTCGGCATTAACCGCGGCACCAGCGGATTTTTATTAAATCAAATTGCTTCGGCCGAAGAATTGGCTAAAGTTTTTTTAAATTTTTCCGCTTGTAAATTAATTAAGCTTAATATGCTTAAAGGCGAGTTTACCGCGGCCGGCGCGAAGCAGGCGAAGAATTTTTATGCTTTTAATGATTTTTACATTAAAGCTTCGCGCGGCAATGACCGTATCGTCGGAGCTATTAAAGGGACTAAAAATTTTCCCAAACATGAATTTGACGGCGACGGCGTTATTATTTCCACGCCTCAGGGCAGTACGGCCTATAATTACGCGGCCGGCGGAGCCATAATATCTTTAGGCGCCAATCAGCTGGCCATAAAATCAATTTGCACCAAGAAATCTTTGCGCGCGGTTGTTCCGGATCAGGGGATAACCGTAGAAATAGGCAGAGGCCGGGCCACGGCTTACGCCGACCACAGCAAGATTTTAACTAATGTTAAAAAGGTTAAAGTTAAGCCAAGCCGCGAGGCGGTTAGGCTGGCCTTTAAACCGGGTTATGATTTTGAATCTAAGCGCTGGCATGTTTAAATTGCGTAATTAAAATTATATTTGTTATAAAACAGTTTTGGCTCCGCGAATAACAGCAAATTTTCTACTGCGGAACTCGCCCGCCCGCTGGCGGGCTCAAACAGTCCTCGCACGAAAATTTGCCATTATTCGCGGAGCCAACTAATATAAACTGTATAACTTATATATTTATATTATGAGAAAAGAACTTTTGGAAAAAATTAAAAAAGTAGAGCAGTCTATTATCGCGAGTAAAGAAATCGGCGTTAATAAGCTGGAACGATTAAACGATGAAGTCAGGCGGGCTTTTACGAGCGCCATTGAATCAGCCGCCGGCGGAAGGAATTTAATGAAAGAAATTGAATTAAGGCGTGAAAAGCTTAGAAGTTGGCGGGTGGGAATTTTTAAAACGATTTGGCCGGTTAATTTTAAATATCTTTTTAGCATGCCCTTTATTTACGGCATGTTTTTCCCGGTGGTGCTTTTTAGCATCTGCCTAGAAATTTATCACCAAGTTTGCTTCAGAATTTACGGCATTCCTTTGGTAAATAAAAAAGAATTTTTTATTTACGACCGCCAACTTTTGCCTTATCTTAACTGGCTGGAAAAATTTAATTGCCTTTATTGCAGTTATGTCAATAATGTATTCCGCTACGCGGTGGAAATCGGCGGCCGGACGGAAAGATTCTGGTGCCCGATAAAATACGCCAGGCGGATAGAGCACACTCATTCCCAGTATCATAAATTCGCCGGCTATCTTGAAGCGGAAAATTTTCGGACCAGATGGAAAAGCCTTAGGGATTTTTCCGATATTATTGAGAAAGACAAAATGCCTAATGATGATCAAGGGAAAAATCAATCGATAAAATAAAATTTTCCCCTACACCTAAAATTTAGGCGTGGGGATAAAGCTTGACTATTTTTAAAAGATATTGTATATTAAGCAATAAAGTTGCCTGGCTTCTAGGGCGCTTTTTATTATCCTCAAATATGACAGAGATTAGAAATATCGCCATTATCGCCCATGTAGACCATGGGAAAACCACTCTAACCGACAGGTTAATGCAGCAAACCGGCATGACCGAGTCGGGCGTCAGCATGGACTCAAACGCTTTAGAGCTTGAACGCGGCATCACGATTTATTCAAAAAATACTTCAGTGATGTATAAGGGTGCTAAAATAAATATCGTTGATACGCCCGGGCACGCTGATTTCGGTTCGGAAGTGGAGCGGGTTTTGCGTTCCATTGATAGCGTGCTTTTAGTCGTGGACGCGCAGGAAGGGCCCATGCCGCAAACCAAATTTGTTTTAAAAAAATCTTTGGAACTCGGACTTAAACCCATCGTGGTGATAAACAAAATTGATAAGCCGGCGGCCAGAGTTGAATGGACTTTGGAAAAAATTTATGAATTATTTTTGGATTTGGGCGCGAATGATGAACAGCTGGATTTCGCCGTGGTCTACGCTATCGCCAAGCAAGGCATAGCTAAAAAGAATATGGCGGACCAAAGCGACAATTTAAATCCGCTCTTAGACGCTATTTTAGAAAAAGTTAAGCCGGCTTCATCGGCCGCCGGAGCTGAATTGCCCTTAAGAATCCAGCCGTTTAATTTAGCTTATGATAATTTTATCGGCCGGCTGGCTATCGGCCGGATTTATGAAGGCGCGGTTAAGCAGGCGGATAATGTAATAATTAAAAAGCCCAGTGGAGAAACCAGGACCGGGAAAATCACTAAATTATTTACTTTCGCAGGCATTTCCAGAAAAGAAGTAAAAGTTGCCGAGGCCGGAGATATCGTTATGATTGCCGGATTGCCTGATATTGATATCGGCGAAACCATTTGCGCGGATGCCGCCCAAGAGGCTTTACCGGCGATCTCGGTTGATCAGCCGACTATTTCCTTAAATTTTTTAGTTAATAATTCTCCGTTTGCCGGCCGCGAAGGCAAATATGTTACCAGCCGGCAGATAAAAGAAAGATTAGAGAAAGAACTTGAAGTAAACGTGGGTTTAAAAATTGATTTTTCATCCGGAGACTATTATAAAGTTTACGGCCGGGGAGAATTGCATATTGCTATCCTCTTGGAAAATATGCGCCGCGAAGGCTTTGAAATGCAGGTTTCCCAGCCCACGGTAATTATCAAGGAAGAAGCCGGCATTAAGCTTGAGCCGTTTGAAGAAGTCACTATTGACGTGCCGCAGGAATCTTCAGGCGTAGTTATTGAAAAGATGGCAAAACGCAAAGGCTTAATGAAAGAAATGAATCCGGAGCATGCCGGCGTCAGAATGGTTTTTGAAATACCGGTCAGAGGACTTTTAGGCTATCGCAATGAGTTTGTGGTAGATACTAGAGGCGAGGGCATAATTTGCACGCATGTGGCCGGTTTTAAGCCGCATGTCGGTGAAATTTTCAAAAGTGAATTAGGCTCAATGGTCTCCATGGTGTCGGGCAAAGCTTTGGCGTTTTCTTTATGGAATCTTCAGGAGCGAGGCACTTTATATATCGGCGCTAATATTGAAGTTTATGAAGGCATGGTTATCGGCAACGTAGCCAAAGGCAATGATCTTGAAGTTAATCCGATTAAAGGCAAACAGTTAACCAATATGCGCGCTTCAGGCGCGGATGAGGCCATTAAACTGACGCCGCCTTACGAAATTACTTTAGAGCGAGGACTGGGCATTATGAAAGAAGATGAATATCTGGAAGTTACTCCTAAAAATATCCGGCTGCGCAAGATGTATTTAACTAAAAATGATCGGACAAAGGCTCTTAGGGTGAAATAAAATAATTAAGATAAATCAAGACGTCGGACGTCTCGCTGGACATCCGACGTCTTTTTTTAAATATTAAAATATAGTATAATTAGTTACATGATATTAATTAAAAAAATGAAAAAATTTCTTAAGATAATCGGCCCGGGCGTGATTACGGGCGCGGCTGACGATGATCCATCCGGTATCGCGACTTACACTCAAGCCGGCGCCAGATTCGGCTATAATCAGCTTTGGACCATGATATTTATATTGCCGCTCATGACCGCGGTTCAGGAAGCTTGCGCGCGCATCGGCGCAGTCACGGGCAAAGGTTTAGCCGCGGTTATAAAAAAATATTACAGCAAAAAAGTTTTGTCTTCGGCCGTAATTTTAATTTTAGTCGCCAACACTATAAATATCGGCGCCGATATCGGCGCCATGGCCGAAGCCACGCGCCTTGTTATTCCTTTGAATTTCAGTATTTTAACTTTATTTTTTACGGCCCTGATTTTAATTTTAGAGATTTTTTTATCGTATAAAGTTTATGCCAAATTTTTAAAATGGTGCGCCTTATCTTTGATCGCTTATCCCCTTACAGTTTTTTTAGTTAATCACCCTTGGCGGGAGTTAATCAAGGCCACTTTTATACCGCATATTGAATTTAGTTTTGGTTTTTTATTTATCATCGTCGGAGTTTTAGGCACGACGATTTCTCCTTATATGTTCTTTTGGCAGGCTTCGGAAGAAGTAGAAGAGGAAAAAAGCCATCATCTGTTTAATCACGGCCGGCCGAAATTAAGCGAAAGATTCATGCGTAATCTAAGGCTGGATAATTTTTTAGGCATGCTGTTTTCGCAAATCGCGGCCTGGTGCATTATTGTGGTGGCCGGCACCGTGCTGCATAATAACGGCATTACTGATGTCGCAACCGCGGCTGACGCGGCTCGGGCGCTAGAGCCTTTAGTTAATACTTTTCCTAACGCCGGTTTATGGGCTAAAGTCATTTTCGCTTTCGGCATAGTCGGTCTTGGCCTTTTATCTATACCGGTACTTTCGGCTTCGGCCTCTTACGCGGTCTCGGAAGCTTTTAACTGGAACGAAGGTTTGAATTTAAAATTTAAAAAGGCGCATGGTTTTTACGGCGTTATTACCGCGGCGACGGTTATCGGCTTAATGATTAATTATATCGGCATTAATCCGATTAAAGCTTTGATTTTTACCGCCGTAATTAACGGGGTGGTTTCCGTGCCGTTGTTATTTTTAATTAATAAAATCGCCAGCGACGGGAAAATAATGGGCGAACATAAAAGCGGCCGGCTGTCGCGGTTTTTTCTTTGGCTGACTTTTATCATTATGCTTTTTTCCAGCCTGGCTATGTTTGTAACTTTAAGCCGGGGCTAATTTATGAATGTATTTTTTAAAGCAAAAACCAAGCGCAATTATTATTTTTCCTATATTAAGGGTTGGGCGATTATTTCTATCATGCTGATACATCTCTTAGACTGGTCAGGCCTGATTTTGTCAAAAAACATTTTTTATTTTAAAGAACTGCTTTATCCGAGCGTTCTATTTTTTATCGCCACGGCCGGCGGATTGACTTTTTTGGCCTACGGCAAATACGAGATGCTTAAGGCCTCAAAAAAATTATTCAGGCGCGGCGGCGAACTGATCGCTGTTTATTTTTTATATAATATTATAAAATTGTATATTTATAATTTTTCCGCGGAGCCATTTTATAATCAGTTTATTGCCGCGGGGAAAATGGATTTAAGCGATATTTTGTTATTGCAGGCTTTTACCGCGCCGATTTCCATAATTTTAACCATCGGAATTTTTTTAATGGTTTCGCCGTTATTTTTATATTTGTCCAAAATTAAATATCCTAAATTGGGGATTGGCGTCCTCTCGGCCGCTGTTATTTATTTTGGTTATTTTTTTCCGCTGCCGTCGAGCCTTATAACGAATTTTCTTTATGCCAAAAATAATATTATGTTTCCTTTAATTCTTTGGCTGACGCCGTTTTTAATCTGTTTTTATTTAAGCATGCTGGGCTTTGAGAAGTATAAGGGTAGATTATTATTGATTTTTTCCGCCTTAGCTATGATTTCTGGCATATTGCAATTTAACGATTTCGGTTCGGTTAGTTTTTCCGGCCAGATGTACCCTTTAAAATTGTTTTATGTTTTTTCCAGCTTTGCTCTTATGTATTTATTAATTTATATTTTTTATTTTTTGGAGAGGCTTAGGCGGCCGGCGGTCAATTATTTTTTAGCTTTAATCAGGCTGTTAGGCGATTCTACGCTGGCAATCTATATTTACCATTGGATCGTAATTGACATTACTTTATGGGTTTTTTATCCGCGCATTAATTTAATTCTATTGACCGTGCCGACTTTTTTACTGGTTTATATTTTTTTAAAAAGGCAGAAATTGCTTGAGTATTTTAAAAGTTATGGATAGATGCTATAATACAGCTATTAGTATTTTAGTATATAATTTATAAAATTTATGCAAAATTTATTCAAAAAAATCAAGACGGCGGCCGACAGTGCGATTATTCATTTTTTCGCGTCCGGCTTAATTTTAGTTATGGCCGCGATTTTAATCGTTTGGACGGATTTTTTTCTAAAGCTGGTGGTAGGGCTTTTAGCCATAATCGTCGCTTATATGTTTTTTTATCTGGCCTATAAGGCCTGGTGGCTTAAAAAAGAAATTGAAAAATATTTTAAATTTTAGCCAGCCGGTTAAATAGCTAATCATCAAGGCGGGGTAATTTTCCCGCCTTGTTTTTTTAGCTGATAAATGTTATTATATAAATATTAAATTAATAACAGCAGAATTGAATTTTAGATAAATAATATGCCCTTAAATCCAACTATTTCCAAGAAAGAAGATGTAATTTTTACTCCCAACGAAAGCGCAAAAAAATTATTTCAGGTAATCTACCGAGAAAAAAATAAGCCGGAAGAAGATAATGATACGCCAAAAATAAAAGTTTCCGAGCTGATTTCCCGGCTAGCTTTTTATTATGAAAAAATCCGCAATTCGGTTGATTATAAAGAGGAATATTTATTAAGGAAAAATTCCATTTTAAGAAATTTAAAAAGGCAGGTTGTCTTAGAAGGTTCTTTAAAAACTATTAACGCCGAAGAGATTGCTAAAAATTTATTGCTGGAATTAATCAGGGCCGGTTATCTGCCGAATAATAAACTGCCGGAGACCAAAATTGGCGAAACAGCCGCAGTCATAAAAAAATATTTAAGCTTAAGGTCTTTAGGCTTGCCTGAAATTAAAGATGAAAAAGTCAGGAATAAAATCGGTAAATGGATTTTTACTTTGGCGGCGGCGGAAATTGAAGAGACGTTAAACGTTAATCCGGTGATGCAAACCGCTATCGGCAATATCTACGAATTATTGTCCGAGCATATCGCTTTGCCTGACGGCTCGATTTATAAGCCGGATCGAGAGATTCAAATATATCTTAGCATCAACCGGATTTTCATGAAATTTGACGACGACATGCTGGAATTTTTGCTGCTTAAATATTATAACGCCAACTGGACTAAGGCGGGAGATCAAGAAATAAAATTTTTAGCCAGTCGCCTGGAAGCTATGAAATCGGAAATTGACGCGCAAATGAATCATCCGCTAATCGCTCAATTAAATAAAATTATTAATCGCTACGCGGTTTATTTCACGATTTTAAATGATGTTGTTTCGGATGACCCGGTAGGGGTTTATGAAAGCTTTAAGGCCGATCCTAAGGCTTTCCCCCGCTTAGTTAAAAAGTTTACGCAAAAAAGGTATCACGAAGCCAAGGTAAAACTGCGCCGCGCCGCGGTCAGGAGTATTATCTATATATTTTTAACCAAAATGGTCTTGGCTTTTATACTTGAAGTGCCGGTTACTTTATGGATGGGTGAGATTTTAAATTATAATTCTTTGGCCATCAACATAATTTTTCCGCCTTTGTTATTATTTTTAATAGTGTTATGCACTAGGACGCCGTCGGAAGCCAATACCCAAAAAATTATTCAGGGCGTTGAAGAAATCGTCTTTATGGAAAAAGAGCGTAAAGAACCGATAGTTTTAAGGCAGTTATCAAAGCGCGGCCAAGGCGTTAGCACCACTTTTACCGTAATTTATGCCGTTACTTTTTTCATAACTTTCGGGCTGGTAATTTATTTTTTGGATAAAATTCATTTTACTTTTGTCAGCATCATAATTTTCCTTTTCTTTTTAACCTTAGTAAGCTTTTTTAGCTTAAGAATCAGGAAAGTGGCGCGCGAAATGTATATTGTTGAAAGTCGGGAAAATATTTTTTCCTTTATCACGGATTTTTTCTATGTGCCGATTATTGAAGTCGGCAAATGGCTTAATGAAAAGTTTTCCCGCATAAACTTTTTTGTTTTCGTTTTGGATTTTATTATTGAAGCGCCGTTTAAGATTTTTGTTGATATCGCCGAAGATTGGACTAAATATGTGAAAGAGAGGAAAGAAGAAATTATGTAGTGATTATTTATGGCAACTTTATATATCGTTGGCACGCCGATCGGCAATTTAGAAGATATAAGTTTAAGAGCGCTTCGCATTTTAGGCGAAGTTGATTTTATTTTATGCGAAGATACGCGCGTTACCAGGAAATTGCTGGCGCATTATAAAATTAATACGCCAACCATTTCTTATCATCAGCATTCCAGCGAAAATAAGGTGGAAGAGGTGATTAATTTATTATCCAGCGAAAAAAATTTAGCGCTAGTTTCCGACGCCGGCACACCGGGAATTTCCGACCCGGGCGGAAGATTAATCCAACGAGTTATTGAAGAATTCGGTATAGCAACAAACGAAGATGCTGTTCACCCCGTTAAATCCGGCTCTGCCGGAATTCCGCCGGAGGCGGAATTATTTAACGGGGTAAAAATAGAATCCGTGCCCGGCCCTTCGGCCGTAACCGCTTCGCTGTCAATTTCCGGCATGCCAACCGATAAATTTATTTTTATGGGTTTTCCGCCCCATAAAAAGGGCCGGCAGACTTTTATCCGGCGCATTTTAAAAAGCGATTATCCGGCGGTAGTTTATGAATCAAAGCATCGGATAGTGCATTTTCTTGAAGAATTGAAAAAAGCGGCCGAAGAAAATACGGAAATGAATAAAAAGGGCGAATTGGAAAATAAGCCGATAAATTTAACTTCAGTCGTAGTCTGCCGCGAACTTTCAAAAATGCACGAAACGGTTTATCGCGGAGAGATTAATCGGATTATTGAAAAAATAAAAGCCAGTACTAATGACCAAAAAGGGGAGTTTGTGGTGATAGTGGGAAAATAGGCATTAGAGATTAGAGTAAATTTATAAATTAGTGTCTGTATGAAAAAATTTTATATTACAACTCCTGTTTATTACGTTAATGATGTGCCGCATATCGGCCATACTTATACGACGGTGGCGGCTGATGTTTTGGCGCGCTATCATCGCGCGCTTGGCGAAGAAACTTTCTTTTTGACCGGCACGGATGAGCATGGAGCAAAAATTGAAACCAAGGCTAAAGAAATGAAGTTAGAGCCGAAGCAATACGCGGACCAAATCGCGGCCGCCTTTAAGCAGGCCTGGCAAGAATTAAATATTTCCCATGATAATTTTTTGCGCACTACTGACGCGGCGCACATGGCGGCCGCGCAAAAAGCTTTGCAGTTTATGTATGAAAAGGGCGATATTTATTTGGGAAAGTATGAAGGCTTGTATTGCCGCGGCTGCGAACAATATAAAAATGAGCGCGATTTAGTTAATGGCGAATGCCCGGACCATAAAACCGCTCCGGAAAAAATAAGCGAAGAATGTTATAATTTTAAACTTTCAAAATATCAGGACGAATTGCTAAAGCTGATAAAAAAAGATAAATTTAAAATACTGCCGGCCGGCCGCAAAAATGAAATTATCAGTTTTTACGAGAAGGAGGGACTTCAGGATATATCATTTTCCCGCAAAAACGTTAATTGGGGCATACCCATCCCTTGGGATAAATCACATACGGTTTACGTTTGGGCCGATGCTTTTTTAAATTATTTAACTGGTTTGGGCTGGAACGGCGAGGCCGGGCAGCTGCCGAAATTTTGGCCGGCGTCGGTGCAGCTTATGAGCAAAGATATTCTGCGCGTGCATTCAACCATTTGGCCGGCCATGTTATTGTCTCTGAATTTGCCTTTACCGGAAATTATCTTTGTCCACGGCCATTTTCAGGTTAACGGGCAGAAAATGAGCAAATCTTTAGGTAACGCCATCGCGCCCCGGGATTTAATAAAAAAATACGGAGTTGACGCCGCCCGCTATTTAATAATGAGCGCTACCGCCTTCGGACATGACGGCGATATCGGCTGGGAAAAATTTGACGACAAATATAATGCCGATTTGGCTAATGGCCTAGGTAATTTAACGGCGCGAGTCGCGAATTTATTAGAAATAAACAAGCTGGAATTAAAATTGAAAATCGGCAATGATAAAAAATTAATCAAAGCTTATCAGACGGAGATGCAAGATTTTAAATTTGACGAAGCGCTGAAAGTTTTATGGGAAAAGCTAAGAAACGGCGACACGGTTTTAAGCGATAAAAAACCGTGGAAATTAAAAGATCAAAAAGAAATCAAAAACATTTTAGAGCCGATTGCCCAGGATATATTAAACGTGGCTGGCTTATTAAAACCGTTTATGCCGGCTATATCAGAAAAAATTATCAAGCAATTCAGCGCTAAAGAGATTAAAAAAGGCGAGCCGTTGTTCCCAAGAATATAAATAAAATAAACAATATGCTAATTTTTGACATCGTTCTTCTGATTATTTTAGCCGGTTTTGTTTTTTACGGCTTGTTTTTCGGCTTAATCAGAACTGTTGGCTCATTATTCGCCATGGTCGGCGGCCTATGGCTAACCCTTATTTTTTATTTAGATGTTTTCGGCTGGGTAAAAAATTTATTTTTCGGCCATGAATTATCCGGTAAAATTATTACTTTTTTTATTTTATTCACTTTAATCAACCGGCTGATCGGTTTTATTTTTGTGCTTCTGGACCGAACTTTTGACCTAATTTCCATTATCCCTTTTTTAAAAACTATTAATCGGCTGGCCGGCGCAGCCTTAGGTTTTATTGAAGGCGGACTGGTTTTAGGCTTGGCTTTATTATTTATTTCTCAAACAGGCTTTAGCGGTTGGCTGGACGGTTCAAAAATGGCGCCGTTTTTAGTCAGCTACACTAAAGTCATCATGCCGCTTTTACCCGGGCTCTTAGATAGGATTAAGGGGGTAATTTAGGGTTTATGGAGCAAAATTTATATGAATAAAATTTTTAATCAAGGTAAAATTTCCAGCAGCGTCCTTTGGCTGATAATTTTTATTTTGGGAATTTTGGCCGGGCGGTCGCTAGGGATTATTTTTGAGAAAAGCGCTTTAAGCCAAAATGAAGTTAATTCCGATAACGTTCATCCCGTCAGACAGAGCGGTTATAAATTTATAAATCCGCTGTTGGAATGCGAGATTGAAATGAGTGATAAAACCAATCTGTTTTCTTTTAAAAATCATATTTTGGATTTTATTGAAGAGAAAGTTGATAAAAAAGAAATTGTAAGCGTGTCGGTTTATCTCCGTGATTTAAACAATGGCCCCTGGTCCGGGATCAACGAAAAGGAAAATTTTTATCCAGCCAGCTTGCTTAAAGTGCCGATTTTAATGGCTTATTTTAAGGAAGCGGAAAAGAATCCGCAACTATTGGAAGAAAAAATTGTTTTTAACGAACACACGGAAGGCGACGATTTGATTCAAAATTTTAATCCAGCGGAAAAAGTGGTTTTTGGCCAGAGCTATTCAGTGAGCGATTTATTAAGAAGGATGATTGTTTTTTCCGATAATAAAGCTTTGGATTTATTATTTTTAAAAATTGACAGCGCGGCTTTAGATCGCTGCTACCAAGACTTAGGCCTTTCGCTTCCTAATATCAGGACGGCTGATGATTTTATGTCAGTTAAAGAATACGCTTCTTTTTTTAGGATACTTTACAATGCTTCTTATTTAAGCAGGGATTATTCGGAAAAAGCCTTGGAGATTCTTTCCGCGAGCGATTTTAAAGATGGAATAGTCGCCGGGGTTGATAAGGACGTAAAAGTGGCGCATAAATTCGGCGAGAGGAAAATTTTGATTGGCGGACAGGAGTTTAATCAGCTGCATGATTGCGGGATTGTTTATAATCAGGCTTCCCCGTATTTGCTTTGCATTATGACTCGCGGGTCAAATTTTGAAAAAATGGTTGAGGCGATAAAAAATATTTCCCGAATAGTTTTTGAGGATATGAAAAATAAACAAAATTAAACGTTGCAGCGGATTGATAAATGGTTAAAATAATTAAATAAAAAAATGAAGAAAAGCGATATTTTTAAGATAAAAAAAGAAAAATACGTGAAAACCGTGAAGCGGGATTACCCGCCTTTTTATTCGTCTTTAATGATTGGCTCCAGCGCCGATGAAAAAATTTATCAAGACGTCATAAAAACGCCATATTCAAGAAGAGATATCGTTTGCTTGGATTATATTTGGTATTATTATAAGGCCGACGAGATAATTGGCAAAAAAATAATAGTAAAAGAATGGAATAGTAAAAAAGCGGTCGCAAGAATAAAAAAGGTATTTTCGGTAAAAGAAAAAAAACTTTTGGCTTCCGTTAATAAAGACACAAACACATTTTTTGAAGAATTTCGCAATTACATGCCGTCAATGAATTTAATTTATTTCGGTGAAATTTTTTACGATCTGGCTAAAAATATTTTAATAAAAAAAGTCGGTAAAAATAATGCGGCTGAACTTTTAAATTTAATAAGACTTCCTTTAAAAGATAATTTTTATAAAAAAGAAGAGCTCAATTTATTAACCGCCAAAAATTTAAAGAAACACGTTAAAAAATACGAGTGGATCTATTCAAGATACGGAGACGAACGAGCCTACAGCCTGGCGGAAGCCAGAGAAAAATTAAAAAATATAAATAAAGCTAAATTTTTAAAAGAATATAAAAAAAACAAGAAAAAGCTAAAAACCGCTTTGGCCGAAGCTAAAAAAATAATCGGGAAAGATAAGTCGCACATTATAGATATTATGCAGTACATAATTTTTTACCGTACCCAGCGGACTGATATTATGAATATAGCCTCTTATTTTTACATCCCAAAATTAAAAGCTGAGGCTAGACGAAGAGGGTTGACTTACAAAGAACTTCTTTTTTGCACCAAAGATGAGTTTCTTTTAGGTAAGATTCCACCAAAAGCGGAAATAAAAAAAAGAATGAAGAGCCATGTTGTGGTAGAAATAAACGGAGTTGGCGTATGCTACACCGGGAAGATTTATAATTTTTTGAAAAAAGTATTTCAAGAAGACGGCCAGCAGATTAAAGAGTTTAAAGGTTTTATTGCTTCTAGAGGTTATATAAAGGGGAGAGTTAAAATAGTATCAAGTCGAGAAGATTTTAAAAAAGTTAGGACAGGGGATATTTTGGTCTCACCCATGACCACTCCGGAAATGCTGCCGTTAATGCATAAGGCCGCGGGTTTTATTACCGACGAAGGCGGCATCACCAGCCATGCGGCCATTGTATCTCGCGAGATGAATAAGCCCTGCATAATCGGGACAAAAATTGCTACCAGTGTTTTGCATGATGGCGATTTGGTGGAGGTGGATGCGAATAAGGGTATAGTAAAAAAGTTGAAATAGTATTTTGACAATGTAAAAACCGGGTCACAGAATAAGCTTTTGGCTCATCTATGATCCCGGTTTTTGAAAAGAGCGTGGTGTGAGCCTGCATCGGCAGCTTCGTACCGTCGGTGAGAATCACCATGTACACGTCGCCTACCTTTTCCATGGATTCTCCGTCCCCGAAAACCGACGAGTAGCGGTTCGGAGTGAGCCCAAGAGCTTTAGCCACGTCACCGTGACGACGACCAGTTCCGCAGGCCACGTTCGCGAGGTTGTCCGGGAGAAGAGGACGAAGAGCCTTGATCTGCTCAAAACCTTTTTCCGTCATACTCGGGTTTGCACCCGAGAACTTGTCACCGTGTGTTACAATAATAATCTGTTTCATTTCCTACCTCCTCATTATATTGTGAAAGATGATGGCTCATCTGAACCATGCCATAAACAATTTCATGACTTATTAATATAGCATAAATTAGTAAATTTGTCAATGTTTGTGGATAATTTAATCTAATATTAGATAAATATGTCTGAAGAAAAATATTTAATTTTAAGAGACCGAGAGCTCATGCTGACACCAAACATTTGGAATGCAGAAGTCCAGACATCACCAAAATTAAAACAAATTTACGGGAAATATTTAAGATATACCTGGATTATTTTTCAAGCAGGCAGGGCAAGATCAATTTATTTGAAAAATGAATGGGAAAGAATGGGCAAGTATATCGCCGGCAGGATGATGAAAGGAAAAACATACTTTAAAAATTTGGAATATCAGGTGGCGGCGCGCAGAAAAAGAATTAAAAATTTGATAAATGAAATAAAATCAGTTAATTTTTCAAAAATTAGTTTGGATAATCTGATAAAGCAGGCCTTAAAAATCAAAAAAGTATGGACGGATTTTGAATTAGCTAATGTTTACGCTTGGCATCTGGGAGGCGATTATTATTTAGAATTATTGGGAAAGAAATTAAAAATTAGCCCAGAAGATTTGCCCGCCTTAACGATGCCCAAAGAAAAAACCCAGGTTTTGAAATTTGAAATTGATTATTTAAAAAATTTAAAAGCATTAAAAAATAAAAAATTAAAGGCCGCGGCCGCGGCCGAAAGATTAGCGGATGATTACGGCTGGCTGCCGTATAATTACGACGGACCGGTATATTGGGATAAAAAATATTTTCTTAAAAAACTGCTGAAAGAAAAAATGTCTTTGGTAAAAATCGAGAATCAGTTAAAACGGATTAATAAAAAAGATTTGGCGGAAAAAAATAACAGATTTAAATTATTAAAAAAATATGATTTTACGCCATCCGAGCTTAAACTAATTGAGGCGGCGAGAACCTTTGGCGTCTGGATTGACGAAAGAAAAAAATACGATTACCGGCTTAATTATATTTATGGTTTGATTCTTTTGGAATTAGGCGGAAGGTATAAGCTGGATTATAAGCATTTAAAATATTTATTCATTGATGAGCTGCCGTTGGCTAAAGACCGCGAGTTGGTTTTTAAATTGGCAGAAGAGAGAATAAAAAAGCAATTTATCGTAAAATACGATTCAGGTAAACGCCGGTTAATGAAATTAAAAGAAACAAAAATTTTTCTTAAAGATTTAAGCAAGCGATTTAAACCGGCCGAAATCAAGGGCCAAGTTGCCTGTCGCGGCAATAAAAAAATTTATCGCGGAGTCGTTAAAGTGCTGGTGTCGGGGAAAGAAGCCGGAAAGGTAAAAAACCGAGACTTTCTGGCGACTGCCATGACCACGCCCGATTATATTCAGGCCATGAAAAAAGCCATTGGCTTTATAACGGATGAAGGAGGAGTAACCTGCCATGCGGCCATTATTTCCCGCGAGATGAATAAACCCTGTATAAT
>Ga0172379_10002289_pt1 | contig 34399 bp, 28 predicted proteins | sample GrowelOW334metaG_FD_119756 | JGI IMG/M metagenome (GOLD analysis project Ga0172379, IMG submission 119756) | Groundwater microbial communities from an aquifer near a municipal landfill in Southern Ontario, Canada - Groundwater well OW334 metaG | ecosystem: Environmental > Aquatic > Deep... | reverse complement strand
GTTTGGTCGCCACATCCAAATTTTCCCGGTGGTTCTGGAGTGACCCTTTGTCTCCGAAAAAAGCCTCGGAGTTGTCGTTATTAATGGCGACCAAGCCGGCGCGACCGGTACGATAATGGTCACTGGTTTACCTTTCTCCAAGACGATTTTATCCTCGAATCGTTTTTCTTGTGTCGCACCAGCCGCCGCCGAGGTCATCGCCGCCGGTCTCGGCCAACTTGGTCGGTGGTTGGCCGGTGTCCAAATGACCACCAGAATCCAGGCAACCACCACCAGAATCATTATTGACCCCAACCGTTTGCCTAACTTCTGGTATCCAATCGCGGCGAAAAAGATGGCCACTCCGGCGAGAACGATGAGAATGGTCAGGAACATTCCGGCACTCAAGAGCACACTTGAGCTAGCCGAAATGCCCGACCAATTTGTCGCTACCAACCAGACGACAGCAACCACCGCGATTCTGACAACAATCCACCAAGCAACTCCAGTCGCGTTCCAAGTTGGTTTACCATTCAGAGCCGGTAATTGGTTTGGTTTTCTTCTGCTGGCGTAAACGATTCCCGCCAGCAACACGAAGACAACGGGAATTAGAAAAAAATACACTAGCGGATTCATGCGGATTCTCCTGTTTTTGGTTATATGTCAAAGGCCTATTTTTTAAGCCAAACATTTGGCTCGTTCTTTCGTTAGTATGCCAGACTTATATCAAAAGTCAATCACTTGGAGAGATTTAAAACAAAAATAAAAACGAGGAAGGATAAATCCTTTCTCGTTTTGTGGGGTGTCATCTCCTTATTTATTTTGGTGAATACTGGAACGTTACTGTCACTGGCTTGTTTGTAGCTGACTGAAATCGCCACATCGCGTCGGCCCCTGTTTCTACTTTGAGGTAGGGGTGTTTCATTCCTGGGATATGTCGGAAAGACTTGTCATCAGAATAACGCTGGACGTCCATTTCTCCATCTGATTCACAGATGAAGTAATGGTTTGGCTTGACCACCAACTGATACGGAGACCACTTTCCAACCGGTGCCTCGAACTTCTTTTCGATTGTAGTTGGGATACCTGAACCAACCGATGTCGCACCAGCCGCCGCCGCCGCCGAGGCCGACAAACCTGACGACAAAGTCATCCCTTTCAGCGGGCCACCCGACCGCTTCAGATTGTCCAGTCCGAGAATGATCAGGCAAATTGCCAGCACCACGGCCAGCAACCTCTTCCCGGTTCGTCCCCTCGTTTCTATTAAGAGGACGATGAGAACTATTCCAGCCACGATGGTGGCCTGAATTCCCAAAGTGATCGCGGCCGGCGCCAAATAATTAATGATGATGATCACCATTAATCCCGCCAAAACCAGACAGATTTTTCCCTGAAGGATGTTTCTGGGAATTCGGTTTAAGGTTCCCGTTTTCCAAGCGATCATTCCAATCGCTAGCACCACCACGGCCAGAAGGATCATTACTCTAGCGCTGTGGTACACCCTGGCTTGGATGGGGGAAGCGGAAGTGAGGGCGGAAGCTGAAGCGCCGCCGGTCACCAACTCGAAGGTGGCATTGACCACGGTTGGTCGTTCTAATGCCACAATAAGGCCCACCCCAAACACCACCAAAATTACTCTTACTACCCATTTTTCAATCCGATTCATCGCCTTCTCCTTTCGGTTTTAAGTTTCAGTTTGTTTTATTGTCAGAGACCAGTTACTCCACTATGCTATCACTTTTAATAATGGTTGTCAATAGGGGACTTGACAGATGATTTAAATCAATTATACTCTAAGGCAGAAGACCTAATGTGGGTCTAGTGGAAAGTTCATTGTTGAAAGGAGGTTAGGCCAATGCCTAATCCGGTTATTACCATCTTGGGAGTCAATCCGGTTCAAGTGGTTCGGGGAAATCCTTACGTGGATGCTGGCGCTACGGCAGTGGATGACGCCGGTGTTGATCTCACGCCACAGATTTCCACTTTCGGGACCAACATCAACACGTCGGCGCTCGGCACTCGCTCGGTGACTTACAGGGTCACCGATGCGGCTGGTCAGAAGGCCGCAGCCACGCGGATAGTTGAGGTCGTGGCTACTGCACAGGCGGTTTTGGGTGTGACACCGCCACCGACGCCAACGGCATCGGTAGCAGTTGCTTCGCCCACTGCTTCATCGACGCCAACGACACCGGCGTCACGCCATCGACGAGCGACGGTGCCACCGACGACGACGTCTCCGTCAACGACGACGCCGACATCGACAGTTGATTCGCCCGTTTCGGACAGTTTCTGGTCACGGACGGGAAAGGTGGGACAGTTAGTGCCGCCGGCGCTTGCGGGTCTCTTACTGTTCGTGATCGTCCTGTTGGCTGGCGGCGTAGGATATCTGGTGATTCAGAATCTTCGGGGAGCGGCGCAGTCGACTGCGGTGGCGGGAGGCACGTTTGATGTTGGTCCAAACGCTTCGCAAGCGGTCCAGAAGTTCCTCGGACGAACCACTGGTAAGTTGGAGATTGGCGCGATCAAGTTCGACTTCAATCCGCCAACCACTCAACCGGCTAAGGCCGAGGCCAAACCGGCTTCCCCGTCATTACCGCCACCGCCAACACCTCCGGCGCCGGAAGCCAAACTGACACCGGCATTCAAATCGGACGAGTCAGAAGCGAAGAAGGAGTTGAGGTTCTGGCGCCATTGTCGTTGAAAGTTGAAGGGAGAGGTTGAGACAAGAAAACGCGGAAGGTGTAATACACCTTCCGCGTTATTTTTTGGTTTTAGGTCCCAATCTGTCCAATCGCTTTCGCTATTTGACCCGGCAATCCGGTGATGACCCCTTCGCCTAGAACAATTGTTTTGTTCTGGCTTCTGGCGATTTCATCAACCGCTTGCAGGGCGGAAATTTGGGCTCCGGTCAGTCCCAGATTTTGGTTGATAGCATATCTTACGCCATCAGCCATACCCACTAAGGCCGCTTTCTCTTCAGCTTGTCTGGCTGACGCTTTTCCTTGGCCTACATGAATCAGTCTTTCTTCTTCGCCTTCAGCCGTGGTGATAGTTGCTTGTTTCTCAAACTCGGCTTTTGGAACATTTCGTAGGGCTAGGTTTACTTGAGTCGGAAGGTCAAAGCGCACAATTTGAGCATTGACTACTTCCACTCCCCAGGCATTGTTTTGGTCGACAGCTCCGGTTGAAATTTCACCCACTAATTTTTGGGTGCTTTGCTTCAATGAGCGGTTCAATACTTTAATGTTTTCAATTACCCAGGACGCAGTTTTTTTGCCAATCGCTGCCACCATTGCGCCTACGGCCACATCCTCGATTTGTTTACGAGCGTTAACCAAACCGGCTTCCCCGTCATTACCGCCGCCGAGAACAATTAGAAATTGGATCGGATCATTAATTCTAAAAGTTACGGTATCGCTTAGATTGAGAGTAAGCCGGTGTTTAAGCGGGTCTTTTTCGGTTGCTTCTTCGTCGTCAACGCCGGTCGTGGCTCTGATGGGGGCAACTTTGTTTGGCGCTGACGGTTCATTGGCGTTTCTCTCCCAATCAATATCCTTGTCTTCGGCCGGATACTGATTCTGGATTGTTGTCTTGGGTAAAGTAGTGAAGCCAAATATTGGCCACATCACATTGGCCGGTCCATTGTTAGTGACTTGTAATGGCCGACTGCCGAAGAGGAGTTTGATACCCCACTGATCGGAGGTCTGCTCTTTGTAGCTCAATGCCACATAGGCGGGGATTATCACGAACAGATAGAGGTAGAACCAATTGATGCCGACAATTTGGACGATGTCAGCCTTGATTGGTTCGACCAGAAAACCTGCCATGATACCGACAATTACCAACCAGATACTGACAACGAGCCAATACCATTCCGGTCCGAGAGGTCGCGGTTGCTTGACTTTCATTTGTTTTTCTCCGTTTCTTTAGAAAAGAGTGATGTCAAAGGCCTTGTTTCAAGCCAAACACTGGCTTGTTTTGTTCTGGTGCTAGTATACCAGACTTACATTAAAAGTCAAGCTGTAGCAGTTTTCTGGAAGTCGGCGTAAATTTTTGCTAAACTATTTATGTTTTGCCCCGTTAGCTCAGCTGGTAGAGCAGTTGCCTCTTAAGCAAACGGTCGGGGGTTCGATTCCCTCACGGGGCACTTTGGGCGGGTGGCGAAATTGGCAGACGCGCTAGCCTTAGGAGCTAGTGGAGCAATCCATGGGAGTTCGAGTCTCCCCTCGCCCACATAAGATGAAAAAGTTTTTAAAAAAAATATTGCCGGCCAGACTGATTGTCTGGTACCACTGTTTTTTGGCGCTCGTGGCGACGGTTTATTATGGCTTTCCAGCAAAGAAGATGATGGTGATTGGCGTCACCGGAACCAAAGGGAAAACCTCCACCGCTAATTTTATCTGGTCGGTCTTGATGGCTGGCGGTCACCGGACCGGTATTATCAGCACGGCGAACATTCGAATCGGCGAGAAGGAATTTTTGAATCCGCGTCACATGACGATGCCGGGGCGTTTTGTTATCCAAAAATTAATGGCTGAGATGGTGAAGAATGGCTGTCAATATTGTGTGGTGGAAACAACCTCGGAGGGGTTGAAACAACATCGTCAAGTTGGAATTTATTACAACATCGGTGTTTTTACCAATCTCTCGCCGGAGCATCTGCCATCACATGGTGGCAGTTTCGAGAAATATAAGAAGATGAAAGGGAAGATGTTTGCCGGAGGATTGAAGGTGATTGTTGCCAATAAAGATGACGAGAACAGCGATTATTATTTAAGTTTTCCCGCTGACAAAAAAATTACTTTTGCTTTAGAACAGCCGGCGGATTATGTGGCGCGAGATATTCAGGAGACCACCACCGGCGTTAATTTTGATGTTGATAAAATTATGTTTCAGTTGGCAATTTTGGGTAAGTTCAATGTTTATAACGCTTTGCCGGCGGTAATCATTGGTCGCTTGGTGGGAATGGATTCGCAGACGATTGCGAAAGGCCTCTTGGCGTTAAAAGTGATTCCCGGTCGAATGGAATTAATCAATGAGGGTCAGAAATTTACCGTGATTGTGGATTACGCTCACGAGCAGAAAAGTATGACCAGTTTATTACAGACGGCCAATAATTTAAAAGGACTAGGGGCGAAAATTATTCTTTCGCTTGGCGATGGTGGCGGTGGACGAGATCGAGCGAAGCGGCCGGTGATGGGCGAGTTGGCGGCGAAGTTGGCCGATTATGTAATTGTGAGCGATACCGACCCTTATGATGACGACCCGCAGGAGATTATCGAAACCATCGGTGCGGCGGCCGAAAAATTCGGCAAAATCAGAAACGAGAATTTGTTTTTAATTGCCGATCGTCGCGTCGGTATTCGTCGCGCTCTCAATTTAGCCAAAGCCGGCGACCTAGTTTTAATCACTGGCAAAGGCGCTGAGCAATCAATGATGATGGCTAACGACCAATCAATCCCGTGGGATGACCGAATAATCGTGCGAGAGGAGTTGAAAAAAATCTTAAGTTAAAAAGAACTAATTTTTGTGCCCGGGGTGGGAATCGAACCCACATCCCGTAAGGGACACGATTTTAAGTCGTGCGCGTATACCAATTCCGCCACCCGGGCATTTCCGCTTTCGCGGGAGGCCTGGGGCGGAATCGAACCGCCGGATAATTCTTTTGCAGAGAATTGCCTTACCACTTGGCTACCAGGCCGATAGACCAACCTTTTTATCTTAACACATTTTTACCACTCGTCACCCGAAGCGAGAGTGAAGTCAACTCGGGGCAGGCGACCAGCGCGCAAATTGGCGCGCAGATAATCGCGCAGTTCGATTCTTTTTCGTTTGAGAAAAGCCAAAGCCGTTTTGCCTTGGTCGGGCGGAAAGACGCTCACGATAATTACGCACTCTTGATTATCACCAATAAACTCGCAATCAGTCACGGTGATTAAAGATTGCTTGCTGGCTTCGCGGTTCAAAAATTCAGCGGCCAATTTGATGATGGCGCTTTTTAATTTTTCATCATGAATAGACATTTTAATTTTTTAACGGATATTCGAAATCCGTTTTTATTAAGTGTGGTAGAATTTATTTAGTGACTAAATCAAAAACTTCCAACATATCGCCGGCGGCCAAAGTGACCTTCGCTTCGACTAAGGCGCCAAATTGACTATCTTGGGGGACTTCTTTAACTTTAATTTTTTGTTGTTGCAGTTCGGTGATTTTGCCACGGCCGATTTCCGTTTCGCGGCGCCAGATTTTGAACAGTTTGCTATCCACGATATGTCCTTCGGTCACAGCGCCACCAATAATTTGTTTACCTTTACTATCGCCAAAAATTTTCAGTAACTTGGCTCGACCGAGCGATTGTTCGATTTCTTGCGTGGGAGTTCGGTGGGCGATTTCAATTTCTAGCCACTCGGATAATTTATAAATGATTTCGTCGGTAACGATTTTCACGCCCAATTTCTCCGCCAATTCTGCCGCCGATTTATCGATCTTTACATTGAAGCCGAGGATAAGGGAATCGCGGGAATCCCCTGAAGATCGGGACGAGCCGGCGGCCAACTTCACATCGTTTTCAGTTACTTGACCGACGTCGCGCTGAATAATTTTCAAACCGACGACCGCTGTGCTTAATTTGTTGATTTCGTGTTCCATCGCGTCGAGCGAGCCGGCCACGGCGGCTTTGATGAGGATGGGAATTTCAATCGCGTTAGGCGCCCGAGGTTCGACCTTAAGGATGCCCAAGGTCGAACCTCGGGCGCTCCCGTTTTTCGCTTCCATCATTGCTTGTTCCGCGTCCTTCTTGTTTCGATAAGTTTTAAAAGTGGCGCCAACTGTTGGTGGCTCGTTCCAACCGATTACTTGAGCGGGCGAGGAAGCGGAGAGTTTTAACTCGGCTTGACCGAGGAAATTATTGAGTCGCTTAATCTTGGCGAGGGTGCCGCCCTCATTGGGCGAAGTAGCCACCAACCAATCGCCGAGATTGACTGTGCCATTTTTTATAATCAACGTGGCGGCGACGCCGGTTTTGGGACAAAGATTAGTTTCTAGCACCACACCTTCGCCGGGCAGTTTCGGGTCCATTTGAAAGTCTTCCAATTCGGCGACCAAATTAATCATTTCGAGCAAATCGGAAATATTTTCGCCAGTCTTGGCCGAGAGCATTACTACAGGAATGGTCCCGCCATAACCTTCCACCAAGACTTCAATTTCTGCCAATTGTTGCTTAGTGCGTTCGATATTGGCGGTTGGTCGGTCGATTTTATTGATGGCGACAATGAAGGGAATCTCGCTTTGATGAATTGCCTTCAACGCTTCAACTGTTTGCGGTTTGACCCCATCCTCGGCGGAGACGATTAAGACCGCGATGTCGGCAATCTCGGCGCAACGTCCGCGCATGCCACAGAAAGCGGCATGACCGGGTGTATCAATGAAAGTAATTTTATAAGGTTCGGAAACTTCATAAGCGCTGACCGCTTGAGTGATGCCGCCGGCCTCCGAGGCGACAATATTACTCTTCCGGATGTGATCGAGGAGGGTGGATTTGCCATGGTCGATATGACCCATAATCACCACAATGGGCGCCCTGGTGACGGTTTTCGATTGGATAACTTTTTTGTTCATGGTAATTATCCATAAAACTAACCCATTTTTGACTATTGCGCAAGGACCGAGGCTTCTTCATCGGTGATTTCATATTCAGAATTACGCTTCTCGATCGGTTTGGCGTAGATGGAAACTTGGTCGCGAGTGTAGAGCGAGGAGAGGACAACGCCATCGCCGTGTTCATTAAGTAAAGCGACGGCGAAGCTTTGGTTGGAACCCTGGCCTTGTTCCTTGAACGGATTGAAGCGGACGGTCTTGACATGTTGGATACTGCCTTTCAAACGCGTTTCCATATTAATTAAGTGCTGTTGAATTTCCTCGTTAATTTTGTCGGTTTGCTCGACGTTATCAATCAGGTTGTGAATAATGGTTTCCAAACTGGCGCCTTTTTCTCCGGCCAGTAATTTGGTAATTCGCCACTCCAGACGAATAATCCACGCCAGAAGAATTATAATTATCGCCAGCGGCGCGTAAGTGGTAATCAAAGAAGCGAAATCTAAACTAAAGGGCATAATGGTAAAATTATAGTGGATTGCGAGGGATTGTGCAATTCGGTAGAATGGCGGTAATGGTAAAAAAGGGCAGAATGAAACGGATTTATGCCGATACGGCGGCGGGGATGAGCAATCCTTCAAGTATTCACGAGGAGGGAATGCGGGCCAAGAAAGCGCTGGAAGACGCTCGGGCTAAAGTGGCCGAGCTTATTGGCGCCCATCCGAACGAAATTATTTTCACCAGCGGGGGAACGGAAGGAAATAATTTGGCGATTTTTGGTTGTGCAACACTTAGTGTTGCACATAAGGAAATTATTACCACTTCGATTGAACACGCTTCAGTTTTAGAACCGGCTAAAAAATTGGGGGCAGCTATTATTTCGGTGGGTGAGTCTGGGATTGTTGATTCGGAGGAAATTAAGAAAAATTTAAATTCAGAAACCAAATTAGTTTCGATAATTTACGCCAACAATGAAATTGGCACCATTCAACCGATTCGCGAAATCGCTCGCGTGATCCGGAATTTTCGCAAGACTCGGAACTCGGAACTTGGCACTGGGAACTTTCCTCTCTTTCACATCGATGCTTGTCAGGCGCCGCGTTTCCTTGATCTTAATGTCGCGCGTCTCGGCGTGGATTTGATGACGCTGAACGGCAGTAAAATTTATGGCCCGAAAGGCAGTGGTTGTTTGTATGTGCGACGCGGAATTAAATTAACTCCACTTTTTTGGGGTGGCGGCCAAGAACGTGGTTTGCGTTCGGGTACGGAGAACGTGCCGGCCATCATTGGTTTTGCTGAAGCTCTCGCTTTGTGCGCCAAACTGCGGGAGAAAGAAAGCGCGCAACTGACCAAGTTGCGCGACGAGTTGGTTGCGGGCTTGTTGAAAATTGAGGGCGTGAAATTGAATGGCCACGCGACACAAAGATTACCCAACAATGTAAATGTTAATTTGCCGATTCTTGAACCGGAACAATGGGTGTTAGAACTCGATGCTAAAGGCATCGCGTGCTCGGCTGGTAGCGCTTGTTCATCAAATAAACAAAATGACGATTATGATATAATAGGTGTGAGATTTTCTTTGGGTCGAGAAACCACGAAGGCGGAGATAAATTATATTATCAAAACCGTGTTCCTAATTTTAAAAAAATATGTTCGAAATTCCCTCTCTTAAATATAAGTACAGCGATTTGGAACCTTACATCGACGAGGAAACGATGCGCCTTCATCACACCAAGCATCATCAAACTTATGTTGATAAGTTAAACGTCGCGCTGGAACCATATCCGGACTTGGCCAAACAGACGATTGAGGAATTATTGCGAGATGTTACCAAGATTCCGGAAGTTGTTCGTCAAGCCGTCATCAATAACGGCGGTGGCCACTATAACCATTGTCGTTTTTGGGAATCAATCAATCCGAACACCGGAGAATTACGCGAACAGACCATCACCACTTTCGAAAAAGCCTTTATTAATTTGACTGGATTTAAAGAACAATTTAAAACGGCGGCTCTCGGACACTTTGGTTCCGGTTGGGTCTGGGTAGTAGTTGATGCCAGCCAGTTGAAAATCGTCACCAGCGCTAATCAAAATACGCCGTGGAGTAATGGCCCGTCAATGGGTCGGGCAAGCCAAATACCCATTCTTACCCTCGATCTCTGGGAGCACGCTTATTATCTTAAATACCAAAATCGACGGGCGGACTATGTCGACGCTTTCTTCAAGATTATCAATTGGGAACAGGTCGAAAAGAACATTGCGAACCAGCAGGAAATGTTGTAGTATCCAAGAGTAATAAGTAATATGGATATGGAGAAACTCAATAAGAACCAAATCGTACTCTTGACCCTCTTGGTCAGCTTCGTCACTTCGATCGCCACCGGTATCGTGACGGTAACTTTAATGGATCAAGCGCCGGCTGGAGTTACTCAAACGATCAATCGGGTAGTGGAGCGAACGATCGAAAAAGTAGTGCCCGGTCAAGTAACGACCCAGACGGTGGTCAAGGAAGTGCCGGTTATTGTGACCGAAGAAGAATTAATCGTGAAAGTAATCAACGAGGCTTCAGGGGCAATGGTGCGAATTGAAAATAATGATGGCGTTTCGGTCGGCAGCGGTTTCATTGTCAGCGACGACGGTTTTGTGATTACCGCGGCGCACATTTTGGGCCACCCAGCTGAAGGTCAGGCCTTTAAGATTGGCTTGCGTAATGGCGACAAAGCCACCGCTCGGTTAATTAAATTCTCATCCGATAATGATATCGCGGTAATGCGGATTGACAGCGCGGAACTCAAACAATTGAAAGATAAATTAATCGCGGCGGTGGCCGCCACCAGCACCGAGAAGATTGCTTGGACCGCCTTAACTTTTCAGACCACGGAGACGACTCCTGGTCAGACGGTAATCGCGCTTGGTTCTCCTGACAGCGGACCACTTAACGTTTCGGCCGGAATTGTTTCGGCGATCGGCAAGTCGGCCACCAGTACGACCGCGAGTGTTATTCGAACTAGCGCGACCAATAGTTATAATTTGGGCGGGCCGGTGCTCAATATTAAAGGTAAGGTCGTTGGCTTAAGCCATGAACCGGGGTTGGCGATCAGCGTCGTCTCCATCCAAGAGTTCATCAATTCGATTACTACCACTTCATAAAATTTATGCCTCCGCCATTTTCCAATTTTACTTCCAAAGCTAAGGAAGTGATTCGCAAGACTCATGAACTAGCGATTGAACGCGGCCAAAATCAAGTTGGCCCACTTCATTTGTTGGCGGCTTTATTGTTGCAAGACGAAAGTCTCGTCACGGCCATCCTCGACAAAGTGGAGGTCGATTCGGTGATGCTTGCGGATTACGCGGTGGAACAGTTGGATGGTGGCGAAGGAGGCAATGTCACCTCGGCGCCGTATCAGATTTATTTATTACCGGAGCTAGTTCGAGTATTCGATACGGCCGGCAAGGTGGCGAATAATTTGGGCGATGAGTTTGTGGGCGTGGAACACCTTTTCTTGTCTTTACTCGAAACCCCCAATCAAGCTCACGAAATTTTAAGTCGCTTCCGAGTTAATCGCGAGCGCGTGTTGCAAGTGGTGCAGGATTTGCGGACTCGCGAGTCAGAACCCGAACCAACCAAGCGTTTTAAAGCGATTGAAAAATTTACTAAAAATTTAACCGATTTGGCGCGTCAGGATAAGTTGGATCCAGTTATTGGTCGGGAGACGGAAGTCCAACGGATTATGGAAATTCTTTCTCGTCGCACCAAAAATAATCCCATTTTAATTGGCGAGGCCGGCGTGGGCAAAACGGCGATTGCCGAAAGTTTGGCCATTAAAATTTCTAAAGGCGATGTGCCGGAATCTTTGCGGGGCAAGGAGTTGGTCTCTTTGGATATCGGTCTCTTGGTGGCGGGAACCAAATATCGCGGCGAATTTGAAGAACGTTTGAAAGCGGTGCTCAAGGAAATCGAACGCGCCGATGGCAAGATTATTGTTTTTATTGACGAAGTGCACACGATTGTGGGCGCCGGCGCGGCGGAGGGGGCGATTGACGCTTCCAATATGCTGAAGCCGGCTTTGGCGCGGGGTGAAATGCGGGCGATTGGGGCGACCACAATTAAGGAATATCAAAAACATATCGAGAAGGACCAGGCCCTAACCCGTCGTTTCCAGCCGGTTTACGTTGAGGAGCCCTCGGTGGATGACGCGATTGCGATTTTGCGCGGCTTGAAACAAAAATACGAATTTCATCACGGAATCAAAATTACCGATGGCGCAATTGTGGCGGCGGTTAATCTTTCTAGTCGTTACATTACGGATCGTTTCTTACCAGATAAGGCGATTGATCTGGTTGACGAAGCTTCGTCCGCTTTGCGTTTGCAATTGGAAAACAAGCCGCAAGTGTTGGAAGTCGCGGATACGAAAATTATGCGGTTGGAGGTGGAAAGAGAAGCGCTCAAAAAAGAGGGCGATAATCGTCAAGCGAAAGCGCGAGTCAAGCAAATCGAAAAAGAGGTGAGTGACCTCAAAGAGGAAGTTCACGAGCTGGAAGCGCGGTGGAAAAATGAAAAGCAAACGATTGGCGAGATTAAAATTCTGAACGGAGAATTGGAGAAATTACGTCTTGATGCCGAACAGGCGGAATTAAAAATGGATCTTACTCGGGCGGCGGAAATTCGTTATGCTTTGATTCCGGAAGTGGAAAAGAATTTGCGCTTGCGAGAACTTAAACTCAAGAAGTCGCAAACCACGCGGCGAATTTTGAAAGAGGAAATTACTAGTGAAGATATCGCCACCGTGGTGGCGCGTTGGACTCATATTCCGGTGACGAGAATGCTCGAAGGCGAGTCGGAAAAATTGTCCCGAATGGAGGAGGAATTACAAAAGCGGGTACGCGGTCAAAACGAAGCGATTAAGAAAATCTCGGAAGCGGTTAAGCGTTCTCGGGCGGGCGTGGCGGATCCAGATCGACCGATCGGTTCCTTTATTTTGCTCGGCCAGACCGGCGTCGGTAAGACGGAACTCGCTCGAACTTTGGCTAATTTTATGTTCAACGACGAGAAGGCGCTCGTTCGCATCGATATGTCCGAGTATATGGAAAAATATTCGGTGTCCAAAATGATCGGTTCGCCGCCCGGTTATGTGGGTTATGAGGAAGGCGGTTCATTGACGGAGACGGTGCGTCATCGTCCTTACGCCGTGTTGCTTTTTGATGAAATTGAGAAAGCTCATCCGGAAGTTTTCAACATTTTATTACAAGTGTTGGACCATGGCCGTCTGACCGACGCCAAGGGCCGAATGGTCAATTTCAAAAATACGATTATTTTGCTTACCTCCAATTTGGGCGGGGAGTTTATCAGTCGTCTTCAACATATCGGTTTTGCCACTTCCGGCGATGAGGAATTTAATCGTTTCGAAGAGACGAAGTCGCGCATTACCGATTCGCTCAAACAACATTTTCGACCGGAATTTTTAAATCGTTTGGATGATATTATTATTTTCAATCCTTTGTCGCGGGAAACGATTCGCGAGATTGTGGACCTTCAACTTAAGTTAGTGGAAGATCGTTTGGCGACCAAACAGATTCGACTTTTGGTTTCCGGAGAGATGAGAGATTATTTGGCGCGGGAGGGTTACAGCCAAGACTATGGCGTGCGACCGCTCAAGCGTTTAATCCAGACTAAGATTCTTAATTCGGTTGCTGAGTTTATCATTGGTCGAAAAATGGAAAAAGGCGGAATAATTGTGGTGGAAATCAAGAATGGTGCGCCGGTGGTTGATTTGCAAAAACCGCTTCGTCCGAGTCGTAATAAAATACTAGCCAATAAAACCTCGGTTCACAGCAATCACTAAATTTGGTGCGCCGGGAGGGATTCGAACCCCCGTAGGCATAAAGCCGCTTGATTTACAGTCAAGTGCGATTGACCACTCCGCCACCGACGCGTACTCGAGATTATAACAAATATTTGCTTTTTTGCCACATCTATATTAATCTATCACTCATGTCGCAAGATCAACTAATCAAACTCGCCTGCGGAACTTGCAAGCGGATTAATTATTGGAGCCGCAAGAATCGCAAAACGGTGGAGAAAAAAATCGAGCTCAAGAAGTTTTGCCGGTGGTGCAAAAAAACCACTAAACACAAGGAGACTAAAAAATAACTTTGTGCTATTATTTAGAGTATGTTCAAAGTTCGAGACACCACTTTTTCTAAGGGCTTCACTTTGGTTGAACTTTTAATTGTAATTGCGATTATCAGTCTCTTGGCGAGTATGATTCTTTCTAGTCTTAACACTGCCCAAGCAAAAGCGCGCGACACGAGAAGGCAAATGGATCTTGATCAGGTGGTTAAAGCCCTGTCTCTTTATTACGCTAAAAATGGCGACTGGATTTCCACTGCCAGTGGTTGTGGTAATGGAGGGAATGGTAACGGTTGGTTCAGTTCTCCCTACTCCCCCTACAAATCAATTGCCCAGTGTCTCGTAGACGCGGGCTTTACTTCGGTACCAATTAAAGACCCCACTGGCGGTTTGACTTCTACTCCAACTGTTGGCTTTTCTTATATGAAATATCATTGTACTTTAGTTGGGAAAAATGTTGCTTACATCTTTGCCAAATTGGAAACGATGCCGCAAAGTACCACGGCCACCGACGGCACCTGCTGTGCCGTTTGTGACTCGAATTACGGTATGAACTACTTTCGAAGAATTGAATAGTTTATCACAACACCAAAGTTGGTGAGAGGGCGGGCCCGCCGCGACTCGAACGCGGAACCTCGGTTTTGGAGACCGATGTTTTACCATTGAAACTACAGGCCCAAGCTTCTAAATACTAGCGAATTTTCTGCCAAAAGTCACTGGCTTCGGAATAGTTTTTCACCCAGTGGATTCTCTGGTCGCGTTTGAACCAAGTCAGTTGTCGTTTGGCATAGTGCCAAATCGCTTGCTCTAGTTCATTCAGCAAAGTCGCAATTTCCTCGCGCTTTACCCGTCTACTGACGGGCTCCGACGCGACTCGGAAATTGCAGCTTTGCTTCTGAAGAAACTTTGCGATGTATCTATATTCCAAACCAAAACTTTCCAATTTTTTCCAACTGACGCCACTTTTGTGCAGGAGTCGGACTTCCGCAAGCATTCCGCTTTTCATTCGCGACAATAAGCGCTGGTGGATTTTTTGCTGTAATTTTTCCGGTGGCAGTTTGATGCCGATTTGGATAAATGAAATCAAGGCGTCGCCTTGAGAATTCCCTAAGGCAACGCCTTGGCGAAGCAAGGGGACTTTGCCTAACACCGTGGCAATTTCAATGGCGCGGATTAAACGATGAGGATTTCGAGCATCGATATTTTGCGCTCGTTCTGGATCAAGTCTCTTTAATTTTTCAAACAATTGTTCGGTGGAAAATGTTAGGAGCTTAGCTCTTAACATTTTGTTCGGTGGCACTTTTGGTAAAACTAAATTATCAACGACTGATTGAATATAAAAACCGGTGCCACCGCAAATAATCGGTAGCTTGCCGCGCGCCACAATCTCATCGATTTTGGCGCGCGCTAACTTCTGATATTTCGCGACCGAAAAGATTTTGGTGGGCGAAACGACATCAAGCAAGTGGTGCGGTACGCCCTGTCTTTCGGTTTTGGTGATTTTGCCGGAACCAATGTCCATTCCTTTATAAACTTGCCGCGAATCGGCAGAAATTATTTCGCCATTAATTTTTTTTGCTAACTTAACCGCGAGAGCCGATTTACCCGAGGAAGTGGGACCGAGGATGACTAAAACAGTGGACTTGCTCATGTGCTCCCGGCAGGAATCGAACCTGCATCGCCAGCTTCGGAGGCCGGTGTTCTATCCATTGGACTACGGGAGCTTCCTGTGCCGAAGGTGGGAGTCGAACCCACACATCTTGCGATACACGATTTTGAGTCGTGCGCGTCTGCCAATTCCGCCACTCCGGCTTGTATCCATCTTAACTAAATTTTTCCTCAAAATCAATTCTATGCTAAAATAAATTAAATGACCGAAGATTATAACAATTCAATTTTCTGGATTGAGGTGGAGAAGATCAAACCCAACCCGTTTCAGCCGCGGCGCGAGTTTGATGAAGATAAGTTAAGGGTTTTAGCTGATTCCATTCGCCAATATGGAGTCTTGCAACCTTTGGTCGTTACCAGACAAGAAGTTTTTCGCGATGATGGTTCCATGACGGTGGAGTACGAATTGATTGCCGGTGAGCGTCGATGGCGCGCTTCCAAATTGGCCGGCATTCAACAAGTGCCGGCGGTAATCAAGAGTGGCGAGGAGAACGATAAATTAAAATTGGAACTGGCGATTATTGAGAACCTCCAGCGCGAGGATTTGAATCCGGTAGATCGGGCGCGCGCCTTCCAACAATTGACCGAGCAATTCGGTCTCAAGCACCACGAAGTGGCCAAGCGTGTCGGCAAAAGTCGCGAATATGTTTCCAACTCCATTCGTTTGATGGCGTTGTCGGAAGAAATTTTGCAAGCTTTGGTTGAGGGAAAAATCACCGAAGGTCACGCTCGACCCATTTTGATGCTTTGCGATCGGCCGGAAGAACAGCAAACTTTATTTCAAGAAATTTTAGTGAAAAAGATTACGGTGCGTGAAGCCGAGAGTTTGGCGCGGCGGATTGCTTATGACAAGGTGCGCAAAAAGGAGTATATGATGGATCCGCGAATCGTGGAGATGGAGCAGAAACTCACCGAACAACTCGGCACGCGAGTGAAGATTGAGCGTAAAGAAATTGGTGGTAAGGTAACGATTGATTTTCTTTCTAACGATGACCTCCAACTTATTTTGGGTTTATTGAACAAACAGAAAGAAACGACGGTGGCGCCGGAAGTGGAGCAAGGGCAATTAGAGAATGAGGTAAGTGAGAAACTGGTAGAAGAGTTTCCAGTCGATCTCGAAGATCCCGATCTTTACAACATTAAAAATTTTAGTTTATAAAACATGAAAATTTTTTTAATCGCAATATTGGTTTTAGTGTTGGTTCTTGTTGTGGTGTATGTTTCTAGAATACAGATGTGTGTTGATTTAAACACGACATCTGGAGGTTCAAGCGGTGGTTGTTATCATCTTTGGAATAGTGAGTTTTGGGGTGGGTCTAAATAGCTATCTTGTGCGGATTGTGATTCGGACAGACTTTGCTTGAGCAACGTTCAGGGATAGTTTTAGTTCCGAGCATCATTAAACTACCGCACATTGGGCAGAGCTGGCCGGTTGGCTTACTTTTGATGATATTTTTGCACTTGGGATAATTGGAACAACCATAAAAGATTCCAAATCTTCCCTTTTTTTCTACCATGGTTCCAATGTGACAGAGTGGACACTCCACACCGGTGTCGCCGGGGCCGCCTTTGCCGCCAGTCTCGTCCTTCTTGATATACTTGCACTTTGGATAATTGGAACAGGCGACAAATTTGCCAAAACGTCCCTCGCGTTCGATCAAATCACTGCCACACTCGGGACATTTCTCGCCAGTCAATTTCGGTCCCTCCATTTCTTTGCCGTCAATCGTGCGGGCACCGGTACAGTCGGGGAATTTGGCGCAACTTAAGAATTTTCCGCTCTTGCCGAGCTTGATAATCATCGAACCAGCGCAAACCGGGCATTTGATATCGGCTGGCGCGTCGCCGAGATTGGTGATTTTTTCCAACTTCTTTTTCGAAGCGATATCTTTGGTGAACGGGCCGTAAAAGTTCTTGAGCATTTTCACGTAATCTTCTTTGCCCTCGGCGATGAGGTCGAGCTTATCCTCCATTTCGCGGGTGAAGTCGTCGCTAATGTAACCGGCAAAATATTTTTCCAAAAATTCACTGACCACTTCGCCGGTATCGGTGGGTTTGAGTGAACGTTGTTCTTTTTCCACATAACCGCGATCAATAATGGTTTTAATGGTTGGCGCGTAAGTGGAAGGACGACCAATGCCACGCTTCTCTAATTCTTTCACCAAACCGGCTTCAGAATAGCGCGGTGGTGGTTGAGTTTCTTTACCAGTGCTAGCGATGTCTTCCAGTTTAAGTTGGTCACCGGCGCTGACTTTTGGTAAAACATTTTCTTCGCCGCGGGCTTCCGGGTCGGCTTTGAGCCAACCATCAAAGGTGACGATAGAACCGTTAGCAGAAAACTCCGGCACTTCATTATTGCTCGACTTCGCAATTATTTTTGTCTTCAAAAACTTAGCATCGGCCATTTGACTGGCAACAGTGCGCGACCAAATCAAGCGATATAATTTTTGTTCTTGCGGGGTGTGGCCGGCGCTCGTGATTGTCGCGTGAGTCGGACGAATCGCTTCATGAGCTTCTTGGGCGTTCTTGGATTTGGTGGCGTAAGTTTGGCGCGCATGATAATTGACACCATATTTATCTTTGACCACATTCTCAATCTCGCTGAGTGCTTGTCCGCTCAAGTTAGTACTGTCGGTGCGCATATAAGATATATGACCGGCTTCGTAAAGTTTCTGCGCCAAACGCATCGTGATGGATGGCGAATAGCCGAGACGCGAGGAGGCGTATTGTTGCAAAGTGGAAGTGGTGAAGGGCGCGCGCGCTTTGCGATTCATTTCACTTTGTTTAATGTCAGCAATTTGCCACTCGCTAGTCTTGGCATCAGCCACAATTTTGTCGGCTTCCACCTCGGTTTTTGGCTCAATAGAACAGACGAAATCAATAGAAGCATCCCCGCCAGAGGCGGGTCCGCCTTTGGCGGAAATCACCCAATATTTTTCCGGAATAAAAGCGCGAATTTCCCGTTCGCGTTCCACTAATATGCGCAAAGCGGGGGATTGAACGCGACCGGCCGAAAGACCATAACGCAGTTTTCGCCAAATCAAACCGGAAAGGTCATAACCAAAAAGACGATCGAGTACTCGTCGCGCTTCTTGAGCCGTTTTCAAATTATCATCAATCTCGCGCGGATGATTCATCGCTTCTTGCACCGCCTCCTTGGTAATCTCGTGAAAGACAATACGCTTTGGCTTTTTCAAACCAATTGCTTCCGCCAAATGCCAAGCGATTGCTTCGCCTTCACGATCAGGGTCAGTGGCGAGAATCACTTCGTCGGCGGTGCGCGCGAGATTTTTTAACTCGCTGACAATTTTCTCTTTGCCTTTGGAAATTTCATAACGCGGCACGAAACCAGCCTCGATATCAATCGCGTTTTTATTTGACTTCGGCAAGTCGCGAATGTGACCGACACTGGCGCGCACGGTATACTCGCCATCCAAATATTTGGAAATTGTTTTCGCTTTTGCCGGCGACTCCACAATCAATAATTTTTTTGTCGTGGTGGGCATTGTTCGTACATTAGTAACACCCCTTCAATTAATTTGCAAATTTAAGTAACAAAAAATGGGCGTGATTGGTCAATCACGCCCAGCTAGATCTCTTATCAGATTTTCTCCCTTGTCTTCGAAGTTAGTTGAGTCAGGGAGAAGTGCCACATCCCACCAAGTCTTTTGGCAATTCTCTTTGATTGTTTCCTAACCAAAAACCAACAGTTTGGACAAAGCCAAACGAGTTTATTGGCAGGTATTTCCGGGAACAGAACCTTAAAACCACTTGCTTTCTCGATTTGAGTGTAATCCGTTAGCGTAAGTATTTCAACGGAGAAGTGCCGCAATTCTTCTGGTATTACACCAACGTGACCACAAACACAACGCAATTGGTTTAAAGGTGCAAACCTCCGATTATTCATGGGCTATGTCCTCCTTTCTGCTCTCACAACTACCACGAGGATGATTTTAAGTCAAATTCTTGTGCGTAAACACTTTTTACGGTCGTAGAAAGTCTTTACGCACGTGCTGGGGAAGTTATAATAGATAAATGGAAAAAGCTAATATTAAAAAGGTTATTTTGACTTCATTGAAAATCGCAGGGTTTATCAGTGTTGCGGTACTGGCGCCAAACGCTCTTCAGATGCTCACGATGTTTGATAAGAATCTCGGCCGGAAATCTTATCGCCGCAATTCTTACCTTAATCATACAATCAATAAATTGCGGGATCGCGGTTTAATTCAATTCAAGAAAAACAAAAATGGTGTTCTCTGTGCTCGTCTCACGAAGAAAGGAGAACAAGAAATAGCTCGTTACGAAATCGGAGAGCTTCAAATTTCCAAACCGAAAAATTGGGACAAGAAATACCGAGTGATTATTTTTGATATTAAGGAGTGGAAGCGGCAGACTCGGGATGAACTTCGTGCTTGGTTAGTTAATCTTGGATTTATGCGTCTGCAAAATAGCGTCTGGGTTTATCCTTACGAGTGTCAGGATGTTATTGTTTTACTCAAATCTCATTTTAAGTTGGGTAGTGAAGTTTTATATATGACAGTGGATAATATCGAAAATGACAAGTGGTTGAAGAAAGAGTTCGACTTAAACTAGAGGCGTAAACACTTTTTACGGTCGTAGAAAGTGTTTACGATGGAAAAGGGGAGGTGAGTTATGGTTATGTTAGTCGAATTTCCCCCATCGTTTCCTTAATTAAACCCTTGATTTCCATCACCGCCAAAGTAGAATTGGTTTCGCTAGTGGGTAAAGCGATTTCACTGATTAAAATATCGCGCGGTAATGGCTCGACAGAAAGTAAGTCAACAATTTTTCTTTCGAGGGACGAAAGGTCGGCGAGGGGTAAGGAAGTTTGAATGGGAACCTCGCTCGCGAGACCGAGCGCTTGAAGCACATCAAAGCCGGAAGTAATCGGCGTCGCGCCTTGTTTAATTAGACTATTGGTGCCGCTTGAATTAGGTGAAAAAATGGAGCCCGGCACAGCGTAAACGTCGCGATTGTAATCGAGTGCGAGGCGCGAAGTGATGAGAGTGCCGGAACGTTCGCCGGCTTCGATGACGAGGGTGGCTTTAGCCAGTCCCGCCATCAAACGATTGCGTCGCGGAAAGGTGTGGAGGCCGGCCGGATAAGTTGGGTCAAATTCGGAAAGCAAAGCGCCACCGCCGGCCACGATTTCATCGGCCAAACGATGATTGGAATGCGGATGAAGCACCGAACGATCGAGACCCGAGCCGGGAAAAGCGATGGTGGGCAGGCGGGCCGCCAGAGCGCTCTCGTGCGCAATGGTATCAATGCCGAGAGCGAGGCCGGAGACAATGGCAATGGGGAAGCCGGCTAATTCGCTGATAATTTTTTCGCAGGCTTCGCGACCATAACTGGAAAGACGCCGCGAACCCACCACGGTGAGATAAATAAAATTGAGATCAGGCAGAGCGCCCTCGATATATAATTGCTCCGGCGGTTCCGGAATTTCCAACAATGGCGGCGGCCATTGAGATTCGGGTAATTGAGTGGACGAACTCATTAACAAATTGTATCATAGCTGTTATGTTAGATATCAAATTTATTAAAGAGAACGCGGATTTAATCAAAGCGGGTGCGAGAAAGAAACATCTTGATTTTGACCTTGATGAACTAATCAAGACCGATGAACGTCGACTTAAATTGTTGGCCGCGGTGGAGAAAATTCGCGCCGAACAAAACGCAGCTAATGATGAGGTGGCCAAAGCCGATTCCGGTGCTCGAACAACTTTGATTGAGAGATTGAAAATAGTTAAAGCCGGATTACAGGCGAAGGAAACGGAATTGACCGAGGTGATGAAAATTTGGCAGAAATTGATGTTGGCAGTGCCTAACGTGCCGGATATTTCGGTGCCGGAAGGTGGTAGCGACGCGGATAATCAAGAGACGCGCACTTGGGGTATACCGACCAAGTTTTCCTTTACGCCCAAGAGTCATATTGATTTGATGCTCAATCTCGACCTGGTTGATTTTGATCGCGGGACTAAAGTAGCTGGTTTTCGCGGTTACTTTTTAAAAAACGAAGGGGCACTTCTTTCTTTTGCGGTTTGGCAATTGGCGCTTGATCAGTTAGTAAGAAAAGGTTTTGTTCCAATGTTAACGCCGTCGCTGGTTCGTCGCGAACCTTTCATTGGAACTGGCTATTTGCCTCAAGCTGAAGACGAACTTTATAAAACGCAAGACGAGCTTTATTTGGCGGGCACGGCGGAAGTGCCAACGATGGGTTATTATATGGATGAAGTGATTGATCGCGCGCAATTACCGCTTAAATTTGTTTCTTTTTCGCCTTGTTTTCGGCGCGAAGCTGGTTCGCACGGCAAGGACACTAAGGGTCTTATTCGTCTTCATGAATTTTTCAAACTTGAGCAAGTGATTTTGGACGAAGCCAACCACGAGAAAAGTGTCGAGCACCACGAAACGTTGACAAGAAACGCCGAAGAAATTTTACAATTACTCAAATTACCCTATCGCGTCGTTACTAACTGTGGTGGTGATCTCGGTTTGGGCCAGGTGAAAAAATATGACTTGGAAGTCTGGGTGCCAACAGAAAAGAAGTATCGCGAGACTCACTCTTCTTCTTACTTCCACGATTTTCAGACCAGACGTTTGAATATTCGTTACCGAGATGCTGAAGGCAAATTACGTTTCGCTCACTCGCTCAATAACACTGGCGTGGCGACGCCGCGAATTCTGGCGGCAATCGTCGAGAATTACCAACAAGCCGATGGCAGTGTTTTGGTGCCGGTAGCGCTCCAGGCATACTTGGGTAAAAAAATAATCAGTCGAAATGGCGCGAGTAAAGACTAAAAAGGAGAAACAATTTCAACGTTTGAAATTATGGTTGGCGCTTGGGGTTTTGGTTATCGCCATTTTGTTTATCATTAGTTTATATGGTGCTTATCACGAAAGACTTTTAATCTCTCAAATCGCAATTGATGGCAACAAAACAGTTTCTGATTTTGAGATTCGTCGGGTAGTTAATGAACAATTGGTCGGTAAATATTTATGGCTTTATCCCAAACGCAACGCTCTGCTTTTTCCGCGCAATCGGATAGTGAAGGCGGTAGCGACAAACTTTCCACGTTTATCGTCGATTAAACTGGAACAACCAAATTTGCAAAGTTTAACTTTATTAGTTGAGGAAAGACATGGAGAATTTTTATGGTGCCTGCCCGCCACCGCGACGGACCGGCCTAATAATGATTGTTATTTTGCCGATAAGACCGGATTTGTTTTCGCGCCGGCGCCGAAATTTTCCAGTCCGCTTTATTTTGAACTCTTGTCGGCCGACACGGACGAACCGATCGGCCGATATCCGTTACCCGCGGCAGATTGGCAAAAATTAATTGCCGGTGAAAAACGACTGACAATGATTTTGGCCTCGTCGACGTTTAGTGGCCAAAAAGTCTACCAAGCGTCGCCCGCGGAATTGCGTGATTGGTATTTCCGAGTGAAAAATGACTCGGGTAATAATTGGGAAATCAGATTAGATTTGAATCAAGATTTTGACGTAGCAATGAAGACTTTGACCTCGGTTTTGGTTGACCCAGATTTTATCAAAGAGCTTAAGATTCATCGCTCAAAATTGGAATATCTCGATTTGCGTTTCGCGCCAAAAGTTTTTTATCGCTATAATAATTGATAATGAAAAGTTATTTTCTTTGGACCTTGGTCGCGATTACTATCGGCATCTCGGCGGCTTACAGTATTAATGAAGGTGGTCGTGCGACTTACTATTATTTATTTAACGGTCGTCAGCCCTTGGTCTATCTGTCCAATATTTTTTTAGCTGATTCCCAATCGTCAAAAGTCGAGGTTAGTCGGCCAAAGCCGCCGCCGCAGGGCAAAGCCTTGCTGATAGATTTGACGGGAATGAAACTGGAACTTTATGAGAACGGCGCGCCGGTCGATTCAATGATGGTTATGGCCAAAGGTAAAAAGGGCACGCCTTGGGAAACGTTGACTGGCAACTATTCTATCAGCGCCAAAAATGAAAAAATTTTTTCGCCGATTGAAAAAGTGTGGCTACCGTATAATTTGCAATTTTCCGGCAATTTTTTTATTAGTGGCGGTTCAGGTGGTTCCATTCAATTGACCAACGAGGACGCTAAAAAAGTTTTTACTTTCGCCGAATTAGGGACATCGGTGCTGGTTTTTGGAGTTAATAATAATGAACAAACCGTAAAACATTATGAACCGAAACCGCAGGTAAAACCGCCGATTGTTTCCGCTAAAGCTTATCTGGTGGCCGATTTAGATAGCGGGGAAATTTTGGAAGCCAAAAATCCGGACACGATTTTTCCCATTGCCAGCGTGGCTAAATTAATGACCGCTTTGATTTCCTTGGAAAATATCAATCAATATCAAATGGTGACCATTTCCAAACGAGCCGTGGCGACCGAAGGCGACACTGGTCGTTTGCGCGCCGGCGAAAAAATCGAAGCGGGCAATTTGCTCTACCCGCTGCTTTTGGCTTCCAGTAATGACGCGGCGGAAGCGCTCGCCGAGCATTATGGACGGGATAAATTTATTGAGTTGATGAATGAGAAAGCGAAAAAATTAGGCTTGAAAAATACCAGTTTCGCAGACCCTTCCGGTCTTTCGGCGCGCGATGTTTCTACGGCGGAAGATTTGTATCAATTGGGTCGTTATCTTTATTATAATCAGCCTTATATTTTTGATGTTTCGGCCAAGCTTGGTCATACCACGGTCAATCATGGTTGGTTTAACACTAATGATTTGGCCGCGGCCGCTTACTTTTTGGGCGGCAAAAACGGTTTTACCGACGAAGCGCGGCAAACTATGATTTCGCTCTGGTCAATTCCTTTTTCTGCCACCGAAAATCGCCGTTTAGCTTTAGTGACTCTGAATAGCGCCGACCGCAAAACCGATGCGGAGGTTTTACTTCGCCATGTGCGTCAGGCGATAGTTTATGCGCCGAAAATTTTACCTCAACCAATCTTACTCGCCAATAATCCCGCGGCGACGGTAGCGACGGAAACGAAAACTTCGCTGACCCTCACTTTCGTTGGCGATATTATGCTTGATCGCGGGGTGGAAAGTTCAGTGATGAAAAACGCCGGCGGCGACTTTTCTTGGCTGTTTGAAAAGGTCACGGATTTGGGTTCGGCGGATATTTTGTTCGGTAATTTGGAAGGGCCATTGTCTAACCGTGGAAAGGACCTAGCTAATCTCTATTCTTTTCGAATGGCGCCGTCGGCTTTAGAGGCTTTAATTAAGGTTGGTTTTGACGCGGTGGCGGTGGCCAATAATCATGTCGGCGATTGGGGCTTGGCGGCGTTTAGCGATACTTTGGATCGTCTAAATAAAGCCAACATTTTGGCCGTCGGCGGCGGTCCCAATTTTGCCGAAGCCTCGCGCGTCAAGACTATCGGCAAGAACGGTTATCGGATTGGTTTCTTGGCGGCGAGCGATGTGGGACCAAATTGGCTTACAGCTAAAGATGAGCAAGCGGGAATAATTTTGGCCGGCGATTCGCGCTGGCCGGAGTTGATTGAGAACGCCGCCAAGCAAGTCGATATTTTAATCGTGTCTTATCACTTTGGCAATGAGTATCAGAAGGAGCCGACGGCGCGTCAGCGGGAATTGGCGCAACTGGCCATTGATAACGGGGCGCGAATCGTGGTCGGTCATCATCCGCACGTGGTGCAAAACGTGGAAAAATACAAGACTGGCATTATCGCTTACAGTTTGGGTAATTTTATTTTTGATCAATTTTTTTCCGAAGACACAATGTCGGGTTTGGCGCTTAAAGTAAAATTTGTCGGTGATGAAATCACCGAAGCGGGCGGCGTGCACGTGACGCTTAATTCGCAATTCCAACCCAGTTTACAAAAAACGAATGAAGAATAATTGGCGCAAAATTTCAGTCGGTGTTCTTCTGGCTCTGGTTATTTTATTGTTGGTTAATAACAATCCGGTGAGGCGGTATCTTTTAAGTTTGGTTTATCAAGAGACGATTACGCCCAAAAATCTGACCGACCATTATGCCCAAAAAGATTTTAAGATTCTGGTTGTTCCCGGTCATGACAATCAATATCGCGGCACGGAGTATCGAGGCGTACCGGAAGCCGACATCAATCTCTTGGTGGCGTCAGAATTGTCCAATCTGCTCGCGGCTGACAATCATTTCGTGGTGCGGACGACTCGCGATTTCAGCACCGGAGAATATGTGGGAGTTTTTAAAGATTTTTTCCAGTCGCAAAAAGACCGAATTTTGGCTTTTCGCAATCAGAAAAAAAGTATTTTCCATTACTTTATCAATACCGGCGCGGTGGCGACCACTGAAACCGTAGCTCATAATTTCGCCCCGACCGAGGTGGCCTTGCGTCTTAACGGGATTAATCTTTGGGCCAATGAGAACCAAATGGACTTGACTCTCCATCTTCATGTCAATGATTTAGCCGGTCGGATTTATAACCAACCGGGAGCTTATTCTGGTTTCTCAATTTATGTGCCAGAGAAACAATATCCCAATTCTCGGGCGAGTATCGAACTGGCTCGATCGTTAATGAACGAATTGAAGCGTTCAATTAAAATAAGTAATTTACCACAAGAGAGTCAGGGAGTGATTGAAGACCAAACTCTAATCGCCATCGGTTCTTACGCCACCCGGGAAGGCGCGGCGGTTTTGCTGGAATATGGTTATATTTATGAACCGCAATTCAGTACCGCGGTTCGGCGACAACAGGCGGCGAAAGAATTGGCTCGCTTGACCTATGACGGGTTAATCCAGTATCTTAAAGCGCGGTGAAGACTGATTTTTGGGTTAAATTAAAACGACCATTTTTTTGCTTGGCGCCGATGGCGGATGTCACCGACCCGGCTTTTCGGCGGATTATTGCCAAGTATGGCAAGCCGGATGTTTTGTGGACCGAATTTGTTTCGGCCGATGGTTTAGGTCACCCCAAAGGGCGAGCCAAACTTTTACCGTTATTGCAATTTTCCAAACTAGAACGACCGATCGTGGCGCAGATTTTTAGCGCTAAACCAGAGAAGGCGAGGGAAGCGGCGGCGATTATTCGCGAACTTGGTTTTGATGGTATCGATATTAATATGGGTTGTCCGGACCGAAGCGTAGAGAAACCGGGGGCCGGCGCGGCGTTGATGAAAAATCCGCGGTTGGCGCGAGAAATAATTCGCGCCGTTAAGGAGGGGGCGGGGGAAATGCCGGTTTCGGTCAAAACTCGTTTAGGTTATAATCGAGACGAATTGGAAACTTGGTTGCCGGAATTGCTGGCCGAAGCGCCGGCGGCGATTACGATTCATTGGCGGACCAGAAAGGAAATGTCCAAAGCGGCGGCGCATTGGCCGCGAGCGAAGCGAGCGGTGGAAATTCGCAATGGTCTAAAAAGTAAAACTTTAATCATTGGCAACGGCGATGTCGTAGACCTTGACGACGCCAGGAGGAAAGGTGAAGAAACTGGAGTTGACGGCGTGATGTTCGGTCGGGCGATTTTCGGAAATCCAGAATTATTTGCGCAGGAGTCAAGTGTCGCTGGTCGCGAAGCCGCCAAAAGGTTCGACCTTAAGGATGCCCCAAGGTCGAACCTTGGGATTCAGCGGCTTAAGATTTTACTAGAGCACGCCAAACTGTTCGAAAAGCTTTTGGGCGGCACTAAGAGCTTCGCGGTGATGAAAAAACATTTCAAGGCCTACGTTACGGGTTGGGACGGAGCAAAGGAATTGCGAATTAAACTGATGCAGACGAAGAATGCCAAAGAAGTGGAGCGTGTTATAATAACCTCATGTCGGAAGTAACTCTTTATCGCAAGTATCGCCCCGGCAAATTTTCGGAAGTAATGGGCCAAGACCAGGTCGTCCAAGCTCTGCAAGCGGCGGTGAAGGAGGAAAAAGTGGCTCACGCTTATCTTTTTGCCGGTTCGCGCGGGACCGGTAAGACCAGTGTGGCGCGCATTCTCGCCCGCGAAATCAAATGTTCTGCCAACGACCTCTACGAAATTGACGCCGCTTCCAATCGCGGGATTGATGAGATTCGCGAGTTGCGCGAAGCGGTTCGGACTCTGCCTTTCGATTCAGCGTACAAAGTTTACATCATCGATGAGGTGCACATGCTCACTAAGGAAGCGTTTAACGCTCTTCTGAAAACGCTTGAAGAGCCACCGGACCATGTTATTTTTATCTTAGCGACTACGGAATTACACAAATTGCCGGAGACGATTATTTCCCGTTGTCAAACTTTTCTTTTTCGCAAACCGTCGTTAGAAGAAATTAAAACGATAGTTAAGAAGGTGGCCAAGAGCGAAGGTTTTAGTCTAGACAGCGAAGGGGCCGACATTATCGCGTTGCTGTCCGAAGGTTCTTTTCGTGACGCGCTGGGAGTGTTGCAAAAAGTAATTACTTCAAGCGCGGACAAAAAAATAACTGTCGCCGAAGTAGAAAAAATTACCGGTTCGCCGAGCTCCAGTTTAGTTGACGATTTTCTGGGAGGTATCTTGGAAAAAGACGCGCCCCGAGGACTCAAAGCGATTCGCGAGGCGGCCGCGCGTAATTATGATTTGGCGCTATTGCTTAAATTGACGATGCGTAAATTACGCTTGGCTTTACTTTTGCGTTTAGCGCCGGAAATGAAAAACGATTTGGTTCGCGATTTAAATACCGATGAATTGCAAAGTTTGACGACAATCGCCACTCACCCCCGCGCCGCCGACCTGCCGGCAATTTTGCGCGATTGTCTGGTTACTTACGACGAGATTGCCCGCGCTTTTTTGCCGGAACTACCACTCGAGCTTCTATTATCTCGCTGGATTCTGGTATAATTAAATTGATGTATTGGAAATGGCACTATGGCGGTGCGATTCGAAATTTATTTCAAATTTGGAGTAATTTTGTTTGGTTTATTTTTCATTTTTTTTCGCTCGGTGTTTTGACGCGGACGCTTTTTGCTCCGTGGCGGCGACTGGATGAAGGTTATGCTAAAGGTTTGGCGCCGGAAGCTTGGTTGCAAACTCTGATTGTCAATGGGTTGATGCGAACGGTGGGCTTCATTATTCGTTTGATTTTTATCATCGTTGGTTCACTGGTTTTACTGGTCATGATTATTTTGATTGTGCCAGTGTTGATTATTTGGTTGCTTCTGCCGATTGTTATTTTGACTCTATTTATTAGCGGTCTGATTTTATTATTTTAAAAAATGAATCTGATCGGACTTAAAAAATATCTTGGCTCGACATATCCGGTTTTGCCAATCGAACGCTTGGTTTCTCATCGTCGTCGCCAACAAATTCGGAAATTAATTGGGTGGGGGATTGTCGCGGTGGTAATTTTAATTCTAGTCTCGTTTTTTCGCTCGGATTTGAACTGGTTGGTTTGGTATTGGGTTGGCGGGGGAATGATTCTTGTCGCTTTGTGGCTCAAGATATTTTTACTCGAATCATTTTTTTTCGCGGCTTATTTTAACGACGAACCGACGTTGGCAGATTTCGAAACCGCCTTACTCATTCATTCGCTTTCAACTACCGACGTGACGGGCAGTTTCTTGAACACGGCGCTTGGTCGGGAGATTGTACGGCGGGCCGGTGTTTCCGACTCGGCCGTTCACGAATTTTTAACCACCCGAATTAGTCGTTTAGCTTTGGCTCAATGTGTCGTCACTCCGATGGTTGCCGGCGAGGCGATTACTTTAGCTGATTTGGCGCGGGCGATTTATCAGACTGACCGCGAATTCGGCCAATTTTTATTTAAAGAAGGTGTTCAGGTGGCCGATTTGGTCGCTACCGCTACTTGGATTGTTCGGACGGCCGCGAAACGGAAATCAACCGAGCGCTGGTGGAGTCGAGAAGTATTAGGTCGAATTCCGGGCATTGCCAAAGATTGGTCATATGGCCGAGCTTACACTCTTGGACGCTATATTCAACCACTACCACCGGCTCGAGAATCCAACCAAGAATATAATTATAATCGCGGCGAGGTGGAAAAAGTGGAAGCGGTGTTGGCGCGCGGGCGCGAAGACAACGTGATGTTAGTTGGCGATGACAATGAACGAAAGTTGGAAATAATTGCGCTTCTGGCCAAGTTGATTACCGAGGACAAGGTTTTAGCGCCACTGGCGCACAAAGAAATAATCTTGCTGGACGCGGCGGCTTTCTCGGCGACCAATGACGATAAGGGCGCTTTCGAACGAGGATTTATCAAAGCGATGAATGACGCAGTCCACGCCGGTAATTTAATCGTGGTTTTTCCCGAATTCACCGCTTTAGCTCATAGCGCTCAAACTTTAGGAAGTGATTTAGCCGGCTTAATCGAGCCTTATTTAGTTTCGCCTGATTTGCAGATTGTGGCGTTGTGTACGACGGATGAATTTCATCGCGTCTGGGAAGGGCGAATGGCAGTAATGGAACGATTTGATAAAATAATTTTAACAGAAGTTTCCGGCGCGGCCACTTTGCGAGTCTTGGAAGATGAGGTGTTATTGATTGAGCGAGTTCAAGGAGTATTTTTCACTCGACCGGCGTTGCAAGCGATTGTTGAAAGCGCGGAACGCTATTTTCCCGGCGGAATTTTACCGGACGCGGCGATTGATTTAGCTTTCGATCTGGCGTCCCAAAAACGCGATCGTCATATTCCTATTACTAAGGGCGAAGTGGAAACTTTAATCAAAACCAAAACCGGTATTCCCATCGGAGTGATTAGCGCTGACGAGCGAATCAAGTTGGTTAATTTAGAACAAATTTTACATCAGCGAATTATTGGTCAAGCGGAAGCGGTTACCGGTGTCGCCAATGCGTTGCGGCGGGCGCGAACGGGGATCAGCAATCCTAATCGGCCGTTAGGCACCTTCCTTTTTCTGGGGCCGACGGGCGTGGGCAAAACCGAGACGACCAAAGCTTTGGCGCAAGCTTATTTTTCCGATGATAAAAAAATTCACCGGCTCGATATGTCGGAGTACTCATCGACCGACGCGCTCGATAAATTGATGGGTATTTTGGCGGATAAAATTCGCGAACAGCCCTACGGTATTTTACTTTTGGATGAGTTTGAGAAAGCGGCGTCTAAAGTTCATAATCTCTTTTTGCAAATTCTCGATGAAGGTTTCTTTTCCGATTCGGCGGGCAAACGAGTGAATGTCCGCAATCATTTAATTATTGCCACTTCCAATGCCGGCAGTGATTTGATTTGGGAAACGATGAAGGCTGGTAAAGATTTATTGGCCGAAAAAAATAATATTGTCGATGAGCTGATTAAGCGCGACATTTTCAAGCCGGAATTGTTGAATCGTTTTGACGGCGTAATTCTTTTCCATCCGCTTCGTTCCGAAGATCTCAAACAAATCGCCAAATTGATGCTGGATAAATTAGCCGAGCGCTTGCGAGCTCGCGGAACGATTCTTGAAGTTAACAATGATTTGGTAAATTATTTAATTGAGCGGGGAATGGATCCAAAATTTGGCGCTCGCGCGATGAATCGGGCCATTCAAGATACCGTGGAACAAATCGTGGCCAACAAAATCATGCTTGAAAACATTAAGCCGGGTCAGACTATCGTTTTAACCAAAGCGGATTTAATGATATAGTGAAATAAATTTTTATGACAATGGGAAATAAACGCCAACCGGTTGTTGTCACTATCATTTTTTTGTGTTTGCTGGTCGCTGGTCGGGTCGAAGCCGCCAAACTTTTTACGGCTGGCTTGACCGGCACTTCCGACTTCGACACGGTAACGGTTACCGGAGGCAATACTGTGGCGGCGGGAACGCTTACTGGTTGGCCGAATCCCTTTTTGACTTTTACCGGTGATGGCGTAGACGCTGGGGCGGCTAACAATGCTTATGTTCAGAAAGATTTGGGGAGTAATAAATCACAACTGTTGGTGCGACTGATTGTGGAGTATGGCACCGATTACAACTGGAATGACACCATTAAACTAATTCAACTAGTTAACCCTGATGGCTCTACCGAACAGGCCAGTGTCGCTGCCCTGGCTTCTGACCAGTATATCTCCTATATTCGGGATAACAGCGGGACTAATAACTTTTTTCCTGGCGGTAGCATCCTTGCCGGAGAAACGCGAGAAATTTGGCTCTCTTGGGGCGCGGGTGGAGCCAACGGCTGGGGGGGTTGGCTGGTCAGATAGGTAACCGCGCGTCTTCTTATGCTACTTCCACCAGTGTCACCGGCACCGTGCGTTATGTTAGAATCGGGATGATTAACAACGCTTCAGCCAATATTGGGACGATGTATATCCACGATATTTCCATTTGGGATGCTCGTCCCACCGAACTGGATGAAATCTATAACCAAGCGGGTACTACCTACACGCAAGGAGTACCGGCGATTGTGGATGTGGCGGCGACGACCGGCAAGACGATTACCAAAGTCGAGACGAGCACCAATAACGCGACTTGGACAGATATTTCAACGGCGGGGGGGTTTCGACTACCACCGGGGTTCGTTCTAATGTTCAAGCCACCACGGCCGAATTGATTGACACCACTCTATTTAACGTAGCGACCAGCACCTACGATGGTTATCTGGTGGAGCCAACGGCCGCTCCGTCCGCTCTTTATCCGGCGGCGCAGATTATTGACCAATGGAAAATGGGAACCAAGGCGTTTTTGATTGGCGTGCCTTTATGGTTGCCGACTGATATCACAACCGCTTTTGCTTTCAATAATCGGAACATTGTCCAAACTTTTGACCTTTGGCGAGCGAAGGAAATAACGACGGGAAGTTATCGGGTGGGTTTGCCGGGAACGAGTGTCGCAACGGGAATAAATTACATCCGTTTGACTTTTAGCGATGCCAGCACTGTCACTCAATCTTTTACCGCGGTCGCTAGAAGTAAAAGCATCATTACTCCATATCAACCAAGCGGGCAAGTGTTAAGCGCTGGTTATGATGACAGCAGTAGTGATCAGCCAGCGCAATTCAGAGCGGTTTATTCCGGGCGGACATTCCGCCCTTACTTTTCGGTGATATGGGGTAGTGTGGGCAGTAACTTACTGCCTTCAGCGCGGGTTTGGCAACTCTTGGTTGATGCTGGGGCGACCGTTGTTAATCATTTATGGTCAGCGACCGCTTTGAATGCTTACACCAATCGAGCTACCGCGATTGATTATCTGGAACGAGCGTATGTTTCCCAATTAGCTCAAGGATTTCCGGCCACGATGTTCACGGCTCCTGGTGGGATTATTGTTGATCCGGTTGGCGGAGATTTGACTGATGAGATTTTGACTCGTTACGGTTATGGTCGAGAATCCACGGCCATCAACTTGGCTTATAATAATTTACCCTTAACTACCAACGCCGCCAAAATGTTGCATAGTATCAGCGCTTATAATAACACCAGCGCCGAGACCACTGACGCTTTAAGAGCCGCTGATATTCTCAATCAAATCTCGGCTCCAAGTGGCGCTAATTCTCTTCTTAGTGTGCAATGGCATATTATAGCGACCGGTAATAGCAAAACCACCACCGGTTTAATTAACGCCATTTTAGACGACGCTAATGGTCGTGGTTGGTTATTTCCGACGACTCTGGATGCTTATCTAACCACGCCCGAGAGCGTTGTTCCGACCGCTGGCACGATTTCTTTTTCTTCCGTCACTGCCACTTCGATTATTGCCACCACGACCGGCGCCACCGACGCCGATTCGGGTCTGACCGCCACACCTTTCCAATATCACGCCACCACAACGGCTAACACAACTGGAACTTATTCCGGCGCCACTTCGACTTCCGCCACCTTTAGCGGTTTAACTCCCAATACCAGTTACAATTTTCAAGTTGGGGTCGCCGACTTGGCGGGTAATTGGGCCACCTCGACTCCCACGGTTTCAACCACCACGCTAGCCAATCCACCAACCGGCTTAGTTTTAAGCGCTGGTAAATCTTCCATCGCGGCTAGTTGGGGAGCTAACGCTAATCCGGCTGGCACGGAATATTACGCCGAAGTTGTCGACGGTGATAATTCTGGTTGGATTACTACTACTAGTTGGGAATCGATAAATCTGTCGCCGGATATCGCTTACACCATTAAGGTTAAAGCCAGAAATTCCGCCGGCGCGGAAACGGTAACAGTAAGCAATGCGGCAACCATTTCTCGTTTTTCCAGCGGCAATCGAGTCGTGAAATCTTTTCCTTTATCTTTTCCTGAAACCCCGACCGCTCAATTGCAAAGCCGGCTAGCTTCCCTTCGCGCCGAATTGGTCCAGCTCCAAACTTCACCAGTCACGTCACTTGGAAATCCAGTTTCCAAGTCGGCTAAATCAACCTTCACTCAACCGCTCTACTTCGGTCTCACTAATTCTTCGGTCAAACAACTCCAGATTTTTCTAAATACCCATGGTTTTCCGGTTGCTACCGGCGTGGATTCGACAGGCTCACCACGAGCCGGTTCTCTTGGTCACGAAACCACTTACTTTGGCAAACTCACTAAACAAGCGCTGGGCCAATTCCAACTCAAAAATAATCTGATTAAATCTGCTCAAGACTCCGCTTTCGGTTATCTTGGTCCGAAGACGCGAGTGCTGATTAATGGATTGTGGTAAAATAGAAGTTAGAAAGGAGGTGATGTTTGTGGCGACTAAATGGCTCGTTTTAATTGTCGTCACGGCTGTTGTGGCAAGTCAGCTAATGGCTTGCGTCTAACCGCAGCGATGGTGGAAGGGTTAGTTCATACCGCTTGATGGCGAGTCGCCCAATTCATTTCTCTTCATCTCAAAATCAAGCGATAAATCGGGCAACAACGCATCATCTTCGGGCGTCTCGTTCGCGAGACGCCCGACTTTTGTTTTTTATGTTAGTCTTAAAAAACCATGGAATTAACCGACCAGCAATTAGTCGCTAATTATTTAGCCGGTAATGATCAATCTTTTCAACACTTGTTGAATCGGCATTTAAAGAGTGTTTATAATTACAGCGTAGCTGATTTCCCCGCGGCTCTGCCGCGGGATCCGCTAAGGAAGGTCAGAGGAAACCGTTGGTTTCCTGATACAATGAGAGGATGGCCGTCGTCCGTTCAGACCACAATG
>Ga0172379_10002288_pt1 | contig 34402 bp, 21 predicted proteins | sample GrowelOW334metaG_FD_119756 | JGI IMG/M metagenome (GOLD analysis project Ga0172379, IMG submission 119756) | Groundwater microbial communities from an aquifer near a municipal landfill in Southern Ontario, Canada - Groundwater well OW334 metaG | ecosystem: Environmental > Aquatic > Deep... | reverse complement strand
TTTCATACCAAAGCTGAACCTTTTGCATTAAGACCCTGCAACTTTTAGTGCGGCTATCCAAAAGGCAGTCTGATAATTCTGCTTAAATCAGGTAAATTTTTCCCTTGCATTGTTTAAAAGTGCTTATAGGATTAAGAAAGATTTAAGATGCTGCTTGTAAAGAAAGCAGCAAAGTAGCGGGAAAAGAGGCCCGCATAGAGTTATCTGCCGGGAGGAACTTTTCAATTTCGCCTTTCGGTTGGACAGTAGTTTTGCGTTTGATGTGTGGCCTTTCTAAAACCTGGAAATCCTTGTGTATTGCTTGAAAGAAATAATGAATAAATTACGCAAAGATGTCAAAAAATGTCTTGTTTTTGGTTTTACTTGATGGTATAATGTTGTATATGTGTTTTTTGGAAAGTTAGCCGCTTGGTGCAGCTCTTTTGGGGAACTGAGGATAGCGGGGAAAAAGCATGTTTTTTATGGAGGTATAAAATGGGAACGAAGTTATTAAAATTTGTTTGCGCAATTCTGATTTTGTTACCGGTCTGTGCTTTTGCGACAGATAAAACTTTCACATCGAGCGGTTCTATTGTTGATGGGGACGTGTTTGGAACAGTATATGTGCAGAATAATGGAACCCTTGTAAACATGTCTGGCGGACACATCGGCACTTCATCTTTAGGCGGACTTTACATGAATGATAGTAGTATATTTAATATGTCCGGCGGTTTGATTGAAAACACTATCAGTACTTTAGGTTCGAGTTCTTTTAATTTATCGGATGGCACAATAGAATCAGAATTTGATTTCGGTGGTACGGTTTCTCTTTCTGGCGGGAGTATTACAGGTGGAGGGAAATTCAAACCCGGCTCTATTGTTAATATAGATGGTGGAAATTTGAATTTTTCTGATGCTGTTCTGTTATATGGGGAATTAAACATTTATGGTGGCTTGTTAAATTTTGATGATTTTTCTGATAATGGGGGAGTTACAAACATATATGGATATGGATTCAATTATGATCCCGTCGGGCAGGTCTTAACTGGCTATTTATCTGATCACAATCAATTTACAATCAATCAGCTAAGCAGTTATGAATACCAGCGTCTAAATCTTATCCCAGAGCCAATAAGTTTTTTGTTTTTTGGTTTTGGGTTGCTGGCATTAAGAAAACAAAAGTAAGAGATTATCAAACTTTCATTCATAATTTACGGAGAAATTGATTATGAAGTCTCGGATTTTTTCTATAATTTTATCGGTCTTTTTATTTTCTCAAATTTCTTTTGCTCAACTTTGTGCAAGATTAGTTGATGTTCGTGCAGGAGAAGACCATATTTTAGCAGTTTCAGAAGATGGATTTTTATTTTCCTGCGGTGGAGGTGACGGTGGAATGGCATTGGGGCTTGGCGGCACAAGTCAGGTGTATTCATTCCAACGTGTTCATGGGCCGAATAATGTAGGCTATTTAAAGAATATAGAGATTTTCGATACCGGTTGGTATCACTCACTGGCAGTTGATTCAAATGGTGTTTTTTGGTCATTTGGAAATGATACTTCTGGACAACTTGGTAATGGCGATGAGGGTAGTTATAGTGTACCAATAAGAGTTCACGGCTTAAACAATGATGCTAATGGGTTGAGAAATATCGTAATGGTTTCGGCAGGTAGAAGTGGCACACATAGTTTGGCAGTTGATAGTAATGGGTATGTGTACGGATTCGGCAATAACAGCTCCTATCAATGCGGGGACGAAAGTGACACTCAAAGGCAATATCCTGTTCTTGTTGTAGACAGTTGCGACCAAACAACAGGCATATATTTAGGAGATGAAGCTTTTATTGTTGATGTCGAGGCAGGAGTAAGCCATTCTGTCGCCTTGGTGAGATTTGAGGACGGCGGTTTTGTTTATGAATGGGGAAATGGATACAGCTATAAAACACCCCGGAAAGTTCCCGGCGAAAATGGTGTTGGATTTTTAAGAAATGTTGTGGATATAGCGACTTGTGGCTATTCTTTAGCCGCTGATTCAAATGGGAATGTTTGGCGATGGGATGTAGGTGGTAATCCTACAAGGATTCCCGGCGGCCAGATGGGAACAGAATATCTTGAAAATATTGTTAAAGTTGCCGCTGGAAGTAGTGTTTACGCTGCTCTTGATGCAAATGGCAATGTATGGGAATTGCAAAGCGGGTATCCTGTCAAAATCACCGATGGACAGCAAAATTCAGCAACAGGTTATCTTGAAGGTATTGTTGCCCTTGATGTTGGCTATTATGATCAAAGGGTCGTAATTGACGAATACGGTCATGGGTTTGGCTGGGGTAACAATCGTTACGGTTCGCTCGGGATAGGCAATATCAGCAGCCCTACAGAACCAACAGAAATGCTTTGCGCGGATGCTGCACCATCCGTTTATTTTGAAAAAACTTATGAAATACAGGGGCTTGAGCCAAACTGTGCAAAACCTTTTATAGGGTGGGGCATAGATGATAACTATATTGTCTTTGAGATTTCTTACGGCAATCCGATTACTAATCCGTCCGACCCTAATTATATCGGCACTGTTCCTGAAGTTAATATTATTGATAATCTGCCGATTGAAATGGAATATTATTCATCTGACCCCTGCGGCATTTATGATTCGAATTCAAGAACTGTTAGATGGAATATCGGTAATCTTGCGCCAGGTGATGAAGGGGTAATTTCTCTTACCGTTACAGTCAACGATTATGCTAAACCATGTGGTCAGATAATAAATACTTGCCAGTTGTCTGGTGATGGTTACTGGACTTACACTGACGTAAATGTCCCTGTCTGTCCATGGGGCGGTGAAATCATTTACGTTGATCAAGATGCTAACGGCTGTAACAATGGCACTGATTGGCAAAATGCTTATAACGACCTTAGGGATGCTTTCACGCAAGCAAGGAGCAGTTGCGCTGAAGTAACTGCAATTTGGGTTGCCAATGGCAGTTATCAGCCTGTCTATGACATAAATGAAACAGATTATCAGAATAAATCCTTTGAGCTTATCCAAGGGGTTGGGCTTTTTGGGCATTTTGCTGGTGGAGAGGAAAGCCTTGATGAACGCAATTTTGCCGATGCCAACAACGAAACTATTCTTGAAGGTAAAGTTGGAAATGAATCTTATCAGGGAGTTTATAAGATTGTAAAAGCAGAAAACATCGAAGACGGTATTATTGATGGTTTTACGATTAGAGATAGTTATAGTGGAGCCGGAATTTATCTTGATGATTCGGATGTCTCGATTGTTAACTGTAAAATCAGAAATAACAGTAATTATGGAATTCAGGCAATAAATTATTCATACACTGATATACATAATTGCCTATTCGTTGGAAATTCAAGTCAGAATATAAATTCTACAAACCACTGTTGGCCAGTAGTCTCTTATTGTACCTTTGACGGCAACGATACAACGTCAGATGGTGTAAATATTAGCAGTTACACAGATCTTGATGTTGAGAATTCTATTTTTAAAGACCACACATCTGATGGAATCAATGCGTCAGGGCGCAACTTAAATGTAACTTCTTGTAAGTTTGAGTCAAATAACAGCAATGGCTTAGAATTAAATAATGTAACAACAACAATAACAAAGTCCTCCATAAAAAATTCGAACTATAGTGGGTTATATGCAAATAACGGATGCAATCTTGTTTTGAAAAACAGTATTATAAGTTATAGTGGTAATCGCGGAGTTGAGATAAGTGATGGTGCGGAAACAACTATTCTCAACAACTGGATACACCACAATGGCACAAACCATAGCTCCAGTGAAGGTGCCGGAGTGTACAGCAGTAACCATACGGTAAACAAGCTTCTTCTTAGAAATAACACTATTTATGACAACTATACTTACGGTATTGAATGCGGCCAATATGGTGCGGACCCGAATATTTGTAACTGTATTATTGTTGGAAACGATTCAAATGACCTTTATCGGTTGAACGGCAGTTTTAACAAGGTCAATTATTCTTTGCTGCAGCATACTCATAGCGGTACCGGCAATAAAACAGGCGATCCTGGATTTGTCAATATTGAAGCGGATGAGGATGATTTACACATTGACATAGAATCACAATGTGTGGATGCCGGCGACCCTAATGGTAATTATGATGAAACTGACATTGATGATGAACCGAGAATAACAAGTGATAGAGTGGACATCGGCGGAGATGAGATATACATTAGCCCTGCGGACTTTACAGGCGATGGCATAGTATCATGGGATGATTTATTTGTTTTATGTGAAGATTGGCTCGAAGCAGTTGAAGGTACCCCCGATATCGTTGATAATAATTTTATTGATTTTGTTGACTTTGCAGCTTTTGCCAAAGATTGGCAATGGAAAGCACCTTGGCCAGACATACGGGTATTACTTAGTGAGGATTTTGAAAGTGGTATTCCCGGCAGTTGGACTGTGGTCAATGGAGGAAGTAGTGCACACACTTGGACAACTGACAACACTACATGTCAGCGAAGTAGTCAATATTGGAACGGAAATTTTTGCAAAGTTGATAGTGACTGTGCAGGTACTGTTGACATGAATGAGATTCTTATCACACCTGCTATTGACTGTACTGATGCACTGGAGGTTACACTTAAATTCTCTCATCATTTCGATTACTATAGCGGAGGTCCAAACGAAAAAGGCGATGTCGATATAAGCGTTAATAATGGCCCATGGCAAAATCTGCTTCAATATACTGGTTCATCGGCCGAAGGAAATATTGAAGTAGATATAAGCGAGTATGCTGTTGATCAGTCTAATATTCGCATAAGGTGGCATTATTACAATGCTAATTATGATAACTATTGGGGCATTGACAACGTTCAAATTATAGGTAATTACCGTCTTGCAGGCGGTATGCAGATGTGTATGGGCGGTGGAAGCTTGCTCAAGAGCGTGATGTTAGAAAGCAGCATCCTCGACATCGCAGTGCCAGTAGACAGCAGTGACGAACTTATGATTTCGTCTGCTGCTGAAAGTCTGGCGAAAAGACCTGCAAGGTTAACTGAAAAAAGCCAGAAATTTTATGATTTAGTACCTTCGACAACGACTTCTGCAAAACAGAAAGAATTAGAATCAATTAAGAATGAAAAATATCTTGCTAATGTTCAGGCAAAACAAACTCTGCAAACTGAATCCGCGATTTCACTAACATCTGAGCAAATACAGGCAGAACCCATTTTTGATGTTAATTCAATTTTAAATTGGCTTGATGAACTCTGGAAAACTGATGAAGAAATCAGAAAGTCAATGACTGAAGAAGAATATCTGGAATTCAGAAAGTCTATTGAAGATTCGGATAGTTTTTAAATCTTGATATTTGGTTAAGACATATTTAAGATATAGGCCAGTCATCAAGACTGGCCTTTTTTGATTATGGAGGACTGTTATGCGAATATCGTTAGTTTTTTTGACAAGTCTTCTGGCACTGTCTGCTTTTGGGGCTGACAGGCTTGTACCGAGCCAGTACGCAACCATCCAGCAGGCTGTGGATGCAGCCATAACCGGTGATAATGTTGTAATCTCGCCCGGCATTTACAGCGGTCAGGGCAACCGTGATATCGACCTGCATGGAAAGTCAATAACGGTTCGCAGTACCAATCCCAATGACCCGGATATTGTTAATAACACAGTGATTGACTGTTATGATTTTGCCCCTGTTTCTCATTCAGGTTTTATTTTTCAGTCTATTTCAAGTTCAGAGATCAGCGGCTTGACGGTCATGAATGCTCAGACAACAATGGATGGCGGTGGAATGCGTTTTATGAATTGTGGCAGCCCGATCATCAGTAATTGCGTAATAACCTATAACGATGCACAACGAGGCGCTGGCATATTCTGCCAGAATGCTGCTCCGATTTTCACAAACTGCACTATTTCGGAGAACTGGTCAACTCAAAGCGGTGGTGGTGTATATTGTCGTGATTCATCACCCAAATTTTTTAACTGTGATATAAGCGGAAACCTTGTCATGGGAACAGGCCCTAATCTTGGCGGTGGTTTTTATTTTGAGGGCAACAATAACCCAACTTTTGAAAACACATGGATAACCGACAATCTCGCTACAAGCGATGGCGGTGGCCTATATTCCCAAAACGGGCTGACGATAGAACGCTGCATTATCAGCGGCAATATTTCGCAACGATCTGGCGGTGCTATTTTCTGTAATACGGTCGGCACACTTAATCTTTCGGACTGTGTTATAACCGGAAATTCTGCTACTTCATACGGCGGTGCTATAAGTGCCGGCGATACCATAATTACAAACTGCACGTTCAGCGGCAATCGCTCATACCAGCCGAACAACAGTACAATCTATGCAGGTTTGAGCATTTTTAAAATTACGAATAGTATAATTTGGGGAGAAACACCGAATATAATACAATCTCGCGGCACAACGCCAGATATACGGTATAGTGATATTCAGTGGCCTTATTACAAAAATCCTTATATTGGCCGTGACGTAACTGGCAATCTTGCTATCGATCCGTATTTTACAGCTCCAGGTAGATGGCAAAGCAACAACTGGATATCTGGCGATTATCATTTGAGCATTGATTCTGTTTGCATCAATACTGGCGACCCTAACAATGCGGCATATATTTACGAAAAAGATTTGGATGGCCAGCCGCGGATAAAACTTGGCAGAATTGATATGGGTGCATATGAGGGCGACACTCATCCAATGGATTTTGACCAGAACGGAATAGTGGATTTTGTTGATTTTGCCAAGATGGCAGAAGCATGGATGTGGCAAGCAAAATGGCATGTTCCCTCACACTAAAGTTTGCCTATCAAAAAGGACAAGGATATTTTATTGTTGCAAAAACAGGAGAAATCATCTGCCGTGAACGTCTTGGCGGGCTGTTGAAGTTCTACAGGAGTGCGGCATGATGGATGGGCTGACTTTTTACACGGTACTAAGAACGCATTTTTTTAAATTAAACTTGCGCTTTAAATTGAATAGTGGTATAATTCCGGACAACTTGCTCACTGTCATTAAATTGTCATATATTTTGTGCTCGTGATGCTCTACATGCTCAACATGCACATTTAAGTTAAATACCTATAAAGTAGAGATTTAGGGATAACTCGTTATTAAATAAGAACTTGTAATTTTGCTTTATATTAAGCTCATAACCCGGAGGTCGTAGGTTCGAATCCTGCCCCCGCTATGCTCACCATGAGATAACTCCTTTATTTAAGGGGTTATCTCTTTTTTTGTACCCAATTGGCCTGTTATACGCATTCCAATTAGTGTCCTTGTGATCTCTGTGGCTAAAATTTATTGCAAAATTAGGGAATATCGTTATATTGTGCGGGATGAAAGTACGAAACGCAAAAGTAGCAGACGTTGAAGCCATTCACGCATTGATAACGCATTACGCACAGTTAGACCGGATGCTGTTTCGCTCGAAAGCGTACATATATGATAACCTCCAACTGTTCAGCGTAGCGCAAATTGATAAAAAAGTCGTCGGCTGCTGCGCATTACAGGTAATATGGGCAGACCTTGCGGAAATAAAATCGCTGGCCGTTGCCTGCCGATACCGCAAAAAGGGCATCGGCAAAGCTATGGTGAAAAACGCAGTCAAACAGGCTGAAGAACTCGGTATAAGCAAAGTATTTGCTCTTACGCTCGAGCCTGAATTCTTCGAGAAAATGGGTTTTTCAATTGTAGGCAAGAAGACACTGCCGATGAAGGTCTGGAGCGATTGTGCCAAATGCTCAAAACAGGAAGACTGCGATGAGACTGCGGTGGAAATAGTTGTTCAGGAAGCAAAGAAGTAAGGATAGTTGGCCAAAAGATAAAAAATTCGTAACATTTTAGCCGAATTTACAAAAATAAGAAACCGCCTACGGCGGAAGCTATTTTACACTGGATTCCCGCTTTCGCGGGAATGACATTTGGCTAAATTATTACAAAAATTCCTTACATCTTTACCTCTATATTTTCTTATCTCCTTTTTTTACCCGACTTGTCGGCGTTCAAAGAGAGCGATGGCAATAAGGATAAAGGCAGCAGAGTAAATCAAGCCATAAATTCCACAGGAAGCAATGTAGCCTGCCGTGATACTGAAGGTTTGTTCGTAAATCGCATCGCTAATCCAGAAAACCTGAAGACTTGGGACGATTATTTTACCTATTTTAGCCCAAAGGTTGGCGTGTGCCAGTCTGCCGAAGACGTAATCGCTGATTAGGCCTAACAAAAACAGGCCTATGCAGCAGTTGAGGGTAACAAGGACATTGAAGCGGGTTGAGAACATCAAAGCCGCAGCGGTGAGGACGAAAAGGGCGATTAAAAGTAAAATTGAGGCGTAAATATCTATTAAATTGAGCTTGTTTTCTGCCGGATTGAACTTCCATTCACGGTCTATAAACATAAGAAAAACAATGATAATTGTCGCGAAAATTGAGGCAATAATGACGGCGGTTGAGGTGAATTTCCAATCGTAAGAGTAGTTTAGGAAAGCAGTTATAGCTAAAATCAGAATTGCAGATATTGCGGCTGATACTATAATAGTAGGGTCGTGGGTGTCGGAAGCGGTTGATAAAACGCCGTGGCGGATTGTCATAATCATTACGATTGTAAGGACATAGTGGGCAAGGACAACCGCACCGGCAACTCCGAAAAATTTGCCAAGTATGAAAATATAGCGTGGGACAGGCTTTGATAAGGTGGTTAAAATGGTTTTTGTTTCGATTTCCTCGGTAATTGCCGTTGAGGCGGAGAAAGTAGCTATGAACAAACCGGCAAGAAAGAGCGTAGAGAGGGCTAATTCTCTGAGCATTTTGTTGTCATCGTCCATACTGTACATTGTGAGGGATGGGCTCATAAAGAACAGGAAAGCAGCGGCGACTATTATGATGGTATAGACCGGCTGTCTGATTGCTTCAGTGAACGTGTTTTTTGCTATTGAAAATAATTTGTAAAGCATAAGTTTAAAAGATATTACCACTTTTTAGACTTGCCGTAAAGTAACTTTCTTATATACTTATGTTTCTAAGGTTTGTTCGATACCGATGGCGGCATTTTTTAGATTATAGGGATAACGGGAAATAATTGATGCAGACAGAAACGAAACGGGCAGGGGTTGTTTGTGTAATAGCTCTTGTATTGAGCGTAATATTTTTTCTCAGCATTTATGTGCTGAGCAAGTTCACCGGCGTTGTACCTTTATATGCGATTAGCTGGCAGATATTGGCGGCGGCTGCGATATGGGCGATTCTTGCGGTTCAGTTTTACCAGAGGTTTCTGGCTGAGCAGGAAAAACTCGATATGGCTCAGCTTGAAAAGGCCAGCGGCGATACGATATTCGAGGAGCAGAAAAATCATTCGGAACTTTTCGCGGTAGCACAAAACAGGCTGAGAATTTTTGAGAAATGGTTTCTGCCTGTGTTTTCAATTATTGTAGCGGTATATCAGTTATTCATCGGGGTGATGTTTGTACGGTATCTTTTGAGGCGGCAGGAAACGCCTGCGGTAAGCCATTTGCTTGTGGGCGCGGTTTTGATGGTTGCGATAGCGTTTTTGAGCTTTCTGTTTTCGCTTTACGCGACGGGTCTTTCGTCGCAGGCGCAATGGCGGCCATTGAGGGCGGGCGGAAGTTATTTTCTGATAATATCGATAATGTCATTCGCGACAGCGGCGGCGATGGCTTTTGCGCAGTTCAAGGTTGAGGCTGTTTTGAGCGTGATGGACTGGGTTGCGCCTATTGTGATTTTGCTGCTCGGTCTTGAGATGGCTTTGAATTTTGTATTTGATATTTACAGACCCCGTCAGAAAGGGCAATATGCGGCGTGCGCCTATGACAGCAGGCTGCTCGCGGCGTTATCATCGCCGGGGAATATTTTGCAGACTGCGGCAACGGCCATTGATTATCAGTTCGGGTTTAAGGTTTCGCAGACGTGGTTTTATAAAATAGTTGCCGGGGCAGTTGTGCCTTTGGTAATAGTTTCGGCGGTGATACTTTATTCGCTGAGTTGTATTTTGATTGTCGGGCCTGAGTCGCAGGCGATAATTGAACGGTTCGGTTCGGCGGTAGATTCGCAGGGTAAGGTTCGGCTTGTTGAGCCGGGCATTACGTTTAAATTGCCCTGGCCGTTTGATGTCGCACAGGAATTTGCGACGAGGGAAATTCAGGAGATACATATAGGTTATGTGCCCGATGATGACCCGGAGAAAGAGAAAGAACTGCTCTGGGGTACGGAGCATTATAAGGCAGAGTATAATCTTCTGGTAGCAACGGAGAATATCGGTTCGCAGGAAAAAGGAGCTGTGCCTGTGAGTATTATCAGGGCGGCGATTCCGGTGCAGTATCGTGTAGTGAACCTTTATAAATATCTTTACAAATACGCTGACAGCAGAAAAATTCTCGAGGCGGTTTGTAATCGTGAGGTGGTTAAATTCGCGGCGGGAGCAAGGATTGAACCTGAGTCGGAAAATGCTAAAAGCAATGAGGAAAGTCTGCTCGGCGCGGGCAGGGCGAAGGCCGCTGATGAGCTTGTTCGGACGGTACAGGCAGAGGCGGACAGGCTTGAGCTTGGCGTTGAAATAGTTTTTATGGGGTTGCAGGGTTTTCATCCGCCGCCAGCGGTTGCACAGGATTTTCAGGCGGTTATAGGGTCTGTTCAGAAAAAGCAGGCAGCGGTTCTTGAGGCGATTGCTCAAAGGGACTGGCTGTTCACTATGAATGTCGGGTCTGTACAAAAAGCAGAAGATTTGTACGGTTTGGCGGACAAGTATATGGAAGCCGCTCAGGCGGGCGACAAAAAAGAGACTGATAAGCTGAAGCTGGAGCTTGATAGTGCGTTTTCGCAGGCGAGCGGAGAATTGTTTGCCAAACTTCGTCAGGCCAGGAGTTATTCTTATGAGAAAGCGACACTGGCTGAGGCGACGGGGAAACGGTTCGCTCAGCAGCTTGAGGCTTACAGGGCATCGAAGGTTATTTATAAGCACGAATTGAAGATGAGTATGCTCGAGGAATCTCTTGCGAAAATCAGGAAATATATAGTTGTGGCTGATGGCGACAAGCAGGTAACGGTAGTAGATTTGCAGGAAAAACTAATGCCGAGCTTGTATGATATAGAACCCGTGAAATAAAAGATAAAAAATAAAAATTGTGGAATCGCCTGCGGCGATGGAATTTTAATGAACCCTGCCATAGTGATGGCAGGGCTAAACACGAAAAGAAAATAGAAAATCGACATTAGAAATTTAAGAATGGGAATTTAAGGATAAGAGTAAATGAAAAATTTTGCGGTATTAATTCTGGTTTTGTTAATTATTGCGGTATTAGGTTTGTATCTTGTGTCGTTTCAGGTGCGGCAGACCGAATCGGCATTGGTGCTTACGTTTGGCGAAGCGACCAAGCAGATTACCAGGCCGGGCTGGAACTGGAAATGGCCTGCACCGATTCAGACATTGGTAAAGTATGATTCAAGGCCGATGCTGTTTGACGGTGTGGAAGAAGAAACCACGACCAAGGGCAGCGAGCCGATAATCGTGCAGAGCTATATTTATTGGCGTATCGCAGAGCCGAAGAAGTTTCGTGAGTCAGTTCGAGATGTTGCAGGCGCGGAGAAGATATTGAAGAGCAGACTGCGCGATGCGCAGAATAAGGTCGTAGGCAAACATTATTTCAGCGAGTTTGTGAATACCGACCGGAGCCAAATAAAATTCGGCGATATTGAAAGTGAAATGGTTACCGTGCTGGCAGTGCCTGTCAAAGAGGCTTATGGAATAAGCGTTGAGACGGTCGGATTAAAGATGCTCAAGGTCAGCGAAAAGGTAACTGAAGATGTTTTTGCTCGAATGAGAGCTGACAGGAGACGCAAGACCGAGGCGACGCTTGCACAGGGTAACGCAGAAGCAACGAGAATCAGAAGCGATGCTGATTCGAAAGTTGTTGAGCTGATGGCAGCGGCGGAGGCACGGGCCAAGGCAATCAGGGGTTCGGGCGACGCGGAGGCTGCGCAGTATTACAAGATGCTTGAGGCAGATCCTGAATTTGCGATGTTCCTGCGAGAAATTGAGACGCTGAAGAAAACGCTTAAGGAGCGTACGACGGTTGTACTGCCTGCGGATGCTGAGCCGTTTAAGCTGCTTCGGGCGATGCCGACAATCGAACCGGCAAAAGAAAAGTAAAAAAAATGAAAAATACAGACCCCGGTAAAATATGGGGCTAAATAAAACAGCGTGGGCTAAGAGCCCACCCTACAAAACTGTTTTAAATTGGGAACAGATATGAGCGATAGTCGTAAACACAAGCATAAACATAAACACGAGCATACGTGCAGTTGCGGATGCGGGCACAATCTTTTAGAAGAACGAACCGAGATAATAGCGGGCGAACTTGACGCGGGAAGCAGAAGCCTTTCAGATGCGCTTAGAATCAGCTTTGTGGTATTGAAGATTGTGATGGTTGCTCTGGTGGTATTGTTCTTTAGTTCAGGCGTTTTTACGGTCGGGCCCGATGAAAGGGCGATGGTTCTGCGGTTTGGCAAAATTCGGGGCGAAGAAAAGAGAATTCTTGCTCCGGGACTGCACTGGGCGATTCCATATCCGGTCGAAGAGGTTATAAAATTTCCGGGCAGAAATACGGTAGAACGTCTGCCGATAGACAGTTTCTGGTATAATGAGACGCAGAATTCAGCAGGGATGCCGTCGCTGAATCCGGTAACAGATGGGTATTGCATTACGCGAAACGACACTGTGGCTGATTTGAAAGGGGGCGATGATTATAATATCGTTCATTCAAAATGGCTCTTGACATATAAAATTTCGGACTGTGAAATGTTTTTGAAAAATGTTTATGTCAAGCCCGCGCCGGCAGGTCAGAATTATATTGATGTAATCGCTGAGAGTGTTTCGCCTTTTTTGAAGGCTTTAGCTTCGGACGCGATTGTAGCGACGATGGTTCAGTTCAGTATAGATGAGGCGATAAAGAGCGATGCGGACATCAGCAGGAACGCTGAAAAACTTTTGCAGGCGAAACTTGACAGCATAAACAGCGGCATAGATGTCGATTCGATGCAGATTACACAGATTATCTGGCCGAGGCAGGTTGATGATGCTTTTGTAGCATCGATTAAGGCGAGCAACGAATCGGACAAAGTGGTTCGTGAGGCCAGGGGCTATTCCGAGAGCAAAATTAACGAGGCCGGCGGAGTTGATATCGCAAAGGCAATTGCTGACCCGAATATAAGTGAAAAGGATTTGGAGTATTACTGGGCAAACGCTTCGGGACAGGTTCGACAGACGGTATCAGAGGCAAAGGCTTATCGCACAGGGGTTGTCGAATCGGCCAAAGCCAACGCAGATTATCTTGCCAAACTACTGCCTGAATATCGCAAGAGGCCGAAGCTTGTTATAGCTCGAATATATCAGGACGCGATGGAAGAAGTCCTCAGCAATACACAGGAAACGATAATTGCTCAGCCGAGTTCCGGTGTCAATAGTACGGAGTTTAGGGTATTGGTGAACAGAGACCCGGCATTGAATAAAAGCAAGAAAACAGAAAATAAAAAATAGGTAATAAAGAAACGATATGGCACATAACGCATTAAATTTATCGGCGTATGAAATTGAAAGCGAAAAAACGCACCGAAAACAGGTATCGGTAAGTCTTGCACTGATTGGTACTCTTTTGGGCGGAACGCTCCTTTTTAATAGTCTAATCTCGCCGATTTTTTATGGCAAAAATTCGGAAGTTAAAGATATGCTGGCAATGCTCGCGGCGATACTGCTGGGGCTGCCTGTTGTGATTCATTCAATCAAGTCGATTATCGGCGGCCAAATGCATATGGACGAACTGGTAACGCTTGCGATAATCGCGGCGTTTGCGACGGGCGATTATATCGCGGCCAGCGTTGTGGCGTTTTTCCTTTTGCTAAGTGAACTTGTCGAGACAAGGACGGCTCTCGGTGCAAGGGCGGCGATTGAATCGCTTATAAAACTTACGCCTACCAGAGCGTGGGTTGTCGCAGCAGATGGAAGCGACAAGGAGATTGACGCAAGCAAATTAACGAAGGGCGATATTATTAGAGTACGCCCCGGCGATAATATAGCGGCTGACGGTGATGTCGTTAAGGGATTGAGTTCTGTTAATGAAGCGACGATTACGGGTGAGTCTCTGCCTGCGGATAAGCTGCCGGGTATGCAGGTTTTCGCGGGTACGAGCAATTTGACCGGCGTTCTTGATATTATGGTAACTCGTGCCGGCGAAGATACGACACTGGGCAAGGTTCAAACGCTGATATTGGATGCCGAACATACGAAAATTCCGATAATGCGAATTATCGACAGATATGTAAAATGGTATATACCTACGATATTGATGATATCGGCGATAATATGGTTTTTCACACGCGATATAAACCGTGCAATTGGAGCGATAGTTGTTTCGTGTCCGTGCGCGTTGATTTTGGCGACACCTACGGCTATGGTCGCCGCTCTTTCGGCATCGGCAAGGCTTGGTATATTGATAAAGAAGGTTGCTGACCTTGAGCTTGCGGGAAGAATTACGGCGATGGTTTTCGATAAGACCGGAACGCTGACAACAGGCCAGCTTTATGTAACCAAACTCACGCCGACCAGCGGCGTTGAGGCAGGCGAGCTTTTGAAGTCAGCAGCTTCGGCAGAGCAGATGAGTAAGCACCCGGCGGCGAGAGCATTACAGTTAGTTGCAAGAGAGGCTAATCTTGTGCTTTCAACGGCGGATAATTTTGCGGAAACACCCGGCAAGGGTGTCAGCGCGATTGTCGGCGGCGTTAAGATTTTTGTCGGCAGAGATACATTCCTCCACGAGCAGGGCATTGATACATCGGTTGTGTCTGACCCATCGCTGCACGAGGAACAGGGATTCAGTACGTTATATGTTGCTTCCGGCGGAAAATGTGTCGGCTGGATAGGTTTGCAGGATAAGACGAGGCCTGAGGCTCGGCTGGCGGTTGAGCAGTTGTTCGCGACTGGAATCAAGCGGATTACAATGCTGACCGGCGACAGAGAAGAAGTTGCACGGCGAGTCGCAGCGGAATTGGGCTGTACTGATGTGAAAGCCAAATGTCTGCCTCAGGATAAGCTGGCGATTGTGGAACATATAAAAAATGACGGTCATATTGTCGCGGTTGTCGGCGATGGAATAAATGATGCTCCGGCATTGGCAAGCGGCGATTTGGGAATAGCGATGGGAGCGGCGGGCAGCGATGTGGCGATAAATTCGGCGTCAATCGCGCTGATGAGCAACGATTTGAAAAGGCTTCCGTTTTTGGTGCGTCTGTCGCGAAAGACGAGAACGGTTATCAATCAAAACCTGCTTTTTGGTATTTTATTTATTATTCTCGGCGTTTCGGCATCGGCGGTCGGCTGGCTGCCGTTGATTTACGCGGCGTTTCTGCATTTTGCCGGCTCGCTGGTGGTTGTGTTCAATAGCGCAAGGCTCGTGCGTTTCGGCGAAGAACTTGAACCACATAAGATTGAAAATTGAAAATTTAAGATTGAAAAATTATGGAATCGGCTTTGCCGATGGAGTTTTATTTAAAAAGGGTTTTTGTGGTTAGTGAAAAAAGTCAATTCGCGGTTGAGACGTTTGGTTTGACGAAAGTTTTCGGCGACTGGTGGGGACGCAGCAGGGTTGTCGCTGTTGAGGATTTGAATTTAAAAGTAAATCGCAATGAGGTTTTCGGATTGCTTGGCCCGAACGGTTCAGGCAAGACGACGATTATAAAAATGCTGCTTGGACTGCTGCACCCGACAAAGGGACGAGCGTTGGTTCTTGGCGGCGTGAGCAGAGACCCGAAGATTACGGCGAGAATAGGATTTTTGCCGGAAGAGTCATATTTGTATCCATATCTTAACGCTCGTGAGACGCTTGATTTCTATGGCAGACTTTTCGGGCTGAATTCAAAAGTGCGGGCATCGAGAATTGATGCGCTGCTTGATATGGTTGGTTTGGCGGGAATGGCGAGCCGGCCTATAGGGACATTTTCAAAAGGAATGGCTCGCAGAATCGGTCTTGCACAGGCGCTGATAAATGACCCTGAACTTTTGATACTCGATGAGCCTACAAGCGGACTTGACCCAATCGGCACAAAACAGATAAAGGATTTGATTGTCGAGCTTGCCAAACGCGGCAAGACGGTTTTGCTTTGCAGTCATTTGCTGGCTGATGCAGAGGAAGTCTGCGACAGAATGGCGATTATGTATGGCGGGCATATTCAAAGGCTCGGCAGCGTCGATGAACTTCTCAAACAGACTAACAAACGGCAGATTACAACGGGAGTGCTGACAGAGGACGCGATACAGAAAATCAGAAGCATTGTCGAAAAACAGGGCAGTGAATTTGAAGTTTCCGAGCCGATGCAAAGGCTTGAATCATACTTTATAGAAGTTGTAAGGCAGGCACATAAGGAGAAAAGGCCGACCAGCGGTGCGGTTAATCGTCTTGATGCGACGCAGGCTGAAGCAACGGCGGCAGTGTCGGATGTGCTTGACAGATTAGTTTCGGCAAAAGTCGAAACGCAGAAACAGGCAGAGATTAAGCAGTCTGTTGAGACGATAGCGATTGAGCCTGATAAGAGCGTCCTGACGAAATTGACGCAGAGCAGTGATGAAAATTTGACAACGCCTGTGTCGAAAATTGAGAAACCTGCGGCTGAGGCGCAAAATCCGGAAAATATCAAAAAGAATATTCTCGATGAGCTTGTAGGCAGGCAGGGTTTGGCAGAGGATGAAAAAAATGGGTAGAATCTGGGCGGTAGCCAGAAACACCTTTGTCTCTGCGATAAGAATGAAGACAGCCATAGTTTTTATGGCGATGCTTCTGATATTGCTGCCTATATTAAGTTATACCAGCACCGGGGATGGGACTGCGATAGGCAGGGTGCAGAGTTTTGTAAGTTATGGTATGGGGCTTGTTTCGTTTCTTCTTTCGATGCTGACGATTGTCGTTTCCTGTTATACGCTAAGCAGCGATGTCAAACATAAACGGGTCTATAGCGTTGTAACCAAGCCGATAAGACGTTTTGAGTTTGTAATCGGAAAGGCGATGGGGGTTATCCTTCTCGATTTGCTGCTGCTTGCGGTGTTTTCTGCGGTGATTTATGGGCTGACGATTTATATGCCGCGATTTGCGAAAACCAGCGATGAAGAACTTGTCCGGCTGAAGAATGAATTTTTTACAGCCAGAGCTTCACTGAAAATGACCATTGATAAGCAGGAGATAGAAAAGCAGGCTTATGATGTGTATAATGAGCTTGTTCGTACAGGCCAGCTTGACGAATCGCGGAGCAGAGAATCGGTGATGACCGAGCTTCGCAACGCTGCGAAATATAATATGTATGCCGCTGGTCCGGGCGGAATGGTTTTGTGGGAGTTCCAGCGGGTTAAGCCTTTCGACGTGAACGAAAGTCTTTTTATACGTTTCAAATTTAACGCTGCGCAAACGCCTGCTGACAAAAATTTATATGGTGTTTGGTATATCGGCGATTCCCGGCAAACGCAGGGTGGGCCGGAAACGATGAAAACGCCGATTTATCAAATTCCGCGAAAAGATGTTGTCGACACGATGCAGGAGTTTGAGGTGCCTGCTGATGCGGTTGCCGCAGACGGTTATTTAGCGGTTGGTTTTTATAATGAGCCGATGAATAATACCGCGGTGATTTTTCCCATTGAAGACGGATTTGAAGTTCTTTATAAGGCGGGAGGTTTCGGCGGTAATTTTATTTCGGCGATATTGCTTATGTTAGCGAGGCTTGTGTTCTTGGCCTGTCTGGGCGTTTCGCTGACGACGTGGGTAGGATTTCCGGTGGCGATTCTTTGCAGTCTTACGATATTTTTTACAGGCGTTATCAACGGCTTTGTTGTGCAGTCGTTCGATTATCTCGGTCAGAATATGGCGATATTTTACAATGTTACGATTAAGCCCGTGATATGGCTTTTGCCGAAGTTTGACCAGAATTATAATGTCAATAAATACCTTATTGACGCAAGAATGATAAAATATGGATTTTTGGCGATGGCGGCAGGTGTGCTTTTGCTCAAGTCGCTGATTCTGCTGTTAGTCGGATTTTTGATTTTCGCCAAACGCGAATTAGCTAAGGTAGTAATATAAATAGAATATTAAAAATAAAAAATTAAAATTGTGGAATCGCCTGCGGCGGTGAGAATTTAATAAAAACAGCGTGGGCTGAAGCCCACCCTACAAATAGTATATGAAATTGAGAATTTTTATAATTTGTTTTCTTTGTCTGGCTGCAGCGGCGGGGCTGATGTATTTCGGTTCTGTAAGGCTCGATGCCATAAACGCTCAGCGCAGCGAAATGAATCTTGTGGTAGAAGAGCCTTTGGAGAACGCGCCGCCATCGCTGGCGTTTGCGACAGTTGCGCTTGGGGCGTTTCGCGGGCTTGTGGTCGATGTTCTGTGGATAAGAGCAGAGCAGTTGAAGGAGGAGGACAAGTTTTTTGACGCGAAACAACTTGCTGAGTGGATTACTATCTTGCAGCCGAGGTTTGCGGCAGTGTGGGAGTTCCACGCGTGGAATATGGCGTATAATATCTCTGTTGCGATACCGTCTTCCCGCCCGCAGGAGCGATGGCAATGGGTGAAGAACGGATATGAACTTTTGCGCGACAAGGGCATACCGAAAAATCCTCATAGCATAATTCTTTATCGTTCGCTTGGCTGGATATTTCAGCACAAAATCGGCGGCGTAACCGACGACTGTCATAAGTATTATAAACTTCAGTTTTATAATGCGATGAAGCCTATTGTCGGGGCGGGGACGCAGCAATACTATAAGTCTCTTGCTGATGCGCCGAAGACGCTCGATGAGATTCAGCAGAATGCGGATGTTGCGAAATTTTTAAGTGAGCTTGCGGCGGAGGATATTAGTTTCGCAAAGCCTGATGAAGTGGTTGATAATTATTTATCTCTCAGGCAGCAGCCCTTAAAATTTTCAAAAAAGGCATTTGAGGTTATAGACCGCTATCGTCAGACAAAAACTCTTGAAAAGTTTGATGTTTTTGCCAAAGCATATTATTTGAGGCATACCTGGAAGTTAGAGCCCGAGCTTATGGTTCAGTTAAATGAGAAATATGGTCCGATTGATTTTGACGACCCCAATAAGGTTTTGCCTTTAGATTGGCGCCTTCCCGATACGCACGCTATTTACTGGGGCGCTTTAGGGCTTAAAAACGCGTCTGAGGAAAAGTTCTCTATTGATGAACTGAATACCGACAGGATAGTTTTTCATAGCCTTCAGAGTCTTTACAGGATGGGCAAGTTTGTTATTTATACTTCGCGAATTCCCAAAAAGAACGACCCCTGTTCAATTGTGGAACGGCAGAGCATTTTTATGTTTCCAGATTTGCGAATGTTTGACAGATACGACCAGGCTCTCAGGGCTATTATGGCCAAGTATAAAGTCAAAGACGAGAACAATATGGAAACCCTCGTAAACGCCCACCGCAATACTCTCAAACGCGGGGTTCTGCTGTTTTATCAGGCTGGGCATATGAAAAAGGCCGCCGAAATTTACAATACACTGCGAAAAGAATATCCCGGCGACAGGGACGTAAACAATATGTCGCTTGCCGATTATGCCAGGGCTAGGCTTCTCGACGAGCTTAAAGGTATCGGCATAAGCGATGCGCGTGAGATTATAACGCTTATGCTTCAGGAAGGTTATTATCGATATGCCGTTGGCGATGACGATGAGGCGTTCAGCAGAGAGAAGATGTCGCAGGAAGTTTATGATTATTATCAGCGGAAATACGCAGGCGATGGCGTTGACAGGATTGTTCTGCCAGATTTCAATGTTCTGAAGTATATCGGCATAATGGGCTTTTTGAATGACCAGCAATATCCTGAAGATGTGCGGCAGAATTTGATGGAACGAATAAAAATCGAAAGGTCGCAGCTTTATGAACAGCTTAGCAAGCAGAATGAGGTTTTTATGCAGGAGATGCAGAAACAGGAAAGCCAGAGCAAGCAGCAATGACGGACAATCGTTTTTTGAAGGAAAAATTAACCGAATCGCAGAATAAGGCGGTTTGGCACAGGGACGGTTCTTTACTTGTTATAGCAGGCCCGGGCAGCGGAAAGACTCGTGTAATCACAAACCGAATCGCAGCTCTCGTCGAACAGGGGGTAAATCCAGCTAATATCTGCGCGATTACGTTCACCAATAAGGCCGCTGAGGAGATGCGCAACAGGGTTGTGGCGATGGATGTGCCGGGCGGGGTGCATTTAAGCACGTTTCATTCGCTTTGCGTCAGGATTTTGCGAAAATTTTCGCAAGCCGCGGGCACGCCGGACAATTTCAGTATTTATGATGATTCAAATCAGAAAAGCTGTATCAAAGAGGCGATTAAACAGTCTGAACTTGATATTAAAAATTTTCCGCCCGCCAGAATACTGGAAACCATTTCACGATTGAAAAATAATCTTCAAAGCGCTGACGATTTTATAGCGGCTAACAGCGGGGATTATTTTTCGCAGTGTGTTGGGAAAATTTATCGTAATTATCAAAAAATTCTTAAGCAGAACAACGCTCTGGATTTTGACGATTTGCTTATGGCAACTGCGCTTCTTTTGAAAAATAATCCTGATGTTCGCGGTCAGTTAAATCAGCGATTTAAATATCTGATGGTTGATGAGTATCAGGATACCAACCCTGCGCAATATCAAATTGCCTACAGGCTTGCGATGGGACACGGGAACATCTGTGTAACGGGCGACCCCGACCAGTCGATATACGGCTGGCGCGGGGCGAATATCGGCAATATCCTTGCGTTTGAGCGGGATTGGCCCGATGCGGTAATTGTAAAGCTGGAAGAAAATTTCAGAAGCGGCCCGGAAATACTTGCAGCCGCTGACAGGTTAATAAGTGTCAATAAGGAGCGCGAACCCAAAAAGCTAATTCCAGTATTGCTGGCAGGTGCGGAAATTATTTCTCAATGCCTGGAAGACGAACGCGCCGAGGCTGCTTATGTGGCGGGGTTTGTAAGGCGTTTGTTAGACAGCGGCGAAGAGGCAAATCAAACGGCTGTTTTTTATCGTGTCAACTCAATGAGCAGGGCGATAGAAGAGGCATTTATCGAAAATCATATTCCATATCAGATTGTTCGCGGTGTGGAGTTTTACGGCAGAAAAGAAATTCGCGATATGCTGGCGTATCTCAAGCTGATAGTGAATCCGGCAGATGAGCAGGCGCTGGTGCGGGTAATAAATACGCCTGGCAGGGGAATCGGCAAAACGACTATTGATAAACTCATTGCTTATGCAGCTTCAAAGGCAATCGGATTGTTTGATGTGGTGAGAAATTGCGAAAGACTGGAATTTATTCCGGCAGGCACGAAGGCAAAGCTGAAAAAATTTGCGGAGATGATTATCGGTTTTCAAAAAGATATTGAAATGCCTGTTGCGGATTTGATGGATAAAGTTTTTAAGACTACCGGTTTGTATGAAGAATTGAAGAACGAAGCTGCGCAGGAAGATGGCGGTAAATCTCCGCCATTAGAAAATGTGGCAGAGCTTATAAATTCTGGCAAGCGGTTTGATATGCAGGAACAGGGCGGGCTGGTTGACTTTTTGCAGAGGATTGCCTTGTTCAGCGATACGGATACTTATGAATCGAAAAGCGGGAAAGTCTCGCTGATGACGCTTCATTGTGCAAAGGGTCTGGAGTTTGACAATGTCGCAATCATCGGGCTTGAACACGGGATTTTGCCTCACGAGCGGAGCATAGATTCTGCCAGGGAGATTGAGGAAGAACGGCGACTGTTCTTTGTCGGGATTACCAGGGCGAAAAAACGGCTTTGCATTACACTTAGCAGGTATCGAATCGTCCACGGTATGACCAACAGGACGGTAGATTCGCAGTTTCTTTTTGAGGCTGGGCTGCGATATCAGGAAGCCGGCGAGAGACAAAGCAGTTTTGTCGAGTCCGATGTTAAAGAGCCGAGCGGCGTTTATTATGAAACGGAGATTTCCGATGAAAATCAGCAGCCATTTATGGCTGGTCAGCTTGTTTCGCACAAAAAATTCGGGCTTGGCAGGGTAAAAGAGTTTCACAATCTCGGAGAAAACAGTATAGTTGTTGTTCAGTTTAAAACGGGGCAGGTAAAGCCCTTAATGTTGAAGTATGCGAATTTAAGTATTATAGAATAATTTACGAGGTCAAATATGAAAGAACAGGTAAAATTTTATTACAAGAATGTTTTGGAATCGGTATTGGGCGCTGAACACGGCATAACTCAAAAGCAGCTTGACGAACTTGCGGCAAAAACCGAACCATTGATTGAGAAATTAAACGCAGAAAGAAAAGCAGGCAAGACCCGCTATCGTGATTTGCCATATCAGGCACAGACGGTTAAGAATGTAAAGGCCGTTGCCCAGCAGGTGAAGTGGTGTGAGAATTTTGTGATTCTCGGCATCGGCGGTTCGGCGTTGGGTAATATCGCGCTTCAGACGGCTCTTAATCCGTATATGTATAATCTTGATGACAAGCAGCGAAAGGGCTGTCCGAGGCTGTTTGTGATGGATAATGTTGACCCGATGCAGATGAATTCGTTTTTGAGTTATATCGGCGAAAGGCTCGATAAGACAGTTTTTAATGTGATAAGCAAATCCGGCAGAACGGCTGAAACGGCTTCGCAGTTTTTGACGATTTGCCAGATGCTTGAGAACAAGCTCGGCAAAAATTCTCTCAAAAAGCACGTTGTAGCGACCACCGATTTGAAGTCTGGTACGCTTCGCAAAACGGCGGATACGTTTGGTCTTACAACTTTGGAGGTGCCGGACGGCGTAGGCGGCAGGTTCAGCGTTTTAAGCCCTGTTGGTTTGCTTGGCGCGGCGGTTTGCGGAGTTGATATTGAGCAGCTTCTGGCTGGCGCGGCAGCGATGGACAAAAGGGTTAGCGAGAAGAGTTTTTATAAAAACCCGGCGGCTATAAATGCTGCGATAAACTGGCATTATTATAACAGGGGCAAACGTATATCGGTTATGATGTCGTACAGCTACGCTCTTAAGGATTTTGCGGACTGGTACAGGCAGTTGTGGGCAGAAAGCTTAGGCAAGGCAAAGGACTTATCGGGCAAGGAGGTTTTCGTGGGTCCGACACCAGTCAAAGCCCTGGGCGCTACCGACCAGCACAGTCAGGTTCAGCTTTATAGAGAGGGGCCGAATGATAAGCTGTTCACGTTCCTTGCGGTTGAAAAATTCGGGGCGGATGTGAAAATCGCTCCGGCGCCGGCAATTGCGCCTGAGTTGGGGTATCTATCCAATCAGAATATGAGCAGGCTGCTGAACTGTGAAAGGCTCGGCACAGAGTATGCGTTTATAGCAAGCAAGCGGCCAAGCCTTACTATTGCTTTTGACGAAATTTCTCCTTATACTGTGGGTCAGTTCATCTATCTCCTTGAGGCGTCCACTTCGATAGCAGGTTTGTTGTTTGGCATTGATGCTTATGATCAGCCTGCGGTTGAACTTGGCAAGGAAGCGACATTTGCTCTGATGGGCAGCAGCGATTACGCGGCTCTTGCAGAAAAAATTAAGCCATTTTCACAGATTGACGATAAATATGTTATATAAAATCAAAAATCAAAAATTAAATATCAAAATTGTAGATTGCCTTCGGCAAACTATTTTTAATTTTTGCTTTGTCATTTTGATATTTGATATAATTAGTTAAGCGGGCAATAGCAGGATTTAAAAGGGTATAATTTATGCGGTTTGCGGTAATAATGGCTGGCGGTACAGGCAAAAGGCTTTGGCCGCTGAGCAGGGAGAACAGGCCGAAACAAGTTCTAAAGCTCATTGATGGCGATACATTGCTGAGACGGTGTTTTCAGAGGGTGAGCGATTTATTCGACCATCGTCACATAATCGTACTGACGAACAAGGGGTATGCTGATACTGTTCGCGATAATCTGCCGGAAATTCCTTATGACAACGTTATAGCTGAGCCTGCGGTTCGTGATACAGCAGGGGCTATCGGGCTTGCGGCGGCGGTTTTATCGCGGTTTGACCCGGATGCTTCTATGGCGGTTGTAACGGCTGACCAGGTTATAAAGCCTATTGATGTTTTTCAGAAGGCGATTTCCGACGGCCTTACTTATATTGAGAGCAATCCTGATTCGCTGATAACTTTCGGTATTCAGCCATCGTTTCCGAGTACGCAGCTTGGGTATATCAAACTCGGCAGAGGCCGCAAGTGCGACAAATGCGATAATCAGATTCATAAGGTTGAGGCTTTTAAGGAAAAGCCTGATTTAGAGACCGCAAAGGAATATCTTGACAGCGGGCATTATTGCTGGAACGCAGGTTTGTTTGTGTGGAAGGCTAAGCGGATTCTTGAATTGATATATGAAAATATCCCGCAGGCGAAACCGCTTTTGCAGAAGATTCAGGATGCCTGGGGCAGTTCTACGCAGGATGAAGCTCTTGCGGAATATTTTGTGAAACTGCCGAAGATAAGCATTGATTTTGCGGTTATGGAAAAAGCGCCGAATGTTCACGCGATAAAATTAGACTGTCGATGGTTTGATATGGGTTCGTTTTCCGCTCTGGCCGATATTGTTCAGTCGGATTCGGCGGGCAATGTTGTTATTGCCGAGCAAAGCGAGATTATGGATTGCAAAGACAGCTTTGTTGTAACCGAGGATAAAGGGCATTTGATAGCGACTATCGGACTGAATGGTATGGTTGTTGTTCATAGTCCGGACGCTACGCTTGTTTGTCCGATTGAGCAGACCGGCAGACTCAAGGAATTGCTTGAGCGTATAAAAGAACACGGGAAAGACCAATATCTGTAATGAGATTTATTTGTATAGATTTGGGCGATAAGCGAACAGGGTTGGCGATTTGCGACAGCCAGGAGATAATCGCAAGTCCGCTTGAAGTTATCGAAGGCGGGGGAGATTTGGCTGCAAAAATTCTTGAAACTATCAAGCAATATCAGGCGGAAGGGATTGTTTTCGGCCTGCCTTTGAATATGGATGACAGCGAAAGCGACAGGTCGGCGGCTGTTCGGAAATTCGCCGGTGAACTCGCAAAGCAGACAACGCTTCCGATATTTTTTCAGGATGAAAGACTTTCGAGTTTTTCCGCGCAGGAAAAGCTCGGCAGAACAGGCCTTACGCATAAAAAGAAAAAGAACAGACTTGACGCAATCGCTGCCGCTGAGATTCTCAAAGAATTTTTATCAAGTCGGAAATAAGCGGCAATTCTGCCGAAAAATTTCCTTTTCAAACCGATGTTCCTGTGATAATTTTCTATCAAATTGATAGTCGATGACCGATAACTGAACAATGACATTAGAACAATTAATAAAATTAGTGGAGTCCAAACCGATAGGATATCGTCCTCGCGTGAGCTGTGATTCGAGAAAGCTTCGGCAGGGCGATATTTTTGTTGCCATAAAAGGCACAAAAGTTGATGGTCGTGATTTTATCGGCCAGGCTGTCGCTTCCGGCGCACGATATGTCGTTACGGACAAGTCCACCAAAGTTGCCTCTGCCGAGGTTATAGAGGTTCCAGACCCTGCTTTTGCCCTGGGGCTTCTTGCTCAGGCGGCCTACGATTATCCCAACAAAAAATTAACAAATCTGGCGGTTACCGGCACAAACGGCAAAACAACAACAACCTATCTGGCGCGTTCTGTTATTGCCGCCACTGGTCATAAATGCGGCTTGATTGGCACCATTACAACGGATTTGGGCAGTCAAACAGACCAAATTGCCGCGTCAATGACAACGCCTGACGCGGTTGAGCTTGCGTTGCTGTCGTCGCAAATGCTCGCCGCTGGCTGCGATTATATGGTTACCGAAGCCAGCAGCCATGCCATTGAGCAAAATCGACTTGCGGGGATAGATTTTAAGGCTGTCGCTTTCAGCAATCTCACCGGCGACCATCTTGATTATCATAAGACGATGGATGCTTATCTTGCCGCCAAGCTGAAGCTGTTTGAAAAACTTTTGCCGGATTCAACAGCTATTATAAACAAAGACGACCTTGTTTTTGAGAAGGTGGGCTCTGCCGCATCGCAGGCAAAAATACTTTTTTATTCGCTCCGGCAGCCTGCCGAGATAACTGCAAAAATAATTTCAATGGATATCGCAGGTACGGTTTATGACCTTGAAATTCTGGGCAAAAAAGTTCATGTTAAAACGCCGTTGATTGGACGACATAATATCAGCAATCATCTTGCGGCGGCGGGAATGGTTTATGCTTGCGGTTTTACACTTGAGCAGATAGCCGATGGACTGTCGAAAATCGCTAAAGTGCCGGGCAGGCTTGAAAAAGTTCCATCATCAGCGGGTTTTGCTGTGCTGGTTGATTATGCGCATACTGACGATGCGATGAAGAATGTCCTTTCGACACTTAAGCCGCTGTGTAAGGGGAAACTTGCTGTTGTTTTCGGTTGCGGCGGCGACAGGGACAAGACCAAGCGGCCGCGGATGGCTGCCGTTGCCGAGCAGTTCGCTGATGTGATTTATGTTACCAGCGACAATCCGAGAACTGAAAAACCGTTAGATATAATAGATGATGTTATTAAGGGATTTTCAAATCCGTCCGCCGAAAATATCACGATTGAGCCGGAAAGAAAAAAGGCGATTGAACTTGCTGTGCAGGCCGCCGGTAGCGGTGATATAATTTTAATTGCGGGCAAAGGCCACGAAAATTATCAGATAATAGGCTCGGAAAAATATCACTTTAGCGACATTGAAACTGCCGCAGAGTTTTTAAAATGATTCCACTGACAGTCAATAAACTTGCCGAAATAATAAAATCCAAAAACATTCCCGCTGTTAATTTGCAGGTAAAGTCGGTTTCGATAGATTCTCGCAATATCCCGAAAGGCTGCGTGTTTTTTGCTATTAAAGGCGAAAATCACGATGGACACGATTATGTAAGCAAGGCGATTGAGAGCGGGGCGGTTTGTGCTGTTGTAGGAGCAGACCGATGTGTCTGCCATAATAATGAAAAGGGCGAACACACAGGTTCGCCCCTACTGCGTGTCGATGATACTGTTGCTGCGATGGGCAGGCTTGGCAGTTTTGTAAGGCAAAACAGCAAATTTAAAATTGTCGCTATAACAGGTTCGGCAGGTAAAACCACCACAAAAAATATGCTCTCCGCCGTTATCGACAGCAAGTTTAAATGTTCCCCCTCGCCGAAAAGTTTTAACAATAATATCGGCGTTCCTTTGACGATTTTCGCCGCCCCCGACGACTGCGAAATTGTCATATCCGAACTCGGCACAAACCACATTGGAGAAATTGAGGTTCTGTCGAAAATGATTGAGCCTGATGTCGCGGTGATAACGACTGTCTGCCCTGCTCATTTAGAGGGCTTCGGTTCGCTCGATGCGATAGTAAAGGAAAAAGTTTCCATAACGGCAGGTCTTAAAAAAGGCGGCAAGTTTTTCATCAGCGGCGGGAAAGAAAAACTCCTGGATTACTGCAAAAAAAATAATTTAAAATTTACAACTTTCGGCACAACCCCGGACTGTGATGTATTAGTTGAGAATATCAGACTCACCGGCGATAAGAGCACGTTCACTGTTGAAGGCGTTGAGGTTAATCTTCCGCTTGTCGGCAAAGCCAATGTTGAAAACGCTTCGGCTGCTTGGGCGGTTGCAAAACATTTTGGCTTTTCTGCCGCTGAGTTTGCTGACGCGGTTTCAAAAATTAAGCCTGTTACTATGAGAATGGAAATTCTTCAATTCGGTACTTTGGGCGTGATTAGCGACTGTTATAACGCCAACCCCGGCTCGATGGAAAACGCTCTGCAAAGTCTTGCACTGGTGGCGGAGCAGAAAAAAAAGAGGCCGGTCTTCATCTTCGGAAAAATGGGCGAGCTTGGCGGCGAAAGCCAGAGGCTTCATATTGAACTTGGCAGGCAGATTGCCCAATACGAAATACCTGCTTCACTTACCATAGCCGGCGATTCTGCGATGGCCGCCGAAACAGCCAAAAAACTGCTTAGGTCTGATAATACAGTGGAGGTTTTTGAAAATCTCAAAGAACTTGCGGATAATTTACACAAATTTGTCAAACCTGACGATATAGTATTGGTCAAGGCATCCCGCAGTCAGCGTTTTGAGAAAATTGTCGATAAATTAAAAGGTCTTTTTACCTAAAATGATATACTATTTCTTGTCGCATTTGCGTAGTTTTATAACCGGCTCGCTTGGTTTTTATGCGTGGCAGGAGGTAATGTTTCGCTGCATAATGGCGGCTCTTACCAGTCTTGTTATCGCCTGGCTTGCCGGCCCTCGGATTATCCGCTGGCTGATGATGAAAAAAATCGGCGACCGTCCGGAATTTCACCACGAAAAATTAAACGACCTCAACAAGGAAAAGGCCAACACGCCGACAATGGGCGGGCTGATAATTTTGCTGGCGGTTTTCACAAGTACACTTCTGTGGGCAAAATTGGGCAATCCATTCGTTCAAAAAGCCATAATCCTGATGATTTGGTTTGGTGCTATCGGAGCTATTGATGATTGGCTGAAACTTACCAGCAAAATCCGTCATCGCAGCAGAAATGGTTTGAAACCGTGGGAAAAACTTGTGTTCCAGCTCGGCGGGGCGGTATTGATAGCGACGTTTCTTTATTTCGATGTCGAAAAAGTTCAGGATGCGACTTGTTTTTGGATTCCTTTTTACAAACACGGCATACCGATAGCAGGCTGGTTCTTTGTGCTGATTGCGATACTTTATATTTCCGCTACGAGCAATGCCGTCAATTTTACCGATGGAATGGATGGATTGGCCAGCGGATGTATTGCGATAACTTCCGCAACCCTGGCGATACTTTGCTACGTTGCCTCTGAATCAATGACAAGAACATCGTCAATGACCTGGGCAAATTATCTGCTTTTGCCGCATATTCCGCAGTCCGGCGAATTGAGCATATTTTTCTGCTCCATAGTCGGAGCGATGATGGGATTTTTGTGGTTCAACTGCCATCCCGCTCAAACATTTATGGGCGACATCGGCTCACTGCCTCTTGGCGCGGCTATGGGCTATGGCGCTTTGGTTACGCGAAACGAAATACTTTTGCTTATCATAGGCGGGGTTTTTGTTATGGAACTTGGCAGTGTAATGCTGCAGGTTGGGTATTTTAAATACAGCGGCGGAAAGCGTATTTTCAGATGCGCTCCGATTCATCATCATTTTCATCTCGGCGGCTGGTCTGAACCGCAGGTAGTTGTTCGCTTCTGGCTGCTGTCGGCTGCTTTTGCGGCAATAGCTCTGGCAACTTTGAAATTGCGTTAAATAAAAAAGGGCTGCTCAAAAGAACAGCCCTTTCGATTTATAAAATCACTCGCAACTACGGACCAGCCGTAAGCCATTGGCTGGCAAATATCGCAAAGTCCTTGAAATTAACGATTTTGTCATGGTTAAAGTCTGCAGACGGCGTGCCCTCTTCGTTAGTAGTCAGTTCAAATGCCGCATCCCAGCTTACGCCTGCTGGGAACTCAATAGGCATACCATTCGACCATTGAGAACCGATGGTTGGCGGCCAGATGTTTAGCCCGGTTGGGTCTATTACCATCCCTATTCTTATAGCGTCATCATTGAAGAACTTTGGTCGCGTCTTCCAGCCGAATGGATACTGCACTGTCGTCCCATTAGGATAAATCGCCGCGATACTCAACCAGTACACACGTTTTCCATCCGGGCCGTTTGGTTCCTGATAGAACCATTCATCCTGCGATAGAAGCTGATTGAACTGGAAGCATGCCTCATTCTTGCGTTCAGGCCTGCCTTGCGGGTCATTGTCAAACCCTGCGAAATTCCAGGCATAGCTGTCGCAGATATTTTCCCAAACCAGAGTTCCCGGATGGCTAAACGGATGCTGAGGGTCTGCCCCATTCGGGACATCCGTCCAGATGCCTATATGGAAAGCGGTCGGTAATACCGGCGGCAGTTTCGGTTGTGTCCAGTTGATGAACGAACCCCACCAGTGAATATCCGTTACCGGTCGTTCGTCTTTGCACTCCCAGTCGTCGGCTATTATCGGCTTATTATAGTAGCTTGAAAACTCATCCCAGCCATTAATCATTCCGGTTGCGTCATCAACAACAGGGGGTTGACTCCATTTTACATAGTTGCCTTTGTAAGGCGACGTATTCGGCGTTACAATCAAATTGTGCCAGTAGTTCCACATTACGCCAAACTGCTGTACTCCGGGCGGAGGAACCGGCATCTGTCCGAATACCCAGTTGAAATTCTCATCAACAATAAAGAACTGTGAATTCTTAATGTTGAACGCCGGGTTGTTAGCAAAACCTGTTGCGACAGGATTGGCCGCTGCAACTCCGACTTTGGAAGTGTCAATAGTGATTGTGGTCGGCACATTCCACGGAAGCGGTGCCGGACAGCTCCACCACCAAGACCGCACGTTCCCATTTATGTCCTTTATGCCGAACGATACCGCGTTTATCTGTCCCGATGCCCCAAATTGTTTCGGCGTTACCCCTACCGTTATTGTTGAATTACTCAAATCGGGATCCAGCAGGTAGTCGTATTCCCACGCGCTTGAATAGCTTCCGCTCGGTGGTCCCGGAGGCATACCGCCCCACTCCATTACAAGTCCTGCGTCTTCACAACCGCCGCCCCCACCTCCTCCGCCTTCATAAACGGTTAGACTTGCGGGCATAAAAGTATTTGTCGGATAGGGATCACCATCCGGGTCTTTGTACAGATTCCACTGCTCCATATAAACTGTCCATTCATCCGCCAGCAATGGCCTTATATGTCCGCTCGAAAGCGACTCCAGCCATTCCTCTTCAGAGTCAATCAGTAGATGTCCGCTGCTGGTATGCGGGGTGCCAATCAGATTTTCCGTTCGACTCGGAAAAGTACCGACTAACATATTGCTCATACCAACTTTGGCATAAATCCTGCTTGTAACATTGACATTAGATATTTTTGGCGTATTGACATCAATAGCTTCAAAGAATACGTCAAAGAATGATGTTACATTTTCTCCATTGAGTACCGGTATGAAAGTCCCGCCCATAGTTTGCGCCTCTATGGTAATTGTCCCGCCGATCGGGTCAATGACAGGAGGGCTGGTAAAAATAAACGGAGACCTTGGCGCCACACTTGAACAACTCATTGTGTCGGTCTCGTAGTGCAGGGTTGCACTTCCGCCGTTGACAAATATTGTCGGGCCAACATACGCCATCTGCACATATAGGTTAACCGGACAGATTGTGGCAGCGTGAGCCTCGCTCATAGCTATCGGTTGTGCTTCACAATGCAGCTCGAGAGTGGGGGCAGGGGGCGTGCTGATAGTTATGTTCTTAACATCAACCACTCCGCCGGCGTTCCACGATACAGTGCCAGATTTGCCGCCTTTGACGGCCTTTACAACCATCTTTTCACCATTACAGTTTTTGTCTAACCATCCCCCGGAATAACCGCCAACAGCGCTGCTTGTGTCAGTGTCGCTATACGAACCGCCAGCAGCGGGGTAGCAGTTTATATAAACCGTAGCGCCGCTGACAACGCTGCCGCTCTCGTCCTTTACCACGCCTGAAACAGCATAGGCGCCAAAGACGGATGTGCTGCCTGCAAACAGCACACACAAACTTACTAAAATTAGCTTTTTCATACTTCATCTCCTTAGTTTAAAACTACTGTGTTTCGAAATAAACGAATACAATAAAGTTTTTAATTTCAGTCGAACGCTGAAGCAGAAATGATAAATACGATTAGCCTAATCCCGGTTGGTAGATACGATAAACAATGCGTCGAAAATCCCCGTTAAAGAAAAAACATCTTTTTCAAACTCCGTATTTCATCTTCTAATCTCCTTAATTTAAAATGCGTAAACAATTTTTCCCATATATATATAAAAAACACACTTTCTCGTCTGTGTTTTTATTGTTTAGCAAGCCTCCGCGATGCAGCCGTGAATTATATGCTGCTTTGTAAGTGTTTGTCAAGCGAAAAGTGGATTATTGACAAAAAAACGCGGCTATTATAAGACTTTGCCTATTTTCACAATACGCAGCTATTTTAACAAAAAAGCCCCTGATTTGATAAACCAGGGGCTTTGGGGGTACTGCTGTTTTTCTATAAAATTTTATTCAAACAGGAATGAGCCGTACTGTGCAGCGCTTCCAAGTTCTTCGTGAATTCTCAGCAATTGGTTGTATTTGCAGATTCTGTCAGTTCTGCAGGCTGAACCGGTCTTAATCTGACCAACGCCGGTAGCAACTGCTAAATCAGCAATGAATGAATCTTCTGTTTCGCCGCTGCGATGGCTCATAACGGCTGTATAGCCGCCTCTCTTGGCCATATTGATGGCTTCCATTGTTTCGGTGAGCGTGCCAATCTGGTTGACCTTAATCAGAATCGAGTTTGCTGCGCCGAGCTTGATGCCCTTTGCCAGTCTCTCTGTGTTTGTTACGAACAGGTCGTCGCCGACGAGCTGGCACTTGCTGCCGATTTCATTGGTGAGCTTCTTCCAGCCATCCCAATCATCTTCAGCAAGACCGTCTTCGATGCTGACGATTGGATAGTTTTCAACCCACTTGGTCCAGTGTTTAATCATAGCATCTGATGAAACAGCATTCTTTGGAGCGGACTTGAAGAAAGAATATTTCTTTGTGGCATTGTCAAACATTTCCGTTGAAGCAGGGTCAAGAGCGATAGCAATCTGCTTGCCTGCCTTGTAGCCTGCCTTCTTGATTGCGTCGAGAATTACTTCCAGAGCCTCTTCGTTGCTCTTCAGTGATGGAGCGAAACCGCCCTCATCGCCGACTGATGTATTATAGCCTTTCTTCTTCAGAACGCCTTTTAGCGTATGGAACACTTCAGCTCCCATTCTCAATGCTTCCGGGAAATTAGGTGCGCCAATCGGCATAACCATAAATTCCTGGAAGTCAACGTTGTTGTCAGCGTGCTTGCCGCCGTTGAGAATATTCATCATCGGAACAGGCAGAACGTTTGCGTTGCATCCGCCCAGATAGCGATACAGCGGAAGACCTACTGACTCAGCAGCGGCCTTCGCCGCAGCCAGCGATACGCCGAGAATCGCGTTTGCGCCGAACCTGGCCTTGTTCTTTGTGCCGTCCAATTTAATCATCGTATAGTCGAGTTCTTCCTGACACATAGCGTCCATACCGATAACGGCATCGGCCAGCTTGTCATTTACGTTTTTGACAGCCGTCAGCGTGCCTTTGCCCATATAGCGTTTGGCTTTTACGTCGCGAAGCTCAACTGCCTCGTGTGCGCCTGTGCTTGCTCCCGATGGAACAGCGGCTCTGCCGAATGAACCATCTTCGAGCAACACATCGACTTCTACGGTCGGATTACCGCGTGAATCGAGGATTTCTCTGGCTCTTACATCAATAATTGTACTGAACATCTTTAAATTCCTTTCATGAATACAGTTATCAGAAACTCAGTTATCGGTTATCAGCAAAACAGACGACCGAAAATATCATTATTTCCTTATTTCCTTGCTTCTTTACGTCTTTTTTAAAGGGGGTAGGGTATAGGGGATAGAAAAATACCCTAACCGCTAATCCCGAAACTGTTTATGGGGTAGAAAAATACCGCTTCTTCACCATTTCGTCAAGGATTAAAGTTTTGGGAGGGGATAGGGCATTTAGTATATGGTATTTAACCACAGATTTCAACGGAACACTACTTTCAAACGCAATTTGTCTATATCTGGAGGAACTTATGCTATGATTATTTTCATTTGCGTTGAAGCATGACATTCGTTTGAAACATTTCATTGTCATTGTTAGTTACGATAAATCGAATCAAGCTGAGTTTTCTTTCGGATATCTGTGCTTCTATAGCTGTAGCGTCATAGATATTGGAGCCGGGCAGAACAATCCAGTTGGAAGCTCCTTTTCCAGTGCCTATCCCGGAAAATATGATTGGCTGACCGATATTGCCTATACCATTTATGTTTTGAGCCGGCTCTTTGTCCCCGATATAGAGGTTGAAGTGAATCTTCCCATCTTTATCGGGTACGATGGTACCATTGTCAATAAGGGTCTTTGTTGTTGCTTGGCCAATCGTTAGGTCTTTTTTTATTGGCTGCGTGATTTGGACTATTTCATAGTTACCGTTTTTACTGTCGGCCTCGTTTAGCATAATTTCCCAATTATACATCTTTGGACTTATCTCTTGAGGATTTGGGTTAAATTCGTATCTGACGGTGCCGCTGAAGTTTGGTTCGGCTGACTCAGCTATTTGCCCCGTTTTTACATCAAACTGATAATGGACTCCATCGATTGTTACAAGTTTGAATATTAAATTGCCTTTCTCATATTGACATTCTAAAGCAGGCTGGTATCGATTATCGAGGTATTCGTAATGAGAAACGCTTGGATGAACTGCTG
>Ga0172379_10002287_pt1 | contig 34407 bp, 39 predicted proteins | sample GrowelOW334metaG_FD_119756 | JGI IMG/M metagenome (GOLD analysis project Ga0172379, IMG submission 119756) | Groundwater microbial communities from an aquifer near a municipal landfill in Southern Ontario, Canada - Groundwater well OW334 metaG | ecosystem: Environmental > Aquatic > Deep... | reverse complement strand
ATGTCCATCAACCTTCGCTTCAGCGCCGCCGGCCAGTATCCATCTACTCGCTTCCAAGCGCTCGCGAGAAGAATAAGCGCTTGAAGTCGTATGAATTTTGAGAGCCGTTCCGCGCGCTTGGGCGGGTGTGCGTGAGTGGCGTATGTCCATTTGCAGGTTTCGCTAAGAAATCCGTAGCCCCGTCTGCCGATCGGCACGAAAGCGCCCAAATTTCGTGCTCTGCTACAAACCAAGGCTACTTGCTCCTTTCTGATTTTGATCGTTGGAAGTGATGCCAGATCAAAAATCGGTCCTGTTTCCCCATATCCTAGACGATATATAACAACCTTGTCCATTTTCAGCCAAAATTTCATTGCGAGTAATCTTGCTTCCAATTCAATTATTTGAATATTCATGTGTTTTGCTTTCAGTCGGGTGTTGCTTGTTTTCAAAGAACATCTGTTTCGTCGTTTCCGACTCATCAGCCGAGACACGCATCTCGGGACAGAGAGAATTTTTACATTCTGTTTATGAATTATACGCCTTCTCTTGCAATCTGCAATTATATATGATACAATTTGTATATATTAGTTTACTATTTCTTAAAATATTGCTTAATTTAGAGAAAAAATAACATAATATAAGTGTAATAAATATCTTACAAAATATGGAAAAAATACAAAAAATAAAAACTTTATTTAAAAAACTCGGATTGACAGGATCCGAAACTGATGTTTATATATATTTGCTTGAACGCGGCGTTTCTATGTCGATTATGGATATTGCCAAAGGACTGGCTGTTTATCGGCCGATTATTTATAAAGCCATAAGTCTTCTTTTGGAAAAAGGTCTGGCTTCAACCGCGCTTAAAGGCAAACGGAAACGATATGCCGCCGAGTCGCCTGAAAAATTGCGCAATATGATTAATGGGATTACTATTGATGTTGAAGAAACTATTTCCGATCTTGAAGAAATATATAAAAGTCCGAGAGAAAAGCCGCTGGTAAAATTTCTGGAAGGTAAAAATGGCATAACTTATGTCTTTTCTGATATCATTGACTCGTTAAAACGAGGCGATGTCTTTTACAGATATTCATCTTCAAAGGATCTTGAGCGAACCAATTCGTACTTGCCAAAAGATTATAGAAAAAAGAGAGACAACAAAAACCTTGAAAGATACGCCATAAACAGCCAATATGTTGAATCAAAAAAGAAACCCAGTCTATATCGCAATACAAAAATCGTTCCGCTGGAATTTGATTTATTTGATCAGAATATAGTCCAGCTTATTTACGGAAATAAAGTCGCGATTATAGATATAAACACCGAAACCAGTTTCATTATAGAAAACGATAAATTCGCGGATTTCCAAAAAAAAATATTCAGGCTCCTTTATAGTAAGTTATAAAAAAAACAGCGCGGCCAGCGCCGCGCAGGGTTATTATCAAATCAATCACATGAAATACTTCTTTATTTTAGGCTCAAACCCGACTCTATCTTTAGCCGAATTGGCCTCCGTTTTTTCCGACGGCAGACTGGCTTTGGCGCAAACCAATATCGCGACCTTGGAAACCGATACGGAAATAAAGGCTGATCTTCTTTACAGGATCGGCGGCACGATTAAGTTCGGCCTGATTTATGACGAACTAACCACGCCCAGGCCGCAGGATATTTTAAAGGCCGCGGCTATTTTCGCCAAACCGGAAAAAACAGAAACAAAATTTTATTTCGGCATTTCTTTCTATGGCAAGGCCAAAATAAACTTGAAAGTCCTGGGCATGGAATTTAAAAAACTGTTAAAGCTGGAAGGTATTAGCAGCCGCTGGGTCATAAGCCGCGAACCGACCTTATCCAGCGTAGTGGTGGAACAAAATAAATTAACCACGGCTAAAGGCGCTGAAATCGTTATCATTCAATTTGATAAAAAATTACTCATAGGCAAAACTTTAGCCGTCCAGCCGTTTAAGGAGTTATCTTTTCGCGATTACGGCCGGCCAGCGCGAGATGACCGTTCCGGCATGCTGCCGCCTAAGCTCGCCCAGATTATGATCAACTTGGCATTACCTCCCTTTAGAAAGGGAGGCCGGGGAGCCTATTCCTCTCCTTACGAAGGAGAGGATAAAGGTGAGGTTACTATCCTTGACCCTTTTTGCGGTTCAGGCACGATTGTTACCGAAGCCATGTTGATGGGCCATACCAATATCATCGGCTCTGATATATCGCCCAGAGCGGTTGATGACACCAAAAAAAATATCGCGTGGACTGAAAAAAATTATGAAATACAAAATACAAAATATAAGATACTGACTCTAGACGCTTCGCAAATTACCAAACAAATTCAACCCAATTCAATTGACGCCATTATAACCGAACCTTACCTGGGTCCGCAACGAGGCGGATTTGATAGGAGTAAAATTGTTAAAGATCTGGAACGGCTTTACGAGAAAAGTCTCATGGAATTTAAAAAAATCTTAAAACCGGACGGACGAATCGTTATGGTCTGGCCGGTTTTCTCTGGTCAATTTAAATCCATTTTTATTAATCCGAGTTTAGCCGGCCTGAAAATTATTAATCCCATTCCGGACAACCTCCAAAAAAATATTTTCCTTAAATTAACCGACCGCGAGACAATCGTCTACGGCAGAGAAGAGCAGAAAGTCTGGCGTGAGATAGTGGTGTTGGAAAAATAGTATACGCATTTGCCCCCTTGATAAAGGGGTCCGCCAGCTGGCGGAAGGGGAATTTTACCACGACCCTGATGAATTTGATTCAAACTGTTCTGTAGCTTAATATTGTATGGCCAAAATAAATAATTCAAACTTCCAACCCGATAACCCGGCTAACTTCGTGGCCGCTCTGCTTAAAAAACTTGGCCAAGAGGAAAAAATCAAAGTGGAGCTAGAACCGGTTTGGAAATACGTCGGCAGGATCACACGCCAAGATGGCGCTTTTACTTATTTTCGCGGCACTAATTTTGATTTGAACGGCCAAGGGTCAATGGAAATCGCCACCGACAAAAGTTATGCCGCTTATTTTTTAAAACAGGTCGGCTACCGCGTGATTCCAGGTAGAACTTTTTATTCGCCCGATTTCGCTAAAATTTTAAAAAGCCCTGACGGCCCGGAAGCGGCTTACCGCTACGCTAAAACTATGGGTTTTCCGGTTATCGTTAAACCGAACAGCGCCTCGCAAGGAAAACTCGTTTGCTTAGTTCACAATAAAACAGACTTTACGCGCGCGGTTAAAAAAATCTGCGAGATTGACCGCGTTTTTTTAGTTCAGCCGTTTATTGCCGGCCGCGATTACCGAGTCGTGATTTTAGATAATGAAGTTATTTCGGCTTACGAAAGATTGCCGCTCTCGGTTACCGGAGACGGCGTCTCCACGATTAATCGTCTTTTAGATAATAAACAACGAGATTTCCGGGCGCGCGGCCGAGATACGATTATAGACAAAACCGATTTCCGCTTTGACCTAAAGCTAAAAAATAATAATCTAAACCGAGCCAGTGTTTTAGCTAAAGGACAAATTTTCGCTCTCTTAGATAATCGCAATCTGTCAACCGGCGGCGAGGCTGTTGATGTTACCGATAAAATTCACGCTTCCTTTAAAAATCTGGCTATTAATATCACTCGCGACATGGGACTGCGCTATTGCGGCGTTGATTTAATGATCCGGGATGATATTAAAAAACCGCTCAACCCAAAAATTAATAATTACCATGTCATAGAAATAAATTCCGCTCCCGGCCTGGATCATTACGCCGAATCCGGCGTTAAACAAAAAAAAATAGTTAAAGAGATGTACAGAAAAATTTTAAAAAAATTAGCCGGCTATAGGTAAAACACAATAAAAAACCAAGTTTGAAAGAAAAAAAGAACGCGTCTCCACTTGGATGACGCGTTTTGTAATGGTTTGACTCAACGAAGGCGGTCGCTAAGCTGGAAGGTGCTCGGCCGGAGTGTTGTTCTCCTCTCCGAAAGCGACCGGAGAAAGACCCACCAGGATCGTCCCGTATGAACAAATCAACTGGTGCTCCTCTCTGGGTTTAAACATGAACATCACCGGCGAAGAGAGCGCACGATGCTCATAACCTTTTTCCGACGTCCACGTTTTGGCTACTAAACTACCTTCAACCAGAAAGAACCCTTCGGAATGCGGGTGAGAATGACCACCGAGGAGCACTTGGGATACCTTATGGGCCGAAATCATTTCGGCCTCTACTACCGCCGGAAATTCTGGCGGCAAACTAAATGCGGCCAAAACACGTTGCCTGTTCTCGTTCTCCCGTGCAGTATAAATAACTATCATATCTTGCCTTTTTTCGTTGTTGTTGTTCCTCCTACTTTACTCAACTACCCCAAACAGCAGATTATACAAAATAATTATACAATCTCCTGTTTGGGGTAATTATGATAAAAAGAGCTGATTTATCAGTCTAACACAAAATTTTAAAAAAACGAGAGGTAATGGAAAGCCTAATTATTGATCAAAAAATTACATACCTCTCCATCTTGTATAACATACTCTTTGCCCTCGGTCCTGATGAGGCCTAATTCGCGGGCGCGAGCTTCGCTCCCGGCCTCAATAAATTTTTCCCAGCCGATGACTTCGGCGCGGATAAAGCCCTTGGTAAAATCAGTGTGAATAACGCCGGCGGCTTGCGGCGCCTTTGTGCCGCGCTTAATCGTCCAGGCCCGGGTTTCGTCCGCGCCGGTGGTTAAAAAAGTGATTAAGCCTAAAATTTCATAAGACGCTTTGATTAATTTATCCAAACCGCTCTCGTCCAATCCCAGCTCTCTAACATATTCGGCCTGCTCTTCTTCGGGCAAACTCGCGATCTCCTCTTCCAGCCTGGCATTAATTTTTAAAACTTTGCCATCCCACCCGCCCCCTTGAGTATCTACCCCCTTTAATAAAGGGGGTAGGGGGGATTTAACTTCTTCCTTAATATTCAAGACATACATAATCGGCTTAATCGTCAGAAGTCCAAGAGTTTTTACTTCCTTAACTTCGTCTTCGTTGAATTCCAGCTCGCGCGCCGCCTTGCCGGCCGCCAACTGGGCTTTCAATTTTTCCAGTAAAACCTTTAGGGCGATCATTTCCTTGTTTCCGCTCTTGGCTTCTCTCACGGTTTTTTCCAGCCGTTTTTCAACCGTGGCCAAATCGGCCAAAATCAATTCCAAATTTATCGTCTCACGGTCGCCTTCGGGGTCAATTTTGCCGTTAACATGAATAATATTTTCATCTTTAAACTCGCGCACCACTTCTAAAATCGCGTCGCACTCGCGGATATGGGATAAAAATTTATTGCCTAAGCCCTCGCCCTCGGACGCGCCCTTAACCAGGCCGGCAATATCCACGAATTCCATCACGGTCGGGATAATTTTTTTCGGTTTAGAGATAGCCGCTAATTTTTCTAACCTCTCGTCAGGCACTTTAACCACGCCCACGTTCGGATCAATCGTGCAAAAAGGATAATTAGAAGCGTCCACCTTACTCTTGGTTAAGGCGTTAAATAAAGTTGACTTGCCCACGTTAGGTAAACCCACGATGCCGATAGATAAAGACATAATTTCTTTAATGCCCCCTTTAATAAAGGGGGTTAGGGGGATTTAAGCCCTCCTTATTATGACGGAGGAGGTTATTACTTAGTTATTACTACCTTGAACTTAACAGAAATCCGATAATTTTACAAATCAAATTTCACCCCCTTGATAAAGGGGGTTTCATTTTCCCCCTCCTTACGAAGGAGGGGCTAGGGGAGGTTTAATTTAGCACTCCTTGACTTTATGGTCATTTTTTTCTAATCTTACCGCACGGAGGGCTAAAATGTACTTTACAAATTAAGCCCGATTAGTCAACCTCAACCGCAAAACAGATTATGGATAAAGATACGGAACAACAAACGCCAAGAAAAATCGCACGCGCCCTGCTGTCGGTCTATAACAAATTATGGCTAATTGCCTTCGCCCAGACGCTGGTGGATAATGAAGTGGAGCTGATCTCCACCGGCGGCACGGCCCAATGTTTGCGGGCGGCCGGTTTGCCGGTCAAGGATGTCAGCGAATACACCGGCTTTCCGGAAATGTTGGATGGGCGTGTGAAAACTCTCCATCCCAAAGTGCATGGCGGTCTGCTATTCAAGCACGGCAAACCCGAGCATGAGGCCACGGTTCGTGAACACGGCATTCTGCCGATTGACCTGGTGGTCGTCAATCTCTACCCCTTCGAGCAGACCGTTGCCAAACCAGGAGTGACCCTGGAAGAGGCAATTGAGAACATCGACATCGGCGGGCCGGCCATGCTCCGGAGCGGCTCCAAGAACCACGAAAGCGTCACGGTAATCTGCGACCCGGCCGACTACGGTGAGGTCGCCGGACAAATCAATGCCACCGGCGGCACCACCCCGGAACTTCGCCGCAGGCTGGCGGCGAAAGTATACGCCGTTACGGCCGCCTATGACGCCGCCATCGCCGCGTTTCTGCTCCGAGCCAACAATCCCGCCACCGCTTAAACCCGGTGGCTTTTTTTAAATAAAACACAGTTTAAAATTAAATACTATAATCTATGATATAATATATTTAGTATTGCAAATATTATTCGCGGCATTCGCATACATTCGCAGATTCGCATTATATAGGCACGTCTTATAAAAATTTACATACTTATTTATCCTATGAAGAAACCATTGCTTTTGTCTGAAATCAAGGAGGGAGAAGAAGCGGAAATTATTTCCATAAAAACCGGCTTGAAAATGATAAAACGGCTGGCCGACCTGGGCTTAACGGCTGAAACCAAAATAAAAATTATCCGCAAGGCTATTTCCGGACCAATAGAAATTAAAATTCGCGGCTCTAAACTGGCTCTGGGCCGAGGACTGGCTAATAAAATATCAGTTAAAAAGTAATAAACAAAATTAATCCAGGCTACGGTTGCCGGACAAAGATTTTAGTTATGAACGCATGCGAAATTGTAGCAATTTTTTCTTAAAATTATCCAGACCAAATTTATAATAATTTTAAAAAAAAATGCCCAAATTTTGCCTAAGTGAAAAACTAAAATCTTTGTCTGGCAAGACTAAATATATAAACATGCCAAAAACCAATTTAAATATCGCTCTAGCCGGTCAGACCAACGTCGGTAAGAGCGTAACCTTCAATTACTTTACCGGCCTGCATCAGCATATCGGCAACTGGCCGGGTAAAACCGTGGAAAAAGCCGAAGGCACGCTCTACTATAAGGGCTGGACGATTGACATGATTGACCTGCCCGGCATCTGCTCCCTGACTGCTTATTCAATTGAAGAAATAATTTCGCGGCAATATATCCTTAATCAAGCGCCGGATTTTGTGATTAACGTCGTGGACGCGACCCGGCTGGAAAAAAATCTGCTCTTTACTTTGCAGCTCTTAGAAATGAACCGGCCCATGGTTATAAGTTTAAACATGTTTAATCTTTTAGAAAAAAAGGGCGCGGAAATAAACTTGGTAAAATTGGAAAAAATTCTGGGCGTCCCGGTCGTCCCGGCCGTAGCCACCCAAGGCAAGGGCTTGACTAAAGTTTTAGATCGGGGTCTGGAACTCCTAAAAAACAGGCAAAGCTTCCGCCCCTTAAAATACGGCGCTGAAGTTGAAGAAAAGATTGAAAAATTGACTTTAAGCTTAAAAAACCTGAAATCTTCCTACGAGCCAAGATGGCTGGCCATAAAGCTTTTGGAAAAAGACAAAGAAATTGAAAAAATCATTAGAGAGAAAAATCCGGCCGTTTTGCTGGAAGCTAAAGAATTCTCTCTGGAACTGGAAAAAATTCATGGCCATGATTCTTCCGTGGTTATCGCCGGCGAAAGATGCCTGCTCGCTTCCCAGATTATCGCCCAAGTCTTGACCATCACGGACACGAAAAAAATCAGCTTTAACGAAAGAATTGATAAAATCGCCTGCCATAAAATTTGGGGTTATCCGACCATGCTCGCGGTCCTGGGGCTGATTTTCTACGCGATTTTCAAATTCGGCAACTGGTCTTCCACTCTGATAGGATACTTTTCCTTTAACTGGCAGGCTGATTGGCTAAACCTCTTCGGCTCCTCGGTCTTAAGCGCTCTGGGCTGGTCGGCGATTGAATCCGGAATAGCCCTTCTGGAACTGGCCCTGCCCTTTATCGTGCCTTTCTATCTGCTTCTATTTTTAATGGAAAATTCCGGCTATTTAGCCAGGGTAACTTTTTTAATGGACAACTTAATGCATAAGATGGGCATCCATGGCAAGGCTTGCATTCCGCTGATTATGGGGCTGGGCTGCAGCGTGCCGGCCTGCCTGTCCTGCCGCATCATGGAAACGGAAAGGGAAAGATTTATCACCGGTTTTCTCGTCACTCTGATTCCTTGTTCCGCGAAATCAATCGTGGTTTTCGGCTTGGTCGGAAAATTCGTAGGCCTCGCTTGGGCGTTCGGCCTCTATTTATTTATTTTTCTCCTGGTCTTAGCTTTAGGCAAGCTGGCCGCGAAAACCGTGCCTGGCGAAGCGGTTGAGCTGATTATGGAAATGCCCGATTACCGCACGCCGAACTTTAAAGCGATTTTTCTGCAAACCTGGTTCCGCGTAAAACATTTCGTCTTTATCGCCGCTCCCTTGGTTATCCTCTTAGGTGTTTTTATTAAAGCCATAGACTTGGCCGGCTGGCTGCCCGTAATCGCTAATTTTTTAAGTCCGATAACCGTAACCTGGCTCGGCCTGCCGGCTGTCTGCGGCGTGCTCCTGATTTTCGGCGTCATGAGAAAGGAATTAATTCTGGTCGTTCTGGCCGGACTGCTAGGCATGACCGATTTCTCAAAAATTTTATCGCCAGCCCAGATGATTACCTTAGCCTTAGTCAGTTTACTGTATTTTCCCTGCGTGGCCACGCTGGCGGTCTTCTGGAAAGAATTTGGTTTAAAGAAAACCGTGGCCGTTGTCGCTTTAGAGCTGTTTTTGGCTATTTTATTGGGCGGCTTAGTCTTCCGATTGTTAAAATTTTTCACTTAGCTCGGCCCGATCGGCTATCTTTTCACAATTAAAAATAAATCAGCTTGTTCGCAGGCTGATTTTTTTAATAACTTTTAAAAAATTAAACTCAAAAACTTAATGATTGCTTAATCTCTGTCTATTAAAATAAACATATAATTATTAAACAAAAATTATGCCTGAATTAAACGACACGATCAAAGAATCAATCGCCGAAATTGAAAAGAAAGGCGACGTCAAAGCGGTTTTTGGCGAACCGATTAAAGAAGGTGGTATAACGATTATTCCGGTAGCGAGCATCGCTATCTCCGGCGGCGGCGGAGCCGGTTCGCATGACGGCGATAAAGACAAGCCCGAAGGCTGGATGAATAAAATGAAAGGCAAAGGCTTCGGTCTTGGCTACATGAAAAAAGCCAGGCCTGTCGGCTTTATAAAAATCCAAGACAACAAGGTAAAGTTTGAGCCGATCGCCGATTGGCAGAAAATCCTTACTGTCGCCTTACCGATTTTAGGCCTCGGCATGATCTTAATGATGAAAATGATGATAAAAATGAAAATGAAACATCATTGGCAAAAATCCCAGGAATAACCTTAGGAAACAATTTAAAGAAAAATCCGCTTTGAGTGGATTTTTCTTTTTCGGCCAACATTAAAAAAATTGACTAACTTTTCATTTTTTGTTAGGATAATTTTAGTCTCGTAGAGAGACTTTTTGTTTACGTATTGGGATGGTAGCTCAGCTGGTTAGAGCGCTGCCCTGTCACGGCAGAGGTCGCGGGTCCGAGTCCCGTCCATCCCGCATTTATGAAAACAGAGTTTATGGCTCTGTTTTTGTTTTACTCAATGGATAATAAACACTGGCGTTGCGCCTTGACCGCACGTAGTGGTTATGATATGATCATCAGTCCATGCTCGGCAGTATTAACTTGACGCCAGCCGAATGAGACCAAAGTAGTGGTAAAAAAAAGGAGGGGTTTGTACATTGAAAAGAATTTCATCAAAAGATGGCGGTATTTACGAGCGAAGATTTTTCGGGGAAAAAGCAGTTTTTGACCCTGCCCGCTTAAGGGTCTTTAAACAAGGTGACGGCTATCAGAATTTTCGCTTTTGTCTTGACGAAGTCAGGCGAGAACAAGAGAAAGTTGGGTGGAATCCTGCGGTCCCCTCAACGCACATAAGCCAATACTTGTTTGAAAAAGTTAAGGCTGACCTGGCCGAAGAGCACCGTCAGAAGCTTAGGCTCTATTGCGCGATCGGCAGCCGCCTAGATTATTTTCATGGAATCGACGGATTCTTTGAACTTAACGACAAAATATTTACCTTTGACATCAAGGCTGGATCGGGCTCGGCTAAGACCAATATTAACATGGTCATACGAAAACAAGCCGGCCTGTACAGATACTTGCGCCAGGTCAGCAGACTGATCGCCGGGGCTCTTGAAGAAAAGTGAGCGTCCGCTAAGCGATTCTAGAATCTGGGGCTCCGACACGGACGTTATTTACGGCACCTGCCACGGATAGCGTCCTTTTTTTATTATTTTAACAAGCCAGTTTCTCCTGCTATATAAAAATGTTCTCTATAAAAAAACACCGACTAATTTGGCCGGCGTTTTCGTAATTCGTAATTCGTAATTTTTAATTTTTAATTGATTTTTTCTGTCTTACCGCTTCAAAGAGAACCACGGCCGCGCAAACCGAAACGTTTAGGGAATCAATTTGTCCGCGCATGGTTATTTTAATTTTTTCTCCGGCCGCCTTAAGCCAGTCCTGACTTAAGCCCTGGTCCTCGGCGCCTAATACTATGGCGCAAGCCTTCGTATAATCGGCTTCCGTATATTCTTTCGCCGCTAAAGGCGCGGTGGCGAAAATTTCTATATTATTTTTTTTAAAAAATTCCACGGTTTCTTCAACCGAACTTAAAATTACCGGCACGGTAAAAACCGTTCCTTGACTCGCTCTGATAACATTCGGATTATATAGGTCCGTTTTTAAATCATTAACTATGACCGCGTCCAACCCGGCCGCGTCGGCCGTACGTAAAATCGCCCCTAAATTCCCGGGTTTTTCTACGGCCGCTAAAACGGCGAGCAGGGGAGTGGCGCTTAATTTAAGGTTTTCCAGCTTCAGCTCCCGCGCCTTGGCGATAGCTAAAAAACCGTCCGGATTTTCCCGATAAGAAATTTTAGAAAAAACTTTTTTGGAAACTTCAATGATTTTTTCTTCGTCAAGAGAAAATTCTTGTTTAATATACTCCGGACAGTAAACCAGGTTCTCAATTTCCACGCCGCCCCTTTGTGCCAGGCTGATTTCCCTATGGCCTTCAATTAAAAACAGGCCTCGCTCTTTTCTCTCGCGGCTGGATTCACGCAATTTAACGATCTCTTTGATTTTTGGATTGGTCAAACTTTCAATTTTCATATACTTTATAACTTTAAACCTTTATTAACTATTATTTACTTTTCTTTTCCTGTAAATACACGATATATGAATAACCGATCGTACCGAATAATAATACCGCCATCATGATTATAAAAATCGGCAGTTTCCAGGTTAAAGGCATAATTGTTTCCGCCATCATCAATAAGCCGGCCAGAATAAACATCTTGCCGCCGAAACGATGAGTCTTGTTCCAGACTTCTTCCGAAGACAGGGTCCAGGGCGTGCGTATACCCATAAACCAATTGCGTTTTATCTTGGCCATGTAGTTGCCGATGATTATAAACAATATACCGATTAAAACCGGGATAATCAAGCCCACCGGCAGATTATAGCCTAAACCGTTTAAGCCGATGACAAGATATATAATGACCAGCAAAGCCAAAATTATGCTTTTAAAAATATGATAGACCTTACTGAATTGCTCGTAGCGCTCTTTTTTCGGGTCAAGGTAAGGTATAAGTAAAAATAATAGGTACATGCCAGCCGCCATTATGGGTATGGCTATGGCCTGCGACCGGCCCGAGCCGTAAGCGTCAACTTCGCCGGCGAAATTCCAGTGCGTGGCCACGCGATCCGGCAGGTTAAAATAAAAGAACACGGCCGCGGCCGCGGTTATTATTAGCAAAACTAAGGGAATAAATTCGGTTTTAAAAGTTGGCTTGACTGGATTAGACATAAGTGTATTTATATTATTTTATTATTCGCATATTTACATTTTGTGGTATTCGCTTCGCCAGCTGGCGAATAATTCACGGATTATCATTATACTTTTTTAAAAAACTTAATTAATCTTTCCGCGATTTCCTCAAAAACGCTTAAATTAAGCGAGTAAATTATTTCCTGGCCATGCCTTTGGCTGGTAACCAAACCCGCCTGTTTTAAAACGTTAAGATGATGCGACAGTGACGGCAGGGTAATTTCAAAATTCTTGCCCAACTCGCCGGCCGCCAAATCTTTCTTTTTTAAAAGCTCCAGAATTTTCCGCCTGGTCGGGTCGGATAAAGCTTGCAAAGTGATACTTAAAGTCATACTTTTTCTTATTTAATTCGCATGGTCGCCATCCGCCGGCTGGCGGAGCAACGGCGAGTCTACTCTTAGATAATTAGACAACTATCTAAATTATATCATACCTATTATTTTTGTCAAGCCCGCGCGCCGACGGACATGGCGTGGTAAATCACCTATTACATAATCCGCCATAAAAAAAGCTCCACGATTTTCGTGAAGCGTTATTCAGCGCGGCTGAAATTTCCGCACTGACTTAACATCGCCAGTGTGACAAGCACCCAAAGTAACAAGGCGAGTCCATGGCTCTGGGTGAACCAGAATACCCATGCGGCCGCGGCTGCCGTCGAAGCTAAGGCGTAAGTCGTCCAAACTATTTTCACCTTGCCCCTCCTGATTTATACGGCCTTAATGGCCGCCCGAGCCAATCTATGGTTTTGTACACGATGGCTACCCCGACCAATACGGAAAGACCGACTCTCTCCGTGTGGTAGTAGATTCCTCCGGCGATTGCCGCGGCAACCGCAAGATAAAAAATTGAGCTAATAGTCAACCATTTCTTATTCACTTTTCCCTCCTTCTCCCGCTTTCGCGCGGGGGTTAATGATTACGCCTCATGTCCTCTTTAGCGATTACAGCCAAGATACACGACCCAATTAGCAACCACCAGAGGTAGCCGCCAGTATAGTTGCCGACTACCACGACGGCTACGGCCACAATCGCCACTATAAGCAGTTTATTTATCGTGGGCATTTTTCCTCCCCCTTGTTGTTATTTTAGGACTTACCCTGGTGATTGCGCGTATCGCTCGGCAACAAAATAGCCACTGACATAATTATCCCAAAAGCCGCCGCCGCAGACGGACTTTGGAGACAAGCCAAGATCGCATAGGCGAAGGCCCAGACTATAGCTACTCTGACCAATTGTTTGTTCATCTCCTTCTCCTTGTTAAAAGTTGCTATTCCGCGTGGTCACGGTTACATTGGTCGCATGGGCGCATGACCGCCAAGGTGCCCATCCCTACGATGGCCATACCCAGATAGAAACTGTCCGTGAGGACAGTCGCCAGCAAACCAATCACCCAAACAACCGCCAATCCAACCAACCGACGCTTATTTGTATTCATTGTCGCCTCCTTTGTTAACTCCAATAATACTTACAAAACCCCAAAAAGTCAATCTAATAAGGCAACGCCCCTCTCCAGTTTCTTAAACTGGGGAGGGGCGAAAAAAGGGGCTCGTTCCGGTACGACTTATTATTTAACTTATCAGATTATTATAAAATTGTCAGATTATTTAAAGCGGTTTATCGCCAGGCCCTTGGCCGGGCAAATTATTTTTTTTCTCGGTTTTCTTTTCTTCGGCCTCGGTCTGCGCCCGCCGTTCTTTCACCAGTTCCCGATTTACCCATAAGAGCCAGCCCACCACGCCAAGGAGAAATAATATGAATAGAACCAAATTTAATTTTAATCGGCCCTGATTTTGCTTGCCCTCGTTAATCATGCCCTGATCACTCTTGACCTCTTCGGCGCCGGTTCCGACCAAGCCAGTTATTTTTTCTAAAGCTTCTCTTTCTTTATCTTTTAGCTCCTGTTTGATAGCCGCTTCTTTTTCGTTAAGGCTCGGCTCGGCCGGCCTGGTTTTTTTCTCCGGCGTTATCGTCTCGGCCGCGGTTTTTTCTACGACCGCGCCCGAACTTTCGGAAATAACCACGGGTTCGGATTTTTTCTCGGCCGGTTCCTGAATTTTAACCGCCGCCACTTTTCTTTCCTCGGCCGCGGATTGGCTGATAGCCGAATTTTTAACGGAAAAGTCCACTAGGTTTGAAAGAATACTCGCCTTGCCGCGCTTATCTAAGGCCACGGCGTAAACCGCGTGCGGACCCCGACTTAACGGAACGGCCGGTTTAAAAGCAAAATTGGCCGTGCCGCTTTGATGATTTTTTACTATGAGCTCGCCCTGGTATTTTTTATCTATATAGACTTTTATTTTGGAATCGTTTTTCGCCAAGCCGACGATAAAGGGACGGTTTGAAGAAGTAGCGCGATTAACTACTGGCTCAAAAACCGTTGGCGCCGGCATGGGCAATTGAATTTCAAAATTTAATATATCAGATCCCAGGCTAACCTGATCGCCGCTTTCCGAAAGAGCCTGAACTATATGCCAGCCCCGGCTTAACGGAACGGACGGTTTAAAAGCGAAATTGGCCGTACCGCTTAAATCTTTTAAAACTTCCGTCTGGCCGTTATATATTCCATCAATATATATTTTAACCAAAGTATTATCTCGGCTCAAACCGATAATAAGAGGCTGTAAATCAGCCGTGGCGGTTTTTTCGTTCGGCGCTATTAAGGTCGGCGCCGGCAGACCGTTCGCGCTTAAATCAGATTCAGCTCGCGCCGGAAACGAAAACCAAACCAAAAAAAACATAACCAGACCGATCCTTAATAAAATCTTTAGCGCTTTTGTCATGTTACGTTATGTTATGGAATATTATATTAAATAATAACTATTAAAGTCCGGCCTATATTTTATAAATTTATGAACGAGGACTGTTTGAGCCCCTACCATTTTTTCTTAAGGTGTCCCAAGTTCTTAAAAACTGTGTTATTTAATGTTTGTAAAATCTTTCAATAAGCACTCAAAAAATGGTTTGGGCGAGTTCCGCAGGAGTAAATTTATAAAATATAGGCCGGACTTAATGATACAACAGATATAAATCCACGAATATTAATCTTCTCAAATCTATTGATGTGAGTTCAAGTTGAACGGGCAACGACAATTTTTCAATAAATTTTTTTAAGTAGAGCTTGGGGGATTAAATCAGCTCTGCCAATTTTTCCCCCAAGCCCGCCTCTGAACCTATAAAAAATATCACTGCCAAATTACGCAGTGATATCAGTTTAACTTTTGTCATTTAGTCCAGTCAAGAGGACAGACGGTTCATATGATGTGCTCAAAACTTAATAATTTGTGCATAAAACTGTGGAAAAAAAGTGATTAGTTATATTATATCTTCAAAATGCCTGATTTTTGCTGACTTACTCGCGCGATTAATATCCACAGTGATTAAGTCGGCCCTAATATCATCCGCGAATATTTTATTATTTTTTATATACATCTCTATCCCCCGCTTAAACCTCTTTGATTTCGTGGAACCATAAGCTCCCTCGGCCGGGCCATAGGTTTGGCTGATTCTGGTTTTGACTTCAACAAAAATTATTAAACCATGCTTTCGCGCCACGATATCTATCTCCTGATAACTTAACTTTACATTCAAATCCAAAATTTCATAACCATGCCTGATTAAATAATCTTTGGCTAATTTTTCACCAAATTTTCCTACGGCTTGATTATGGCTCATAAAAATAAACACTAAAAAAAAGAACACGAAACGAAAAACGCGAATTCAAAAACTAATTTATTAATTTATCAGTTTTCGATGTATAATTCGTTATTTTCGTTCTACGTTCGTTTAATCAGTGTTTTTTCTACGGTATATACTTTTTAAACTCTTTCTCTTTTTCAAATCTGGCCTTTCTTTGGGGAATTTTTACTACTACCTTATAAATAAAAACCGCCCAGACGATCATGCCCGCCGCCCAGAGCAAAAACCAAAAACGAGCCGATAAAAAAGGCGTCATTTCATAGTTGAAAAAAATTAAAAACAGCCCGACAATCGCGTTGGTCAGAAAAAAATAATACAAACTGTTCCATAAACCGACGTAAAGGCTCTTGAGCCATCTTTTTTTACCGATCCCGGCCACGACGGCCGAAACAATCATTAAAATCACAAAACCGGCAACCACCTTGAAAGAAAAACCGGTAAAAACACCCGGTCTTAGGTTAAACCAAAAATTTAAAGTCAAAAAATTTCCCATAGAATAAACACTAATTTAACGAAATAATAAACGAAAAAAACGAAATAGGCTGCCAAATTTGTATTATCATTCGTTTCTTTCGTTTCATCTTCGTTCCTTTCGTGTGTTAATTAAAGTTTCACGTAGATCGCGCCGTAGTGATACTGTCCGGCCTCAAACTCCTCGTCGGCGCGCAAACCGAATTTTTTGGCCGCGTTATCAACAAAACCTTTTTGCACTCTTTCGGACGGCGGCGGACCGAACGGCGCCGCGATATTTTTCCATTCCACCACGAGCAGCCGGCCGTTTTTTTTAAGAAGCCTGACCGATTCGCGGATCATCTCCAGACGCTTATGTGATTGATATAAAGTATTAATCAGCATGGCGACGTCTAAGCTGCCGGCTTCAATTTTGGTAGCGCCAAAAATTTCTAAATTACTCCAAACTGTTTTAATATTAGCCAAATTTTCAATACGCGCTCGTTTATTTACCGTTTCTAAAGTTGTCCTTAAAATATCAACCGCATAAACAATCCCTTTTCTGCCAACTCGGCCGGACGAGGGAAAAACAAAATGGCCTGATGAGCCGCAGCCCAAATCAGCCACTTTGGTTTTTTCCACAACTTGCGCTTTATCTAAAATCAAATTAGCGTCTATCAAGCTACTGCCTCCTATTAGTCCAGCCATATAATGTCGTTATTATTATATCTTCATTATAAATTAATCTATGTTTTAAAACAAGAGAGGCTCAACTTTACCTAGATCATATCGCATATCGCGTAACGCATAACGCATAACGAAAATTATGCTTACCTGCGTTTTGCGTTACGAGTTATGCGCTATGTGTTATTTCACTCCCCTAAAACTCAACCGATGAATCGGGCACGGGCCAAACTGCTTTATTTTTTTGAGGTGATCTTTCGTGCCATAGCCCTTATGTTTTAAAAAATCGTAATTCGGATACAGCTTATCCATCTCCAGCATTATCCTGTCCCTGGTCACTTTGGCGATGATTGAAGCGGCCGCGATGGAAAAAAGCCTCTGATCGCCTCGGATATAGACTTGCTGGGGCGTGGAACAGTTAGGAATTTTTATGGAACCGTCAATTATTAAAAAATCCGGTTTGGCTTTCATGGAACCAACCGCCTTCTTCATAGCCAAAAACGTGGCTTGCAAAATATTTATCCGGTCAATGATTTTATGGTCGCAGATGCCCACGCCGACTTCAATAAAATGTTTTTTAATTAAACCAAATAAAAATTCTCTTTTTTTGGCTGTTAACTTTTTAGAGTCATTAACCTCGGTCAAGTCATTATTTATGCTAAAATCAGCCTTAATTAAGACGCAGGCCGCGACCACCGGACCGGCTAAAGGTCCGCGTCCGGCTTCGTCCAAGGCGCCAATGGTTCCATAGCCGGAATCAAATATTTTTTTCTCTTCAATTAAGTCTAACATAATTTCCTTAGCTTATCATATTCCTCTACTGATAAATTTATATCATTCAAAATTTTTCGCAAAAGGCCTTTGCTTAGCTCTCGGTTGTGCGTTGGCACCACGGTTGTACGGCCGTCAGAATGAGAAAAAAAGACGTGAGACCCTTCGGCATCACGCTTTTTAAAACCTAAAAACAAAATAATCTTAATCAGTTTTTTCGGCTTAACCGGTATAAGCTTAGGCATAATTTAATTCTAAACACTCTATGCCGATAAATTTAGTTTTTTCCACTTCTTTCAGATTTGTATTTCTTAAACACAATTTTAAAACTTGTTGAAGATTTTTCAACATGCCTTTTTGCGTTTTTCCTTCGGCGTGGCAACCCGGCACTGCCGGGATAGAACCGATAAAAACGCCGTCTTCATCTTGTTCAATATATACTATAAAATTAGTATTTTTCATATTAATAGTCTTGGTAATCTTATGAATATAATAACAATTTACAGAAAATTTAGCAAGGCTCGCGCTTTTTTACTGTTGACGTACTAAACATTTAGTAGTAGGCTTTTATCAAAAGCATAAACAAAAATCAACCAAAGGAGGGCGTATGCCCGATGTCAGAGAACTTGTAGTGAAAAACGCCGCCCTCGTTTTGGGAAAGACGCTGGTCGAAGTAGACGACCAAACGCATCTCAATGGCGGACAATATCGTCTGGTCGTTATGAACGTAAACATGATGACCGGCAGAGCCATCCGGCTAAAACCGGAGGGCGGTACGGTCGGAGAGATTGTCGCCGCGACCCAAGCCGCAGGCAGATGAAACCATCAAAAACAAGAGAAAACAAAAGGAGCTCGTATGCTAAACGCCAGAGAGCTGGTAGTGAATCTTGCAGCAAACACGTTAGGAATGGAGGCGGAGAATATCACTGACCAAACACCCCTCACCCAAAGGCAACATAAGTTGATTGTCATGAACATCTCCGATGCAACCTGCTTGTCTATCAAAGCCAACAATACCACGGTCGGCGACCTGATCGCCGCGGTTATTGCCGCCGAAAAAGGCTGATAGCACAGCCGTTATGAGCATTTCAATCGTCCAAGCCGTCATGTCAAAAGACCTCTGACGGTTTTTTTATTTTTAAACAAAATTGGCTAAAATTAGCCTATTTTATTTACTTAATATTAGCCAAAATTTTAAATATTCATCAAATGCAAACATTTTATTTCCTATTCTGCAAATATTTATAAGCCGATAAAGCCGCGGTCGCGCCCTGGCCGCAGCCGATAACGATTTGTTTATATTCAATCGTGGTAACGTCGCCGGCCGCGAACATGCCGTCTAAGCTGGTTCTGCCGCTTAAGTCCACGACAACCTGCCCTTTACTATCCCTTTTGACCAGATCAGCCACCAATTCTGTCTCCGGTTCATGACCGATTTCTATAAACAGACCGCTAACCGCTAATTCCTCGGTAGCTTGATCCAAATTATTAATTATTTTTATTTTTTCCAAGTTATTTTCGCCTAATATTTCAGTAATTTCACTGTTAAGTATTACTTTGATGTTTTTCTGATTCTTAACTTTTTCGGCTAAAACTTCAAAACAAGTAAATTTAGCATTCCTGTAAATTAAATAAACCTGCGAAGCTATTTTAGACATTACATAGGCCGCGTCTATGGCCGCGTTGCCGCCGCCTACCACAGCTACAGCCTTACCTTTAAAAAACAGGCCATCGCAATTCGCGCAATAGCTAATCCCCTGCCCGATTAATTCCTTTTCATTCGGTAAATTCAATGATTTTGGAGCTAAGCCCATGGCGATAATTACGGTTTTAGCTTCGTATTTTCCTTTGCTTGTGGTGATGGTAAAATTGCCATTATCATGCTTTTCTATTTTGTTGGCTGTTTCGGTTTTTACTTCCACACCGAACTTTTTAGCCTGCTCGTAAATAATCTTACCCAGATCAGGCCCTTTAATTGATTCTATACCAGGATAATTTTCTATTTCCGATGTCCAGATTACCTGGCCCCCTATATTCTTTGATAAAACTAAGGTCTTCATCATCCGCCTGGAAGCATAAATGGCCGCAGTCAGGCCGGTTGGCCCGGCGCCGACGATTATAGTGTCGTACATAATAAATAAATTATTAATTTCTAATTTTTAATTTTTAAACAATTTTCAATGTTACAATTTTTCAATTATATAAAATAGACTTCATTGAAAATTAAAACATTTGATCATTGTTTAAAAATTTTAAATTAAAAATTGAAAATTCTATTGATTTATCCCCAACTTTTACACTATAGCTATTTTGGCTAACATTAAATAACTACTAAAAGTAAAGTCCAGAATATTCTGGACTTATCTACTTTTACCAAAATTGTGTTGAAAAAAAGTTAAGTCCAGAGCAATGTAGACTAAAGTCTTTTTACTAATTGAATAGGTTCGTCTCTGGCAGAAATTTAACTTACTAAATTTTTATCTATTAATTCTACCAACTCTTCTTTTTCTCCATAACCTACTTTCTTGGCCACTACTTTCCCGCCTTTAAATATTAGAAAGGTCGGGATGCTCATTACGCCATATTTCGCGGCGATCTCCTGATTCTCGTCAATATTCAATTTACCAATTTTAACCGGCTTATCTTTATACTCATTTATCATTTCCTCTATAACCGGCAACATAATTTGGCAGGGACCGCACCAGGGCGCGAAAAAATCAACTAAGACTAAACCGGCGTTATCTTCAACTTCCAGCTTAAAATTTTCTTTGTTTAGTATCATATTTTTTTAGTTCCAGATAGAACTATAATTAAATTAGATGGTTCCTTGTGGAACCATATTTAACATTTTCAATGTGGACCGTACCGGACTTGAACCGGTGACCTCCTCGATGCCATCGAGGCGCGCTACCAGCTGCGCTAACGGCCCATACATATTAATTTTCCTACATTGATTAATTCAATAAATATTTTTGCTGAAAAATAATTTATCCTGCAAACCCCCTTATAGTCCTTTTTCTTAGACGGCTTATTGATAGTCCTGGGATCTACTCTGGCTTTATAGAATTTACTTAAAGGAATCTTGGTTATTCCGGACCAAAAATGCTCCAATTCTTTAATGTCCTGATCGGCTCTGCATTGTAAAGTACAACGAAATTTACTCTCATCAACAATATAACAAAATCTTAACAAACACAAAAATAATCCAATAATTAAAGGGTCAGAATTACCAAAAGTGATTGACCCTCTCTTGCTCTTTGAGCCCTCGGTGATATAGAGCACGCTCAAAACAATTTTTGCAGTATCCTTATTTTTTAGAGTATCAACCAGATGTAGATTTTCATTAATAATTCTTTCAATATTATCTTCTCGGCAGATTCGCTTGGAAATTAAAGATGCTTTTCTGGCTTTTTCTAAATTACATTTATTATATTCTCTAACTTTTCGTTCATAGCCTAAGGGTAAATCTATGGCGTCGCACCAGTATGAAAGCGTGCTTTTTGGAATGCGAATATTAAGTAATTTATTAATTTCAGTATATGTTTTACCTAATTTTCGCAAATTAGTTACCTTTTCTTTTAATTCTTGGCTTATCATTATTTAATTGTACCACAGAGTTATTGTATGTTCAACTATTCTCGACATCATTAGATATGGAGTCAACAACTGACCTTTCCAACGATAACTTTGCGTGCAAGGTGATGAGGACCAGAGGCAAAGTGGAGTTTGCCTCTGGTCAGCGGTACCGTTGTGGGACGATGTCGCTGATGAGGGTCAAACAGTGTAGGGAGCTTTACTCATTAAGAGCGCGCCCCATCCTAACCTCATCACTTCACACACAAATTTATCAAAAAAATATCACTATTTTACTTTAATATTAGCAAAATTACTTCTATTTTTTATTTAATATTAGCCTAAATTCTAATATTTACTTTAATATTAGCAAAAATAATAACTTATTTTACCAAATCTAAAATCGAAAATCCTAAATCTTAAATTTTCACTTGGTGCCCTCGAGAAGAATCGAACTTCTGTTTAGGGCTTAGGAGTCCCTTGTTCTATCCACTGAACTACGAGGGCTAAATATGCCGCTTATCACCCTGCAAACTAAATATTATCTTAACACGTTTATCCTAAGCCGCAAGTCTGCCTGTCTCAATCATAATTCGGCCAATACCTGTTTTTTCATAATAACTTAAATATTTTATTTTGACAAACCCCCTGGAGTCGCCTAAAATAACAAGTGTAATGCCAATACTATAAATGTCACGCGAACACTGCTAATGACGACAAAAAAATTCTAGTATTCGGATTATACGTCAATTTCATAACACATAACAATATTTCTATGTTTAACAAGCAGAGCCAAGGAGGAGCATCAAACGAATTTGAAACCGTTATCGGGCCATCGGTCAAGGTCAAGGGTGATTTTAACGCCCAGGGCAATATCATCGTGGAAGGCGCGGTTGAAGGCAGTTTAAAAACCGCCGGCAGTTTAGAGGTAGGGGATAAGGCCAAGGTTACGGCCAGCGTGGAAGCCAGAGAGGCCAAAATCGGCGGCGAGATCAGAGGCAACATAAAAATCAAGGGCTTTTTAGAAATCACAGCCACGGCTAAAATTTTCGGCGACATAGAAACCGCTTTTATTTCTATAGAACGAGGCGCGACTTTCAATAGCAAATGCGTCATGCCGGCCGGGGTTGAAGACATTAAAAAATTAAACCAGGCGAAATAGCGCAAATCCGCCCCGCAAATGCGGGGCGGCATTCGCGATTTAATTCGTCTGGCTTCGCCAGATCTCGCCTGCCTGCCGGCAGGCAGGCGTAACGAAACGAAGTGCGACAGCATTCGTATTATATTATGAACATTTTTATTTACGATTCTTTTTTGAATCATAAAAAATACGACCGCCTGCTGGCGCGGATTGAAACCAGAATCACCGACCTGGGCTTAAACGGCAAAATCTCCCGCTTGAGTCTGATGAGAAATATCGCCGATACGGTCAAAAACGAACTAAAACGAGGCGCGAAAACCGTCGTGGCCGTGGGCAATAATAAAACCGTCAATCAAATCATAAATTCTCTGGCCGGCAGCGCCGTGCCTTTAGGCATTATCCCAATCGGGGAGGAGAATAACGAAATCGCCGCCGCTCTGGGCATTGAATCCGTGGAAAAAGCCTGCGATATTTTATCGGCCAGGCTCTTAGCCAGGTTAGATTTGGGCCTGGCCAACCAAACCTATTTTTTAAGCAACGCCGCTATAGACAATCAGGGCACGGTAGTTGACATGAGCGATAACTACACGATTGAAGCCGCCAACGCCGGGCTGATTCAGGTTTTTAACTTAGCCGACCCGAAAATAAAACTGCCGTCCAAGGTTAAAATCAGGCCTGACGACGGCAGTTTGGAATTAATTATCAGCGCCCGAGGCAGTAGGGGACTTTTTTTAAAACAAGACGACCAATCAATTTTTAAAATTCAAAGCGTTACCATAAAAAATTTAAAAAACCAGCTGATTCTGGACGGTTCAATCTCCCTGACCATGCCGGCCACCATCACGATTGTCAAACAATGCCTGAATGTTATCGTGGGAAAGAATAGAAATTTCTAAACAGTAAACACGAAAAAAACGAAAATAAAACGAAAAAAACGAACCTAAAAAAGACATTCCATTTTGTTGGGATGTCTTTTTGCTTTCGTTAACTTCGTTTTATATTCGTTTCTTTCGTGTTTATTTTCTAAACAAATACATCTGCTGTAAGGCGGTTAAAACCGTAGTAACGAGCCAATACAGAGCCAGGCCTCCGGGAAAAGTCATGCCGATAACCACGGTTAGAACCGGCATCATATAGAGCATCTGTTTATTCATTATGGCCATCATGTCTTCATCCTTAGCCCCGGGAGCTTTAACTTCCGGCCGCTTAGTCACCATCATTTTCGCCTGCCAGAATTGCGCCGCGCCGGCCAAAATCGCTAAAACCAAATTGGACTTTGATAAATCAACCAAGCCGAAAGAAATCGGATTAATCACGCCGGGATTATTAATAAAAGAATAAATATTGGTCAGCGCCTGATTGCTTAAACCGTCTTTAAAAACAATGAAAACGGCCCAAAGAAAGGGGAGCTGGATTAAGAGCGGCAGACAGGAAGAAAAGGGATTGACTTTCTCCTGCTTATATAATTGCATCATAGCCCGGCCCTGCTCTTCTTTGTTGCCCGCGTATTTTTTCTTTAACTCATCAATTTTCGGCTGCAAGCTCTGCAAAGATTTCTGGGACTTGATTGATTGTTTGGATAAGGGCAGTAAAATCAGCTTAATAATCGCCGTCATGGCGATAATCGCCAAGCCGATATCATGGCCGGGGATGATGTTATACAAAAAAACCAATAGATTTAAAATCGGCTCATAAAAAATTACGTGAAAAAGTTGAGACATATTCTTTTTGTCATTCCCGCGCATCCGCCAGTTGGCGGAGGGAATCCAGAAGTTAATAATAAAAAAACAACTTCTCCTATTTCACCGGATCGTGCCCGCCCTGATTAAACGGATTGCACCTTAAGACTCGCCAGGCCGCTTTAAACCCGCCCTTGATAAAACCATATTTGGACAGAGCTTGAATCGCGTACTCGGAGCAGGAAGGGGAGAAGCGGCAAAAACCATGAGGATATAAAAATTTAAAAACGCCATGATCAAACGACAGCGTTTTTTGATAAACTTTTAAAATTTTCACCGCGACAAAGCGCGGGTAAAATTTAAGCGTTAACATTTTTATTTCAATAATCTCAATTTCGTAAATATTTTTTCCAGCTCGGCTTTGACAATTTTATAATCCTGGTTTATAAAGCCGGGCCGAGCCAGAATCACTATATCAAAACCGGATTTTAGGGTTTGGCTAAACTCTCTGGCCGCCTGCCTGATCTGCCTTTTCAGTTTATTTCTCTCTACGGCTTTTTTGCTGATTTTAGCGCTGATCACTATGCCAAAACGATTATGCTCCAACTCGTTAACCAAAGCTTTAACGCCCAACGATTTGGAAAAACAGGATCTGGCTCGCTTAAAAACTTTTTCAAAATCTTTTTGTTTAACTAAACGTTGCTGTTTGGCTAGCATATTTTAAACACCCACAAATCTACGAATCAGCTACGAATACCACAAATGAAATTTTCGGCATTCGCATTATATTAATTCGTAATATTTGTAGCCGATTTGTAGATTTGTGGGGACATAAACATCAAAATTTTATCTTAACTGAAAATACAACCCATGCCCGACAAAACCACACTACATTTATTTGCTTAATCTTTTTCTGCCCTTGGCCATTCTTCTCTTTATGACCGCGCGGCCGTTTTTAGAGATCATTCTCCGTCTAAAACCATGTTTTCTCTTAGCTCTTTTTTTGTTGGGTTGGTAAGTTCTTTTTGGCATAAAAATAAAATATAAAAAAATTTTAAAACAAATCCAGCGCCATCTTATGAGAAAGCGCTGGATAAAACATAACATTTTAAATCCTATAAGTCAAATGCCGGCCTTTCGTGTCCGGCCGGCCAGGCTATGGTTTCAAAATAAATAGAACCCGCTTAAATGTTGAAAGCCCTAAAAAACGCCGCCGATCTATTTTTTATTTAATTTTCGCCAATTTGGCTAACTTAGATAATAATTTTCTAAAAAAATTTTCCTCTGACGGCGCGTCCTCGCCGTTTTGAGCTTCTTCCGGGGAAACGGTCAGATCAAGGGCTGACATGGCTTCGGTGATTTCTCTGCCCGTAGGAATACAGCCTTCTTTAAAAATTATTTGCGCGTTTGTGTCGTCATCAAGCAAGCCCGCGGCCTGCAATTTTTCTCCAAATCTTGATTTTAATTGATCAAGTATCTTGCGCATATGGGCGGCGGGCCGGCCTTCGCCGAAAATAAGCACGCTGTAGCCGCCATCGCTAAATTCATAATTGAGTTTTGAATTGATTATTAACTCTTGCGCCATAATATAATCTGTTATTTGTTTATTAAGCAACCAGGTATATTTTAACAAAAAACCCCTGTTTGTTCAAGCCACGAATCAAACTATAAATTTAGCCGGCGGTTTTTTCTTATTATTTGCCTAAATTTGTTATCGGTAATTCTTTTCCACTCCTTATCCACAACTTGCAAACCTTTATCTCTGTTTTACATTTATTTTTAAACTGGTATAATCATATTACAAATTATTGATCTCGCTAACTCGCGAATTATTCTAAATAATTATTTGTAAATTTATATAATTATGAATAATGAACAACTTTGGCAGGCCATTCTCGGAGAAATTGAGCTGAATTTATCCAAGGCCAACTTCACTACCTGGTTTAAAAGCACTTTTATCTCCTCTTTTGAAGGCAATCGGGTGATAATTTGCGTGCCCAACACTTTTACCAAGGCTTGGCTGGAAAAAAAGTACCATAAAGAAATCGCCAGCGCTTTTAAGAGCGTGGCCACGGCGGAAATTAAGGAAATTCTTTATAAAGTTGAAACCAGGAAAGAACCGACGGCCGATGATTTTATTAAAAAGGTAAAATCGGAAAATATTTGCGAACCTAAGCCTAAAACTATTAATCGTTTCGGTCTAAACAACCGCTATATTTTTGAAACTTTCATTGTGGGAAAAAATAACGAACTGGCTCATGCCGCCAGTCAGGCGGTTTCGGCCAACCCGGGCCATGCCTATAACCCTCTGTTCATTTACGGCGGCGTGGGCCTGGGAAAAACCCATTTACTCCAGGCCATCGGCCATGAACTATCCAAAAAAACCGATAAAATTCTCTATGTTTCTTCGGAAAGATTTACCAACGATTACGTCCAGGCGGTTAGAAACGGCCAGGCTAAAAATTTCAAAGATCTTTATCGCAACGTCGACCTTTTGTTGGTTGACGACATACAATTTATGGGCGGCAAAGACGGCACGCAAGAAGAATTTTTTCATACTTTCAACGATCTGCATCAAACCAACCGGCAAATCGTGATTTCTTCCGATCGCCCGCCCAAGGCCATCCCGGCCCTGGAAAAACGGCTCCTGTCGCGTTTTGAATGGGGGATGATCGCGGATATAGGCGCGCCTGACGTGGAAACCAGAATCGCGATTTTAGAAACCAAGTGCCGCGAAAAGAACTATAAGCTGGACAAGGAAATTTTGGCTTACATCGCGAATAATATTACTTCAAACATCCGCGAGCTTGAGGGCGCTTTAAACCGACTGATCGCTTATTATGAATTTAATAATTCTCTGCCCTCAATCCAGTCCACTAAGAACATTTTAGCCGGCATTATTTCCAATTTCCAGTCCCAGTCAACCACGGCCAAAACCATAATTGAGGCGGTTTCCAAGTTTTTTGACATAAATCTGAAAGACATCACCGGCCAAAGCCGTAAAAAAGAGCTGGTCGTGCCCAGACAAATCGCCATGTTCTTAATGCGCAAAGAAATCAACTCCTCTTACCCCTCAATCGGTCAGGAGTTGGGCGGCCGCGATCACACCACGGCCATGCACGCCTATAATAAGGTAGCTAAAGAATACCAGGAAGATGAACGGATGAAACAAAATATCAACTCAATCAAGCAATTGATTTATAATGGTTAACCCTATTAAATCCGGCCTGCCTACCGGACAGGCAGGCTCTGCCGAAGCGAAGCTATTTAACCGGGTTGATAATTTGGTGAAAGGTTGTGATCGGGCGGTTGGTAAGTCGGCCCCGGAAGTGAGAGTGAATTTTTTATACACAGACAACCTGGGAAACCGGACGATTTATCAACAACATAATCACGCCGCCTTAAAACATTTTTAAGCTAAGATTAAATAAAATATTGCCAAATTATAACTTATCAACCTGCATATTATTATTGTTATTTGTATTTATATATAATTATAATTAATTAATAACCGCCCGTATGAAAATATATAGCTTACAAGAAAACTTAAAACAAGGCTTAGATTTGGTTAGCCATGTGGCGGGGAAAAATATTAATTTACCGATTCTGAACAATGTTTTAATCAAGGCCGAGGCCGGGAAAATTCGGCTGATCGCCACCAATTTGGAGATCGGCGTTATTAGCGCGGTCAGAGGAAAAATTGAGGCCGAAGGCTCTTTCACGGTTAACGCCAAAATAATTTCCGACTGCGTCGGTCTGTTGCCGAATAAAAAAATCGGTCTAAACCTAAAGGACGCCGAGCTCTTAGTGGACTGCGAAAATTATCAGGCAAAAGTAAAGGGTCAGTCAGCCGAAGAGTTTCCCTTAATCCCGGAAGTTGATAAAAAAAACTATTACAGCGCCCCGGCCGCGGCGGTTAAAGAAGCGATTTCCCAGGTGATTTTCGCCACGCCGCAGAGCGATACGCGCTTAGAACTTTCCGGCGTTTTGTTTGTTTTCACCGCCAACTCTTTAACTATCGCCGCTACCGATAGCTACCGTTTAGCCGAAAAAAAACTGCCGATTAAATCCACCTGCGACGAAGAAAAGAAAATTATCGTGCCGGCCAAGACTTTGCAGGAATTAATCAGGGTTTTGTCCGTGAATCTGGGCGCTGAAGTTGATGAAAACAGTCAAGAAATCAGATTTTATATTTCCGATAATCAAATTTTATTTACTTATGGTTCAACCGAGCTGGTGTCGCGCTTGATTGAAGGCCAATATCCGGATTATCAGCAGATTATTCCGACCGCCGGAAAAACCAAGATTACCATAGACCGGCAGGAGCTAACTCGGGCCGTGAAAATGGCTTCGCTGTTTTCTAAAACCGGCATTAATGACGTGAATTTGGATTTTCCTTTAGGTAAAAATCAGGCCGTGGTTTCTTCGGTCTCCGGCCAAACCGGAGAAAATATAACCAGCTTGGAAGCAAAAGTAACCGGCGAAGAAAACAGTATTGTGGTTAATTATCGTTATTTATTGGAAGGCTTAAGTAATATTGAAAAAGAAACGGTTAAAATAGAAGTCATAGACGGCAACACGCCCTGCTTGATTCGGCCGGACCAGGACGAAAGTTATTTGTATATTATCATGCCCATTAAGCAATAAAACAACAAAGCAAAAAAGCAAAAAAACAAAAAACCGCTTAAATATATTTCGGCGGTTTTTTGTTATTATAAGTTAACTAAAATTTATTGTCTTTGCGAGCGGCTGTCTTTAGTCCGTTATCCCTGCGAAGGCAGGGATCCACCCCGCAAATGCGGGGCCGCCTGCGCGGGGATGACGAGATAGAAACGTTTCTCATAACGACAACTAAAAGTGAATCTACAGTAATAAAATTAAGCCCTTGATTTTTCGCTTAGTTTATGTAAAATAGAGGCAGTGGTTAGAATTCCTGTGGTTGTTTACCATAGGTCGTCCGCCAAGTGGCGGGTAGGGGCGTAAGCTGCGCGCGCCTGATCACGCGGCAAGAGAGTGGTTTTAAAGGAGGAAGTTATGGATCCAATGCAAGGGCCCGGAGAATCAAGAGCCAAAAGATTGTCGGCTTTCTGCGACCCGACATCTGTGCCACAGTTGGACAATGGCGTGGAACAGCAACCGCCAGGACCGCCAGGGACCGGCATATTGCCCCCGCCGTCGGTGCTTGTGGCGGCGGTGATAGCGAGAGGTCTGCCTCCCGCGCCGCCGGAAGCGACCCAGACACCAATACAGGAGGGAACCGGGCTGATGGTACCGCCAGTTTGGCAGGCGATGGCGACAATGGCAGAAGGGGTACCACAGAAGTTTAAGACGGGAATACACCCGTCCGCGACGCAGCCCAAGTGTGTCTGGCCAGTGGAATCAACGGCGCCGGGGGTGGCAAGCCTGAGCGCAACGCCGCCAGAACAACCGTCGACAAAGCCTAGCGAGTGGCTGAAACACACTGACTATCGCAGCCGGTTTAGCCTGGAAAACGGCCCGACCGCGGACCAAGTCAAAGAGAAGTTCTACTTCAGACACTGCGGCTGGCACCCAGGGGAGGAACTCGTCTTTTGGGCGACAACTCTGGACACCGGAGAGGGTTGGGGGCCGCGGCTTTGCCCCGTTGCTCTGGCGTCGCCCTCGGTTGACGCCACGGGTCAGGTTTTTAGCCTGACCTTCGTCGGGCTGGACAGGTTTGGGGTTCTGTTCGTGGTTGAGCTGGATTTTTGCGAGCTGAAAGGACTCCTGCGGCGGGTTATTCCGGACAGCGATGAATATCACACTCTCAACAATCTTGTGATCGGCCATTCGTGCGGATAGCAACCACCGAAGAAGTTTACCCAAACGCCTTCCTAAAAAACGGAGGGCTTTTTTATTTCTGCCCTAAATTTTGGTTGTCATTCCCGCGCAGGAGGGAATCCACCCCGCAAATGCGGGGCGACAGCCTCCCGCCCGAGGTGGGTAGGTCGGCCTCGGGAATGACAAAAAAGATTCCGGCTCGCCTTCGGCTTTAAGGCCGGAATGACAAACTAATTACTATTGCGCGGCCGAGGGTGTGGAGGTGGCGGTTAGAGGCATGTCTTTTATCGTAACGCTGACCTCCTCGCTTTTAACGGTTTGGCCTTGCCAGCTATGAGCTTCGGCGTAAAATTTATACGAGCCAGGGGCTAAGACTTCAGCGAGCGAGCCGGAAGCGATTTTGTCTCTAACCTGGCTTTGAGTGATTTTTTTTAAATTGCCAGAACCGTCGCGCACGAAGAATACCACGCCGGCGGTCTGCTCCTGGTTATTAACCGTGGCCTTAAGCGCTATGGGGAAGTCATATTTGATAAAAGCCGAGTTAGCCGCGGGTTGGGTTAAGCTGACTTTGAGTTTGGCTTTTTCCGCTTCGGAGTTAAGCGCTAAGTTAAATTCCATTTTTTGCTCGGAACAATTATCAATCGCGTCGCAGACTCGGACGGTTAAACCATGAAAGCCGTTGCCTAAAAAGGCCATGGATTTATTAAGGTTAAACGGGCTCTGGGCCACGGTTTCAAATAGGTAACCGTCAATATAGTATTCAGCCCGGCTGACGCCGTTGGTGGCCGTCGCGCTGATTCTAACTTCCAGGTTTGGCTGGTTAAATGTTTGGTTGTTGGCCGGGTAATCAATTGAAACCACGGGCTGGTAATCCGGACGGTGCACGTTATCGCTCTCGGTCGGCGGCGCGGCGTTGACAATGCCTTGCTTTTTCGCCCAAGCCGCCACGGCGTCTTCCCAGGGCTTAAATTGCTGGTCGCTTTCCGGATTGGTCGGCGCCGGACCGGTTGGGTCGTCTTTATCAACATAATAAAGAATGTCATGAATCTGCTTAAACCTTTTTTCTAAAATCGCGCTTGGCGGCGTGAATTCATTGGCCAAGTAGCCGGAAAATTTATCAATCTTCACAATCGCGTCGGCGTCTATGGCGCCGTCCAGAACCGGCTTGCCGGTCAGACCGCCGTCCGGCTCTTTAAACCGTTCAATCGGCGTGTCGCCGAGCACGCGGCTCATATAATCGTGCCAGATCGGCGCGGCCACGACCGAGCCGTCGGCGCCGCGTTTCATTTCGTCGTTATTGTTATTGCCGACCCAGACGCCGGTAACGATTGACGGCGTGTAGCCGATCGTCCAGGCGTCGTGATAGTCGTTGGTTGTGCCTGTTTTAGCCGCCACCGGGCGCGAGCCCAGGGTCAAATAATTTTCCGCGCCAAAGACATAGGCCCGGGCTGAATTATCCGACATGACGCTGTTAATTTGCCGCGCCACGTTAGCGCTCAAAACTCTTTCCTCATGATCCTGGAATTCTTCCAAAGTTTTGCCGTCTTTGTCTTCAATTTTTAAAATAAAAGCCGGCGGACGTTTTAAGCCTTCGCGCGCGAAAGCGCTAAAAGCGTTGGTGTGTTCCAAAAGTTTTACTTCGCCGCCGCCCAAAACCAAGGACAGGCCGAAGCGGTCCTTATCGTTAAGCGTGGTATAGCCCAAATTTTGCGCCAGGCTGATGACATTTTCAATCCCGGTCAAATAGATAGTTTTAACCGCCGGAATGTTTAAAGAGCCGGCCAGGGCCTGCCTGATCGTTACCGGGCCATGCTCCTTTAAATCATAATTATGCGGTTCGTAGGGTTTGGCCGGATCAGTGGAGAAATTAGTCACCACGTCGTAAAGCACGGTATTGGGTGTGTAGCCTTTAATAAATGAGGCGGCGTAAACAATGGGCTTAAAAGACGAACCCGGTTGTCTGGGTTGAAGCGCGACGTTAACCTGGCCGTCAATTTCATTATTAAAATAGTCTTTTGAACCGACCATGGCCAAGACCTGGCCGGTTTTTGGATCAAGCGAAACTAAGGCCGCGTTGGTGGCCTGATATTTTTTTTCATTATTCGGCGCCTTTTCATTAATGACTTCTTCGGCGATTTTTTGCTTGTATAAATCAAGGGTGGTGATGATTTTCAGGCCGCCCTGTTCAATGGTTTTTTCGCCGTATTTATCGGACAAGAGCTCTTTAAGGTACATGACGAAATGCGGCGCTAGCATATTATCCGACGGCGCTTTAAAAACCAGTTCGGCGTTTTTCGCCGCTTCGGCTTCTTCCTTAGTAACATAGCCGTACTTGGCCATTAAATCCAGAACGTATTTCTGCCTGGCGATTAAGAGGTCCTTGTTCGGTCCGTAGGGCGAGTAGCGGCTGGGCGCCTGCGGAATGGCGGCTAAAACCGCGGCTTCGGCCAAGCTTAAATCGCGCGCGCTTTTAGCGAAATATTTTTGGCTGGCCGCCTCCACGCCGTAAGCGGTTGAACCGTAGGGGATCTCGTTAAAATACATCTGCAGGATTTCATCTTTGGAAAATTTTTTTTCCAGCCGGTAAGATAAGATCCACTCTTTAACTTTCCTGGTAACCGAACGTTCGGAAGTCAGAATGGCGTTTTTGACGAATTGCTGGGTCAGAGTGGAACCGCCTTGCGGCGATTTTCCCATCATCACCCGGACAACCACACCGCGGAAAATTCCCCAGTAGCTGATGGCGCCGTGTTTATAGAAATCTTTATCTTCAATCGCGATAGTAGCGTTTTTTAAATTATCCGGAATGTCGGCCAGGCTTATAAGAGTGCGTTTTTGCTCGCCATGGATTTCGTAAAGAACAGTCTCTCCCGTGCGATCGTAAATTTTAGTGCTTTCCGGCACGGTTCGTTCCTGGAGGCGTCCCGGGTCTGGCAGATTGCGGGTCAATTGCAAATAAGCCAGAAAACAAGAAAACAAGAAAACAAGAAAACAAGAAAACAAAACTTTGGCCAATTTCGCCCGGGAAAATGGTTTTTTGGTTTTTCCAGTATATTCTTTAACCTTGGTTTTTCCAGAAAAACCGACCGAAGTTTTCCGCCTTTGGTTTAAATAATATTTTTTTTTGGCTTGGCGCCAATTTTGCGGAGACTTTATATTGCGAGATGAATATGAAATAACCATAAATGAAAAATATACCAAGATTATAACAGTATTCGGCGGAAAAATCAATTTTTTTCGTTTCTTTAAACTCTGTCGGCAAGTGGCAAAATAAAATATTAAATGGTAAAATTAAAAAAGTTTTAAGCTTGAAAAAATCAGACTTGAGTTTTTTCCGTGCCATCAAGACTAATATGCTTAGCAAACTAAATTTAAAAGAGAAAATTAAAATAAATCGCTTATGGATCAGGGCCAGTCTGATTTTTTTGTTTTTTTTCCTTTTATTTCTATCGGCGCATTTTTCGCATAGCGGTTTTACCAGCGCCGATGACCCATACTATCACGCCAAGCACGCTCTATTGATTGAACAAAGCGGCCGGTTTAATTTAGTTGAGCCTTGGCTGGAATTCAGTTTTCAGAATTACGCGCCGGTTGACCTCTGGTGGGGTTATCACTTAACCGCGGCCCGCTTTATTGATTGGTTCGGCCCGGTCTTAGGCGTAAAAATTTTTTCCAGCTTCCTGGCGGCTTTAGCGTTTTTGATTTTATATTTGATTTTAAACGATCTAAAAATAAAATATCCGGCGGTCTGGACGTTTCTATTATTTTTTTCTTCGTCAACATTAGGATATAGACTGTTATTAGAAAGGCCGCATCTTTTGTCCCTAATATTTTTGCCTCTGGCGTTTTGGCTTTTAATCAGAAAAAAATGGCGCTGGTTATTTTTTGTATCGCTCTTTTTTATTTTATTTTATCATCTGGCGCCGGTGATAATTTTACCTGCTTTAATCTATACGGCGGTCGGAGCTTATTATGAAAGAAGACTTAACCTAAAACCGTTAATCGCCGCGGCCGGCGGAGTTTTAGCCGGTATATTTATCCATCCTGACAGCCTGAACTATTTGTATATTATTTATGTAGTCTCATTTAAGATTTTTTTCTTAAAATTTTCCGGCGTTGATTTAGGGATAGGCAACGAATTGCAATTGCACGGTTTTATTGATTTTTTGCAATCTAATTTTTTAGGGCTAACCGTTTTTATTTTGGCCGCGGTTGTTTATTTATCAATAAAACAGACCGCGGCAAACCAACAGGTTAATGGTTTTTTATTTTGTTACGCCGGGCTTTGGTTTATAGCGACCTTACTCATACCGCGGGCGGTGGAGTTTTGGCTTCCAGCCGTCTTTTTTTTCGCTGTCATGATTTTCAGGGATTTCATAAAAAACCAAGATTTTGCGGATATAAAATCATGGCTTAAGGGGAAAATTAATTTTAAGATAGCCGGCTTATCGCTGGTTATAGTCTTGGCCATAATTATTTTTTATAATTTAAATAAAGTT
>Ga0172379_10002286_pt1 | contig 34419 bp, 26 predicted proteins | sample GrowelOW334metaG_FD_119756 | JGI IMG/M metagenome (GOLD analysis project Ga0172379, IMG submission 119756) | Groundwater microbial communities from an aquifer near a municipal landfill in Southern Ontario, Canada - Groundwater well OW334 metaG | ecosystem: Environmental > Aquatic > Deep... | reverse complement strand
TCTGGTGTTCCCGTGTGGAACGGCCTCACCGACGAGGATCATCCGACCCAGATTCTCGCCGATCTCCTCACCATCGAAGAGCACGTCCATAAGCCGCTCAATAAGGTAAAGATGGTGTATTGCGGCGATGCCCGGAACAATATGGGCAACGCCCTCATGATCGGGAGCGCGAAGATGGGGCTCCATTTCGTCGCCCTCGCCCCCAAGGAGCTATGGCCCAACGAAGCGCTCACCGCCGAAATGCGGAACGTGGCGGCCAAGACCGGCGGCGTGATCGAGTTTTTCAGCATAGAAAACGCGGATAAGGCCCTTGCCGGCGCCGATGTCCTCTACACGGACGTTTGGGTTTCGATGGGCGAGGAGGCGAAGTTCGCCGAACGCATCGCCCAGCTGAAAGCCTATCGGGTGACCATGGATTTCGCGAGGAAGACGGGCAATCCCGATGTGATATTCCTGCACTGTCTACCCGCATTCCACGATACCGAAACCGCGGTGGGCCTGGACATCGAAAAGCAGCATGGCATCAAGGAGATGGAAGTCTCCGATGAGCTCTTCAGGTCCCGCCATTCCGTCGTTTTCGATCAGGCCGAAAACAGGCTCCACACGATAAAAGCCGTCATGGTTTCCACGATCGGCGAGGTCTGAGCCAAAAGGAACAACGTGAACGAACTATACGACCCCCGTCCCAAGGCCGAAAAGACACTCCTCGTCGGCGTTGAAGCCGATTCCATAAAAAAGGAAGAGGCGGCCAGTCTCCTGCGCGAACTCGCCGGACTCGCGAAAACCCTTGGTCTCGAGGTCGTCGACACGATGTCGGTGAAACTCAGGGACAAGACGGCGAGTCTCCTTCTCGGCACGGGCAAGGCGGACGAGGTGGTCGCCGCCGCCAAGGCCGCCGGCGTGGATTCCATCATTTTCGACCACGCCCTCAGCCCTTCCCAGCAAAGAAACTGGGAGGAACTCTCAGGCAAAAAGGTCTATGACCGATCCGAACTCATTATCAAGATCTTTTCTTCCCGCGCGCTGACAAAGGAGGCGAGCCTCCAGGTCGAATTGGCACGGCTTGAATTCTCCCTGCCGCGTCTCGCCCACTCCTACGAAGATCTTTCGAGGCAGCGAGGCGGTCGCTATGGCACGAAGGGCTCGGGCGAGCAGAAGATCGAGCTGGACCGTCGGTCCATCGAGCGCCGAATCCACGATATCAATGAGGAAATGAAAGATGTGCGCAAATCGCGCGACGTCCAGCGCAAGCGCAGGGAGCGCATCGATGTGCCCAGGGCGGCCATCGTCGGCTATACGAACGCCGGGAAATCCAGCCTTCTCAACGCTTTGACCAACGCGTCCGTTCTCGCCGAGGATAAGCTCTTCGCGACCCTCGACCCGACAACGAGAAAACTCATCCTCAAATCGGGCGCGACGCTGCTGATGACCGACACCGTTGGCTTCGTGCGCAATCTTCCCCACAATCTCGTGGACGCGTTCAAAGCCACCCTCGAGGAAGCGTCCAGCGCCGATCTCCTTATCCATGTGGCCGACGCCTCCGATCCGGAAGTTGAAATCCATATGGCCACGACGGAAAAAGTATTGTCGGAAATTGGCGCGGGCAGCCTGCCGCGAATTCTGGTGCTCAACAAGATCGATATCGCCGATCCCGCGGCGCTCGAACACTGGAAAAGGATACATCCCGAAGGGCTGGCCATCTCCGTGAAATCGGGGCAAGGCCTCGACCAACTCATATCGGTCATTGAAAACAGCCTCACTTCCGGCATGGAAGAAGTCGTGCTGGCCATCCCTCATTCCGACTATTCGCTTATTCCCCTCCTTCACCGCGAGGGTCTGGTCCTCGAGGAGAAGACTGAGGACGAATGCACGATCGTCCGCTGCAAGATTCCCAATCGACTTGAAAGCAAGGTCGGGAAATACCGCCGCTGAAATCTGGAGAGAACCCATGAGAGAAATCAAATCCGCGCTGATCGTCGGCGCTGGCGCCATAGGGGCGGCCGTTGCCTCGAGAATATACGATGTCGACCCTGAAGCCGTCACCTTGTGGACGGCTGGCGAGCGCAGGGAGCGCTACCTCCGCGACGGGCTCATCATCAATGGAAAGCGATACGATTTCCGCATGGCGGAAACCTTGCGGGACGGCCCAAGCGATCTCATCCTCATCGCCGTCAAGAGCTATGACTTGGCGGAGGCTATCGAGGGCATTCGGCCCTTTGTCGGCCCTGATACCACCATTCTCTCGCTCCTCAATGGCATCGACAGCGAGGAAATCCTGAGGGCGGAATTCGGAGCCGATAGAGTTCCGCTCGCGTTCATGATCGGGATCGATTCCATAAGAATCGGCAACAAGACAGAATTCGCCTGCGCCGGCGAAATTCGCTTCGGTTTTGAACGCAATGACCCGGCCGAGCTTAACGACCGCGTGGCCGCCGTATCGCGCTTTTTTTCATCCCACAATGTCGACCATAGCGTGCCCGAGGATATGGTGCGAGCGCTCTGGTTCAAATTCATGCTCAATGTGGGCCTCAACCAATGGTCGGCCTTGTTGCGCGGCTCGTATGGTCTGTTCCAGAAAAGCGCTTCGGCGAAGCGACTTCTCGTCGAGACGATGAAGGAAGTGATCGCCCTTTCCGACTCTTGCGGCAAAGGGCTCGTCCTCGCGGACATCGATACCGTTTTAGCCACGCTGGAAAAGCTGGAAGTGGGCGGGCGCACCTCCATGCTCCAGGATGTCGACGCGCGGCGCAAAACCGAAGTCGAGATCTTTTCGGGCGTCGTCATAGAAAAAAGCCGCGAGCGCGGGCTTTCGGCGCCTATCAATGAACTGCTCTTTCTCGCGATAAAAGCGCTTGAGGATAGTTTTAGGCTCGGCCTAACGTTTCCGTAAGCCCGAGATTTCGCCTGACCAATAGGCTTCGATTTCGCCGTCCTCTCCCCTGAGCAACAGACGCCCCGAATCATCGATGCCCTCTATCCTCCCGGCCTTCGTCTGGCCGTTCTCAGGATGGCCGACCGAAAAAAGTATTTCTTCGCCAAGGCTCCACATCGCGCGGAGATAATCCCCTCGCCATTCTTTTTTTTTCAGAGAAGCGGCGGCCGCTTCTCCGATGGCCAAGGCCAAATCGCCCATCCCGGGGAACGATGCCGGAATTTCCCCCGTCTTCCAGCCCAGCGCTTCCTCGATGCTCGTGGCCGAGGCGGCGAGGGTTTCGGGGTAGGCGGATTTCTTCACATTGAGGCCTATGCCAGCGAAGAGCCAGCCATTGGAGACTTCACAGAGGAGCCCGCCGAGCTTTCGATAACCGCCCTGAGTGCCATCGTCCAGCTTAAGCCCCATGATATCATTGGGCCATTTTATCCTGAAAAGCGCTGCTCCGTTTCCATATCCCGAAAGCACCGCAAGGACGGCGAGCCCTATCTTAAGCGGTATCGCCTCCACGCCCGAGAAATCGCCTCGCAGGCAAAGGGTCATCAGCAGCGAAGCGCCTTCCGATCCCGCCCAAGAGCGGCCCTCGATGCGGCCTCGGCCGTCGGTTTGCTTTTCAGCCAGGACGACAAGGCCAGGGTTTTTGGCGCTTTCGGCGAGATGTTTCGCCACGTTCATGGTGGAGTCCACTTCCCGATAGGGCGCGAGGATAAGGTCCATTGTTGCACCATAGAAGGTTTGCCGCCTTTTTTCAATTATGCTTCCAGTCCTCTACTTGCATTCAATCGGCGGATACGTATCATGAAACAATCCGGAGCGCCCTCCAGCCATAAGGTCGTGCCCGCTCCGGCCAGTAAAAATGGCAAAAGCAAGATCGGGAGGAGCTAGCGATGTGCGGCATTATCGGATACTCAGGTCCCAGGAAAACTTCATCCGTCCTTCTTGAGGGCCTCAGGCGCCTCGAATATCGCGGGTACGATTCGGCGGGCATCGCCGTCGGCGGCGGCGACTATGGTGGGCGTCCGCTTGGCATCGTGAAATCGGTGGGCAAGATAGCCGCGCTCAAAGCGGCCATACCCGCGGAGATTGACGGCAAATGGGGCATCGGCCATACACGATGGGCGACCCATGGCGGCGTCACGGTCCCCAACGCCCATCCCCACACCGACCGGTCGGGAAAAATCGCCGTCGTGCACAATGGGATCATCGAGAACCACCATTCCCTGAAGGCGATGCTCGAAAAGAAAGGCTATGTCTTCGTCAGCGAAACGGATACGGAAGTCATCCCGCATCTCATCGCCGAGTATTACAAGGGCGATCTCCTCGAGGCGGTGAAGGCGGCTATCCAGAATTTGCAGGGTACCTATGGAATAGCCTGCATACACGCCGATGAGCCGGGAAGGATTGTGGGGGCGAGGAACGGCAGTCCCCTGGTTATCGGCATCGGCGGCGGGGAGATGTTTCTCGCCAGCGACATAATGGCCATGGTGGCGTACACCGACAAGGTCGTCTACCTGAACGATGGCGAAATCGTGGATATCGGCCAGGATTATTACACGATCATCGACAGGGAAGAACGCAAGGTCGACAAGAAGATCGATCAGATCACGTGGGAGCTCGGCTCCATCGAGAAGGGCGATTTCCCCTGCCATATGGAAAAGGAAATCTTCGAACAACCCGAATCCATAGCGAGGGCCTTGAGCGGTCGCCTCGATGCCGAAAACGCCACGGCCAAGCTGGGCGGCCTCAATATCGATCGAAGAAGGCTTTCGGCCACCGGAAGGGTCAAGATCATAGCGGCGGGGACCAGCTGGCATGCCGGGCTTGTTGGCTCCTACCTTCTCGAATATGTCGCCCGGATTCCCGCCCAGGCTGAGCTTGCGAGCGAACTACGCTACCGGAATCCTGTCGTTGAAAAGGACAGCTTGTGGTTCACCGTGAGCCAATCCGGCGAAACCGCCGATTCGCTGTATGCCATGAGGGAAATCCAGAGAAAAGGGGCGCCCGTGCTCGGCATCTGCAATGTCGTCGGCTCCACGATCGCCAGGGAGTCGGACGGAGGCATCTATGTCCACTCGGGGCCGGAGATCGCCGTGGCTTCCACCAAGGCGTTCACAAGCCAGCTCGCGGCTTTCTATCTCTTTACCCTCCTCATCGCCCGCATGCGCGATATGTCCAGGGATGAAGGGATGAAATTTCTCGCAGGCCTCCAATCGGTTCCCGAAATGGTCGCCACGGTTTTACGGCAGCGCGACCATATCCAGGCAGTCGCCAAGAAATATTGCCGAGCCAAGGATTTTCTCTTCCTTGGGCGCGGGATCCTCTATCCCATCGCGCTCGAAGGAGCGCTCAAGCTGAAGGAAATCAGCTACATACACGCGGAAGGCTGCAGCGCCGGCGAAATGAAGCACGGACCCATAGCTCTCGTCTGCCAGGAGGTTCCCAGCGTTTTCCTCGTCTCGGATGACTTCCTCCGCGAAAAAACCATATCGAACATCAGGGAAATCAAAGCGCGGGGCGGGCCGATCATAGCGATCGGCGTCGAGGGCGATGAGGAAACCGCCAGGCTTGCCGATGATTTTATCCCCGTGCCAAAATCGGATCCGCGATTCTACCCCTTCACGATGGTTGTGCCGCTCCAGCTTTTCGCGTATTTCTGCGCGCTCGAGCTTGGAAGGGACGTGGATCAGCCGCGTAATCTCGCGAAAAGCGTAACCGTCGAATGAGTGAGCCTACGCGGGAAAAAAAAGATTGTCCATTGCGCGGGCAGGGGGTATACTGTTCAAGGTTTTTTTACCGATTCCAAGGAGGAATTATGAAGAGGGCGATTCTCGCTGCGCTACTTATCCTTTCCCTCGCTTTGGTCGGCTGCGCGAGCGGCGCGAAAAGCGATACGATCAAGGTGGGCTGGTTCGGCGCGTTGACCGGCGACCAGGCCGTATGGGGCGAAAACGAATTCAACACCGTAAAAATGCTGTTCGAGGAATACAACGCGGCGGGCGGCATCGAAGTCGGCGGCAAAAAATATAAGCTGGAAGTGATCGGCTACGACAACAAGGGCGATGCCCAGGAAGCCGTCAATGTCGTAAAGAGGCTGACCGGCCAGGACAAGGTCGTCGCGATTCTCGGCCCCAACGCCTCGGGAAACGCCATCCCCATCGCTCCGGTGCTCGAGCAGGCCAAAGTGCCCGATATCGCCACCGTGGCAACCAATCCGAAGGTTACCGTCATCGATGGGAAAGTTAAGCCCTATAATTTCCGCGTCTGTTTCATCGACCCCTACCAAGGCGCCGTGGCAGCCGGCTATGCCTATGACAAGCTCAACGCCCGAAAGGCTGCCATCCTCTATGATGTCTCCGATGACTATTCGCAGGGGCTGCGCGAATTCTTCAAGATCAATTTCGAGAAGAAGGGCGGAACGATCGTGGCCGACGAATCCTTCAATGGAGGCGACGTGGATTTCAGGCCACAGCTTTCCAAGATAAAGGCGGCGAAGCCCGATATCATTTTCATGCCCTACTTTTTCAAGGAAGTCGCCCTTTCCGCCAACCAGGCGCGCGAGCTCGGTCTCAAGCAAGTCCTGATGGGCGGCGACGGCTGGCCCTCGGATCAGCTTATTTCCATGGGCGGCAAGGCGGTGGAAGGCAGCTATTTCGTCAATCACCTCGACTACTCGGATCCCGCCGTCCAGGATTACAAGGCGCGGTATAAAGCGAAGTACGGCAAGGAAACCGAACTCAATGGCTACCTTGTTCATGACGCCGTCCTCCTCCTCGTCGCTGGTCTCCAGAAAGCAGGCAAAGTGAACGGCGAGGCTTTGGCCAAGGCCTTTGAAGGCATCGAAGTGCAGGGAATAACGGGCAAGATCAAGATCAGCCCCGAAACCCACAACCCTGAGGGCAAGGATGCCGCGATCATAAAGATCGTCAATGGCCAATACGTCTTCCAGGAAAAATACGCCGCGGAATAAGCGGCGCGCGCTAAAATGCTCTAGGACAGCGACGGGACAAGGTTTCATGAAGCCTTGTCCCGTCGCTTTGAATCCAATTCCGCCGAGAGAGGATACGCCATGGTCCAGTTTTTGCAGCAGTTGATAAACGGGCTCTCGATCGGCTCCGTGTACGCCCTGATGGCCGTCGGCTATTCCCTCGTCTATTCCATCATGAACTTTTCGAATTTTGCCCACGGGGGCGTGATCATGCTGGGAGCGTACTTTGGTTTCTTCGCGCTCACCCTGCTCAAACTCCCCTTCATTTTGGCATTTCTCCTCGCTTCGGTAGGCACGACCGCGCTTGCCATCCTCATCGAGCGCATCGCGTACAAACCATTGCGCGAGCGCCAGGCTCCCTTCCTCTATTTCATCATCTCCGCCATGGGCGCCTCGATCCTTCTCGAAAACATTGTCATAGCGACGATAGGCCCCACGTTCAGGACCTATCCGCAGGTCTTCGAAAGAACGCCCATCGCGCTTGGCCCGCTCGCCATTGGCAGGCTTGATCTGCTGATGTTCTTTATCTCCGCCGTCTGTCTCGGAGGGCTCATTTTCTTCATCGAAAAGACAAAGATGGGAAAGGCGATCCAGGCTGCCGCCTATAATATCAAAGCCTGCGCCCTTATGGGCGTCAACACCGACAGGATCATCCTCGTCGTGTTTGGACTCGGGGGCTTCCTCGCCGGTGTCGCGGGCGTGTTTTTTGGCATGAAATATACGGTCTACCCGCAAATCGGCAACATAACGACGAAGTCGTTCATCGCCGCCGTGTTCGGGGGCTTGGGGAGTCTCCCGGGAGCCGTTCTCGGCTCCGTCCTCCTCGGCACCATCGAGACGCTCGTCGCCGGCTATCTTTCCTCGCAATACCGCGATCTCATCGCGTTCGTCATTCTCATTGGGGTCCTCATTTTCAGGCCTTCGGGCATAATGGGGAAAAATACCGTGGACAAGGCCTAAAGGATTCGGGGGTTACGATGGATTGGAGTTATATCCAGGGCATCCTGATGCTTGCCGGGATCAACCTCATCGCCGTGCTCGGCCTGAGCCTGCTTACCGGTTTCACGGGACTATTCTCGTTCGGACACGCGGGCTTCATGGCGATTGGCGCCTATATCGGGGCGCTCATGACGGTATCCCCAACGACAACCCCGGCGGGGCTGGGACTTCCCTTCGCGGTCGGCGTCATCGCGGGAGGGGCGGCCGCCGGCATCGTCAGCTATTTCATTGGACGGATAACCCTTAACCTGAAAGGCGACTATTTTTGCATCGCCACGCTGGGCTTCGGTGAAGCCATCCGCCTGCTTCTCAACAATGTGCAGATTTTCGGCGGTTCGCGCGGCTGGCCTGGGGTTCCCTACAAGTCCACCCTGCCTGCCATCGTCATCGTCGACGTGCTGGCAGTCATATTCCTGGCCAACCTCGTGCGATCCAGGCATGGCCGAAACATGATCGCCGTCCGAGAGGAGGAATTGGCTGCCCAGATTTCCGGCATCAATGTGTTCCGCTACAAGATGATTGCCCTCATCGTGAGCGCCGTATATGCCGGCGTGGCCGGCGTTTTCTTCGCCCATTATATGACCTTCATCCAGCCCAAGATGTTCTCCATGACCAAATCCACCGAGCTGACGATCATTGTGATCTTCGGCGGCTTGGGTTCGATTTCCGGCTCCGTGCTTGGCGCCCTCATCCTTACGGCTTTGCCTGAAGTCCTTCGTGCCTTTGAAATCTGGCGCTTGGTCTTTTACGGCGCGGCTGTCATCCTCATCATGATTTCGAGGCCTAAAGGGCTCATGGGCGGCATGGAACTCACGCCGGCGGGCATCCGAAAAGTGAGAATGGAGCGAAGGGCGAGGCTCGACGCCCAAAAAGAAACGCAAAATGGCCAGGATGGGGAAGAAAAACATGGCTGACATCCTCGAAATTTCAAGGCTCACAAAGCGTTTCGGAGGACTGGCGGCCGTCAACGATGTGTCGTTCTCCGTCCCTGAGGGCGGAATCGTCGGTCTCATCGGCCCGAATGGAGCAGGCAAGACGACCATCTTCAATCTTGTCACCGGCGTCTATTCCCTCACCGAGGGCGAAGTGAAATTCAAAGGCCGGAGCATCGTAGGACTCCCCCCCTACAAGATCGCCGGTCTCGGCATTACGCGGACCTTTCAGAACATACGGCTGTTCAAGAACCTGACGGTCTTCGAGAACGTGCTCACCGCCTGTCACTTGAGCGCTTCGTACAATATTTTCGAATCGATTTTTCGTCTCCCCCGATTCAGGAAGGAGGAGAAGGAACTTGTAGGGAAGGCTGAGAAGCTCCTCGATATCATGGGCCTCACCGAAAGAAGGGATCTGGTCGCGAACAATCTTCCCTATGGAATGCAGAGAAGGCTGGAAATCGTGAGGGCGCTCGCCCTCGATCCGGAACTGCTTCTCCTCGACGAACCCGCGGCGGGGATGAACCCCGACGAGACCGAACAGCTAATGAAATTGATTGGCAGGATCCGCGATGAATTCAAGCTTTCGATCCTCGTGATCGAACATCACATGGATCTCATCATGGGCGTTTGCGAGCACATCGTCGTGCTCAATTTCGGCGTGAAACTCTCGGAAGGATGCGCCGACCTGGTCGCCAACGACCCCAAGGTGATCGAGGCTTATCTCGGCACCACCGAGGAGGCCTGAAGCCATGCTTGAAATACGCGACCTCCATGTATCCTATGGCGGAATCAGGGCGCTTAAGGGCGTTTCACTCGAGGTGAACCAAGGGGAAATCGTTACAATCATCGGCGCCAATGGGGCAGGGAAGTCCACCCTCCTCAACGCGATCTCGGGATTCCTCAAACCGGTAAAGGGTGAAATTTTCTATGATGGGAAAAGACTCGCCAAGCGTCCTGATCTGGTCGTGCGGTCGGGAATTTGCCATGTGCCTGAGGGACGCCTGATTTTCGCGAACTTGACGGTGATCGACAATCTCAACCTTGGTGCCTATCTGCGTCACGACGCTGCCGGCGTGCGAGGGGATCTGGAAAAAGTGTTCTCGATTTTCCCCCGGCTTAAGGAAAGGGAAAACCAGATGGCAGGCACCCTTTCGGGCGGCGAGCAGCAGATGCTTGCCATGGGGCGAGCCTTGATGACGAACGGCCAGCTCGTGCTGATGGATGAGCCATCGCTGGGGTTGGCGCCCCTCCTCGTCAAGACCGTATTCGACATCATTGTACAGATCCGCGCGATGGGGAAAACCATCCTCCTCGTGGAGCAGAACGCTTTCAAGGCTCTCGCTGTGGCCGACAGAGCCTATGTACTGGAACAAGGCCGGATCGTGAGATTCGGCCTTGCCGCGGAAATAGCCCGCGACCCGGCCATCAGGGCGGCCTATCTCGGATCGAAATCGGGGAAGGGCAAAGGTTGCTCTTGAGCTTAGAGACCTACTTCGAGCCGCCCGTATCGATGACGGCACTGCCAGCTTTGCTATGATTCGCGGTGAATTGGAGACTTGAACTGTAGGCAAAGATCAGTTTGAGCTTGCCCGAGGCCGGTATCACTTTATCGAACTTGTCGCCGGTATTGAGAAGCCGCGAAAATTCGAAAACGACGCGATCGCCCGATCGCTTCCCCGCGAAGGAGAGGATGCTGTCGCGGCCGCCCTGGTCGATATCGGCGGGATGGGGTCCGAACATTCCCCTGGACCAGGCGTCCACACATTTGGCGGAGCCTGAGGCATCCACAATGCCGAAGACCATGTCGGCGTTCGCCATGATCGCCGTAGGTTCAAAACCGACCGCGACCCAGCCTGTCGCCTTCGCATCGATAGCCATGAAAAGCTTGTCGCCGACGACGCTCCAGAGGAGCCTGAAATTCCCATTGTCGAAGTTCGCTTCCTTCGCGTACTCGCCCGGGGCAAGTATGCCATTCACGTCGACCGCGTAGGCGGCCGCGCCGACGAGCGCGAGGATCAGCATGGCTAAAAGCAGTTTTGTTCTCATGGCCCCACGGTACCATATCCATTGCGCTATGACAAGAATTCATTATGAGCGAATGCTTTCTGGGCGACAACCTTACAGCGATTCGATCAATTTGCCGTAAAAATCGGCGCAGCGATCGAGATCGGCGATTCGCACTTTTTCGTTGTCGGCATGCACCCCTTTGAGATCTTCCTGTGATTGGATGAGGGGAGTGAAGCGATAGGTTGCCTCAACGATGTTTCTGTAGTGTTTCGTATCGGTGGCTGCGCTGAAAAGGAAGGGCAGGCAAGCGACTTCGGGATGCGAGGCGCGAAGTGCCATTTCGATCGCTTTCCAGCCCTCATGGTCCGTACCCGATTCATCCGACGCTTCCACGACATGGCCTTCGTGCTTTATCGACACATCGGCGCCGAATGGGGCGACAAGCCTAGCCAATCTCGACACGACTTCCCCCGAAGTCTGGCCGGGAAGGATGCGAACGTTCAGGGTAGCTTCCGCGCTGTCTGCCAGAACGTTTTCCTTGGGACTCCCTTTGAGCATCGTACAGGCCATTGTCGTGCGAATAAGGGCATTCGTCGTTGGGCTGGCGGAAAACGCTTTCACGACGAGGGGCGCGGTCATCCAAAGCTGACCGAAGAGGAAACGATAGGGCTGCTTCGATTCGGGCGCCAGGTGGGTGAGAAAGGACTTCACGGTTCGCGTAAGGCGCGCGGGCGAAGGGTGAGCTTCGACCGTCGCGATTGCCCGGGCAAGGTTGCCTGGCGCCGTGTGGCGTGGGGGCATGGACGCGTGACCTCCTTCCCCTTTGGTGTGGAGTCGCAGATCGGCGTAGCCTTTTTCCGCCACGCCGATGAGGGCGAGAGGACGGGTGGCAAATGAAAGCATGCCCACGGAGATCGGACCACCCTCATCCATGAGGAAAGAAGCCTTAATACCTTTGGCCGCGAGATATTCGGCAATGGCCGCGGCACCCCGTTGTCCGCCCACTTCCTCGTCCCCGCCAAAGGCGAAATAGATCGTCCGCTCGGGAGTGAAGCCTCGCTCGACCAATTTCTCGGCGGCTTCGAGCGAGGAAGCCATGAGCACCTTTATATCCTGGGTACCACGGCCCCATACTTCACCGTCGATTATCTCGCCGGCGAACGGATCATGTTTCCAGCCAGCCGTATCCGCTGCCGGTACGACATCGAAATGGGCGCAGAGTATGACAGGCGCGAGGGCAAGGTTTTTGCCCTTCCATGTATAGAGCAGAGCTCTGTCGGAAGGTTCTTCGCGCGTCATAGCAGCGTGGACTCGGGGAAATAGCGCGGGCAATTCGTGCTTCAAGTCCGAAAACGCTCCTTCGTCTTCTTCGGCCTGGGAATAGGATGATACCGTCCTGAAGCGGACGAGGGCCGACAATTTTGTCGGCAGGTCGGGATATAAAAATGTTGCAGGCTTTATATCATTCATGGGGAATTCTTCCTTTTGCGGGGAGTATGGAGTACTATGGGCTCTAGGTCAACATTAGGAAGCGCACATCGCACAGGATAAGCGCTTTGCATCATGCAGGGGGTCGGGGATGGCTGAGCGCGCGGGCGGACTTCGGATTTCGAAAAAAGCTTTTCTGACGAGCTTTCTCGTCCTGCTCGTTCTCATGATTGGGGCGGGAATTCTCGCCGCCACCATTCCTTCGGGATTATATGAGCGGGCGAAGGGCGATTTCGGCCTGCAGGTAGTGCCGGACACCTATCATGTGATCGAAAAGCCAAATTATCCGGTCTGGCGCTGGCTGACCGCTCCTTTCGAGGTGCTCGCCTCGGGCGATGGCCTTCAGGCAATCGTCATCATCGTCTTCATAATGATCGTCGGCGGAGCCTTTGCCGTCCTCGACAAAGCTTCGGTGCTCAAGGAAGCGGTATCAATCATCGCGAAACGATTCGCATCCCGGCGCTATCTGCTTCTCGCGCTCATAACGCTCTTTTTCATGGGTATCGGTTCCCTCCTCGGCATCTTCGAGGAAACCATCCCCCTGGTGCCCGTGGCGATCGCGCTCGCCCAATCCCTTGGCTGGGATATCTATGTAGGTCTTGGAATGAGCATTTTGGCGACAGGCTTCGGTTTTTCGGCGGCGATAGCGAACCCTTTCAGCATCGGCACAGCCCAGCGGCTTTCCGGTTTGCCGCTGTTCTCAGGCGCGGGCTTTAGGATCATCATCTTCGCTTGCGTGTACGCGCTTTTCTATGTTTGGCTCGCGGCGAAGGCGAAACGGAGCGAATCCAGTCGTCTCGGCGGAGAAAGCCGGATCGACTCCCTTTCGGCGGCTTCGAATGCTGGTGGCATCGCCGACGGAACTCCGACTGGTCGCGGAGCGGCTCTCGCGCCCGGGAGAGGAGCCGCCTTTTTTGGCATTTCCATTGTGGCGCTCATCGCCGTCATTTGCGTGGTTTCCCTCACGCGGACCTTCGCCGATTATTCGATGCCAATCATAGCCTTGATCTTTCTCGTAGCGGGCTTCGGCTCGGGTCTTGTCGCCCGGATGCCGTTCAAGGATTGCCTGAAGGCTTTTGGCTCGGGCGTGGCTGGCATCCTGCCGGGCGTCATTCTCATTCTCATGGCGATGGCGGTGAAGCACATCATCGTCTCGGGCGGCATAATGGATACGATCCTCCATGGAGCCTCTTCGATCATCGGCGAATCCAGCGGCTACGGCGCCGCCGCCCTTATCTACCTCTTCACCTTGGGCATGAATTTCTTCATAGGCTCGGCCACCGCCAAGGCTTTCCTCCTCATGCCACTACTGGCGCCCTTGGCCGACCTTGCTGGCATCTCGCGCCAGTTGGCGGTCCAAGCTTTCGCATTCGGAGATGGGTTCTCCAACATGATCTACCCGACAAACGCCGTCCTCCTTATCGCCTTGGGCGTGGCGGGGTTATCCTGGCCGGATTGGTTCAAGCGAACCTGGCTTTTGCAAGCGGCCGTCCTTGCCTTGACGATGGGACTCCTCATGATCGGCGTGCTCATAGGCTTCGCGTAAAAAGCAAACCGGAATCGCGCCGACAGACCTGGCGAAATGCGGGCAAAGTGCGCAGGAAATGCGATAATCCGGAACCTTTCCAACGTTCCCTCGTTCCGATTTTTGCGCTATACTGCGCCAATGGCAGAATTCGTACACCTCCACAACCACACGGACTTTTCCCTTCTCGACGGCGCCGCGCCCATAAAGGAACTCGCGGCAACAGCCAAAGGGTACGGAATGCCAGGGCTTGCTATCACGGATCACGGCAATATGTTCGGAGCCCTCACCTTCAACAAAGCATGCAAGGAAGAAGGAATCAATCCTATCATTGGCTGCGAATTCTATATGGCGGGCAGTTCGCGAAGGGAAAAGACCGGAACTGAGGGCGGCAACAAATATTGGCACTTTATCCTCCTGGCGGAAAACCAGGAAGGATACAAAAATCTCATGAAGCTCACGTCGCTCTCCTATACCGAAGGATTCTATTACAAACCGAGGATCGACGATGAAATCCTCGCGAAATATTCGGGCGGGCTCATCGCCTCCACCGCCTGCCTGGCCGGGGAAATTCCCTCCCTCATTCTTTCGGGCAAGCGGGACCAGGCCGAGAAAAAGGCTCTTTACTACCGTGACCTTTTTGGAAAAGACAGATTCTATCTCGAATTGCAGGATCACGGACTCGAGGAGCAGAAGCTCGTCAATCGAGAGCTTGTCGCGATGGCAAAACGGCAGGGGCTGCCCCTCGTGGCCACGAACGACTTGCATTACATCCACCAGGAGGATGCTGTCGCCCAGGATATCCTCCTCTGCGTCGGCACCAACCGCAAGCGGAACGACCCGGGCCGCATGCGCTTCCCGAACAACCATTTCTACCTGAAAACGGCCGAGGAAATGGCCTCCATCTTCGGCGATGTGCCCGAAGCGCTTCAGAATACGCTCAAGATCAATGAGATGATCAAGCTCAAGGTCGACTTCCCTGGCCCCATGCTCCCGGACTACGCTATTCCCCCCGAATACGAATCGCCCGAAGCCTACCTGCGCCATCTCACCTTTGAAGGCTTGGCCAAGCGATACCCCAACGCCGACGAGGAAATCGTCAAAAGGGCTGAATACGAGCTTTCAGTTATTATCAAGATGGGATTCACGGGCTACTTCCTCATCGTCTGGGACTTCATAGATTGGGCCAAGCGGCACGACATACCCGTCGGGCCGGGCCGAGGTTCAGGCGCAGGCTCGATCGTCGCCTATGCCCTCAGGATCACCGACATCGACCCCCTGAAATACGACCTCCTCTTCGAACGCTTCCTCAACCCGGAGCGAATTTCAATGCCGGATTTTGACGTCGACTTCTGCTTCGAACGACGCGGCGAGGTCATCGATTACGTGACCAAGAAATATGGCGTGGATAGGGTGGGGCAGATCATAACCTTCGGCACGCTGAAAGCGAAGGCCGTCATAAAGGATGTTGCCCGCGCCCTCGACATATCCTTCGAGGATGCCAACAACATCGCCAAGCTCATCCCCGAAGACCCCAAGATGACCCTCGAGACAGCCTTCGACATGGAGCCGAAACTTCGCGGTCTTGCGGAGGATCCGCGCTACCAGGAACTTTTCAAAATAGGCCTGCGGCTCGAGAACCTGCACCGGCACAGCTCCATCCACGCGGCCGGCATCGTCATCGGAAAATCCGAACTCACGGACTTCGTTCCTCTCTACAAAGACCCCAAGACGGGCAACATTTCCACTCAATATACAATGGATTACCTTGAGAACTGCGGCTTGGTCAAAATGGACTTCCTCGGTCTCAAGACCTTGACGCTGATAAAGAATACGCTCAACCTCCTCAAGAAGCGGGGCATCGATCTCGTGGAAAGCGACATTCCCGAGGACGACAGGAAGACCTTCCAGCTCTTGGGAGAAGGCAAAAGCACATCAATTTTCCAGTTCGAATCATCGGGCATGCAAAATATCCTGAAACGCGCCAAGCCCAATTCGATAGAAGATCTGATCGCCTTGAACGCCCTTTACCGTCCCGGCCCTATGGACTTCATCGACAAGTATATCGATTCCAAAAACGGAAAAACGCCCATCACCTATCCCCATCCCTCGCTCGAGAAATACCTGAAAGCCACCTATGGGGTCATCGTCTACCAGGAACAGGTCATGCAAGCCGCGCAGGAAGTGGCCGGATACTCGCTGGGGCGCGCCGATCTTCTCCGAAGGGCGATGTGAAAGAAAAAGCTTGAGATCCTTACCAAGGAGAGGGAACCTTTCATCGAAGGCGCTCTCGGAAGAGGGTATAAACGCGAGGAAGCCGAGGAAATCTTCGATATCCTCACGCCGTTCGCGGGCTATGGCTTCAACAAATCGCACGCGGCCGCATATTCCGTCGTGGCCTACCGGACCGCCTACCTCAAGGCGAATTATTCGGCTGAGTTCATGGCAGCCAACCTCACCAACGAGATAAACGACACCGACAAGCTTACCCAATACATCAGCGAGGCGAGGGCAATCGGGCGCAAAGTGCTGCCGCCCGACATCAACTTTTCGGAAGCCATGTTCAGCGTCGAGAAAGGCGAGATCGTCTACGGCCTTCTTGGAATAAAAGGCGTAGGTGGCGGCATAGCCAACGCCATCGCCGATGACAGGAAAGCCCATGGCTCCTATGCCAGTTTTGTGGACTTCCTCTCCCGCATGGCTTCGGCCGGTCTCAACAAAAAAATACTTGAATCGCTGATCCACGCCGGTTGCTTCGATTCGCTCGGATGCAGGAGAAAAGAACTGATGCTCAACCTGGAACGTGCCCTGGAGTGGGTCGCCGCGAAGGTCGAGCATGAATCCTCGCGCCAGGGAAGCCTCTTCGACGCGGGCGACGAAACCGTCTTTCCGCCCTTCATGATGGAACCCTGCGAAGAATATGGCCGCCAGGAGATGCTCGACTTCGAGAAAGCCCTCCTGGGGTTTTATTTCACCGGCCACCCCATGGATGAGTACAAGTTGATCTGGCAGCGATCGTCGACGCTGGACTTGGGTCACCCCGAGCATGCCACCCAAGACAAGGAATACATCATCGTGGCGATGCTCATGGAATTCCGCGAAATCATCACGAAAGCCGGGAAGAAGATGGCCTTCGGTCTTCTCGAGGATTATGCGGGCTCGATCGAGATCGTCGTGTTTCCCGATACCTTGGAGCAGCTTCGATCGCAGCTTGTCACCGATAAAGTATATTGTATCAAGGGGACCTTCGATGCTTCGCGGGGCAAACCCTCTTTGCAGGTGAAGGAACTTCTCGATCCGGCATCGCTGAAGGAAAAGGCATGGAGAGAACTACATGTTCGACTCGTCCCGGCGGGGAGCGGCACAAAGTACGATGAAGAAACCCTCATCGAGCTCCGCGATGCGATATACTCACTTCATGGTTCCTGCATCCTCATCTTCCACATACCTCTCGCGCAAAATGGAAAAGAGGCAATCGTGAATGCAGGCGCGCACATAGCATGCTCGGCCCTCGATAGGGATGTCGCGTATCTGAAGACGCAACCTCTCGTGGCTGAAGTCTGGAGAGACTAGTCTCGCTAGCATGATTGATGGAGCCGTCATGGAAATCAAGATTCTCGGCACAGGCGGGTTTGAAAATGAAGGTTTGCCTTTTAACGCCTTTTTGGTTGATGGTCATCTTCTCGTAGAAAACCCGCCCGATATACTGCAGTCGCTTAGGCGCGAGAAGATAAATATCGGCGATATCGATACGATCGTGATAACCCATTTCCATGGCGATCACTGTTTCGGACTGCCTTTCCTTCTCTTCAATCTTTACTTGGAACGCGGCGCCCGGAAGGGCGAGCCGCTAAGGCTTTTTGCCCCAGCTGGAGTGCGCGAATGGATGAAGGAAATGCTCAGCCTCGCGATTTCCCCCGAACACCCCTATGTGGAATGGAGCCTTTCTGCCCTCGATATTCGGGAAATAATTGAAGGCGAAACAGTGAAAGCGGGTGGCCAGGCATGGATGAAATTCTCAAGGAGCGAGCATTCGCCCACCACCTATTCCATTAGCTTCGGAGAAGGCAGCGCGCTTGAACCCATGTTTATTGCCACCTCGGATACAAGATGGAGCCCCCGTCTGGAGAAACTTTTCTCAATGGGCAGCCGGCTCGTGCTCTGCGACAGCGGTGGTTCGGGGTTTGGCGGCGTTCACTTGAGCCCCCAAGAGATCGAATCACTTGTTTTGCCGCTTCTTGATTCTGGCACAAAGCTCGTGGCCACACATTTTAGGACGAATCCGCCTGCCGGGGGCAGGCTGGATTTCGCCAGAAGCGGGGATGTATATAAAATTTAGGCGAGGAATGCATCTCGCGGCAAACCGTAGGTACTGAAACCCACGAGCGAGTCAAGACTTGCGATCGAGAATCCAGCGAGTCAGATTTTCCCATTTCGTGAAAGAGAAATCGGCGTCGGGATCTTTTCCCCTACCAATAAAAGCGGTTTTCATGCCAATGGATTTCGCTCCGGCGATGTCATATTCGCGCTTGTTGCCGACATAGAGGATGGATTCAGGCTCGACACTCAAGCCGGCAGAAAGGGCGGAAAAGGGACGCGGATCGGGCTTGAGCGCCCCAAAGTCCTCGGAACAAAGGACTAGGTCGAAATAATCCTCGAAACCCAGCAATTTTATTTTCTTTGCAGGTGGAAGATCGGAAAGAAGTCCGAGACGAAGGCCGGAATGGCGGAGCGCGCCCAGACAGGATGTAACACCCGGACATGGCTTTACGCGGCTGAATCGCTTCTCTATGGCCGAATACACTATATTGTCTATGGATTGCGCCGTTATGACGGGATCGGCGCCCAGGCTTTTCGCGACGAGGGAAGCCTGCTGAATCTTGAAAGTCTCCGACGCTGTCTGCGTTTGCCTGGCGAGAGCCGCGTCCTGCGCCAAGGCGCCTACAATTCCCGGCTTTCTCAAGAGCTTGCGAACTCTGCTGAATGCGTGGAGAAGGCGGGGATGTCGTATTCCGATGTCGGCTGAAACCGCATACATCAACCAGGCGGGGTAGAGCGTCCCGTCCAGATCGAAACCGACCGCTTTAATATTCACTATTATATAGTACTGAGCTAGGAGTGGTTTGTCCATAAACAGCGATCGGTCGCGCGATACGATATGGGCATCCAGACCGAAGCGTGGAAAAGGCGAGGGCGCCCCGCGCAAGCGGGGCGCCCTCGCCGGACCATTTGTTCCGCGCGCTCGCCTAGAATTTCCTTGCGGCGTACTTCGTATGCAGCAATTCGTGCGACAAGTGCCCCGCGGGGTGTCCGAGGAACTCGGTGTAGAGAGCGCTCACCTCAGCATTCAAGTGCGACTTCCTTTCAGGAAGCCTCAGATCCTCGGCGTAGAGAGAGAGATTCCGCGCGATCTTTTTGTCGATGTCGGATAAAACCGGCTGGCCACCGCCGCCGATGCATCCTCCGGGGCAGGACATCACTTCAATGAAGTGGTAGGGACTTTTCCCCGCCGCCATCTCGTCGAGGAGAACCCTCGCGTTCTTGAGGCCATGGGCTACGGCGACACGGACGGTCATCCCCGCCACCGGCACTTCGGCAGTCTTGATTCCCTTCAAGCCGCGGACCGGCGTGAAATCAGTTTGCGGTAATGGTTTGCCCTCGAGCACCTCGTAAACGGTACGCAGGGCCGCTTCCATGACTCCTCCTGTCGTGCCGAAAATCGTAGCCGCTCCCGTCGAGGCTCCGAGCGGACTGTCGAATTCCTCTTCGGGCAAGTTGGCCATGTCTATCCCCGACATGCGTATCATCCTCGCCAATTCCCTTGTCGTGAGAGCCCAATCCACGTCCTGGTAGCGCGATGATCCTTTCGCCGTGGACTTTGCCGCTCCCTTGGCTTCCCACCACAGGGAGGCCGAGTCCATGCCGGCACGCTTCGTTTCGCCTTTCTTGGCGGTGCAGGGCATGATCGAGACAACCCGCATGGATTCGGGCGCGATGCCGGTTTTCTCCGCGTAATAGGTCTTGGCCACGGCTCCGAACATCTGTTGGGGGCTCTTGCAGGTGGAGAGATGCCCGAGGAGGCTTGGGTAGAAAGCTTCGATGAAGTTTATCCAGCCGGGCGAACAGGACGTGATCATCGGCAAGGTTCCACCGCCTTTGACTCGCTCAATGAGCTCGGTGCCCTCCTCCATGATGGTGAGGTCGGCGGTAAACTGAGTGTCAAAGACTTTGGTGAAACCAAGACGCCTCAGGGCGGCCACCATTTTCCCCGTGACGAGGCTGCCCGCCTGCATTCCCAGCGCCTCGCCGAGGGACGCGCGGATGGCCGGTGCCGTCTGCACCACGAGGTTGAGGCCAGGAGCCGCGAGGGCCGCCATGACTTCCATCGATTGATCCTTCTCGGAAATCGCAGCCGTCGGGCAGACGACCGAGCATTGGCCGCATTGCACGCAGGAACTGTTCCCCAGGCCTCTATCCATGAACGTGGTGACGCGGGTTCTGGCTCCTCTTCCTGAAAAAGCGATGGCATGAACCGACTGGACATCGGCGCATACGGCGACACAGCGGCCGCAGAGAATGCATTTGGAATCGTCGCGTACGAAACCATCGGAGGAAGTGTCGGGCGCGGCGAATTTCTTGAGCTTGGGATAGTGCGAAGCCCTGACGCCGAGGGATTCGGCGAGCGTCCTCAGCTCGCAGGTTCCCGATCGTATGCAGGATAGACAGTCCGTCGGATGGTTGGCCAGGAGCAGTTCCACCGCCGTTTTTCGCGCGCTTAAGACCCTGGAGCTCGCGGTATGTATCTTCATTCCAGGGGAAGGCTTTTGCACGCAGGACCGCACGAGAGCCTTAGCCCCCTCGACCTCCACCACGCACACGCCACACGAGGCGTTGGACGACACATCCTTCATGAAGCAGAGCGTTGGAATCTTGGCGCCCGCCTTCGCGCATGCCTCTATGAGATTCCTGTCGGGATCGACTTCCAGATTCCGCCCATCAACACTGATCATTATTGTTTTCGTTTCCATGGCATCCCCCTTATTCTTCCAGCGGCGCGCTGTAGGTTTGGCGCTTCCGTTCACGGACATCGCAGCGCAGACAGCGCTCGGCCTCGATTCGCGCCTGTTCTCCCGTATAGCCAAGGGAAATCTCCATGAAGTTGCTCTTGCGCGCGTCAACGGGGATGAATTGGGCTCGCGTCATCTTTGCCTTCGTCAGCTTGACGGGCACCTCCATCTTGTAATCGAAGGATCTGAAAAGCTTCTGGAAACGCTTTTCGCCTATAAGGCTTTCGTCGAGGGATTCCGCGACGATCCTGGCCTGGCCCATGGCTTCCGCCGCAGTGGCTGGACCCATCGCCGCGTCGCCGCAGGCGAATACCTTGGTATTGGCTGAACGTAGCGAGAAGGGATCGATCTTCACCCTGCCGTCGCGCTCGACGCTTACTTCTATCGCTTCGAGCCCTGGAAGGCTGACTTTTTCGCCTATGGCCACGATGATCGAGTCGCAGGGAATCTCATAAAAATCGTTCATTGGGACGGGAGTCGGGCGACCAGTCGAATCCACCGGGCCCGCTTTCATCCTTTGGACCTTGAGGGCTACCGCCTTCGGCGCTTCCTTGTTTCCGCCGGCAAGCACTTCCACTGGCTGGGTCATGCAGACGAGGGAAACACCTTCATCGAGAGCGCCACTCAGCTCCTCGACGTTGGCCGGCATGTCCGATCGGGCTCGCCGGTACACCAGGGTGACATGGGCACCCAGCCTGAGCGCGGACCTCGCGGCATCGATGGCGGAATTTCCGCCTCCCACGACGATCACTTCGCTTCCAATCTTCGGCTTCTGGTTTTCGCTGATCTTCTTCAGCAAATCGCCCGCGGGAATAACCCCTTTCAGGTTTTCGCCTGGAATGCCAAGGCTGATTTCCTTTCCCGCCCCAGTGGCGACGACAACGGCGTCCGAAGCGTCGAGCAACCTTTGCCACTGTTCCTTCGTCTCCATTTTTGTGTTGAAAATGAAGCGCGCTCCCAGCTTTTGGATGAAGGAAATCTCCTTCTTGAGAACGTCCTTTGGCAGGCGATAGGAAGGAATGCCCCATCTGAGCACGCCGCCGGCCTCGCTCGAGGCATCGTAGACCGTCACCTCGTGGCCAAGCCTTGATAACCAGAAAGACGCCGCGAGGCCGGCTGGCCCCGCGCCGATGATGGCGATTTTTTTGCCCGTCGCCGGCAGTTTTTCCTTGAGCAGCCTGTTGTAGATGGATTTTTCCCTTCCCATCTTGTACATGGAATCGGCCAGGTACCGGTGGATTTCGCCCTGTGATACGGGCTCGTCGAGCATATCGCGCCTGCAGCGCATCCTGCAGTGGAAATGGCAGATTCTCCCTAGCGAGCCGGGGAGCGGATTCTCGCGCAAGGTGAGTTCGAAGGCGTCCTCTATCCTGTTTTCCTTGAGAAGCTGGAGGTAGCCAGGGATATTCATATGGAGAGGGCAGGATGATTCACAGAGGGCCACATAGAGATTTTCGCAGACGCCAGCCGGGCAGCGCTTGGCTTTGATGTGCTGGATGTATTCATCCCTAAAGTACTTGAGCGTTGTCAGGACGGGGTTTGCAGCTGTTTGCCCAAGGCCGCAGAGAGCGGAATCTTTGACGGAAATGGCGAGGCTCTCCAGCGTCTTCAGATCCTGCTCGCTCGCCTCGCCGTCCGCGACGCCTTGGAGGATGTTCAGCATCTGTGAAGTGCCCTCGCGGCAAGGCGTGCATTTGCCGCAGGATTCGCTGGCCGTGAAGCTGATGAAATAACGGGCGACATCGACCATGCAGTTATCCTGATCCATGACGACCATGCCGCCCGAGCCCATGATGGCTCCCAATTCGGCAAGATGCTCATAGTCGATCGGTGTCTTGAAAAGGGAGGCGGGGATGCATCCTCCTGATGGTCCGCCGGATTGCAGTCCCTTGATCTTCTTCTTCGGCCCCATTCCCTCGCACATGCCGTAAACGGCGCTCTCAAGCGTCGAGCCCATCTGAAGCTCGACGAGCCCCGTGTTTCTTACCTTGCCGACGAAAGAGAATACCTTGGTACCGGTGCTCGTCGGCGTGCCGAAGGAAGCGAAATACTCTCCTCCGCGCGCTATGATAACCGGCACGTTGCACCAGGTTTCGACATTGTTGATAGTCGTCGGCCTGTCGTGGAGGCCCTTCTGGGCGGGGAAGGGGGGCCGTGGCGCGGGGCGTCCCGCCTTTCCTTCTATGGATGCGATAAGGGCGGTTTCCTCGCCGCAGACGAAGGCACCGGCACCGGTCACGATTTCGATGTCGAAATTGAACTTGCTCCCCAGGATATTCTTGCCGAGCAGGCCCGCGTGCCTGGCCTGGTCGAGAGCCTTAGTGAGCCTCTCAACCGCCAGAGGGTATTCAGCGCGGACATAGACGATACCCTGGGTGGCTCCCATCGCGTAAGCTCCGATGATAATCCCTTCAATGAGCATATGGGGGTCGGATTCGATTTCATTGCGGTTCATGTAGGCGCCCGGGTCGCCTTCGTCCGCATTGCATATCGCGAAGGCGTCGCCGGGATTGGCAAGCACGTTGTCCCTCATGATCCGCCATTTTTTCCACGTGGGGAATCCTGCGCCGCCGCGACCGCGAAGTCCCGCTTTTTTCACTTCCTCAATCAGCGAATCAGGCGTCATCGTGGTGAGGGCTTTGAGAAGGCCCGAGTAACCTCCCACTGCTATATACTCCTCGATCTGTTCGGGATCGATGAGGCCGCAGTCGCGCAATACGAGCTTTTCTTGGCCTTTGAAGAAAGCCAAATCTTTCCACGTGGGCAGGAAGGGGTAATCGCTTCCGAAAACGATCGAGTGAGTCCTGAAATCCCAGGATTCTATCTTGGCTTCAGCAAGTTTAGCGATTTTTTCGAATGCGGCGTCATCGGCAAGGCCTTTCGCGAGTGAGGCGGCTTTGGATGGCTTAACGTCCGCGAACATAAGGAGGGGTTTACCCGGTCGGTAGGCCATAACGATCGGCTCGGCGGCGCAAAACCCAAAGCAGCCGACGCGCCTGACCTTGGCGTCGATTTTCGCGATCTTTACGGTTTCGGCGAGCGCTGCGAAGACTTCGTCGGCGCCATTGCCTATGCCGCAGGTGCCCAGCCCGACCGAAATCCATGGAGTCCCATTGACGAGGTGAGACAGGCCCTTGTTCCGGAGAGTGCCAAGATCGGTTATGGCGTTCATTTGTTACCTTCTTTCTTGATCTTGTCGAGAAGCGAGACAAGCTTGCCAATCGTCATCCTTGACTTCACCACGCCATCGATCATGACGACCGGCGCGAGAGCGCATTGGCCAAAACAAGCTACCGTCCGTATCGAAGCGAATCCATCGAGGCTCGTAGCGGAATTTTCCTCCTCTTCCTTAAAGCCGCGGATGCCCATGCGGGCCAAAGCTTCATTGAGGAGAGCGAGGGAGCCTCTGGTATGGCAGGCGGTGCCACGACATACGACGATGGAGTGTTTTCCCTGGGGTTTGAGGTTGAAAAAGGAGTAGAAGGTCGCCATCGAGTAGACTTGCGACAACGGCGCTCCTACGAGTTCCGAAATGTGCCTGAGCATTTCCTCGGATAAATAATGTTTCGGATCACTTTCCTGCGCTTGTTCCAGAATTTTCAGCAGACTTCCCTGAGTTCCAAGATTGTCGCGGACGATTCGCTCAATGTCGGAACTCGTCTGCTTTACCGTGATCGATGGCATACTGCCTCCTTGCCGACCGAACCGAAGCATAGGTTTTCGTTGACCATTGGTTCCTTTATGATAGCAGTATGCATCGTCTTTTTACCTTGTCAAGAAAAAAATATCGATAAAATGTAATAAATATAAAAAAAGTTATTTAATCCATTTTTGAACAGAATATATGAATAAATAAATATCTAATAAAAAGAATTCGGACTTCCGCGTTGCGCGGATCTCATAGGAAACGCGCTGCCGCGTCAAAATTTGTTGCATTATTGTATTTTTCATTGAATACTGTATGAATGGATCAACGAGAGGGGCAGGGGTCTTCACGCAGTATCGCCAGCAAGTTTCCCTGTCTCTGGCCATCAAAGTTCTCGAATCAGAAAGTCGATCTTCTGGCCAGGCGGCTGAAGAAGATATTCGAATCACTCCCTCATCTTGGTTATTTGGGACCTCTCGAACTGAGCGATTATTCCTACTATGAAACGCTGATCGTCAAAGCGCTCTATGATATCGACGAGAAAGCTCGCAGAGGCGACATCCAGCCTTTGGATACGAGGGACTATCCGAAGATAGTCCGATACCCCGGCGGAGTGGCAAGAGTCGCGATATACATAGGTTCCTTCGATCCATTTCAGCTTACCCATCTCACTATAGCCTTGAGGCTGCTCGCGTCGCCGCACAATCATTCCGATATCGTGATAATCGTACCCGAAGGTTCGCCGAACCTCGGCAAGCCGCAGAAAACGGACTATGCTTTCAGGTATCAAATAGCGAAAATGCAGCTTGCCGGGCTTTTCGAGCCCTTCATCCTTCCCCTCGATATAGGCGCGAACGCCGACACAATCGAGATAGTGCGCAGGTTCATCGCCATGCATACGGGCATGAAGCTGGATCTCACGCACCTCATTGGTTCCGATGTGCTGTCGGTGGCGTCCCGCTTCATGGAGGAGGATCTCAGCATATGGAAGCGGCAAGCGGTGCAGTCCGGCGTCGAGTTCATGCATTCGATGCATGTTGCGCGAAGAGAGCTCGTTGGCCGAAATGGGTTGCATCTTCGCCATATACGAAAGCTGAGCGTGCCGGTGCATTTCGAGCGCAGCATCGTGGGGACGCCCTCAAGCACGGATTTTCGCGAGAATAGGGCGATAACCCTCGTGCTTCCTACGGAGAGCATTCGCGATAAGCTCGAGATCGTCTTCAGGTATAACATGAACCAGCCATGGTCCATCCGGTGAGAGGGCGCCTGTTTACTTTATGGCGTTCAAATAGTATTCTTGCGCGATCCAAATCGGAAAATCGGAGCGTATAGATCATGAAAATGGTTTTCCTTGGCCCTCCTGGAGCTGGCAAGGGCACATTGGCCGCGATGGCTTCATCGAAAAAGGGTTTGCCCCATATCTCGACAGGGGACCTCTTCCGCGCCGCCATAAAAAACGAGACGGAGCTTGGGAAGAAAGTAAAAAGCATTCTTGCCGAGGGGCGGCTCGTTCCCGATGATCTTACGATAGCGCTCGTTAAGGAGAGGCTGAGCCGCGACGACGCAGCCAAAGGCTGGATCCTCGATGGTTTCCCAAGAACCATCGGCCAGGCGGCTGCCCTTCAGGCTATCGACGCGGCCGAACTTGTCGTCAATTTCGATGTGCCGGACGAGATGATATTGTTCCGCCTCACGGGGCGGCGAGTCTGCAAGGATTGCGGCAAAATCTACCATGTAGCGACAATGCCCCCCTTGCGGGAAGGCATCTGCGATGTTTGCGGAGGCCCGCTTTATACCAGGCCGGACGACAGCAAGGAATCGATAAAGACAAGACTTGCGGCTTACAGGGAACAGACGGAACCGCTCATCGACTGGTACGGCAAGCTTGGAATTCTCGTGACCATCGACGGCTCGGGTTCTCCTGCCGCCGTTTATGAACGATTTGCGGAGGTCGCGGGAGCCTGACCAGCGATATCATGAGACGTTTATTGGCTATTTTCTCCATCATCTCGATCACCGCCTTCTTCGGGGGGCGGTTTTCGTATGCGCAGAGCGCGGGTGCCACCGCGCCGGCAACAGGGATCGCTGAGGGTTTGTGGGAAGGTTCCATCACTCTTAAGCAGATCGTGCCAGCGGGCACGGGCGGCTCCGAAAGCCCTGGATCCCTTTCCTCGGGCTTGAGACTCAAGATACTCGGGCAGGGCAAGGGCGCGCTGATGGACATTACCGAGCAATCGATGTTCGGATACCCTCTCGATGAAGTCTCCTGGAATGCCGCCAGCATCCGATTCACCCTCGACGCGCTGGGCCCCGGTGAGGAACTTGCCTGCGAAGGCATCTTCTCGGCGTCGGCGGGAACTCCGGGGCTGGGCGGCGCCATCATCGGGACAGCGAAAGCGCGCTCGTGGAAGGGATCTTTCCTGCTCCGCAGGGTGCCGGGCAGCCAGGCTCCGCATGAAAAAATCATTTCAATCCCGATAGGCGAAGATTTCCTCCCCGGAACCCTTCTGCAGCCGGGCGGCGCTCAGTCGAGAGTACCCCTCGTCCTTCTGCTCCCAGGAGCGGGAACCTCGGATAGGGACGGCAATAACTACAATGTCCCGGGCAAGTCGAACACATTATCCATGCTCGCCGCGACACTCTACGATAAGGGCGTGGCATCCTTCCGTTACGACAAGCGCGGTTCGGGAGAAGCCTATCTCCTGGAGCGCCAAGGAATGACGACAAGTCTGGCTGTCCATGCTTCCGACGCAGCCCGGATTCTGAAGTATCTTCTGAATCTAAACATGTTTTCGAGAATCATCGTCGCCGGGATGAACGAGGGGGCTTGGACAGGAGCCGCGGCGATCAACAGCCTCGCGGAAGAGGGCATTTTCATTGACGGAATCGTCGTGCTGGATGGCTCAGGCGTGGAGCCACGGAAGGAACTGGAAGCATCGATACAGGAACTCGACGATAGCACCCGGAAAGAGGCGGAGGCGATCGTGCAGGCGCTGATGGCCGGCAAACCCTTTCCGGCGCCTTCGGCTCAATTGTCCGATTTTTTCTCCCCAACACGAATAGAATGGCTCGAGTCCTGGCTGAAATTTGATCCATCCTCCGAGATCGCGAAAGTACAGGCTCCCATACTCTTCATCTATGGATCGGCCGATCTCCAGATTTCCAGGGAAGCGTTTGAAAGGCTCCTGAAAGCCCGCCCCAATGCCGCCGCGCGGCTAATTCCTTCGATGAATTACCTTCTCAAACAGGTCAAGACCGAGGAAGAGAACTATGATTCCTTCACGAATCCCGGTTATCCTCTCGCCGAAGGCCTCGTCGACCTGATCACCGCCTTCGCGAAGGCGAAGCCACTTCCCCCTGGATCGGCAGCTCTGCCTTACAAATGATTCGCTAGGGGGTCGAATACCTCACGGCTTGCCGCGAGCTTGATGGCTAGCGACCGACCAGGGAAGCCGTAAGCATCGTCCTGAGCCCATCCGCGTCGACTTCAAGTCCTCGCATTATATAAATATCGTTCTCGAGGACGAGGGGCGTCGAGCTAAGATCGATCGTATCGCCAAAGAGCTTGGAGGCAGCCGCTGTCCAAAGGAACTTCACCACTGGTTTGTACGCTCGCGCGGTAGCCTCATCTTTCATCATGATCCGAATATCGAGGAGATAGCGCGATTCGGCGGTGAGAGGGGACTTCCCCTGCGTTGTCTTCATGGGCACGTAGCCGGCCGGCATGCGCCGTCCCGTTACAATGACCGTACTCACCGGGATGGATGAGGCCTCCATGGGGAATAAGCCCGAGAAAAACGCCGTCGGCGAATTGGCCGATATGAATATGTCGGATGCCGCTAGATCGGAGAATTTCTTCGGATAGGCTTCAATTTCGACCAGTCCCGCGCCCGCGGGAACTTCGGTCGAGGCAGCGTGGATGATGCCTGGTTGTGGCGGTCTCAGGAAAATCGGGTATTTGATGGATCGATAGCCGCCTTCCGCCGATTTTTGCCAATTTCCATCGAGGGCAAGGGCAATCCTGATGGAAGCGACGGGGAAATCTCCCACGAAAACGGCTTCCATGGCCGGCGAAGTTGTCCCGATTCCACGAATGCCAGCGCCGAAGGTTCTGGTCTTTGCCAGAAAGCCTTCGAGCATGGAAGTATCCATGGAAGCGGCCGCTTTGCCTGAGCCGCGGCTGTCATCAGTATCAAGAGAGCCGCCAGGGTTCTTTGGCGAGACCGCCTCGATGAGGCTCGCCATCTCTTCGTCGCTCATATTCGCTGCCATGTCCCGAAGCGCGTCGCCTGAGAGTCTCACATAAATCTGAGGGGAAATTTCGAATTGGGAGGCTGGTTCAGTCTCGAATACTTCATTCGGTATTGTCGCGCAGCTGGCGAGCAAGATGATGGCGAGCGTGCATAGCGTCGCCAAGCCGAAATGATGGGTGCGGGAAAACTTCATTCGATACCTCGTTGCTTGAATAATACCCGACATAGTCCGAGATGGTTGCGGGCCGCGGCGTTCCAGGCAGAAAACCGCGAATGGGCGTAGCCGGACTCGGGAATGCGTCCGCGCACCGATCCCAAGGCCGAAGAAGCCTTTGTCGCCGCGTTCCTCAGCCATGCAAGGCGGTCGTATCCAGCCCGGTAGGGATCGGGGGAATTCTGGAGGAACCCATCCGGTATGCCACCCGCGCTTTTAGCCCAGGTCTCGGGCTCGTAGGGCGGCACGTCGAAATCGACAATATAGTCAGAGGCGCGGGCGGCGCTGTCCTTTGCCACGCTGGCGCCGCGCCACAGCTCCTCGAGCCTGCCTGTAACGAAAATCTCATCGGCAAAGGGGCGCCTGTTGTAGGTGCAAAGAAAGCGATAGATCATCGACGCGGCTCTGACAAACCGGGCCGCGTTGCTGATTCCAGCGGACTCTTCCTTAAGTCGGGGATCCCTCCAGACGAGGCGGGGGATGTCAGGGCTTTTCAGGGCATGCAAATGGCCTACTGGCGGAATAGGCGAGGCGGGATCGAAGGCGTTTTGCGGTTCCGAATCGCCCGAGAAATTCTGGTGCGCCCATGTGTCGGCGTAGGAATGCAGGGCGATGCCGATTCGGAAAAGATCGCGGGTTTTGAGAGCCGCTTCGAGGATTTCCCTGGCCAGGCCTGAGCCTTCGGTCACGACAAAACGTCCGGCGCGCCCATCGAGGCGCCTGGTTCCCGCCAGGGCCGCATCTCCGGGAATAAAGTGGAAAGGCCTGTAGATATCCCGCGCCACAGCCTCATCCCAGAAAACATAATTCTGGGTCACTTGGCTGCGCGATGAACGCATGGCGCCACGTATTTCCCAGGACGCAACGCATTCGTCGACCATCTGGCTCGAAATGGCTATGGTGGAGGAATCCTCTTCGCTGAATCCCGCGCATCTGGCGATGTAATGCAGGGTATAGTAATGGAACTCGATATTCATTGATGCATAAAGTATGCCGCGCAAGGCGTCGCGCGGCAACCATGCAAGGAGACAATCCACTTTTTTATGGAATCTTTCGTCGGCTGATGATAGTATGGCAAATCGGAGGGGACAGAATGGCTGTCGAACGAACCTTCTCGATGATGAAACCCGGCGTTCTTTCGCGACGTCTCGCCGGCGAGATCCTTTCGCGGATTGAAAGAAAAGGCTTCGATATCATTGGCATGAAGCTGATGAAGATACCTCGATCCCTGGCCCAGGAGCATTACGCCGAGCACAGGGAGAAGAGTTTTTTCGGCGAGCTTGTGGATTACATCACCTCGGGACCCGTCATCGCGATGATTCTCGAAGGCGAAAACGCCGTTCAAATGCTTAGAGTACTGTGTGGCCCGACGAGAGCGGTGGAAGCGGCTCCCGGAACGATTCGCGGAGACTACTCGATGCATACGCAGCTCAATATCATCCACGCTTCCGATTCCGTTGAAGCAGCGCGCCGCGAAATTGGATTATTTTTCAAGCCTGAAGAACTCATAGATTGGAAGGACGGAAACAATGGCTGGATCTGAAACGCTACCCACCTGGGATTTAAGCCCAATATTCCCGGGCTTTGATTCGGAAAAATACCTAGCTGCGAAATCGAAAGCTTCCACCTTCGCTGGCGAAGCTGTCAGCTTTTACGAGGCCAGCGTCACCGTCACCGCTGGGGAAGATAGCAAAGCTTGGCTTAAAAAAGCCTTATCCCTCAACGATGAGCTTGGCTCGCTCATGGAAACCCTTTCCGCCTACACCTATGCGCGGTTCAGCACCGCAACGCGTGACCAGGCAACTCTCGCCGAACTTAATGCCGTTGAGGCTCTCATGCTTTCCGCAAAGAAGGCAGATGTCCTGTACAGGAACGCGCTCGCGGCAAGAAAGGAAGCGCTCGAGAAGGTATTCGCAGGAGACCCAGCGCTGCTTCCCTACGCATTCCATGTCCGGGAGGAAATTTTCTTCCAGTCCCGACAAATGACGCCCGAACTCGAAGACCTCGCCGAGGATTTGAGCCGAAGCGGTGCCGATGCCTGGTCGAGGCTTCAGGAATCGGTGAGCTCGAATTCTTCGGCGCTCTGGGATGAGGCGAAGAACGAAAGAAAGACAGTCATAGAATTGCGGAATCTCGCTTTCGACCCCGACAGGGCAATGCGGGAGAAGGCGTTCGGGCTCGAGCTCTCAGTCTGGAAATCGGTCGAGATTCCAATGGCGGCCGCCCTCAACGGCGTCAAGGGCGCTACGAATTCGCTCAATGCTCGGCGAGGCTGGCGGGACGCTCTAGAAAAGTCCACGGTGCAGGCGAGGATCAGCGTCGCCAGCCTCGATGCGCTCATCTCCGCCATGGAAGCCTCGCTGCCTTTCTGGAGACGTTATCTCAAAGCCAAAGCGAGAGCGCTCGATCTTCCCACGCTCGCGTTTTACGATCTGTTCGCGCCTGTCGAGAAGAAGGGAGTACCTCTTCCGACCTTCGGATGGGAGGAAACGCGGAGTTTCATAAGAGACAAGTTCTCATCATTCGATCCCGCGATGGGGGCATTCGCCGCCAAAGCCTTCGATTCGAACTGGATCGATGCCCGGCCGAGGGAAGGGAAGGTCGGGGGAGCCTATTGCACCGATTTCCCTATCGCAAAAGCGGCTCGCGTGCTCTGCAACTTTGACGGCAGTTTTTCCTCGGTCAGCACGGTCGCCCATGAACTGGGCCACGCCTGGCATCATGAGTGCATCATCGACAAGCCTTATGCGCTTACGCGCTATCCAATGACGCTCGCCGAAACCGCGTCGATTTTCGCCGAAACCATCGTTTCGGAAGCCGCGCTTGCTACTGCGGGGCCTGAGGAACGGCTGTCCCTTGTCGAGATGCATCTGCAGGACGGCTGCCAGGTCATCGTCGATATCCTCTCGCGTTTCTATTTCGAGAAAGCGGTGTTCGCTGGAAGGAAGGAGGGTGAGCTTGGGCCAGATCGATTCTGCGCTTTGATGCTCGAGGCACAATCGAAGACCTACGGCGTCGGCCTCGATGAGGAAAAACGCCATCCCTACATGTGGGCGGTAAAAGGCCACTACTACATTCCATCGCTGTCATTTTATAATTTCCCCTACGCTTTTGGCCAGCTTTTCGGTCTTGGCCTCTACGAGCGCTACAGGGTGGAAGGCCCGGGTTTTGCTCGCAGCTACAGGGATCTGCTTGCCGAAACCGGTTCAGCCTCGGCGGTTGAAGTGACGCGGAAGGCGGGATTCGACATCGAGAAGCCCGATTTTTGGCTTTCTGCCCTTTCGGTTTTCGAGCGCCAGGTTGATGAATTCGAGAAGCTTGTTTCCGGCATTTTGGGAAAATAAAGCAATGGGCGGGGCCAAAGTGAAGCAGGAACAAACAATGGATTTTTCAGAAGTGTTTCTTGAAAGAAAGTCAGTGCGCGCGTACCACGATAAGCCCATACCCGAGGAAGTGAAGGGGCAAGTGCTCTCCGCGATGCTGAGAGCCCCTACCGCGGGAAACATGATGCTCTATTCTGTGCTCGAAATCGAGGATCAGCCGTTAAAAGAACGCCTGTCCGAAACCTGCGATAACCAACCCTTCATAGCGAAGGCGCCATGGGTTCTTGTCTTCCTGGCTGATTACGCGAGAATGATGGCATTTTTCGAGGCGAGCGGGGTGCCAGAGCGCTGCATCCGCGAAGGGAAGCCTTTCCTGAAACCCAGGGAATCCGACCTATTGCTGGCCTGCTGCGATGCGCTCATCGCGGCCCAGACAGCCGCTTGCGCGGCTGAGAGTCTGGGGCTGGGTTCCTGCTATATCGGCGATGTCATGGAGAACTGGGAAACGCATAGGGATTTGCTACATCTGCCCCGCTACACGTTTCCAATAGCGATGCTCTGCTTTGGCTATCCCACCGAGCAGCAAATCCGACGCCCACAGCCGACTCGCCTCAGGCAAACGCTGATTGTGCACAAGAATCGGTATGCCATGCCTGAGCGGGCAGTACTCGCTTCCCTGTATACCGGTGAAGGTTTCGGCACATTCATACCAAAGGATGAGGCGGCGAACGAGGGGCAAGCCCTCTACATCCGCAAATTTTCGGCGGAATTCAGCGCGGAGATGCGCCGCAGCGTCGCTTCTATGCTCGAAGACTGGCGCTGAGTCGTCGTCGCCGCTTTTGCCTCAGTACGCTGCCAGAATCGCCGCTACCTTTTCCTTGCCGATCGTGCCGAGGAAGCCGGCGAGTCTCGGACCTTGATCCTTGCCCACAAGCGCCTGATAAGCCGCCCTGAAAAGAGTCTTGCCGTCGGTTCCCGCCGCCGTTGCCGCCGCGTAAATCGCTTCAGCCACCGCGCGCTCATCGGCGAAGGTCTCGAGCTTCGCGACGACATCGTCGCGAAGGTGCCTGACCGCGGCTAATTCGATATCCGAAAGTTCGGCCTTCTCTCCAGGTTCCTTCACACGGAAGCGGAATTCCTCGGGAGAGCACTCATTCACCCAGTACCAGGCGCAGGCGGCTCTTCTCCGTATTCCTTCTTCCTGAGTCGGCTTGATGCCCGGAAGGGCCGCCAGCACTCGTTCGACGTCTCCTTGATAGATAAGAAGAAGGCTGCAGAGGTGCCTGAACGGCACTTGGTATGGCGCTTCGGCCGGCACCGCTCCAACCTGGGAGAGTTCGTAGATTCTTCTCTCTCTGGCTTCGGATTCCTCGTCCTTCGCCTTTTCGGCACCCCAATAAATACGTTCGGTTTTGTCGTAATCCTCGTAAATCTTTATCACATCGAGGTCGAAACTGATGACGAATTCAGTGTTGGGGCGGGTGCCCGCGAAGAGATAACGAACAAGTTCTGGCTGATACACCCTGAGGAGGTCGGGCAGATCGACGACCTTGCCTTTCGACGAAGACATCTTTCCCGGCGAGCCCTTGATGCCGATGAAATCATAACGGAACGTTACGGGCGGCTTGCGGCCGTAGACATCCTGGACGACGTGCTTTGAGGTATCGAATGAGCCACCCTGGGAATGGTGATCCTTTCCCGCCGGCTCGAAATCGACATTTTCCTGGTTCCATCGCATGGGCCAATCCACGCGCCAGACGAGCTTCGCTCCCTTCAATGTCCGCAGGTCGCCGGTTTCCTTGTGGCCGCATTCGCAATGATACGAGAGCCCCCATTCACCGTCCCATCCATCAATCTCCGTCGTGTCCCTGTTGCACGCCGAACAGAACACGGAGACCGGCCACCACTCTCCTTGGATCTTGTGATCATCGTCGCGGTACTTGTCGAGTATTGTCTTCAGGTGCTCGCGCATCTCGAGGGCCCGCCTCATGCCCTCGGCATACATTCCGGAGCGATAGCGGTTTGCCTGATAGAGGAATTCCGGG
>Ga0172379_10002285_pt1 | contig 34427 bp, 35 predicted proteins | sample GrowelOW334metaG_FD_119756 | JGI IMG/M metagenome (GOLD analysis project Ga0172379, IMG submission 119756) | Groundwater microbial communities from an aquifer near a municipal landfill in Southern Ontario, Canada - Groundwater well OW334 metaG | ecosystem: Environmental > Aquatic > Deep... | reverse complement strand
CTATTGAAAACTAAAAAAATTAAATTGGCAAAGAAAAACAACAATATGTCAAAGAGCTTCTGAACAAATTTCAGTGAGTTTTAATTCTATATAAAATATGTTTAAAAAGCAACCGCTATTTTACGGGATCAAGATCTTGGAGAAAGATTTTTCATCTGAAGTTAATTTCATCAAACCGTTGATAGTCGCATATTCATATTTATCGCTGCAATAAACACTTACCTTTAGTTCTTCTTCAAAAAATTTGTCGATGCCATCAATTCGAGATAACCCGCCAGTCAGTATCACCCCTTTTTGCATGACTTCATCGACCACCTCAGGAGGTGAGCTCTCGATCAATTCTTTGATACCATCGATAATTTGATTAAAATTAGTTCTTAGAGCCTCATTAATATCAGAACTTTTAATTTTAACTGACTTCGGTAAACCGTTCTCGAGTGATTTACCACGCGTTACAACTATTTTTTCAACATTTTTGAAATTAAGAATATCTATTTTTAAATGTTCACATGTAGCCTCACCTAGAATTATTCCATATTTTAAATAAACGTAATTAAAGATCACCTTATTCATTTGATCGCCAGCATTTCTTAAGGTTTTTTGAGAAAGGATGCCGCTGGAGCCAACTATAGATATTTCAATTAGTCCTCCTCCGAGGTCTGCAATCAGCGTTGGTTCGTGTGAAAAAATATTTACACCAGCACCAGCTGCCGTTGCCAATGGTTTTTCAACTAAGAAGACCTGGGACATTCCGATCTTTAAAAGTGCTTCTTTAACTGCTTTTTGTTCGATTTCAGTTGCAATCGTTGGGACGGTGGCGATCCCGATCATCATTGGTTTGATAGTTTTGTTTCCGGTATATAAATAAACCGACCTTTCCAAAAATTTTTGCAATAAAAATACTTGAGCATCAAAATCAGAGATAACCCCGCTGACGATCGGTCTGACAACTTTAATAAATTCAGGTGTTTTACCCAAAATTGTTTTGGCCTCAGTACCGATAAAAGAATAGTCTTTAATTCGGCTGTTGTATCCTAAGAAGGTCGGTTCTCGCAAAATAACACCCTTATCCTTAATGGCGATCTTTGTAATAGACGTGCCTAGATCGAAATAAATTTCAAAATTAGCAAAAAACGGCAGCTTGATTTTTTTGAAAATATCAGTTAAATTAAGCATAATGATTGACCAAATTATTACTTTTCTTTATGGAGCGCTCTTCTTTGTCACTCCTCTCCTAATGTCAAAATCGACTTCAGAATTATTTGAATTTAATAAAATACTTTTTATTTATGGCTCAACGGTCTTAATCGCCTTTTTTTGGTTTTATAAAATGGCCATCAATAAGAAAATTATACTGAAAAAAACACCCTTAGATGTCCCAATTATAATCTTTTTTTTATCTCAGCTAATATCTACAGTTGTTTCTATTGACATTCATACGTCGGTCTTTGGTTATTATGGAAGATTCAATGGTGGCATACTTTCAATAGTTAGTTACATAATACTCTATTACGGTTTGGTCTCAAACGCTGTCAACATAAAAAAACTATTAAAAACCATTCTGTTTTCATCATTATTGGTGATTGTTTGGGCTATTCCTGGCCATTTTGGTCATGATCTGACCTGTCTGTTATTTGCCGGAAGTTTTAATAATTCCTGTTGGGATAATTCTACGTTAGCGTTTCGTCCAGAACTTAGGGCCTTTTCAACACTGGGTCAGCCAAACTGGCTGGGAGCATATTTAGCCGTAGCCTTTTTTATAGGGATTTATTTTCTTGTTAAAAATAAGAGCAATACTAAATACTTTATACTAAATACTTTATACTTGTTCCTCAATTTCTCAATGATTTTGATGTCCCGATCTCGTTCCGCAATTGGTGCGGTTGTCGTTGGACTTGCTTTATTCGCTGGCTATTATTTTTTCTTTATAAAATCTAACTTTAAAAAAATCCTAATTATTTTATTGCTTGTTACGGTTGTACCGATTTTATTTTTCAAAACCGGAGAAGACAGGATCGACAAGGTGCTTAATTTTCAAAAAAAACAAACTTCTTCTCCGTCTCTAGTCACTAGTCAACAGCCACTAGTCACTAACGTGACCGAGTCCTTTGATATCCGATAGATCGTTTGGGAAGGGGCTTGGAAGTTAGCGTTAAAATATCCTTTATTTGGGACCGGTGTAGAAACGTTTGCGTACAGCTATAATTTTGTCCGGCCGGTCGCTCACAATCTGACGAGTGAGTGGGACTACGTCTACAACAAGGCGCATAATGAATACTTTAACTTTCTTGCAACGACAGGATTTGTAGGACTTGGGTCATATCTCTTGTTAATTTTTACTTTTTATTTCTCAATTTTCAATCAATTTTTAAAGCTTAAATTTTTAAACAATGAAAAATTAGTAAAAAATGAAAAATTCAAAATGCAAATTGAAGAAAATAAACTTAATAAGCAAATATTAATTGTAACCTTATCAATTGCCTACATCACAATACTTATCACCAACTTCTTTGGCTTTTCCACCACCACCACTCAACTATTTTTCTTTTTAATCCCGGCACTGGTATTTGCTTCGTTGGATCCACTATTCACTAGCCACTATCCACTAGCCACCGACAAACTACAAAAACTATTTATCTTTCTCCTAGCGTTTGTAACAATTTATCTATTTTTCTCAATAACAACATACTATTTAGCTGATGTTGAGTATTCATATGGACTAAAATATTCAAAGATTAATGATCAACAGAAAGCAGCTCAATATTTTGAAAAAGCCTTAAAATTGAGACAAGAGCCTGTATATTTAGACAAACTCTCGTCCGCGCTCGCCTATCTCTCGGCTTTGGCTAATGTGCAAAATCAAGCTGAGCTATCAAAAGAGATATATGATATTTCTGATACATATAACAAAAAAACTATCCGTGATTTTCCGAAAAACGTATTTTTTTGGAAGACCCGGGCAAAAAATATGTATTATTTCTATTTGATTACAGGCAAGGAAAAGGAGCTATCACAAGGTATAGACGCGTTAACAAACGCCCAAATACTGGCGCCTACAGATCCAAAGATCCCTTATTCCTTAGCCCTTTATCATTCGATGCTTTTTGATCTAACTAAAAACTATTCCGAAAAACAAAATTGGCAAAAGCTATCACTAGAGGAAATCAACAAGGTTGTTGAATTAAAGTCTAATTATCGAGAAGGGTATCTGCTAAAAGGGCAACTACTGAAGAAATATGGACTGAACATGGAGGCTAAACAGGTGTTTGAATATATTTTGAAGAACTTTGATGCGAAAGACCCTGATGCGTTAAAAGAATTGCAATCTCTATAGCGAAAACAGTTAAGTATTAAACTGTTAAATTCTCACGGTGATACATCCGAACTTGATACTGCCCAAACACAATCAGTATCTGTGGTACCATCTTTTTCTTTACACCTAACACTGCTGCATGACATAGTAGGAGCTTGAGTCAAGACGTCATATGGAAGGATTTGCAAATTATTCTCAAGACAGGCGTAAAGCCTATATGAACCATTGGTTAGTTTGTATTCATAACTCATTTCTGAAATCGGGTCGTTCGGTACCTTTTGCATATAAACTTTTTCGGCTACTAAACATGAGGCAGTTTCACAAAGCTTCCCACCAAAAGTTAACGTAGCTGGGTAAACTTTTTTGTCTTCATAATACAATTCAAGCGCACGAGAAACTTGTTCAAGATCGGCCTTTCTTTTGGTGTCACGACCTTTTTTTAACGAAGTGAAAAAGTTCCCGGTTATCAACGCAGCAAGTACACCTAAGATAACTATAACAATCAATAGTTCTAGTAAAGTGAATCCTCTTTTGTTCATAATATAAATATACTATATATAACCAACAAAAAAGGGTGGATTTCTCCACCCTTTTATTTAATTAAAAGTTACTTAATTTATGCACCATAGACAAGTCAAGTCTGCTCCTCCCTGTCCTTTGCAGGTACCGGCTGCGGCTTCAACTCCGGTACCAGCTACAAATTTAGTGTTTGGATCTTCTATAAATGATTTTGCTAATGGTTTGTAACATACTTCTACTGTTGCGTTAGTATTGTTTCCAAAAACTATCAGTTTGCCTAAAGTTCCGTCACCAGCCAAGCTTGAAAATGCGCTTTTTAATTCTCCTGTACTTACAACATTCTCAATTACTGTAGTTTTTAAACTAAGAGCTACGTTAGGTCCAGCTTCGTTAAAGCCATCAACAGCACAAGCTGCAGCAGTTGTACACCAAGGCATAATATTCTTTATTGCATAATATCTAACGATTGCGCCATGAAGCTCTGATGCTGTATTCCTTACTCCAGTATCTGTTCCCTTTTTCAGTTGTTCAAAAGGGTCAAGAGCGGCCAAGAGTCCAACTGCTAACGCACCAAGAAGAGCAATCACGATCAAAAGCTCGATTAGAGTGAAACCTTTGTTAAATTTTTTCATATAAATTCAATATAATATATTTCTTTTCCATTTGTCAATAGATAATTTATGTGATAATATTAGAAATTAGTAATTAGAAATTAGAAATTTTTATCTATGGCTCCCCTACCCAAATCAAAACGATCAACCGCTCGAAAAGGAAGAAGCTTAGTTTCCAAAATGAGATCATTCTCAAAATTAGTCAAATGTGCTAACTGTGGCAAAAATAAATTACCACACAAGATCTGTAAATATTGTAAAAAATAATAATGGATCCACGACACGAGCTACGAGTTAAGATCATACAACAATTATTTGCTCTCAGTTTTGAGAAAGGTAAAGTGTTAAATAAGAACAAAAAGACGATAGAGATCCTCAAAAATATTTTAAAGATCAACGACTACATTAAACAATTTGCTCCCAAGTACCCGATCGACAAAATATCAAAGGTTGACTTGGCTATACTCCAATTGGCTGTGTATGAACTTTTATTTGAAAAACAAACACCACCAAAGGTAGTCATTGATGAGGCGATCGAGCTTTCCAAGGAATTGGGTAGTGACAAGACGTTTGGGTTTGTCAACGCTGTTCTCGGCAAAGTATATGCGAAATCAAAAATATGAACAATCAATATTCCAACTTAGAAAAAACTATTAATATCAAATTTAAAGATAGGAATCTTATCGAGAACGTCTTTATCCACCGCTCCTATCTTAATGAACACAAAAATTCTAGTTTAAGGTCTAACGAAAGACTTGAATTCTTAGGCGATAGCGTTTTATCTCTCATAACCTCAGTGTATTTATTTAAAAAATACCCCGAATTGAAAGAGGGCGATTATACGGAAATAAAATCGGCGATTGTCAAAATGGATAGTTTGGCCGAAGCTGCAAAAAAAATAGAGCTCAATAACTATCTACTTCTTTCAAAAGGAGAAGAAAAAGGTGCCGGAAGGACCAATCACAATATAATGGCGGATTGTTTTGAGGCCCTTATTGCCGCGATATTTTTAGATAAAAATTTTGAGGCTGCCTATACTTTTGTCGTCGACTTCCTTTTCAAAGATAAGCTCGATTATCTATTAAAGAACAACCTGTACCTATCTTCTAAGAGTAAACTGCAAGAGATAATACAGAGCAAATACAAGAAAACACCTGTCTATAAGGTTTTAGAGGAAAAAGGACCGGAACATAAGCGGATTTTCAAGATTGGAGTATATTTTAATAACCAGCTGCTTGGGAGTGGGATCGCTCCGTCCAAAAAAGAGGCCGAGGAAGAAGCCGCTAAAATAGCATTGTTGAATGTTGTTTGACGATTACCAAAATACATATTTATTTTAATTTTTTAGTGTTATAATTAAAAACTATGGCAGTAGCTTTGAAATTATATAAACAAGGAAAAAAGGGTAGCCCATGCTATCGAATAGTTGCTGTAAATAAACATTATAAAGCCGATGGAAAGTATATCGAAGAGGTCGGTTTTTATGATCCAATGGCCAATCCTGTCGTTTTAACCTTCAAAAAAGATCGTTTTGACTATTGGATGAAGGTAGGTGCCCAGGTGTCAGAAGGACTCGCAAAGCTTCTTAAAAATAAGAAATTGAACAAAGACAGTCTTAATTAAGATTGTCTTTAATTTTAAAATGGGTTATTCTTCTTCGGATAATCTAGGTTGGGAGAACTACTGGCAATTGTATTTTCAAAATTAAAATTGACTTTCGCTTTAAGAGTTTCCAATTCTTTGTAAATATTGCTGTTTGGAGATAATTCCAGACTGTTTGCGGCCACAGTTTTTTTACTATAAAATGTTAGATCGATTATTATAGCGCCGGAAAAATTTGGATCAAGTTGAACCTTATCTGAAGTGATCAAACGACCGCCCGAAAAGTTATAATCCTTTAAAAAATTTACAAATGTTAGGCTATCGCCTTCACCAGAAATTTTCATTCGTAATTTTTCTAAAGTTGAACTGGAAATACTAATTGTATAATCGGTAATTATAAAGCCTGACTTTTGAGATAGCTTTTCTAAAGCATAAATTATCGAAAAATAGTCTTCCGCATTTGGAATCAATGTATTCAAAAAACTGACGTCTTCGTCGAGTTTCTCAGAACCCGGGATGGTACTATTCATCAAAGTTACCTTATTCATTAGGCCAATATTCTCCGTTTTTAAGGAACTGATCTTCGTGTTGTAGTTGGAATTTTCTGATAAACCAATTCTAAAGGTGATAATAATCAATGTTAATATAAAAATATTTCCAATAATATAATAAATATTTTCTTTAATTAATCTTTTGATAAAAGGTTTTATTCTATTTTTCATTGGAAGTATTGGACTTAACCGGTACAAATTTACCGGTAAAGCTTAACTCATAATTTTCATTTTTATCTTGATTGCCAACGATAATAAGATTTTTTAGGGAAATATTTTCAAAATTGTTTAAAAAAATTTCTGACTCGGCAAATTTCAAAAAATCCATCATCTTTTCAAAAACCGTAAAGGTAATTGTAAAAGATGTGTTACGCGTTTTATCGACCTCAAGTGATTTTAGTTTGGCAGATTCGCTACTGTTTTTGATAGCATTAGAAAGTATTTCATAGTAAGTGACGGAAGATGCATCGTCCTTTAAAAAATTTTGTAAGTCAATATATTTTTTCTCGATGTAATTAATCTTTGCTTCGTCTCCCCTTCGATTGGTTAGTAATTGTAAGTAAGATTTTTTATCTAAGTTCATTTTCTCGTAAGTATCAAATTTACTTTTTATTGAAAAATAGAAATATAGAAAAAGAATTGTTAAAATTACAGTTAAAACTGCAGCTGAAAGCTTTAAACGCTCAAAAAAATTTTCGTATTTTTGATAGTCTTCTCGACTGACAAGAAGGTTGATATTGCTTTTTTTCATATTACCTCAGATTTCCTCCTAAACCAGGAATAAAAACAGACAACTCTTTTTTATATGAATCAACTAATTGGGTCTTGACTAAAAAAGAGCTGGGATCAAAGATATTGACTGGTAGTGCAAGCTCCTCCGCTAAGTTAGTTATGAGAGACGGAAATAAAAATATTTTATTGGTAAACAAGACCGCAGCAGGATTATATTTGTTTGTAAATAATTTTAGTTCGTTTGAAAACTCTTTTACCAGTGGTTGGACTATTTTTTCAATTGGATATGATGAAGGACTTTTTTTGTCATAGGTTTTGAGCATTTCTTCGGATTTTTTAATATCAGTATCGGTGTTCACTTGGGTTTCTTTTAAAAATAGTTGATAACCAATCGAGAGATGATGAACCTCTTTAATGATAAAATCTTGGGGCGAAAAATAAGATAAAGAAGTTGAATTGGTATCAAAATTTGCGACCACGAACCCCTGGGTTTGATTAATTTTGTATTGATTAATAATATTTTTGCTGAAGTTACTGATAAAACGACCGTTGGCACTAAGTTCATTTTCGACAGATTCGGGATTAAGACCAGCCAATTCCAAGGTTGTCTGAACTTTCTCGATTGTTTTCTTTGGGGCGGCCACAATTAATAGTAGAACCTTTTTATTTACCTGATCTTCATTGATGACCTCGATATCAATGTTCGTTTCCTCAATTGGCATCGGGATAAATTGATCAGCCTGGTATTTAATCGCGGTTATCAGTTCTTTTTCGTTAAGAAGAGGCATAGAAATTATTTGGCTGTAGGTAAGGCTATCGGGGATAATGATATTGACGTTTTTTTTGGTGATCTTTAGGCTTTCAACTAATTTTTTTATTAAACCAACCTCTGTCTCAATGCTCTTTTCAAGATTGCTGGAATAAAAAAAATCTGGAGTTTCTATTTTACCCAAGGCAGTGATTTCCAAGCTCTCACCGACTTTTTTACTATCAACAACCTTTGTAAATTTTTCATCAATGTCCAAGCTAAAATATTTATCAGCCATAATTACAATATAAAGTATTAAATAATAAGTATCAAGTATATGTAGGGGTCGACCTTGTGTCGACCCTAGTAGTTACGTAATTTAATCCTTGTTTGATAGTGTAGCGATGCGATCTCTTCAGGACGAGTCTGACTGCACGCAACATCAGCACAATAATCTATATTGAAGCTTAATGAAATTGATGGTTGAGAGTACACATTTGTCCTTGAACAGGAAATGGAAAAACTACTCACCCTGATCTTTGGTGATGTTAAATTGATTGAGGTTTGGCCGGCTGATGCGGAGGCCAACGTATCGCTATTCTGTTCATAGCCGAACCAAATACCGTCTTTGTCCAAAAAATAAAGGTTTGATGCGGAATAAAAAGGATTTAGATCATCAAAACAAACCTTGTTAGTGGTAGGGGGAATAGGCGAAGTACTGCTAAGGATCGTTACTGCCCTATCACGAACGGTATTATCAATTAGGTTGACAATATAATCTCCTTCTTTTTTGACGGCATTTAAACGAAAAACTTTAGTTTGTTGTTGCAGTAAAACGAAAAAAATTGAAAATATTATTGGTAACGTCAACCCAATTACCGCCACAACAACAATTGTTTCGATTAACGTAAATGATTTTTTAAATTGTTTCATTGGTTATTCCCAAAGATTTAACACTGATTTTAATATAACTGATTGTACGGTGTTATTTTCCTTCCAGCTGACTGTCATATTTGCAACAATCGAGTCAACTGGTGTTCCGGAATTGGTAATCATTAACACTCGCTTAAATATACCAACGGGTGAGCCAAGTGAATAAATATCATTACAATTAGTAGACTGGTTCGTCCAATCGAGCGGGTTTGAATTTAAACAATATGTCGTACCTGTCCCATCATCATGTAAAGTAAAATTTTGCCAATCATCTTCTTTTTCCTGTTTTAACCACTCAATACCCTCCTCGGCATAGCGAGTCGCCAAAATTTTATGTTCCTGTATTTTCAAATTCCTGATACTAAAGGTCGTAATTGATAATGCGGTAATAAAAAATAAAGATAAGATGGAAACAAAGACAAGTACTTCAACTAATGAAAAACTTTTTCTTACTCTCATAATTCCAGTATACAAAATAAAGTTGTACAATAAATACATGCGTTATTTGGTATCTTTTTTTATAACGATCGGATTGATATTAGGCATAGTTTTTTCAAAATATTTTGCGATTATTCTTATCTTTTTTTCGAATATTTTTTTCACCGCCTATTCCGACGCAAAGATAATTGTTTTTTTAGTATATTTAGCCATGCTTTTTTTTATCGGATATATCAGGAAGAATAAAATTAATATAAAAAAGAGCCATGTAATCCAGTTGCACCTTTCACTTTTTATATTGGCTTTGGCTAGTGTTTTTTCATACACATATGTTACGCAAGCTTTTAAACTGCCGTTTAACAGTGTTTCTACTTTTGTGTATTCGGGGGGACACGATTCGACCGTTGGCCCTTTTCACATTCATACATTTAAACCTGTTTTTACTTGGTTGTTGACGCTTATTGGTGTTCATAATGTTCCGTATTATGGAAGCGGTCTAACCTTTTTCCAGGCGTTTAGGGAGCTGCAACCATTATATATAGTGTCTTTTCTTTTGTTGCTCTACACTATTTATTTGTTTGTTAGATATGGACTTCATCTGGGCCAGAAACACGGAATATTTTTTCTTGTTATTTACGCCATTTTTTCTTACGGAGTGATCAAGGCTCTCGTTGATGGCGGACCTTTGTGGTACGAAACGTATCTGAATTATGCTTTATTTTGTCTTCTTATTTATTTTTCAAAATTTAAAAAAAATATTGGTTGGAAAAAAATTGCTTTGATAATATTTATTGGTTTTATTGGAAACTATATCATCTTAGTTTTGCTTCGAGGTTTGGTTAATTCATCGTTTAGAATCCAACTTTTACAAACGCGCCCTATTATCGAGTTTGCGCTTTTCCAAATTGGGTTAGGACTAATATTATTGGCTTTTAACTATAAAAAAAATGTTTTGCTTATCATTTTTTGCTTTATTACGGGCTTATATTTTTATATATACGCCTCCCCTTTTGTTGCCTACATTGGCTACGGAATGAAAACGATTTTACCACACGATAAAGTTACTGTCTTTTCTTCAAAATCTTTAGCACTTCCATTGGTAGGAAAAGAAGGTCAACTGTACCTGTATAAATACAAAGTTGAGAAAAATGAAAATATTTTCTCAGTAATAACTCGATATGGTCATTTATTTTATCGAGAAGTTGCTGTTGAGGGTAAAACATGTGATCCAAAAAAAACCATTTCTCAGTCAATGATGATGTCAGTCCTTCAAGGAAGATTAAATCATAAAGAATCGATTTCCTCCTCATTTTTTTTATCATTCGGAATTGAGCAAGCATTATCAAAACAAAATACATACACAATTACTTACTCATATAAGGACTGTCTTAGAGATCCCAACGAAATTATTTTTATACATCTTCAGAAGCTAGGATTTTATTCGTTTGTAACATATCAATGATAGAAGCGTTAAGGTTGCTTATACCTTTATGGTGTGCGAATGCGCTAGTAAATATTTTCGATTATTTTCGTAAGAAATATCACTTTCCCGACTATCCGCTGGATGGTAATAGATTATGGTTTGATGGTCGTCGTATTTTGGGATCAGCAAAAACGATACCTGGTATTCCAGTGCTGCTACTAGGAGGATATGTTGGGGGAATGCTAATACATTCACAAAATGGTTTGCTTCCTGGTTTTGCAGTATTATTAGGGGAAATTATTTTTGGGTTTATCAAGCGTCGTATAGGGATCAATCAGGGCGATTCGCTTATTATTATAGATCAGGCAGATTATCTTTTTGCTTTTTATTTATTAATGATTTTATTTAGAATGACAGTAGATTCCAAAATAATTTTCATTGCTTTGGGGATAACTATTCCCGTTCATCTTTTATCAAATATTATTGCCTATAAGCTAAAAATAAGGGAGAGATTTATGTAATAAAAAACTTATTTCCAGATACAAGTAGTGGTAGGGTTTTTTTTGAAGGCGGTTTGCTAGAAAAAAATTTAAAAGCTAAAAAAATTGGTAAAGAAAATATTATAAAAACAATGAAGGCTTTTTTCATTTGAGTTTTAATTCAATTGATTTTAGTCTTTGCTCGAGACTTTTTATCTTAGATGTAAGAGAATCTATCTCTTTTTTTTGTTTTTGAGTTTCGGATAAAAGCAGGATTGAAAGCTTTTCGTAATCGACGTTGGAAATTTTACCATCAAGCTTTATTGATAGTTCAGGGATAACATTATAAACTTCTTCAGCAACAAGACCAATCTGTCTGCCTCTTCCTAATTCTTTACCATAGCTTTTGTATTCGGGTCTATAATCGAAGGAAACAGGCCGGAGATCATAGATTTTTGTTGAATCAGCCTCAAGGTCTTTTATATTTTGTTTAAACCTTTTCGAACTACCACTGGCATAAATAGAACCAGCCACCTGGAATTGATATGTTGGTGAAGTCGTTCCGATGCCGACGTTGCCAGAAGAGTTCCAGATGCCACCGGGGAAATTTGCAGTACTTTGGAAATATGAAGTGCTATTAACCCAAAGATTGGACATTGCTATGCCTTTAGTTCCATACGCTCCGGCATCAGTAAAAAGATATAACCAATCACCTGACTGGTAGAATCTCATTTCAGATCCTATATATAAACTGCTGCCATTTACATCCAAATCACTGGTGAATCTTCCAGTACCTGAAACATCCAATTTATACCCTGGTGCCGTCGTACCGATACCAACGCTGCCACTCATAAATATACCCGAATTTGTCCCATTTCCAGTTACATAAATAGGTTTTGAATTATAGCTTTTTATCCACGTGGCATCTGTCATATACCAACCACCACCGTAAGTGTTATACCATCCGGTTGCTCCAGTGGACCGGAACCACGTGTCAGTGCCGTTTAGAAGTACGTTCCCATCTTGTGAAATACCGCCATTTGCTGCAATTGCACCCGCAGCGGTAATAGTACTTGATGTATTGACTGTACCTGAAATATCTAATTTTGATCCTGGTGCGGTTGTCCCGATGCCTACAGAGCCGTTGGATTTCCAAATGCCCCCGGGAGTATATGTGTCACCACTAGTATTGAGATTTAATGCTCCTGTTACAGCCAATACTTCATTGGCAAATTTGGGGTAACTTGATTTAGCAAAACCCCTAGAAAGAATTAGAATAGAAAAAAAAGCTACAAAAAATACTAAAAAATAATTATTACAAATTTTTTTAATCTTTTTTATCACAATATATTAAATATAGCTATACACTTTGCCACTGTCAATGTTTTTACTTAATTTAAAATTTCCAGGTACATTGAATAGCGGAATTGTCAAAATAATTTCCCTGACCCAGGTCCGAACATAGATTACAATTTCCTTGTGAGTCGTAATAACAAACAAGGAATGTATTATACAAATCTTTTTTAAAGCAGGTTCCTGTTCCGTTACTGGAACAAGCAGTACCGTATGGGAAATAACTACCGCAGGAATAATACTCACTATTATACGTACATGCACTGTCACAAACATTGTTGGTTGCCCAACATGGAATAGGCGTTGGAGTTGGGGGTATTGGAATAGGCGTTGCTGTTGGCCCAGGTGTGGGAGTGGGACCTTCACAATAAAAGCTTACGCAGCTATATCCAGAACAACATGCTTTAAAACGACAATATTCACCGTAATTTGCACATATTGGCGCCGTTGTGGGTGTTGGTGGCACCGGTGTTGAGGTTGGCGGAATTGGTGTTGAGGTTGGTGGAATTGGCGTTGGTGGAATTGGTGTTGATGTCGGTGGTACTGGTGTTGAGGTTGGCGGGATAGGTGTTGTTGGAACCGGTGTCGGTGGGATAGGAGTATTTGTTGGAAGTGGTAGTGAAGACAATATCGAATCGACAAATGTCACTATTCCTATTGGTGAAACTGTTACTTCCACATATTTTCCGATGGCGGAGTTATAAAACACGATGCTGCTATCTGAAAAATTAGGATTGTTCATTAGAGGTGGAAAATTATAGTCACCAGTTCCTGAAATGATCGAAATATTTGATGCTAAATTGTAGTTTTGGATAGTGGTATAGGCAGAAGCGCATCCAAATAATAATGAATAAGAGCCTTCTAAAATTTTGATTTGGTATCCGGTAAAATCAGGACAAAAAGTAGGAATAGGTCCCGGCGTAATTGGAAGATCTGCTGAAAGAGCCTTTTTTTTTGCTAGTTCAAAAACGTCAACTAATTTTTTAGCTTCATTTTTTAATTTAAGTTGTCCTGCATTATTATTATAACGAGCCAACGTAAAGCCAAAGAACATCATAGAAATCGACACGACCACGATCAACTCAATCAAAGTAAAAGCTTTTTTCATGATTATTTTTGTCCATAAGGACCCATACAGTAATTACAAGGATTGCCGGTGCCACAAGCGTTTCCTCCAGGTGCTGTGGTGCAGCTAGATGAATTTTCCAATTGGGCAGCTAAAATGTAATCACTTCCGTCAGCACTGCCATAATAAAAGTCATTAGTAGAATCTTTTGGATCAGTTGGTAAACTTTGTATATATATTGTTGCGCCAGTTAAAACAGACAAATTTGTCCATACACCCACAGGATAAGTATCATTACTTGATTTATACATTTCCAAAGCGGCCCTGACTTGTTCCAAATCAGCTTTTCTTTTTGCATCGCGTCCTTGTTTTAAAAAAGAAGAGTAACTGATCACGGCGACGGTTGTTAAAAGAGCAATGATCGTAACGACGACTAAAATTTCGATAAAAGTAAAACCTTTTTTCATATTATTGTTGATTGCTAACCGTAAAATTTGTTGCTGATGTTTCAAGATCAGCGGTTAAAGTATAAGTTGAAGTTGTTGACGCTATTGTGTAAACATATGTTCCTGTATTCAATGGATCTGTAATAGAGAAAGTTAAGCTAGCGTTTCCAGGACATGCAGCAGGAGTTAATGTTCCCCCAGTATTACTGATGATGGGATATTGATAACTGGTTGTATTTACCGAGTAACATTGCTCCATTATTTGTTGAGCCGCCTTCAAATCACCTTGCCTTTTGGCGTCGCGGGCTTTTTTTTGAGCGGTAGAATACGACGAAGTCACTATACCAACTAAAACAGCAATAATACCGATGACGACGAGCATTTCCAACAATGTGAAACCTTTTTTAATATTCATAATATTAATATATCAAAAATTTAACTTGATATTTTACGGTTGCGTGATTCCATAACACTTTTTTCCTACTGCACAAGAACAACTTAATATTCCATTTGTACAGGTAGTTGGTTCCGGGTCGGCTGTATTTTCTAGACATGCACACAATAAATAGGTTAATGTGTTTGAATCAACAGAATAAGAATAGTTGACTCTGGTTGCCGCTGTTGAATCAGGATCGGATGGAACGGTTGACATGTATACAGTAGTTCCTGATGTCCAACTGGTGGCGAGATTTAAAAAACTACCGTCAGTCGGAAAAGCGACCGGGTCTTGGTCTTGTCTAAAGATCTCAAGGGCTTTCTGGATCTGCTTCAGATCGCTTTTTCTTTTTGCGTCCCTGGCTTTCATTTGAGAGGTCCCTAAAGAAGGCATGATCAGACCTGCCAAAACAGCAATAATTCCTATAACAACGAGCATTTCGATTAATGTAAACCCCACCTTGCTTTTCATAAATTATTTATGGCTGATTAACGTAATAACATTTGTAACCGGTACCACAACTACACAATCCGAGTGGGCAATCTTTTCCTTCTGAATCTGCCTTATTTTCAAGACAAGCACAAAGCGTATAAGCCCGTATTGACTGTCTTGAATAAGTATATGTTGTTATGCCATCGGCATCGCTCGCATTATTCGGTGGTGCTGGGAATTTGCTCATATAAACAGTTGTTCCGTTAACAAATTGTGCTCCTGCTGCGGGAAGTGTTCCGGTAGCCGGATACGAAGTATCGAGTTGATCGGTCTTGTACATTTCTAATGCTTTTTGGATCGATTTAATGTCAGCTTTTCTTTGCGAGTCACGAGCTCTCTCACGGGCTGCCATAAAGTTTGGTAAAAACAACGCGGCTAAACCACCAATAATGGCAATGACGACGAGGAGTTCGATGAGGGTAAAACTACGTTTCATAATTTCTAATTGCTAATTTCTAATTGACCTAATCAAGTTCCAATTTCCAAATTCCAATTGGTTTATTGGTCATTATTTAGAAATTAGATCAATTAGGTTAATTAGGTCAATTTATTTCATGTTATACTTTTTCCAAATAAAAATCAATGCTTGATCAACCGTTAATTGTGGATTGAGATTATTGCTTTCCAAAAGTCTATTCAGGGACAAAATTTCTCTGATGATAATTGTAGATTTTTTATCGGTGTCTAATCTTTCTCGAAAATAATTAATTAATTGCAATAATAAATTGTGGGCGGATTCTTTGTCCGTAATTTTATAATTTGCTAACGATAATTTTGTTTCATCAAAAACGAATTTTTCCACGTCATCACGTTTATTATTTTCCTGCAATTTAACAATTTTTGTTCTCGAAACAATAGTCGGCAGTAAATTATTTTTGTTATCTGTAGTTAAAACGAATTGAACATTTGAAGGAGGTTCCTCCAGAAGTTTTAAAAAAGAATTTTGTGCTGGAATTGATGAATGATGAAAATTTTCCAGATAGTAAATTCGGACTTTAGGGTTATATATTTTAGTTTCCTTGATCAAGTTTTTAATGTCATCAATAGAATATTCCTTGGTTGAAGGGGTAATTTCGAAAAAAAGACTGCCAACTTTAAGTTTATCGACATAATCATGAATTAATTTTGAATCCTTTGAAAGGATAAGTAGTGGAATCATAAAAATATTTATTATCTACCTTGAATTTTATCATACAAATAATATATAGTTAAATTATGAACGTTTCTCCCAAACAATTACTTGATCAATTGGTTAAAAATAAAATTATTACCGAAGCTGAAGCTGCACAGTATGAGGTCGCTAGTTTACAAAAAGACGTTTCCATTTTTGAATATTTATATAAATATACTAGTGTTCAACGAATCGAGATCGTTCGGGCTCAGGCAGAAATTCAAAAAATTTCTTACGTCGATTTGGATAAAACACCAATTGATTCACAGGCGGTTGGTTTGGTTTCCGAATCGATCTCACGACGCTACGAAATAATTCCCTACCGGTTCGATTCAATAAACTCAACTATTTTTATCGCGACCGAAGATCCCTTCGATCGTTCGATCATTGATTTTCTGGAAAAGAAAACCGGGAAAAAAATTGTCTTTTCGTTAGCCGATAAAGAACAAATCCTAAAGATGATAGATCTTTCTTTTAGTCAGGGATTGTCACCTGAAGTACGTGACGCACTAAAGGAATATTCACCGGACCTTAGTAAGGAAAGCAATAATAGTAACGTGCAATTGCAACAGGCACCAATTGCTAAGATTGTTTCGACGATTTTGGAGTTTTCTGTCAAAGGCAGGGCCTCAGATATTCATATCGAACCTGAAGAAGCCAGGACTAAGGTCCGCTATCGGATTGATGGAATTCTTCAAGAAAAATTATCTTTACCTCGAACGATCCACGAAGCTCTAATTTCCCGCATAAAAATATTATCGGAAATGAAAATAGATGAAAGGCGTATTCCTCAAGATGGCCGTTTTACCTATAAATCCGCTAACGATGAAGTCGATCTTCGTGTCTCTACCTTACCGACTGTTTTTGGCGAAAAAGTAGTTATGCGTTTGCTTAAAAAAACCGGTGGAATCCCATCGCTTTCCGAATTGGGTTTTGGTGGTCCACAGTTAAAGGAGTTGGAAGAAGCCATCGCCAAGCCATACGGAATTATTTTGATCACCGGGCCAACCGGAAGCGGTAAAACCACAACTCTTTATTCGATTTTATCTAGACTGAACAAGCCGACCGTTAATATTGTCACTCTTGAAGACCCGGTCGAATATCAGATCGCCGGCATTAACCAAGTACAGATCAACACTCAAGCAGGATTGACTTTTGCCACAGGCTTAAGAGCATTTTTGCGTCAGGACCCAAACATAATTCTTGTTGGAGAAGTTCGTGATAAAGAAACCACCCAACTGGCGATCCAAGCGGCATTGACAGGTCATTTGGTATTTTCGACACTCCACACAAATAATGCCGCAACCGCTATTCCGCGCTTGATCGACCTAGGGGCGGAATCATTTTTGATAGCTTCGGTATTGACTGCGATTCTCGCCCAAAGAATTTCCAGAAAAATTTGCCCTTATTGTAAAACTACCTATGAAGCGCCGCCTGAAATTGCCGCTAATATCAAAACTGTTTTGGGCCCGATCTTTCCCAAAAAATACGAAACTAGTCCGATTATGTTGAGTAAAGGAAAAGGCTGTGAGGAATGTGATAAGACCGGGTATTTAGGAAGAATCGCGATTTTTGAGATTCTTAAAGTAACGACGGCCATCAACCAACACATCTTACATCAAGATTCGGCTGAAGATATTGAAAAGACCGCAAAGAAGGAAGGATTTGTTAAGATGATAGAAGATGGCTTTTTAAAAGTTCTTGATGGTGTGACGACTATTGAGGAAGTGTTAAGAGTTGCAGAAACCTAAATTATGGACCTATCTAAATTACTACAACTAACTATTGACAAAAAAGCCTCCGACCTTCATATGGTTCCAGGTTATTTCCCGGCAATCAGAGTAAATGGGGACTTGTTTCAATTAACTACGCTAGAGCTTATTACTGCTGAAAACATTGAAAAAATGCTGATCACTATTTTGAACCAGGAACAAAAAGAAATTCTACTGGCAAATCGGGAAATTGATCTGGCATATAAACTTAATGAGGCCCGTTTTAGAGTTAATCTTTATTATGCGCAAAATTTGTTATGCGGTAGTTTTAGATTGATTCAACCAAATATAAGCACTCTAGAACAGCTTGCGTTACCAGCTTACCTCCATCAATGCGCCGATCTACGACAAGGTCTTGTTCTTTTAACCGGGCCAACCGGTGAAGGTAAGTCTACGACATTGGCGTCTATTGTTAACGAGATAAACCAAAAATACGCGAAACATATTATTACCATTGAAGATCCGATAGAATATGTTTACCCGAAATATAAAGCAATAATTTCTCAAAGAGAGCTTCATCAAGATACACATTCTTGGACGGTTGCCTTAAAATCGGCTTTGAGAGAAGATCCTGATGTCATACTGGTTGGAGAGATGAGAGATTTTGAAACAATTTCCTTAGCACTAACGGCAGCGGAAACTGGTCATCTAGTTTTTTCTACACTTCACACAAATTCCGCGCCTGAATCAATTGATAGGATTATCGACGCCTTTCCTCCACACCAACAAAGTCAAATTAAAAACCAATTGTCTACTGTATTAAAAATAATAATTGCACAGAGACTAATGCCAAAACAAAATGAAGTTGGACGGATTCCAGGAGTTGAAATATTGGTTAATATTCCGGCTGTCGCCACCAGTATTCGCGAGGGGAAAACCTTTTTGATCAGTAATATTTTGGAAACATCAGAAAGCGACGGTTGTCTTTTATTTGAAAAAAATTTGCTAGGACTTTATCGGGCGGGTATAATTTCAAAAGAAACTGCCATGACCTATGCGATTAGACCTAAAGAGATAGCAAGGTTGATCAGGTAAGAAAATTAACCTAATTAATCTAAATAATCAAAATAAATCCCAATTCCCCAATTAGAAATTGGTAATTTTTTAGGTCAATTAGACCTGCCTGCCGGCAGGCAGGAATTAGTAATTAGAAATTTAAAAAGATGATCTTTCAATATAAGGCCTTAAAAAATGGGAAAATAGTCGTAAAAAAAATCGAGGCGACCAGTTCCGCAAACGTAATTGATTTTTTGCAAAAAAATGGCTACTTTCCGATTTCGGTTACCGAAGTTAAAACTAGTAATATCGCTTTTTTTGACAGCTTAACTCAAAAACTAGATTTCAATGACATTGTTGATTTTACCCGTCAAGTAGCATTAATGCTTAACGCTGGTTTAACTTTGATCGATGCGCTGGAAATTCTAAAAAGACAGACGCCAAAACCAATTTTGAGAAAGATGATCGAAGATATCGATGCAAAAATTAAAGGAGGATCTTCATTTTCCGTAGCCTTATTGGACTACAAAGGTATTTTTTCTAAACTGTATATTTCTTTGGTAAAATCAGGAGAGGCGTCGGGAAAATTAGGTGAGATATTATTAAGATTGGCGGATAATTTGGAAAAGGAACGGGAATTTAAAAGTAAATTAAAAGGGGCCTTAGTTTACCCTGTTATCGTCGTTGTTGGTATGTTGATAGTCATGTTTATTATGATTACTTTCGTCCTACCAAAATTGCTGGGTTTGTATAAGGATTTTAATGTTGAACTACCTTTATCGACAAAAATTTTGATCGCTGTTTCGACTTTTTCAACCCGTTTTTGGCCCTTTGTAATTATTTTAGTATTTGTGGGCTCATACTTTTTCAGAAAGTACTTAGCAACAAAAGCAGGAAAAAGTGCTTTTGATAAATTTACACTAAAATTGCCGGTTTTTGGGAAAATAATTTCTATTTCTGCCCTGGTTGAGTCTACTAGGACTCTGGCAATTTTAATTTCTTCCGGTATTTCAATTCTTGACGCTCTATCAATTGTCGTCGACGCAACTGAAAATTCAGTTTATCAACAAGCTTTTTTGACCGTTAGCCATAAAGTGGAAAAAGGATTATCGATGGGAACGGCACTTGAACAAGAAGAAATTTTCCCTCCAATTTTGGTTCAAATGAGCCAAGTCGGAGAACAGACAGGGAATCTTGACGATACTTTATTTAGGCTTTCAAAATATTTTGAGATGGAATCGGAAATGGCTACAAAAACTATGACAACATTGATCGAACCGATGATATTGGTGGTCCTTGGAGTTGGAGTTGGATTTTTGGTAATGTCGGTCATCACGCCAATATATAATTTGACAAATTCGTTTAAGTGATAATTAACCTAATTGATCTAATTTCTAAAAAATAACCAAGCCTCAATTACTAATTGGAAAATTGGAATTTGGAAATTATTTAGGTCAATTAGATTAATTAGAAATTAGAAATTTAGTTTAGTCCCTCGCAATCATTCCCCCCTTGTACTTCTCCACTGCTTCTTCAAGTCTCTTCCATTCCTCGATCTTATATTTTCCAACAAAATACTCAACGGCGTTTTTGGTTTTATTTATCAATTCGAAATCAGAGAGATCGGCGATTTTTAGGTTTACAAATCCGTGTTGCTCGGTTCCAAATATATTCCCGGCTCCTCGATTTTGCAAATCAAACTCCGCCAGTTTAACACCTAAATTATTTTTACAAAAAAAATTAAGACGACTGGTTGATTTTTCGGTCAAATTTTCGGAATACAAAAAACAAAATGACTGTTTATCTGACCTGCCTACACGACCGCGCAGTTGATGCAGTTGGGCTAATCCGAATCGCTCCGCCCCCTCAATAACCATTATTGTTGCGGCAGGAATATCTATTCCTACCTCAACTACCGGAGTACTAACCAAAATATCTATTTTTTTATTTTTAAAATCCTCCATAATTTTATTTTTTTCGGTTGATTTTAATTTTCCATGAAGCAATCCCAATTTGAATCCTCCAAAAATTTTTTTTAATTTTTGAAATTCAACGGTAACTGCTTTTATCGACTTCATAGTTTCACTTTCCGATTCTTCAATTAACGGACAAACGATGAAAACTTGTGATTTCAAATTTTTAATTTGTTTTTTTATCCACTCATACCCCTTGTCCCGTTTTTCTTTAGGTACCAAAAAAGTTTTAATTACCTGTCGACCTTTGGGCATCTCTTCAATATAACTTAGATCAAGCTCACCATATAGAGTTAATGCAACAGTCCTAGGAATAGGAGTTGCCGTCATCGTCAACAAATGAGAATTTAGGGTTTTTTCTTTGAGAAGTGCTCTTTGACTGACACCAAAGCGATGTTGTTCGTCAATCACAACCAAACCAACCTTTTTAAATTTCAGATTTTTATTTAACAGGGCATGGGTACCAATTATAATGTCAGTATTTTGTATAAAGTATTTAGTATTTAGTATTTTTGTTGACTTTTTTTTATACTTTATACTAGATACTTTATACTGAGATCCGGTAATTAATGAAATCTTTGGTACCTTTCCAATTTTTGTATTTTGGAATAATTTTAAAATAGATTCGTAGTGTTGATTCGCTAATATTTCCGTCGGGGCCATGATTATCGATTGATAACCATTAAGAAAGCTCAAATAACAACAAATAGCAGCTACAACGGTTTTACCCGAGCCCACGTCCCCCTGTAAAAATCGGTTCATCGGGGTTGTTTTCTTTAAGTCATTAATGATTTCGTCAACTACCTTTTGCTGATCTCCTGTTAATTTAAACGGTAAATTATTAATAAAATTCTTAATTCTTAATTCTAAATTCTTAATTCTAAATTGATTTCCCACCCGTTCTTTCTTCCATTCCTTTTTAACCAAATTGTTCGCCAACTGCAAATTAAATAATTCGTCAAAAGCCAAGCGCTGGCGAGCTTTACTCGCTAATTCTTGGCTATCTGGAAAATGGATTTGTTGATAGGCATCGTTTACATCAATTAAATTATTGTAGGAAATAATTTCGGGCGGTAATGGGTCGACACGGGGGTCGACCTCTACGATGGAATTAAAAACATTAAACATTTTTTCGCGAACCGTTTTTATTGAAAGGCCTTTTTTTTCTGGATAGATTGGAACTAATCTCCCAGTGTGAATTCTTTTGCCTCCGATCTCGTATTCCTTTGGTTCGATCGAAATTTTTGCCCCAAACTGTTTAACCAACCCGGAAACGGAAATAATTTCGCCAATTTTGAAGACCCGGATTAAATATGGCTGATTAAACCAGTTCACATCAATTGTCCCGGTATCGTCGGTAATAACTATTTTCTGAATTGTGATCCTGGAGAGGGTATATTGATTTTTCGCTTCGATTATCCTACCTGAAATGGTAACAGTCTCTCCGATCCGGATTTGAGCAATTTTAGTTATTAACGAATAGTCTTCATAGCGGCTTGGAAAATAATTAAGTAGGTCAAAATAGGTATTGATGCCGAGGGATTTGAATTTTCCGATAGTGATAGAACTTGTAGCAGGAAGATTTTCAATTAAAGTTTGTTCTAATTTCATTGTTTCATTAATAGAACAATTTAACTTATTTTAGAAACATCGGCGCAAAAGATGACAATATCAATAATATTGAAGAAACGATCATAATCACTTTCCAAACACTCTGATGTTTTATTTTTTTTCCTAAAATCTTCATACTTTAAATTGTACCAAATTGTTATAATAAAGTTATGTATTTATCTCGAAGATTACGATTTCGTACACAATACGATAAAGAAAAATTATTAGCTAAATTTCTTTTTTTTCTAACTGGTGCCGTTATAGTCGGATTTATTTTCTTATTTATTCTTTTTGCCTGGTACGCAAAAGACCTGCCATCGCCATCCAAACTTTCTCAAGCTACCGGCTACTCAACCGTATTTTATGACCGTGAGGGTAAAGTCCTTTACGACATGTATAAGGATAAAAATCGTGTACCAGTTACTTTTGAAGAAATTCCTAAGGCACTCAGAGAAGCAACGATTGCCATCGAAGATAAAAACTTTTATTCCCACAACGGTTTTTCCCAAACCGGCATGATCAGGGCGGTTTTTAATATGTTTTTGGGTCGGGGTCTTCAAAGTGGTTCGACCATCACTCAACAGTTGATCAAAAACGTTTTATTGACAAATCGTCAAACCATAACCAGAAAGGTACAAGAAATTATTCTTGCTTTTGAAGTTGAAAGACGCTATAAAAAAGATGAAATTCTTTTAATGTATTTAAATGAAGCTCCCTACGGTGGATCCTATTGGGGTGTTGGCACGGCGGCTAAAGCTTATTTTGGTAAGTCGGTTAAAGACCTTTCTTTAGCCGAATCAGCCATTCTTGCCGGTTTACCGCAATCTCCAAGTTATTATTCTCCCTTCATTGGCAAAAATGATGCTTGGAAAATTCGGACAAAAAGCGTTTTACGTCGTATGCGCGAGGACGGATATATTACTTCAGACCAAGAAAAAGCGGCTGGATTGAAGGTCAATCAAACGAAGTTTTCAGCTCCCAAAATTTTGATCGAAGCTCCTCATTTTGTGTTTTATGTCAAAGATAAAATAGAGAACGAATATGGCTCAAAAATAATAGATCAAGGCGTAAAAATTAAAACAACCTTAGCCCTAGACGTTCAGCAAACGGTCGAAAAAATTGTTGAAGAGGAGATAGGGAAATTGAAAGATTTTAATGCCACCAACGCCGCCGTCATTGTCCTTGATTCCAAAACCGGTGAAATATTGGGCATGGTTGGGTCTTACGATTTTAATGATGAAAAATTCGGAAAATTCAATGCGGCTCTTGGCCTTCGCCAACCTGGAAGTGCCATGAAACCATTTACCTATGGACTGGCTTTTGAAAAAGGTTATAACCCGTCATCAATATTTATGGATGTCCAAACAACTTTCCCAGACCAAGGCAACGCTGATTACGTTCCGGTCAATTACGACGGCAAATTTCGTGGCCCGGTTCAACTTCGATTTGCCCTTGGTAACTCGATCAACGTCCCGGCAGTTAAACTATTGGCCGTACTTGGATTAAAAGATTTTTTAACAAAACTGAATGATCTTGGATTGAATACTTTTGCTCCTAACGATACTAACTTAAAACGGTTCGGTCTTTCTCTCACTCTGGGTGGTGGTGAAACTACTTTATTGAACTTAACTTCTGCCTATTCCACACTGGCAACCGGTGGACTGAGACACGATGTTAGTTCGATTGCCGATATCACCGATTTTAAAGGCAAAAATATTTTCAAAAGTGTCCGAACTCCGGAAAAAAGAGTTTTTTCCCCTGAGGTTTCATTTTTACTTTCTCACATTTTATCTGATAATAACGCCCGAATTGATGAGTTTGGCCCAAATTCGTATCTCAATGTTCCCGAAAAAACCGTCAGTGTCAAGACCGGAACCACAGATGATAAACGGGACAACTGGGCGGTTGGTTATACAAAATCGATCACGGTCGGGGTTTGGGTAGGAAATAATGATAACAGCAAAATGAATCCTAAGATTGCCTCAGGGGCGACCGGCGCTTCACCAATTTGGTACAGAGTAATGAAGGAATTGTTGAAGAAGTACGACGACGGGATTATGGATAAGCCTGATAAGGTCAAGGCTTTAACGATTGATGCGTTTTTGGGAGGCCTTCCAAAAGACGGTTATCCAACCAGGTCGGAGTATTTTATCGAGGGTAATGAACCAAAGGATATTTCTCCTTGGTATAAAAAAATAAAAATTTCTAAAGCAAACGGAAAACTGGCTAATGAAATAGAAATTAAAAGCGGTAATTATGAAGAAAAAGATTTCATTGTTATTACCGAAAGTGACCCTATTTCAACTGATGGTAAAAACCGTTGGCAGGAAGCGATTAATTCTTGGCAAGGGCAACAAGGAGACAGTAAGTTTAAACCTCCTACTGAGACGTCTGATGCATCGGCTGATTCGGTGATCGTTTCCATAAAAAATCCTCCAGGACAATCAACCGTTTCTTCAGGGAATCTAAATATTAAAGCTAAAATTGCTTCGATAGATAAAATAAAAAATATAAAAATTAAATTAAACGGGGCTGAGATTCGAAATATTAATGAGGACAAAAAAGATATTGATGAAACTATATCGATTACTGATGGTGTTTATGAGCTCCAGATTATCGCCATTAACGAAAAAGATAAGCTAGGAGAATCAACGATAAAGTTTGGAGTTAATAAACCTTGGGATTATGTTACACCAATAATTAATCCCGTTTCTGTAACCCCAACACCCTGAATGTCTGAATCGTAAGCTCCTGAACAAGGCTGTCGGTTAACGGCATTATTTTTTCAAGTTCATCGATTAGTGGTTCAACGCTTTCTTGTTGCTCTAAACCACCAAAGTATTCTAAATTGTCCTTAATGATGCTTTGAATCATTCTAATTTCTAGATAATTACCTCCTTGGATTAAAATTCTACGGGCTTTTTTAGTTAAGTAATTAATTTGATTTATATTTAAAAAAAACTTTCCTATTTTATAGATGTAAGTATTGTAACGTTTTATGATTTTTATCGAAACGGAATTTAAAGTAACTAATTTAAAGGGTAAATTGTCTCTTGGATCTAAAAAAAGTCCATTTTTTTTAGCCGCTTTAGGCTTATCAACAGTAATTAAAGTACTAATTATGTTTAAGGGTTTTTTGTTAATAGAGAGAACCAATGGTAAATATAATATATTTTCGTTATTTTCAAGATCTATACCCTTACATTTAATGGCGATAATATTTGTTTCGCGATTAATCTCAATATCAAGAATTTTTACTTTAGAATCTTTATTAATCTCTTTTAATAATTTACCGATGTCTTCTTTGTTTTTATATGACATAAGTGGAATTTCTTTGAAATTAGTAGTTTTATTAGGTGTATCATGAGCAATACCGATCGTTTTTGTATCATTATTAATGATAATCTTGTAACCATTTTCAAAGTTGATCATTAAAGTATTAGTTGAGATGGGACTATCTGTACTTGTCATATCTCCGAGATAAGTGGTTCTTAAAGTTGATTCATTTTTTTCATTTCCATAATTTACAATTAATCTGACACGATTACCGCCCTTTGTTTCGTACGAGTCATATGAAATAGTGAATCTAGTTAATTTTTTATTTTTTGTAGCGGTCTCTTCCTCTCCTTCACTATGATTATTTGACAAAGTACTACCTTCCACGCTTAGTTGATTTTTATCAAAAAAAATAAAATGAACTGAAGCTGAGAGTAATTTATTAATTGTAGTTCCTTTTATAAATAATTCTGGACACAAATTTTGTACTCTAACTCTTCCTTCAGCTACATTGCTAGTTAGGGTTTTTTCTTGCATAATGCGTATTATAGGATACAAGTCAGGTTTATTCAAGTTTATTACTATACTGAAGGGTACGAATTAACAAATTTATGTATGGTTCAATTCCATCTTCGCTTCCTCTTCGGTGATGTTTCTATCTGGTGAGGAATAATAGAAACGGAGAGTTAGCTTGTTTTGATAGAGGGTAACGACTTCAATTCGTTGTAACAATTTAGACTTTTCTGCCGATTTGTAAATTGCCCCATATGTGTTATCAGGCGAAATTTCAAATGTTTTGTCCAGCTTGATAATCGCATACGGATGTAACGGTTTATATTTTAGCACCAATTGACAGTTATCAATCAATTTTTGGAAATCCAGTTCAACCATAAAAACCCCGTCTTTTTCTTTGATCGCCGTAGCCTTGGCGAAGGCGATTTCATCAATATTCAATTCTTTATAAATAGCTTCGACAATACCTTTTAGATCATAATAATCCGTGTTGGTGGCGATGGCCAAACGATATATTTCGTTTGGTAGAGAAGGACGGACCTTATTTATCTTATTGACGACCGTAGAGATAGAAGGTCCGTCCTTAATGTAAACTTTGGCAATTTCAAATAATCTCAAAGTATCTTTTTTCCCGGAATTTTCTTTAATATTCTTAAATAAAGAAACCGGTAAACTGGTTCTCAAATATTCTATATCTTTTGATAATGTGTTTGATAGGCGTAAGTGTTTGGCCGGATCTAGGCCAAAATCGGTTATCTGATCTTTGGAGATCATCGAATAATTGATCACTTCATTTAAACCTAAATGTTTCAAAAATAATTTTATTTTATTCTGAAAGACAAATATATCCTCCATCGCTTTCGGCTGATCGATATAAACGATCGGTTGTAAAACCGAAGGCACGTTTTGATATCCATAGACACGGGCTACTTCCTCGACAATATCTTCGGGGATACTGATGTCATTTATGCGAAATGAGGGAACGGTAATTTGCAAATGATGTACAGACGGGGCATGCCCCGTCTCTACGATAAACCCCAAATTCGTTAAAATACTTTTTATTATTTTTTTATCTATTTTAACTCCGATCAATTTATCTATTAATTCATATTTAACGTTAATTACTTTCTTTGGCGATTTTTTAGGATAAATATCTTGAATCTTCGAAACCACTACCCCACCGCAATACTTTTGCAAAAGTTGAGAAGCGATAACCGTAGTTGCCTCAACCCTTTCTTCATCTAAGCCTTTTTCAAAAAAAGTTGCCGCGATCGTCCTTTGGCCTGTCGACATGGTTGTTCTTCTAATTTTTGATTTGTTATAAGTTTGAACGAACAATAAAACTCTCTTTGTCTTTGAAGTGATCGCCGAATTTAAGCCACCCATGATCCCACAAAGATCGATCAATTTTCCCGACCCATCTTCAATAACAACATCTCCACCTGGCAAAGTTATTTCCTTTTCATCTAACGTGATCAACTTTTCTCCTTTTTTTGATTCCCGAACGATCATTTTTTTATCGGCGATTTTATCATAGTCAAACATGTGAATAGGCTGTCCAAGGGTGATCATTAGATAATTTGAGATATCAACAACGCTATTGATAACCTTGACTCCTGCATAAATCAGCCTATCTTTAATAAATTGAGGGGAATCCTTAATCGTTATTTGATCAAAGATCAAGGCTGTAAAACGGGAAACCAAATTTGGGTTTTGTATGTCAACCTTTAGGTCGTAACCAGAACCTTCTTTTATCTGGGCGAATTTTAAATTGGTTAATGGGTTTAATTTGAGAACAGCTTTTTTTCCAAACATTGGTAAGATTGCTTGAGCTTCTTGAGCAATACCGATCACTGAAGCAGTATCGATCCTATTTGAAGTAATTTCAATATCAAAAACGTAGTCGTTTCCTATTTTTTCGACACTTTCAACGGATGGACCACATAGGGAAAGATATTGCCTGATCTCGTCAGGAGTGGCGTCAGTATCCAAGTAATCTAAGAGCCAATTGTAAGTAATCTTTATATTCATAGTTAATAAACTCGTTAACCCGTTAACGCGTTAACGGGTTTTAAAACTGCTCAAGAAAACGTATATCTCCTGAATAATAATTTCTAATATCATCCAGTCCGTATTTCATCATAATTACCCGTTCAATACCAAATCCAAATGCCCAGCCGGAAAATTCTTCTGAACTAATTCCACCTTCTTTAAGTACATTTGGATGAACCATTCCACAGCCTCCCAATTCCAACCAGCCTGATTTGCAAACACGGCATTTTCTCAGTACGGACAATTCATGAATTGTCCCTACACCCTTGCATACATTACACGATATATCAACCTCAAATGATGGCTCGGTAAATTGAAAATGATGAGGACGAAGTCGAGTTTTTGTTCCTTTGCCAAAATATTTTTCGGCAAAATAATCAAGAGTGCCTTTCAAATTAGCGATAGTTATTTCTTGATCGACACACAGTCCTTCAAATTGATGAAACATCGGAGTATGGGTCGGATCCCAGTTTGGTCGGTAACATTTTGAAATATTGATCATTCTGATTGGAGGCCTACCAACCCTTTTCATTTCGCGATTTTGACCGTTTGAAGTATGGGGTGTTAGGACCATTTTACCGAGAGTTGAATGAGCTGGTACGTCAATGAACGAAGTCTCGACATCGTCGCGGGCCGGGTGATTGGCAGGCATATTTAATGATTCAAAAGCACCATACTCCCAATCAACCTCAGGATAAGAAACCCGAATAAAGCCAATCTTTTCAAATATTTTTGTTATCTCCTCGATCGCCAAGGATACAATGTGAAGACTGCCTTTTGGATAGGCCTTTCCCGGTAAAGTTTTATCAAAGAAAACATCAGATTTTTTTAAATTTAGTTTCGTTTTCATTTCTTCGATCGATCGAACGATCGAAGTCTTTAATTGATTGACCTTCTGTCCATATTCACGTTTTTCTTCATTCGGAATATTTTTTATTTCTGACAGAAGCTTATTAATTTCGCCGTTTCGTCCCAAATATTTTATTTCCAAATCATTAAGTTCGTCTAAATTTTTCGCAGAACCGATTTCCGATTCGTATTTCTTACTGTCCATGATAAAGAAGATTATATAAGAAAAGTATTTAATTCACAAACTCATGTAGTGGTTTGATTTATCAAACCATAGCAATTATTATAAGGATCAATTGTTTTTTCATCCACGATCTAGTCGGGAATCCAGACGAAATATTAATATTTTATCCTGTCCTATCAATATTCACTTGACATTTTTATTAATTATTTTATAATTCTTGAATGTCAAGAACTCTAAGCAAAGTAAAACCGTTAGAACAATCTGCGTCTCACGTTCTTGGTAAAGAAAACGTTTTCGGACCTACCTCATTAAAAATATTAGAACAAAAAATTTTTGAACTTTCCGGTTCTAAAGTTAAATTTTCTACTAAACCTTCAAGAGAAATTTCTAGCACTGCTTTACAACTAGCTAAAAAAAAGCATGAAAAACTAATATATATCCCTGACACTATGACCGTAACAGTTCTTAGAGGTGAAAAAGTTGAAGAACCTCAACCAACAAAAATCACTATTAAAAACATTTTTGAATTGTTTGAAACACATCAAGCTGTAGGTACTGCATCCAAAGCTTTAGAGGAAGCAAGTGAAGATGAATTAAAAAATGCTTCTATTGTGTTAAAGGAAAAGCGGAGGGAAAAACTCAAAGCAGTTTCAGAAATTTGGGATGGTTTAATATCAAAGTTTCAACGAAAAATTAAAGGAGTTGATACAGTTGTAATTAACTTTATGTCATTATTTAACATGATTGAAGCAGATGAAGAATCTGCGATTTCAGGTGGTTGGCATTTTATTGGTGAAAAAATAAACGAGGAATTGGTTGATCAAGAAGAGTTTGCAAATAGACATGGATTGAGATTACCATCGATAACAGAATTGTTATTGACTCAATTATTACTAAATACAAAGCCCAGTAAAAGTGAGTGGAAATGGCTCCCTACGGAATCAATGACATCGGTAAAAGTAGAAACTGGTAAAAAAGGCGAGACAACCCCAGGAAGAATTTTCGTAACTTCGAGTCCAGAGAGGGGTGTAGGTTTAGAAGTTTTACGCGACGATATACCAACTTACAAAAGAAGAGTTACTATGATAAATATCAATGCGTGATTTTGTTGCGTAAAATTACTCTAAATGAATTTTTACTTCGCTTTTTCGACGACTTTCTTGAAGACTTCCGGATGTTCAACAGCTAGTTGAGATAATATTTTGCGGTCGAGTTCAATTTTGTTGATTTTCAGTTTGTTTATAAAGATACTGTATTTCATTCCGAGTTCCCTCAATGCCGCATTCATCCTCATGATCCAAAGTTGTCTAAAATCTCTTTTCTTATGTTTGCGTCCGGCAAAAGCATATTCTCCGGCATGAAGAACGGCTTCCTTGGCCTTTTTAAATTGTTTGTGCCTGGTCATCCAAAAACCCTTGGCCATTTTCAAGACCTTTTTATGTTTTGCTCTAGTTTTGACTCCACCTTTAATTCTTACCATAATTATTTTTTACCCAACATCATTAACACTTTCCTCTTCATTCTTCCAACTACTTCTAATGTTTTTTTCTTTCTTCTTAGCCAGCTTTTATTTTTTTTACCTCTTAAATGACGGAATCCTTGTCCACGATTAAGAACTTTTCCCTTAGGAGAAACTCTAAATCTTTTGACTGCTGATTTTCTTGTCTTTGGTTTATTTTTTGCCATATTATTTCTTTTTCGCTACAACCGCTCTAACAATCTTTCCTTCTATCTTTGGCGGTTTGGAAATATTGACTTCGCCTAAGCTAACAATAAATTTGTTAACTAAAGCAAAGGCCATATCTTTCTTCGCGTTTTCCCGACCTTTTAATAATAAATTTATTCTTACCTGGTGTCCATCAGTCAAAAATTCTTTAGAACGTCTTTCCATCCGATCTAAATCTGCTTGTCCTATGAACAAACCTAAGTTTATATCTTTGACAACTCCTTTCTTAACTCCTTTTTTTGCATCTTTTTCCTTTTTTTCTTCTTGGTACAAAAACTTCTTAAAATCAATTATCTTGGCAACGGGTGGAACTGCTTTTGGAGCAATCAACACCAAATCCCCTTCCAACTCTTGAGCTTTATTTAAAGCTTCCTGCTTACTCAAAACTCCAATTTGTTCACCCTTCTCATCAAGCACTCGTAAAGTTGGTGCTTCGATTCTGAAGTTTGTAAAGTAAAACTTCCTTGGCGTAAATTTTCTTCTATGAAAAATTCTCAATTTGAGATTTTATTTGACTTATAAACTTTTTAACTTCTTGCATTCCCAAATCTTTTCCTTCTCTTGTACGTATCGTAATCAAGGGCGATTCACGAATCGCCCCTACATCTGTTTGCGTTTCCTTTTCTCCAATTATAATCATAAAAGGTATTTTTTGCAAGGCGGACTCGCGTATCTTACCCCCAAGCGACTTGTTATCATCGTTTAATTCAACTCGAATATCGTTTTTTTCAAGTTCCTCTTTTACTTTTCGAACCGGTTCTAAGAATTTTTCTGAAATTGGTAAGATGACAACTTGAACTGGGGAAAGCCATAAAGGAAATGCTCCGGCAAAATGTTCGATCAAGATCGCCATGGTTCTTTCCAACGAACCAGTTAAACCGCGGTGAAGAATAACAGGATGTTCCTCTTTACCTTCTTCATTGATATAAAATAAATTTAACTTTTTTCCCATGAAAAGATCGAGTTGAAGAGTGCTCATTTGCCATTCCCGGCCAAGCGAATCCCTGACAATAAAATCAAGTTTAGGTCCATAAAAAGAAGCCTCACCCTTTCCAATTTTATATTCCAATTTATTGTCCTTAACAATCTTTTCCAGCATCTCACCGGCTTTTTTCCAAGTTTTTTCATCAGCGATGTATTTAACGTCGTCATCAGGATCAGATAACGAAAGACGAACATAAAAATTATCTAATTGGAAAGCTTTAAACATCTTTTTTACCATTTCAATACAGGTTTTAAATTCTGCTTCGATCTGTGATTCTCGCATTAAAATATGACTATCATCAATACTTAGAGCTCTGACACGAAGTAAACCGGCTAACTCACCCGTTTTTTCGTAACGGTAACAAGTTCCTGGTTCGGACAACCTCATCGGCAGATCTTTATAAGACCTTGGACGGGAAGTAAAGATCATATAATGATGCGGGCAGTTCATTGGTTTCAGAACATATTCTTCACCGTCAATTCCAAAAGGTGCGTACATCACATCACGATAATGTTGCCAGTGGCCAGTCTTTTTATACATTTCGGATCGGGCTATGTGTGGAGTAAATACTTGTTGAAATCCAGCTTTCTTTTCAAGCTCGTATTCGTAGTCAAGGATCGATTTTCGTATAATATTACCTTTAGGAGTAATTAAGGGTAGACCTTTACCTATATTTTCGGAAATAACAAAAAGATCCAGCTCTTTGCCTAATTTTCGATGGTCTCTTTTTTTTGCCTCCTCAAGCATTTTAAGGTAGTTATTAAGATCTTCTTTTGTTGGAAAAACGGTTCCGTAAATACGGGTCAACATTTTATTTTTCTCATCACCCCGCCAATAAGCTCCGGCAATTGATAGCAATTTAAAATGTTTTAATTGTTCTTTGGGATTGTCTACATGTCCACCACGACAAAGATCAGAAAATTCTCCGGCTTTATAAATAGTAATTTTTTCTTTTCTATCAACAATGCCCTTAATCAATTCTTCTTTATATTCATTATCCTTAAACAGTTTTAACGCTTCGTTTTTATCTACTTCTATACCTTCAAACTTAATCCATTTTTTGGATAGTTCGTGCATTTTTTGTTCAAGTTTTGAGAAATCATTCTCAGTCAATTTTTTAGTTCCGAAATCAATGTCATAGTAAAATCCGTTTTCGATGGATGGCCCGAGGGTTAGTTTGGCATCAGGATAATAAACAAGAACTGCAGCTGCGAGTAAATGAGCGCACGAATGGCGGAGATTATCTAAATTTTTATTTTCCATACAATAGTGGGCGCATCAGGACTTGAACCTGAGACCTTTACAATGTCAATGTAACGCTCTAGCCAACTGAGCTATGCGCCCTGATTCATAATTCTACCAAAAAGTTTGCCTTTTTTATATTCCAATATTTTAGCCTTGTACAACTGGTCCAGTTGTATAGGATTAGTAACTTTTATATAAATTGGTAATTGATTATCAAGCAAGGCTTCCTGGTATCCCTCAAATTTATTATTTAAAAATATAATTGTTGAAATTCGCCCCACATTTTTTTTCAAAAAAGCTTCATATTTTCTTTTCCCAAGCTCAGCCAACAACTTCGCTCTTTTTATTTTCACCTTGAAAGACGGCTCCTTTAAATTTTTTGCCATATAATGAGCGGCAGTATTGTCCCGATTGGAAAATCTAAAAATATGGAATTTAGAAATAGGTGAACTTTCAAGAAAATCGTAAGTATCTTGAAAGTCCTTGTCAGATTCATCCAAAAAACCAACGATAATATCGGTCGCGATTAATGCAAAAGGATTAATATTGTGAAGCTTATTAAGCTTTTCCATCATTTCCTCACGAGTATAGCCACGCTTCATCAATGAAAGAATTTTATTTGAACCTGATTGAATTGGAACGTGGAAGAAATTTATAATACGTTTTAATGGTAAGATCTTTTTGTAATAATCGAGAAACTCATCATTAATGCTCCATGGATGAATCGATCCAAAGCTAATTCTTGGAATTTTAGTCACTTCAATCGTTCGATCGATCAAAGTGACTAGGTTTTCGCCTGTATCAAACCCAAAGGCCTCTGTGTTGATAGCTGTAAAAATTACTTCCTTGATATTTTCCCCCAAACTCTTAATTCTGAATTCTAAATTTTGAATTGTCTCAGACTTTGGTGTTCCTCGTAAATATGGCACGAT
>Ga0172379_10002284_pt1 | contig 34438 bp, 23 predicted proteins | sample GrowelOW334metaG_FD_119756 | JGI IMG/M metagenome (GOLD analysis project Ga0172379, IMG submission 119756) | Groundwater microbial communities from an aquifer near a municipal landfill in Southern Ontario, Canada - Groundwater well OW334 metaG | ecosystem: Environmental > Aquatic > Deep... | reverse complement strand
GCTTCAAAGCATCCACAACGACAGACTCATGCTGCCTTCCTACAAGCTGCTTATTATTCTCTATCACACGACTGACAGGCCGGAAAAGGCGGCTAAAATTGAAAATGCGTACCGCGCCGCCGCCGCGCGATTACAAAAATGACCGACACTAAAAAAACAAGCGCCGCGGTTGTTCTCACACTGCTGATCATTCTGACAGCGGGCGCCGCCCTTCGATGCTACCGGATCGGCGATCCGTTCGGCGGCTACCATTCGCTGAACGAGGCATGGTACGCCTCAACAGCGCGAAATTTCGAACACAACTCGATCTTGAACCCGACCGTTACGAAAGGTCTCGTCGACTATAAAGTCAGGCCCGTTTATCCTTATCTCGCCTACCTCGCGGACAAGGCATTCGGCGTCAACGAAGCTTCCCCGCGGCTCGTTTCTGTTCTTTTCAGCCTTCTCGGAATCCTGCTGATTTACCTGATAGGTTGCCGCATAGCGACTCAGACCGCCGGCCTGATTGCCGCCGCTTTTCTCGCCACGGGACCTGCTTACTCCATACTCGGACGTCAGGCGCAGCCGGATGCGGCATACGTCACGCTGACCCTCGCGGCGCTCTGGCTCTATCTCGTTTCTCGCGGACACAAACGGGAGTCTCTCCTGAAATTCGCAGCAGGCATTTTGTGGGGCGTCGCCGTTTTTACAAAAAACTTCGCAGTCCTCCTGCTGCCCGGAATCTTCATCGCCGAACTGATCGAATCAAAATCCCTGCGCCTCATCAACCGGCGCCTTTTCTGGATTCTGTTGCCGGCGGCCATTATCCCGGCGCCTTTTCTCATCTATCACTTTATCAGCCATCCGGGCGTAATTCGGGATATATACAGCCGTCCGGCGATTCATTGGCCAACACCCGGCATCGCAATTTATATGGCAAAGGAGATAATCTGGGCCGTCTCGCCACCTGTCTTCGCGCTCGGCGCCGCCGGTCTCGCCGCCGCCTTCTATAAGCGGCGCGTTTCCGGCATCTGGCTTGTTTCCCTCGCGTTTCCTTTTTTCATTCTGTATTTCTTTCTTCACGTTCACAGCTACTACCTTCTCGGCTTTATTCCGTTTCTCACTCTCGGCGCCGCGCTTCCGTTCAGCGAAACTAAAACCGCCGCCCGCTGGGCGCCTCTCTTAATCGCGATCGCGCTCCTTTCGCTTTTGCAAACCTCCGCAACGCTCGCCTCCTGCAAATGGGACAAAACACAATTCAGAGATGTCGGAGCGGCTGTCGAAAAGAACGGCGGAAGCGTCGCTATGGTTCTATCCCCTGATGTCTCCGGAAGCTACGCTTCTCTATTTTATTACTACCTTCCGGACGCGCTTGTCTATTATCGTGACGACATAAAAAGAGACAATGACGGATACGCTATGATTCCGCCCGAGCGGCGCGTCTATATGGTCGACTTCTTTCATGGCAGCCGCCGGCCCGAAAAGGGACAGAATATTTACGGCTCGAACATTCTCGCGCTTACGCTCGCCGGGAAGTCCGCAATCTGGATTCCTTTCGCGATTCACTCTTTTATTCCAAAACAGATTAAAATTATCAATGCGCCTGTAAGCGGCTCCGGCTTTCCGCCCGTCGCTTACTCGCCCAACCTGATCGTCACTGAGATGCCGGCAGGCTACAGGCTCCGCCATCTTAACGGAAGCTGGCTCTTTCAACCGGAGGATCAAAAATGAACGGCACGGCAATAGAGTCAATACCGCAGACAACTCTGCTTCAACGTTTCGCGGCGATCATTCTTCTTTTCCTCGCCGTCACAGTTTCATACCATCGCACGATTGACAATCCTTTCGTCTGGGACGATCCGATCCTCATCACGCAAAATCACCTTATTCAGAACCCTGACAACCTGAAGCAACTCTTCACGCGCAACTATTTCACGCAGGGAATTGAAATCAGCTATCGGCCAGTAAATACGCTTACTTTTTTCAGCGATTTCGCGCTATGGGGAAACAGGCCTGCCGGATACCATCTGATCAACCTGCTCCTCCATTTTTTCAATTCTCTGCTCCTGTTCGGTTTACTCGCGCGTCTTCTCCGCCGGCCGTGGCTCGGCTTGGGAATGGCCGTTATCTTCGCCGTTCACCCTGTCCTCACCGAGGCGCTGAACGCTGTCACTTTCCGGGAAGACCCGCTCTGTCTGTTTTTTCTGCTCATTTCTTTCACTTTATACATAAGCCGCTCCGACGGCGGACGCGCCGCCGGAGCGCTAAAATGCGCCGGAGCTTTCCTCACGTTTTTTCTCGCGCTCTTCACTAAAGAAACCGCCGTGGTTTTTCCAGCGGTGATTCTCGCTGCGGAATATTTTATCTCCGAAAATCCATCCCGCAAAAAGGCGCTCGCCTCCTTCGCTCTTTTTTCATTGCCGGCGATTTTCTATCTGTTCGTAAGATTCGGCCCGATGCGCGGGCCAGCCGAATCCGTCATCTATCACGGCGGCGGCCCTTGGCCCACAGCGCTCCTCGCCATTCAGGCTTGGGCGCGCTATTTCACTCTCTTCATTTGGCCGGCCCGGCTCTGCGTCACTCACGAATTCCCGGTTTCGCCGAGATTTTTTGACGCTTCGACGCTTTCCGCCGTATTCGTTTTGATAGCGGTAGCCGCGTGCATTCTTATAGCCTGTCTTCGAGTTAAGCGAGCCGGATTCGGCGCCGTCTGGTTCGTCCTCATGCTGTTGCCTGTCAGCAATATCATTCCTATCGGCGTCGTGATGGCGGAACGCTATATCTACATGGCAATGCCCGGCCTCCTCATCTTCGCCGGTTTCGTTCTGAAGGATTTCTTTTTGAGAGACGGCAATAAATACCCATCATTATCGCGCGTCGTTCTTACCGTTTTGGTCGTCGTTCTCGCAGTCCTCGCAGCCGTCGCGACCAACAATCGCAACAAGGTGTGGGATAACACGATATCGTTCTGGAAAGCCGCCTGCGACTGCGCCCCGAACTCGGCATACGGCTTCGTCAACCTCGGAATGGTTGAATTTGAAGCGAACAAATACGAAGACGCAAAAACGTCACTTGTCCGCGCCGTCCGTCTGGCCTCCGGCGGAACACAAAACGACCTGCGTTATGGAACTCTTTACCGCGCCCTCTCCAATCTCGGCATCGTCTACGCAAAAGAGAATCAGCCTGAAAAAGCGATCGGGCTCCTTAAGGCCTCCGCCCGCCTTAATCCCAATTCGCCTTATTCCTTCATGAACCTCGGAGTCGTATATTTCAAGAATGGCGACGATATTAATGCGGAACGATTTCTGCTGCGAGGCGTTGAACTCATGCCTTCAAATGTTCAAGCCCGTTTTTATCTGCTCACGATCTATATGCACTCTTCAAAGCTTAAAGAAGCGCTCGAACAGTGCGACGCCATTCTCTCGATCACTCCCGAAGATGAAGGCATACGAATCCTTCGAAGCAAAATAACAAAACGAATGAGCGACTTAAACAGCTCAAAGACGGACATTAATGACTAATAAAACCGACAAAACTAAAGGCGGCATCGAAGACGCCGCAGTGCGAATCGCTATTCTTTGCCTGTTTTTGTTCGTTGCGGCAATGACGCACGTTAAAATATGGGACTCTGATTTTTGGTGGCACCTGAAAGCCGGACAGGTGATGACGGAAACGCAAAAGATGATCAGCGACGATCCTTTTTCTTTCCCCAAAAGCGGAACGCGCTGGATTAACGACGAATGGATGGGCGAAACATATCTATATTCCGCATATTCCAAATGGGGAATTCCCGGAGTTCAGGGCCTTGCCGTCGGCATATCGCTGTTTATATGCATGGCGCTGTTTTTCATGGCGAAAGCCGCCGGCGCAGACCCGCTTCTGGCGATCCCGCTCATAGGCGGCGCCTTTTGGGCCGCCCGCATCCGCCTCACCGGGCATCGCCCCGAAATGTTTTCCTTCCTCTTTATTGTCGCAGTTTTCTTTATTCTCAATCGCGCTTTCAAAAAACAGCCGCCGGCTGAAGGGAAGAAAGAACGAAACCCTGCATCCGTTCTGATTCTGATTCCGTTCATACAGATATTCTGGGCGAATTTTCATCCAAGCGCTGATTTCAGCTTGTTGCTGATCGGCGCAGCTATCGCAGCCGGCATGGCCGCTTTCATCGCGAATTTCAAATTTAATTTTTCTTTTTCGCCTGATATAAGTTCGAAAACGCTGAGATCTCTCGGCGCCGTTCTGATCGCAACCGCTATCGCTTCGCTCTTCAACCCGTACGGATTGCACGCCCTTTCGGCGCCGTTCGAATTCGCGCGGGAACAGGTGTTTATGCGCCACATAACAGAATGGTCGCCTATCCCCTTCAAGCATTTCTTTTCAATGAACGGCGAACCGGGCCGCATGGGACTTCCTGTTTTCTTCGCTCTCGGCGTTCTTTCCTTTTATTCCGCCGGAAAAAAAATGAACGTCTTCCATCTCCTCGTTTTTCTCGCGACAGCCTTTATGGCGTTCTACTCGCGCCGTTTCATCGCCGTCTTCTGCCTCCTCTCCGCGCCAATGATCGCAATCGGGCTGACTCCTGTATTTCAAAAACTATATGACACTCCACGCAGATATGTCGCCGCCGCCTGCTTAGTTATCTTTTCTCTTATTTCCATCGGATATGTTTACGCGATTAACGGCGAGCGCTTCATCTACGGCAGCGGCGTTCTTCCCGGCAAATATCCGGACCGCGCAATCGATTTCGTCTCAAAAAACGATCTAAAAGGAGAGATGTTCAACAACTATGAACTCGGCGGCCCTCTCATATGGGGCCTGTATCCGAAACACAAGGTCTTCATCGACGGACGCGCGGAGTTCTACGGAGAAGGCTTCTTTTCTGAATATTTGCGATTCGCCCAAAAACCGACTCCCGAAATGTTCAACTCTCTTCAAAAAATATTTGATTTTAATTTTGCTGTCCTGAAAGTGACAGATTGGAAAATGTTTAATGCGATAAAGAAATCGGACGGCGGCTGGCGCCTGATTTTCTGGGACAGCGATTCGATTGTTCTCGCCAAGTCAATCCGGGACAACGAAGAAATAATCCGAATGTTCGGATACTCTGTCGCAGACCCATTCACTTCTGTCGATATGGCTGGTAAATGGAAGTTTCTTCCTGCCGAAGTCAGAAAAGCTCTTGTCGGCGAACTGAATCGAAGTCTGAACCAAAGCCCACGGAACATTATCGCCATCCGCGCGCTTGCCCTGATTAGTTATGGCGACGGCGACAGAGTTCGCGCGCTTAAACTCGCCCGCGACGGGCTGAAAATCAACGTCCGCATCGCCGGACTTCACGCTATCATCGGCGAGATTATGTTGTCAAAAGGACGCCGCGAGGAAGCGATAAAAGAATTCAAAGCCGCGGCGCGCATCATGCCAGAATACAACAACATCTTAAATAACATACGAGACGGAGAAAGCAAATGACGTTGCGCGCTCACAACCGGAGGCAGTCTACGCTATGCTGAGCAAGCGCAGAACTCTTATTTTCATATGGTTGATCGATTGCGCCTTCACGCTTGTTTTTATCGGCCGCTGCGACAATTATGTGACGCCTAAGGAGACCGCGCTCGGCTTTTCAGTCATATTGCTGCTTTCGTACATTCTTTGCGCTGCCGTATCCTCAGGATTCAGACCTCGTTTCAAACCGGGTTTATCGGGTTTGTTTCTATTACTTTGGGTCGCTGCGCTCGCAGTCAGCGCCGCAGCAGCCGCGCGCCCACATTACTCGTTCGGCGAAATGCGTCTGCCGGTTTTATACGTTCTTGCCTATTATGCCGTTCGCTGGAGTTCCTCAAAAGACGAATCGCCCGCGTTCATGGCGCTTTCAGCTCCTGTTATTTTCGCTTTCATTTTCTCATTCCACGGAATTATTCAGTATCTCGGGCTGGACTTTCTTCCCAACTTCAGCCGTTACTCTCACGCCGGAGCAAAGGCGCTCGGAGTTTATTCGCTGTTCGGCAATTCCAATCTGCTCGCTGATTTTCTGGCGCCTGTTTTCCCGCTCGCCGCGGCCCTCGTCTTTCTGGCTGATTTTAAAAAAAAGCAGAAAACTATCGCCGCTTTCGCCGCGACCGCGATTTTCGCCGCCCTTATCCTTACCGGCGCCCGCGCCGCCCTTCTCGCCGCCGTCTGCGGCTCTGTCGTTTTATCGGCTGCGGCCGCTTCTTACGGCGGAAAGAAACCAAAACGACTCATATTGATAGCCGCCGCGCTCGCGACTGTCGCCATCATTTCCATTTCCACTATCTTTGTCCCCGGCAAGAAATATTCGATACCAATGCGATTTGTCTACTGGAAAGCCGCAATCTCCATGTTCGAGAAACAACCCGTTCTCGGCGGCGGACCCGGTTTTTTCAAGTTGGATTACATAAATTTTCAAAAAGAATATTTTAAAAGTCCGCATCCCAAAGACATAGAGATGATCACCCTGATCGAGAAACCCGGGCATCCTCATAACGAGTATCTAAACTCGCTCGCCGATTCCGGAGCGCTCGGTTTCCTGTTTCTCGCTCTCGCCATAGGTTCAGGCATTGCGCTCGGTTTCAGTGTCGCGGCGCGCGGCTCGTTTACCGGCGCCGCTTGGGCGGCTTCGCTCGTCGCTTTTGCCGCAGCCGCTTTTTTCAGTTTCCCTCTCCGCGTTCCGACCACCGGCATTCTTCTCCCTATAGCGCTCGCCTTCATAGACGATATGCAGACAACCGGCGCGGAGCCGGTTAACTCCGTTCCGCTTCCGGCCGCGCTTTATAATCGTTTCGCAAGAAGCATTATCATCGCCGCCATTGTCATCTGCGCCGCTTTCGCCGTTTATAAAGTTTTTATCCCTCTCGAAGCGCGCTTCCTTCTCACCAATGCGAAACGTTCAATTTCCATGAACCGGCCCGACCTCGCCCTTTCGCAAACAGAAAAAGCGCTCGGTTTTTATCCTGATGACGGCGAAATTCTTTTCACTCAGGGAGTCATTTATCTCGCCACAGGACGACCGAAGGAAGCGCTTCCCTTCCTCATCAAATCAAAGCTAACATCCGGCGACCCGAGCGTCTACTACAATATTAGTCTCGCTTACTCCGAACTCGGAGACATGACTCGCGCAATATCAAACATGCTTTTTTACACTCAGGCGATTCCCGCCGACTTCAGAGCGAAAATATTTCTTTCTGTTTATTACTATAAAATCGGCGAGGCCGGCGACGCTCTTCGCGAACTGTCAAAAGCCAGACGCCTCACTAATGACAAAAATGTTCTTCAACAGATTTCGCAATATGAAGCGCTTATTCGCGAAGGAGGGATGCCGTCGAAATGAACACCGCGACGCTCGGCCCGCTCTCCGGCGCGGCGTTTTTTCTTCTCACCTGGGCTTTCGTATGCTGCGGAGCCGCTTTTCTTCAAAAACGTATCGAGCCAGACGCCTGCAGCGCAGATTCATTCCTCGAATCCGTTCTCATCGCTACCGCTTGGGTTGTTTTTTCCTCAACCGTCATCGGATGCCTCGGCTTGATATCTCTCTTGAACATGCTTCTTGCAGACGCTGCCTTCTTCATGACGTCTGTTTATCTTTTTCTCACCCGAGTTCCCCAACCGCCCAAAACAGATAAACCTGCCGCCTATGAAACGCTCAATTTCCAGCCATTGCGAATGACAATCTTCTTAGCTCTCGCAGTCGCTGCGGCGGCGTGGGTCTGGGCGTGGGTTTCGCCGCCTCCCCCATGGGACGCTTTCGTCTACCACCTCAGTTTTCCCGCCTCTTGGATAAAAAGCGGGAAAATATTTCTTGTCACAGTGCCGTTCGGAGATCAGGCAGGCACATATTTTCCATCGAACGCCGAACTGATCTATATGAGAATCCTGCTGTCGCTCGGTCAGGACTTCGCTACGAACGCATTGCAATTAATATTTCTCGCATCGGCATGCGTTGCCGTTTACAAGCTATCTCGAACCTGCGGCGCAGGAAAAGCGGAGTCGTCGGCGGCAGCTTGCGCGGCATTCTTCATGCCCATTCTTTTCCACCAGGCCGTCGCTTCAGAAGTCGACATCATTTTCTCAGCGTTTTTCGTCTGTTCGCTATATTTTCTTTTCCGATGGGCCGAACGGCCGGAATCGCGCGCAAGCCTTTTCTTCGCCTTCCTTGCGCTCGGCTTATTCGCTGGGACCAAAAGCATCGCGCTTGTATTCATGCTTTTCATCGCCGCGCCGACATTCGTGTATTTTCTTATAAGCAAACGTGAATGGAGCGCTTTCCTATGGGGGCCGGGAGTCTGTGTCATATTCGGAGGCTTCTGGCACATTCGCAATCTTATCGTGACCGGCAATCCTGTTTTCCCGCTTACTATTTCAGCGTTCGGCAAAGTAATCCTTCATGGCGCCTACACGCGCTGGACAATGCTCCAATCGCTTTTTCATACGAACAGCGGTCTCGAATGGCTCGGCGTACTGCGCGAAGACTGGGGAACTCCTTTGCTTGCGCTTTGCTGCGCATGCACGATACTTGCCATTTTATGGCCTCGTCGCGATTTTCGCGCGAAGTGTCTCGCGGCGTTTCCGTGGCTTGTCGCCGCCATATGCTTCTTTGCAATTCCTTACAACCGCGAAGTTCGCTTCACATTCAGCGCTTTTCTTATAGCTTGCGCGTCCATCGCATGGGTAGGCAGCCGCCTCTCTCGCAAAAACTCAATGCTTTTTCTTTCACTGCTACCTGTGATATTCATCGTCAACATAGTCGCCACATCAAATTATCCTGACGGCGCTTTCTACATTCAATTACAAAAACATATCCTGAACTTAATTAAGCAGTCGAATCCCGTTTATCGCGCAATGGCGCCCGGCGCATTGCTGATGGGCATCGCCGCGATAGGCGCCGCGACGGCATTTTTCATGTCATTTGCGCGCGGCAGACTGATTTCAGGCGGTCGGCCGATCCTGATCACATGCGGCGTCATCGCAGCCGCCGGAGTTTTTGCCATCGCCGGCCGCTACCCTTCATACCAATACGCCTATTACTCAAGCTTCCCCATGGGCCGCTCCTGGAGCGCCTTGCGCCAACTGCGCCCTGAACCGGCGCGCGTCGCTTATACCGGAACCGACCTTAACTTCGGCCTCACCGGACCGCGCCTCAAGAACTCCGTCTATTACGTCCCGGTCACTCGCTGGCATGAAACAGCATTCCACGAATGCGCAGCCAGGTTGATGAAAAGCAACCAATACAGCGTTCCCGACACGGACAGGATCGATTTCTGCCGCCGCGACCCGGATTACGTCACTTGGATAGAACGCCTTATCGATTCACACACCGATCTGCTTTACGTCACCGTTCTGCACCAGAACGACCTGCCTCATCTCGCGCACGACCCAGAAGGCTTTCCCATTGAACGCCAATGGGCGGACGCGCATACAGACCAGTTCCGTCTAATTTATTCAAATCCGCAGGTTAGAATTTATGATGTGGGAAATCAAACCGAAACTCCGGCAAATATCGGCAAATGATTTTGGGAATTAAGATGTGTTAGTTATCCCGCGATGTTTCCCGCCTGAGAACTTCCATCGCTTTCGCTATCGAGCCTTCGCGCGAGAAAACAAAATTGCCGGCTACAAGATATTCAGCTCCGGCGCTGACGATCTGCCCGGCATTCTTTCCGTTCACTCCGCCGTCGACGCCTATGATAATGTCCAGCCCGCGGCTGTCCGCCATTTTGCGGGCCGCCTCTATTTTAGGAAGCATCGCGGGTATGAAAGACTGGCCGCCGAAACCTGGATTCACCGTCATTATCATGATCATATCAAGCCTGTCGAGCGCCCATTCGATCGCCGACAGAGGCGTCGACGGATTCAGCGCGACCGACGCCCGCTTGCCGAAACCTTTTATCACCTGCAACGCCCGGTCAAGGTGCCGCGTGGCTTCAGGATGCACACAGATATCATTCACATTGCTTAAGTTGTATTTGTCTAAATAGCGCTCCGGATCCTGAACCATTAGGTGGACATCCATCGGAATCGGGACGCCTTCGTTTATCGAAGCGACTACAACCTGCCCGAAGGAAATGTTCGGCACGAACCAACCGTCCATGACATCCACATGCAGCGTGTCGGCGCCGGCGGCTTTTAGTTCGCCGAGCTGTTCGCTCAACCTCAAAAAATCGGCGCTAAGAAGCGACGGAGATATTATTGTCTTTTTCATTCAATGTGCCTCGCTGCAATTTTCCGGCGCTTATAGATTCTGATCTTTAAGAATAAAACCGTTGAGGAAAACCTTTACGTTCACCTTGCCCGTGCCGGAAACCGGGATCTTGAGCGCTTCGCCGGGGCTGTGAACGTTGCGATATACCTCGCGGCTGCCGTTGCGGTCGAACACCATCACGACGACTTCCTGATTCCCTTCGTTCTCGGAAATGTTCAGGTTCACGACGCCCTTAACTTCGTTACCGCTGTCTTCGTTCTGCGGCGCGGCGACAAACATAACAATTTTCTGGTCTGGAGCGATGTTCGACCCCTCAAGCACGCTCTGCGCCACAACAGTGTTTTCAGAGACGCCGCCAACCGCCACCGCAGCCGTCTCGACATTTTTCAAATTGTTCATTTCCAGAATGTCGCGAGCCTGATCAGCCGCAAGATCCGTGATGCGCGGCATTGTTATTATCAGAGACGCTTTTCCGCTGCTTATCACTACATTGACCGAACGCCCGACAAATCGTTCCTCGCCGGGCTGCGGCGACTGTTCTATCACTATGCCGGCTTCGTACTGGTCGCTGAGTTCCTTGCGCTGCTCGCCCAGCTTCAGTTGTGATTTCACTATTATCGCCGTCGCTTCCTCTATTGTCAGTCCCACTAACTTCGGAACCGACACTTTCTCCTGTCCGCTGCTGAGAACCAAACTTATTTCGCGGCCCTTCTTAACATTCGTTCCGGATTCAGGCGTCTGCAAAAGTATGTAGCCTTCCGGTATCTCGTCGCTGCTCTGCCTGCCGGAAACAACCGGGATCAGCCCCTTGTTGCCCAACAGCGCCTTAGCTTCTATCACGCTCTTGCCGATCAGATTCGGAACGACGGCTGAACCTACAGCCGGCCCGCCTATGAACGAAAGAAAGAACTTCAGGAAAATGCCCAAGAGAACAAAAAACACTCCGGCGGCGATAAGTAGCGGAACTAAACCTTTTGGAAGTTTTTTCTTCAAAGGAACGCTCTCCTTAATTTGTTCGGGGCTAATCGGAGCCTGAGAAGGCTGCATCGGCGGGGCGACAATATTCTGCGCGGCAGGCGCCGCTGCGGCGCTCTGCGATTCCTGCCCCCGGTCAGCAGGTCCGTTTGCCGCCGCTTCAGCGGCAACTTCTTTCTGATGCACTAAGTTTCCGAGCGTTTCCGGTTTTTTCGGCGGCTCCGCGACTGGAACAGACTGTCTAAGCGTTTCGACCGGCGCATTGATCGCCGCAGGTTCCGGCGTTGAGACAACCGGCGCGGCCGGCGCCGGCGCCGCAGGCGCTTCAAGTTTCTGTCCGTCTGCGGCGGCGCGCAAAAGCGAGGAACGGCATAAATGCAATTCAGAGAGCAATTCGCCCGCGTTTTTGTAACGCGACTCCGAATTGCGCTTTATGCATTTCAATATCACTGATTCCAGCAGACGCGGCACTTCAGAATTGATTTCACGCGGGCTTCTGACCTCGGCGTGAATTTTATCCAGCGCTATCGACAGCGAGTTCTCACGCTCGAACGGCGGCCTGCCCGTGAGCAATTCGTATAAGATAATTCCGATCGAATATATGTCCGATTCATATGTCGGTTTCGAGCCGGCGATTATCTCAGGCGCGCAGTACCTTATATCGCGTCCCTGAAACTCCGACATCGTTTTCAATTCGGCGGTTAAAAAATACAGAAGATAGAAATCAGCGATTTTAGGATTCAGCTCTCCGGAGACAACGATCGATTCAGGCGTTATCTGCCCGTGAACGATACCGCGCGAATGCGCGGCGTGCAGCGCGTCCGTGATTTTTATTCCGAGATTGAGAGCGTGGAGCGCGTTGATGCCTGAAACTTCTCCGGTTGTGCGTTCAACCACTTCCCGCAGAATCGCGCCCTCGAAATAATCTTCGACGAGGAATATAGTTTCGTCCTCTCCGAAATCCCTGAGCGACGTAATGCCCTGATGCCTCATGGACGCCACAACCATCAGGTTGGGTTTTATTTTCCCGAACGTGCGGCCCGGTTCCACCAGTTCTTTCCTAATCCATTTAACCAGAAATCTTTTTTCGGTGTTTATCAGTTGCGCCAAATACACGTCATAAAACTGCTGTTGGCGTATCTGTTCCTGAATCAGATATTTTCCGGCCAGCGTTTTTCCTACTATCATCTGCGCGCGCTTTCCTTTTCGTTCACTGTGCCTTAACGGGAGATTTCTGCTTCTTCATTCCCTCGCCGGCCCCGGCATCAGGCGTCCGCTTGTTCGCTGCCTGTCTTTTCAGAATGCCGAGAAGTCTTATTTTACTCCGAGTTCTCATTTTATAACAATGCCTTGCAAAAATCACCGTTTCCCGCCTCCGGCTTCTTTCACCCCGGCAATCGTCTCAAAACACTCACGAACGTTCCGCAGCCATTCACCGTCACGGGCACGAACGTCGTTCCCCACCTGCCGCGGTGGAAATGCACCACGCTGAACGGCAATGACGCCTCGACTTCTTTCGTTATATGGATGAATTCCGAGTGGCGATCCAGAAACGCGCCCACCCGGTCTTCGTTTTCCGCTGATAACAGCGAGCAGGTTGAATACGCCAGAATCCCGCCCGGCGCAACGTATGCCGATGCTGCGTCAAACAGCGCGTCCTGCTTTTTTGTAAGCTCCGCTATGTCTTCCCTTTTTACCCTGTATTTTATTTCCGGCCGGTGGCGCACTGTTCCCGAGCCTGAACACGGCGCATCGAAAAGAACTTTTTCGAACTGCCCGAGTTTAGGCTTCTTCGTCACATCCGCCTCGACAGTTTTCACTCCTCGAAGCCCAAGCCGCCTGAACTCCGCATCAACGCTTTCCAGCTTGTGTTTGTAAATGTCTACAGCCACAAGCTCTCCCTCGCAGCCCATCAACTCCATCAACTGCCCGCTTTTAATTCCCGATCCGCAACATAGATCGAGAATCCTGTCGCCCGGTTCAGGATTCAGATAAAACGCTATGAACTGCGTGCTTCTGTCCTGCGCAGTCAGCCAGCCGGACTCGTATTCTTTCTTGGGAAACGCTCCCTTTCCGAACGGCAGGCAGAGACAGAACGGCGGCGCGCCCAAAGCCTCGAAATCACGCTGCTGATACTCAAGCGCCGTGAGGATATCCTCGACTTTTATGCGCGGCGCATTTATACGGAAATAAACCGGCTGCGGATTGTTATTCGAACGCAGTATGTTGCGCGCAACCTCGACACCATACAAATCGGCAAAATCGCGCGCCATCCATTCCGGATGCGAATATCGCAGCGCCATCCGTTCGATCGGGTCCTTTATCCGCTTCACTAATCTGTCCCGGTCGTCCTTGCTCACTTTCCTCAGGCAGGCGTTCATAAAACCAGCCTCGCCGGGACTGCCCTCGCCTCTCGCCAGCTTTACATATTCTGATACAGACGCATAATTCGGTATGCTCTGCGAAAACAGCAATTCATAAATCGCCATGCGGCCGAGCGTTAAAAGCGGCGGCGACAACTCGATCTTTCCTTTATCGGATTTGGACCTGAACACTTCGTCGAGAAGCGTTAGGTTTCGGAGAACGCCGTAAACAAGATTTGTCGCCGCTTGTTTGTCGCCCGTCGAAAGATTGCCGCGCTCAAACTTCGACGCCATCAGCGCGTTCGAATAGCCGCCCCCCATCAAAACGCGGTTCAACACCTCAAACGCCAGTTTCCTGCCACGATATGCAATGGCGTCGCCGTTAGTTTCTGTCGAATTTTTCCCCTTCACAAACTGTGCATCCTCTCAAATATTCGCATGCGGGCATCCGTTTTTTCCCTTCCCGCTGTATTTCAGTCACAACTACGGAACCGTCTCCGACAGCAACCTCTATTCCGGCGCTGTCCACTCTTAATATATCGCCCGGTTCAGCGATTGGCGCGCGACCGCTCTCTTTGATTCGCGCTTCCCATATCTTTACCATCTTTCCTTGGTGGAAAGTAAACGCCGACGGCCACGGGTTGCAGCCGCGAATCAGATTCCTTATTTCAGTTCCGGATTTGGACCAGTCCAGACGCCCTGAGTCTTTTGTCAGTTTCGCTGCGATCGTCGCTCGGCTGCTGTCCTGTTTCAGCGGCGTAATGCTGTCGAAATTCAGAATTGTCTCTATGAGCAGCCGTGCGCCGGATTCCGCCAGCCTGTCGTGCAGTTCGCTCGCAGTGTCTTCCGGCAGAATCGCTGTTTTCTCGACGAGCAGAATGTCGCCGGTGTCCATTCCCTCATCAAGAGCCATCGTCGTAACCCCGGTTTCCATCTCGCCGTTAATTATAGCCCTGTTGATCGGCGACGCGCCCCGGTAGGCAGGAAGCAGCGACGCATGCACATTGATGCAACACTTCCTCGGAATATCCAGAACCGAACTCCGGAGAATCTGCCCGAACGCCACCACAAGTATGAAATCCGGCGCCATCGCCTCCAACTCATCAACGATTTCCTCCGCTCGGCGCGGCTGAAAAACCGGCATCCCGCAATCGAGCGCAACTCGCTTCACCGCCGACGGGATCATAAGGTTGCCTCGCCCTTGCGGCCGGTCCGGCTGCGTCACAACCGCCGAAACTTTAATACCGGCTTCGCACACCGCTTTCAGCGAAACCGCCGCAAACTCAGGCGTCCCCATAAATATTGTATTTATATCCATACCTTTAATAATATCCTTCAATTGATGGGGTCAGGCCGAGAAATATGAAAATTAGATTTTATATGTATTTAATGTCAATTTCCCATAGCCCAAAATAAACGTGTAAATTCTTAATAGAAACACCTAATTTTCATATTTCTCGGCCTGACCCCATTTGAGAAATGTTTTTCTGACTGCGCTTTGACTTATTCTGAATTTTTTTGCAATTTCCGTCTGCTTCCAACAACTCATATTGTAAAACTCGGCAATCGCTTCTTCTCTAGCCCTGTTTTTGTGCCCGCCTTTCGAAACAATCTTTTCCTCGGGAACTCTGTATTTTTCGGCAATTCTTCTTATAGCTTCGTTAGCTTCCTTGTCGCCCCACCTTAATAAGGTCCTCCCTTGCTCTATTTCACAGTCAATCTTTTTGTCATCATCCACAATCAATTTTTTAACACGATCCCAAAACTCGTCTCCGCCCAAAATCAGTTGACCTTTAATATCTCTGAAAATCATTTCTTCATTATCGGATAGTTCCTTTTCCACGTATTCGCGATACTTCCTCATCGCTGCCATTGTTTTAGTGTCGTAACGATTTAATATCTCGTCTCGTATAAGCCAGACTGGGCACGGAATCTCGGTAATGTAGTAACAATAGCTGCTCCACTCCCATGCTGCCGGTTCCGACGTTATCCTCGCACGCACCGGATTCAAGTGAATATACCTGCTCAGTGAAAAGAAATAAGCATCTTTGTCTACAATCAGAGCTTTATACCGGCCTTGAAAAAGATGTCCGATCCTTTCATGTCTATTATTATAGTAACCAGTGTAATGCGACTGTACGTTATGCATAAATGCCGTCAAATTAGCATTCGGTGTTTCTAACATAATATGATAATGGTTGTTCATAAGCACATAGCAATATATTCGGATACCGTGTCTTTCGGCGTAAATTCCGACGATATCCAACAGCTTTCGAAAGTCTCTTCGATCATTGAAAATGTTTCGCTTTTCGTTCCCACGCGCGGTTACATGATAAAGCCCATTGGGAAATTCTATTCTAAGCGGCCGAGACATGAAAATATTATAACACACCAATGGGGTCAGGCCGAGAAATATGAAAATGATTCTTATAGTTATGTCACATACAATAAATTGAATAATGAGCCAGTATATGGCAATTTATACTTCACACACTTCACTCAATTTTCATATTTCTCGGCCTGACCCCATTCTTTCTTCGATTTTTGATTTGTCTTTGCGTGGCACATTTCGCTATAATACGCTTTATGTTCCTTCAGGGAACATCGAATGGAGGCTTCAAATAATGGAAAAATTATTTTATCCGGAAAGCATTGCCGTTATAGGCGTATCTGAAAGAATCGATAATTTCGGCAAAAACATCGTCAAAAATCTTATGGATTTTCAATATGAAGGAAAAATTTACCCGGTCGGTCAGCACGAAGGCAACGTTCAAGGCCTAAAAATCTACCAGAGCGTTGAAGAAATCCCCGGCAAAATCGGACTCGCGGTGTTTCTCATCCCGTCGCGCTTTGTGCCCGAACATTTCGCGGCATGCGCAAAAAAAGGCGTCAAACGAGCAGTCATTTCCAGCGGCGGGTTCTCTGAATTCGGCGCAGAACGCGCAGAACTCGAAAATCAGTTGCTTTCAATCGCTAAAGAAAACGACATCCGCTTTCTCGGCCCGAACTGCATTGCGCTTATCAATCAGGACAACGGAATCTGCCTCCCGTTCGTGCGCATGAGCCGTTTCCCGAACGGAAATGTTTCCCTGCTCACTCAGAGCGGCGGCGTGGGGCTCGGCCTCATCTATATGTTCGCCTCGCAAAATCTTGGCATCAACAAATATGTCAGCCTCGGCAACAAGCTGAACATCGGCGAACCGGACATGATAAAGTTCCTCGAAACAGATAAAAGCACCGGCGTTATAGGCTTTTATCTTGAGGAGATCAATCGCGGCCGCGAGTTTATGGAGGCCGTGCGCGGCTGCACAAAGCCCATTGTAATTATGAAAACCAACACGACCGAGATCGGCGCCAAGACCGCAAAATCGCACACTGCCGCTATCGCCAACGACGACAAGATCGTTGACGCTGCCTTCAGGCAGGTCGGCGTCTCACGCGTGAGCGAACTCGACGAGATCGCGCCCGCCTGCAAGATTTTCGCCATGCCGCCCATGAAAGGCAACCGCATCGCCATCATAACCCCGACAGGCGGTTATGCTGTCATTCTCGCCGATCTCTGCGAAAAAAACGGCTTCGTTCTGCCAGAGTTCCCGAAAGGTTTCACGGATTATGTGCAGAAACATGTCCGCGCAGGCGTCATCAATCTGAATAACCCACTCGATCTCGGCGATATGTTCGACCTTCAGATGGTCTCAAACACTATCATGCGCGCCCTTCAGGAAGAGGAATTCGACGCGCTCATGCTCTCTTGGATCTATATGAAAAATGCAGGCATCACCGCCGACAGCATCAACATTTTTCCGCACCTCGATAAGATGCTGAAGCTGATCCCGAAACCGGTCGTTCTGTCCCTGGTTGGTAATCCGGCGGACATCGCGGAGATTCAAAAAACCACTAAATACCCCATTTTCACAACGCCTGAGGAGTCGCTTCACGCCCTGAAACTCCTCTATGATTACTCGACAAAAGCCACGGACCTCCGCGCGCAGCAACCTGTTATCAAGGAAATAGACGAAAAGGCAATCGCGCTGATTCTTGACGCAGCGGCAGCGGAAGGACGCCAGGAACTCGGGATGGAATCGCTCGAAATACTCGCCGCCGCCGGCATACCGACTGCGAAAACGCGCCTTGCGGCCACCGCAGCCGAAGCCGCTGAGGCCGCCAGCGCTCTCGGATTCCCTGTCGCGGTCAAAATCGCATCCCCGGATGTGCTGCACAAAACCGAGGTAAAAGGAATAATACTTAATATTTATACAGTGAGCGAATGCGCGGACGCGTTCACAAAGCTGACTGAAGGCGTGAAAAAAGCCATGCCTGAAAGCCGTGTATTGGGTGTATACGTCCAGAAAATGGCCGTTTCCGGGCGTGAGATCGTCATCGGGGCGAAAGAAAATGAATCATTCGGGCATGTAGTTCTATTCGGGCTGGGCGGCATTTTTGTCGAGGCGCTGGAGGATGTCGCGCTGCGTGTCGCGCCGATCGGCCCTATGGACGCAGATATAATGATCACTGAAATAAGGGCTAAAAAGGTTCTCGGGGCTTTCCGTGGAATGGAGCCGGCTGACACCGAAGCGCTGAAGGACATATTGTTCCGCATATCAACGCTGGTAACGAAATTCCCTATGATAAAGGAGTTGGATATCAATCCCGTCATAGCGTACGAGGCCGGAAAAGGGTGTCTTGCGGTGGATGCGCGCATAATTTTGGGCAAAAATCATTTCGGAACGTCGCAATAGCATATTTGCTGCCAATAAGACGAAAAGAAATAAAGAAAAACTATTTATTGGGGCGAAAACGATAAAAAAAGAAGCGATTTATTTTTAAGAAAAGCGTCATTTTGTTTGAGATAACAATTGAGAAGCAGCGTAACAGGAAACGATTTCCCCTATGAAAAGCGCGATAAAAGGCATGAATATAGAGACAATAAATAAAATTAATAAAAAGACTTGAAAAAGGTATTGAGGCTTCCTATACTATGGAACACCTGAAGCCGTGGGTAAAGAAAAAGATTTCCACGGCCTTGACAAGTAACATCCGGTAAGACTATAATCACGGATTGTCGCGCCAAGCCGAAAACACGGTCGGAGGCGCATTGGAACTTGAAAATTGAATAGCGAGAGCCCAGTTGTGCAAAACGAACCTGAAAGCCGAGCAATCGGCGATCAAATACGTTTTGCCCCTGAACATTGATTCTAAATTAATATTTTTTTTATCGGAGAGTTTGATCCTGGCTCAGGATGAACGCTGGCGGTGTGCTTAACACATGCAAGTCGTACGGTTTTTCCCGATTGAAGCTTCGGCTGATTTTGGGTAAAGATAGTGGCGGACTGGTGAGTAACACATGGGCAACCTGCCCCTCAGATCGGGATAACAGTCCGAAAGGATTGCTAATACCGGGTATTCTCAAGCGGTCGCATGGCTGTTTGAGGAAAGATGGCCTCTGCTTGCAAGCTATCACTGAGGGAGGGGCCTGTGGCTCATTAGCTAGTTGGTAGGGTAATGGCCTACCAAGGCTACGATGGGTAGCTGGTTTGAGAGGACGACCAGCCACATTGGGACTGAGATACGGCCCAGACTCCTACGGGAGGCAGCAGTGAGGAATTTTCCGCAATGGGCGAAAGCCTGACGGAGCGACACCGCGTGGGTGATGAAGGTCTTCGGATCGTAAAGCCCTGTCGGGGGGGAAGAAACCCTACCTTGCAAATAGTAAGGTAGACTGACGGTACCCCCTAAGGAAGCACCGGCTAACTACGTGCCAGCAGCCGCGGTAATACGTAGGGTGCAAGCGTTATCCGGAATCACTGGGCGTAAAGAGCTCGTAGGCGGCTTTGTAAGTCTCATGTTAAATCCCCGGGCTTAACCCGGGACCTGCGTGAGATACTGTATGGCTAGAGGTCGGGAGAGGAAAGCGGAATTCCAGGTGTAGCGGTGAAATGCATAGATATCTGGAAGAACACCAGTGGCGAAGGCGGCTTTCTGGACCGATTCTGACGCTGAGGAGCGAAAGCTAGGGTAGAGAACGGGATTAGATACCCCGGTATTCCTAGCTGTAAACGATGGGTACTAGGTGTGGGAGGTATCGACCCCTTCCGTGCCGCAGCTAACGCATTAAGTACCCCGCCTGGGAAGTACGGCCGCAAGGTTAAAACTCAAAGGAATTGACGGGGGCCCGCACAAGCGGTGGAGCATGTGGTTTAATTCGACGCAACGCGAAGAACCTTACCTAGGCTTGACATCTGGGAAATCTGGTGGAAACATTGGAGTGCCTTTCGGGGAATCCCAAGACAGGTGCTGCATGGCTGTCGTCAGCTCGTGCCGTGAGGTGTTGGATTAAGTTCCGCAACGAGCGCAACCCTTATCCTTATTTGCCATCATTCAGTTGGGGACTATAAGGAAACTGCCAATTTATAATTGGAGGAAGGTGGGGATGACGTCAAGTCAGCATGGCCTTTATGCCTAGGGCTACACACGTGCTACAATGACCGGTACAGCGGGTTGCAACACAGCGATGTGAAGCGAATCCCTTAAAGCCGGCCTCAGTTCGGATTGGAGTCTGCAATTCGACTCCATGAAGTTGGAATCGCTAGTAACCGCGGATCAGCATGCCGTGGTGAATACGTTCTCGGGCCTTGTACACACCGCCCGTCACACCATCCGAGTCGGGGGCACCCGAAGTCGCTGACCTAACCCGTAAGGGAAGGAAGTGCCTAAGGTGTGCCTGGTGAGGAGGGTGAAGTCGTAACAAGGTAGCCGTAGCGGAAGCTGCGGCTGGATCACCTCCTTTCTAAGGAGACCATGTAGATTCGGTTTATCTCCGATAGCCGTAATCTGCATACTCTAGGTCGAACAACCGGTAACCTCGCTATTCAATCTTCAAGTTCTTTCTAAAAGCCGGGGCAACCCGGCTTTTTTAGTTTAAATCAATTCCACCCTTCTTAATTCAGCAACTATATCGCTTACATGTCTTATACAAAACGACTCATACGACATTTTCAACAGCCTCGCCCTACCCTGTTATTTTAATTTATTTCTCGCTTTCAACCCGTTTTTTTAATATCTCACCATAAAACAGATATGCGCGACATCTGAGATATCGCAATATCTGACATATTGCGATTCTCAGAAGTTCTCAGTCAGATAAAAACATGCAAATTATTTCATGGCCTTATTTTGCCGCTATCTCAGATATCGAAGGCTTTTTTCTGTAGTGTGGCTCCAAATCGGGGGTAGGAAAGCAAATTTATCTATTAGATATTTTTTGTCGAACCGGCGGCTTTCTATACGCGTCTGATTGATTCGCTCAAATACATATCGACATTCAACCCGGATCCTAATGGCGGTTTCGAGTTCAATCGGTTGTCGCATTTACCTGTTAATTCAAAAACAGGGGCATTTCACTGTTAAGCGACGGGTTTAATGCCGTGGTGACAGAAATAGCAGAGAACGCGTCGGACAACGGGCCTTCTTTCCGCGTCTTCGGAATAAGAGATTTTGAGGCAGTCGCGGCAGCAGAAGGAGCCGCAGAGTTCGCAGCGGTTGTGAAGTCCGAGCTCAAAATCGGCGCCGCAGACGGCGCATGTTGCGGGGGTTATCGCATCTTTATTCATTGGGGCGGTTTACCCGGAATAATTTGCATCAAAAGCGCTGTTCGTAACGTTTTGGGTCGTCGGGTTCGTCACTGCGCAGTTGCCAATAGGAGGCGGCGCTGTTTTTGAATTTGCGTTGCATGGGATCCTTGCCGAGGAGCCGCATGAGGAGCCCTAATGGAGTGAATACGATAAAGAAAGCAAGCGTGAGCAGGATGTGAGTGTTCGCCCAGCTTATGCCATTCGCGACGAGCATCCAGGCTTTAAATACCGGCAACATGAAAGACGGAACAAGGAATCTGACGAAGATGAAGAAAGCGGAGAGACTGCCGAAGATATAGGGCGAGTGAGGGTGGCCGCGAAAGCGCGCGAATGCGGCGAGCGCCATGAACATGAAAACGGCGACCGCGCCGAATCGGCGGGCGAGTTTTAATTCTTCTGCGGCGTCCATTTTATGCATCGGTTTCCGAATTCCGACGCGGGTTTGAAGCCCCCGCGTGTTTGCAATATTCGACGGAGATCAATCCGGCGGGAACTCCTTCAGCCAGTCCTCAGGGATTTCGACGGGCGGCTGTTTCTTTTTGTCGATCAGATGGCGGCCCATGATTAGATAATCCATATGCGTGCGCATGAAGCAGCGGTAGGCGTCCTGAGGCGAGCAGACGATCGGTTCGCCGCGCACGTTGAACGAAGTATTGATAACGAGTCCGCAGCCGGTCCGCAGCCTGAACGACTCGATCATGCCGTGATAGAGAGGGTGATCTTCTTTCGAGACGGTCTGGACGCGGGCGGAGAAATCCACATGAGTTATCGCGGGAACCGACGAGCGGATGGAGTGAAGTTTATCGAGCCCTTTTTTGTTAATATCTTCTTCTGAGAGTTCATTGCGAATTTCTTCCCGGACAGGAGCGACGAGAAGCATGTATGGGCTCTCGACTTTAAGATCAAAATACTCGGAGGCGCGTTCGGCCAGGACGCTTGGAGCGAACGGACGGAAAGATTCGCGGAATTTGATCTTAAGGTTCATGAGACTTTGCATCTCGCGGGAGCGGGCGTCGCCGATGATGCTGCGGGATCCGAGCGCGCGCGGTCCGAACTCCATGCGGCCCTGAAACCAGCCGATGACGTTCTGCTCGTCGATAAGCTGCGCGACGCAGTCCGCGATTTCCGCGGGATCGAGCGTTTCGTGTTTGATGTTGTTTTCGATCAGAAATATTTCTATTTCGGCGTCGGAGAATTCCGGTCCGAGGAGCGATGCGTGTTGTTTGTCTTTTCCTGCTGGCGATAGGCGCGGTTTGCCGCGGTAGTGGTGCCAGCCGGCGAGAGCGGCGCCGAGAGCGCCTCCGGCGTCGCCTGCGGCGGGCTGAATCCAGATGTTGTCGAATATCTCCTCGCGCAGCAGCAGTCCGTTCGCGACGCAGTTTAGCGCCACGCCGCCCGCGAGGCAGAGATTGTTCATGCCGGTTTTGCTCTTAACCCTGCGCGCCATTTTCAGAATTACTTCTTCAGTCACCGCCTGAACCGAGCGGGCGAGATCCATGTAGATTTGAGTGATGGGCGTTTCCGGCTTCCGCGGATTAATTCCAAAAAGGCGATCGAAGTTGCTGTTAGTCATCCGCAGGCCGGCCATATAGCCGAAGTGTTTCAGATTCAGGCGGAACGAGCCGTCGTCCTTGATGTCGATCAGGTTCTGTTTGATGATATCGACATATTTAGGTTCGCCATAGGGGGCGAGGCCCATTAGTTTATATTCGCCGGAGTTGACCTTGAATCCGCAGAAATAAGTGAAAGCGGAATAGAGGAGTCCGAGCGAGTGCGGGAATTTGATATCGGCGATGAGATTGACGCGGTTGCCGCGTCCGACGCCATAGGAGGTCGTGGTCCATTCGCCGACTCCGTCTATAGTGAGAATGGCGGCTTCATCGAAAGGTGACGGGAAAAAAGCGGCCGCGGCGTGCGATTCGTGGTGCTCTGGGAAAATAATAGGCCCGTTGAACCCGAGTTCCTTAGCGATAACTTCTTTCAGTCGGAGTTTCTGGTTAAGCCATTGCGGAATAGCCATGAAGAATGATGACAGGCCGACCGGCGCGTAGCCGAGATAGGTCAGGAGCAGGCGTTCGAATTTGATGAACGGTTTTTCGTAGAAAGCGACGCAGTCGAGATTTTCCGCTTTAATGCCGGCGTGTTTGAGGCAGAAGGCGGCGGCATTTTCCGGGAAAGCCGAGTCGTGTTTCTTTCGCGTGAAACGTTCTTCCTGAGCGGCGGCGATGATATCTCCGTCGCGAACGAGACAAGCGGCGCTGTCGTGGTAGTAAGCTGAAATTCCGAGAATGTCCATTATGTAATCACAGGTTCGAACAAGTCCCGGCAAGCTAAGCGCGCCGCGGCATCAGAATATCGTATAAATGAAAGGGGCCACCGGCGAACTTGCGCTGAAGACCCAGATGAAGACAGCAAGCCCCGCCAGCACGATTATGATCGGCGCCAGCCACCAAAGTTTTCGTTTTTTTAGAAACTCAAAGAACTCAGCGAAGAAACTTATCATTTAAATTTGGCGCCGGGAAAGCGCGGTGAACCGGCGCTGGTTCCTCCATCAAAATTTTATATCCGTATTCGCTGAAAAAGCTGCGAATCATTTTCATCGCTGTTGAATCGGCGATCCCGATTCATTATCGTCAGGTTAAGCTTATTTTAAGGGATTAAAATGAACATGACAAGCGCGCGGCATCCGCTCCATGGCGATCGTAATTGACAATAGCGGAATGAAAAACAAAGCGAGCATTACAGCCGGACCGCGCGGCCGGAGGCGGCTGATTTGCGGGCGGCGAGAACCATGCGCAGAGCAGACAGGGCATCCTGCGCCGGACTCACCGAAGGCTCGCTACTAAATCTAACGCAATTTGCGAAATAGAGAAGTTCCTCCCTATAGGCGTCAGTTGGTTGCAGGTTGGGATGCAAGGGCGTTTTTCCGGGCCGGTGGATCGTTACGCGCGGCGTCCGGCTCGATTCATATTCGATTACAGCAGTCTCGAACACGGCGCGATAGCCCATCGAGAACGGATAAGTTTTCGGGAAGAACCAACCTGCGGATACGCTCACGGCCGGCCCGCCGGTATAGATGTATTCTGAATTCACGGACCGGACGAGTTTCGAGTTGATTTCCGTCGCGCGGACGGCGGCGGGTTTTCCGAACAGAAAGAAAGCCATGTCAGCGTCATGAATTTGCAGGTCGACGGCTGGGCCGCCGCTTTTTTTCTCATCGAGAAGCCAGTTGCGGGAGGAATAGGCAGGCAGGCTGCCAAAACGCCAGGCGTGGAAAGAGAGAGGTTTCCCGAACGAGCCTCTTGTAACAGCGGCGCGCAGGATAGTGTATTCCGGCCAGAAACGGAGGCAGTGAGCGATCATCAGAATGGTGTTCGAGCGGCCGGCCGAGTTGATCATGCGTTTAGCGGCTCGCGTATCGAGCGCGATAGGCTTTTCGCAGATCGCATGAACGCCGGCGCCGGCAGCCGCTCGCGCCGCATCCTCGTGCATAAAGGTCGGCAGGCAAATATCAGCCGCATCGATTTCGGCGAGCATCGCCTCTCTGTCCGCGAAAGCGCGTGTTCCGAAGTCGGCGGCAATCTTCTTCAGGCGTTCCGGCCTCGCGGAGCATACACCGACTACTTGCGCGAATTTGATGCCGCGATAGGCTTCGAGATGTTTGCGGGCCATCGCGCCCGCGCCGAAGATTCCAATTCTGGTTTTACCGCTCATTATTCAGCCTTAATATTTTACGCTTACTTTCAGCGTTTTCGCCGGTCCGGGATTGATGTAGAGACGTTTCGCGGCGGAGTCATAGAAATAGAAGCCTGCTTTTTTGCCGAGCGCCTTGAGTTCCTTCACGGGCTTGAGAGCCTTGCCGTTGGCGGCGACTCCTGCCGGGGCGGCGAGGCTGAGAGCGCGGATCATGAAGGGGCGGGCGCCGGCGCTCGCGGAAACAGTGAAATTCTTTTCGCCGTTCATTTCGAGTTTTAGAGCGATCTTCGGCCGCTTTTCCTCATAGAGCGTGAAGTCCGAATTTGCGCCGGGAGTCACTTCGAGAGTGACGCTTTTCGCAAAGGAAGCGTCGCCGTGTCCGAGTTCGGAGCCTGTTACGTAAAGCGGCACGATCGAGCCTTCGCGGATGAAAAACGGGTATCGCGCGATCGGGCAGTTGTAATCAACAGTATCGCCTTCCGCGTAGCTCTTTTCGGGAGCCCAGTAATCGCGCCAGCGGCCTTTGGGAAAGCTGACCTCGCGTTTGTCTTCGGGGGTGTAGAGGACGGATACGAAGATGTTGTCGCCGAGCCGGTACTGCCATTTTCCGGGCGCCGGATGCATGATCGGGCCGGGGTTCTCGTGGCTCTTCATCATCATCGAATAGAAGTAAGGCAGCAGTTCGTAGTGGAGTTTCACATAGTATCCGTAGATGCGGACGGTTTCATCGTCGAACAGCCAGGGTTCGTGTTTGCCGTGGCCGCCGTTTTCGAAGAGGGGCGACAGAGCGCTGAACTGCGCCCAGCGGAGAAGGAGCTGCTTTGTGATCGGTTCGCTGCCGTTGTAGCCGGCTGTGTCTGAGCCGACGACGGTGTAGCCGAGTTTCATGGAGTCGAAGATATTTTTGAGGGCTTCGAGGAATCCCTCGTTCGTCCAGTCGTGCTTGTTGTCGCCGACCCAGTTTGTGGGCGAGTGGCTGATCGGCGAAAAACCTTTGGGATTGGCGATGAGCATATCGACCGAGCGGCTGAAAGTCGCGCCCTGCGGATTTTTTGAGAGCGTATATTCGTACATGTCGGAGTAATAGAGATCCTTATATTTTTTCGCGGTCATCGGTCCGGATTTGCACAGGGCGCCTTCCGGAAAGAGCGGGTCGGTTCCGTCGCATTTCCAGCCGTCGATGCCGATGTCGAGAACGCGGTCCATCTGTTTGTGCCACCACGCGAGGGCCTCCGGATTCGTGTAGTCGATAAAGGCGCCCTCCCCTTTCCACCATTTTGTGGGTTTGCCGGCGTTGCAAAGGTAGCCGTTTTTAAGAGCTTCGTCGTAGCTCTTGTGCGTGGTCGGCTCGAAAGAGCCTGAGTCGGATACAAGATTCAGATTCGGAGTCAGCCACAGCAGAACGCGAATGCCTTTGGCGTGTAGTTTTTTGACCATTCCAGCGGGGTCGGGATACTGTTTTTTGTTAAAAATGAAGTCGTTGTATTCCATGGACCAAGGGCTGTCTATGATTACGGCGCTGACCGGAATGCCGCGTTTTTCGTAGCCGGCGACCATGTCCATTAGCGCTTTTTCAGTATTTTCATCGTCTTCCCAGACCCAGTGGCCGAAGACCCAAGCCGGCGAGACGGGCGGGCGGTTGCCCTTTTCGATGGCAACGGCTTCATGGGATAACGCAGCGGCGGCGAATGCCGAAATGACGGCGATGGCGATGAATAGTTTTTTTGCGGAAACGAAAATGCTCATTGAGAAAGCCTCCGGTCGAAGACGCCGGCTCGGCGGCATCTGTTTTCCGGTGAATTTTATATGAAATATTGCCGGAAGAAAAGCGAAAAATAATGCTGATTGGAATTAGCTGAATTTTCCCGGATAAATAGTCCGGGTTATTATATAATAAGAGTTTGAAGCGCGGCGATGCATGCGTTGCAAAGCGGTCCGAGACGGTGAAAATGAAAATTACAATCATTCATCTGCCCAAGAAGGTGTTTAAGCGCGGTAAGTTCAGCGGCAATTTCATAGAAATCATGCCGCTGGGCCTGCTGCCGATTGCCGGGTTGTTACGTCGGGACGGCCACGAAGCAGAGATCGCGCATGCGGGGATAGAGGAGCGGCTCGATCCGGAGTTCACGGTTGAGAGATTCGTTGAATCCGGGACACCGGACATGGCGTGCCTGCCGCTGCACTGGCATCAGCAGGCGTTCGAGGTTCGCGAGGCGCTTGAGCGGATAAAAAAGGCGGCGCCGGGAGTTAAGACGTTATTGGGTGGCCTGACGGCATCCGCATTTGCGGCGGAGATAATGGAGGACTGGCCGGCGGCGGATTATGTGATTCGAGGCGAGGGAGAACGGCCGATCAGAGAGCTTGCGAAGGCGCTTGAGGCCGGAAAAAAGGATTTTAGCGGCATTCCAAATCTGCTGTGGCGAAAGCGTGGCCGGGTTGTCGCCAATCCGGCATCTTACCGCGCCGGGCCGGAAGACCTCGCAGAGATGGATTTTACGGACAGATCGCTGATACGCAATCAGAAGCTCTACACGGCGCAGTATTTCTCCAAGCCGGGCAGCGCGGCGGAGAGGCCGATGCACTATCTTTATGTTGGGCGCGGCTGCACTGCCGACTGCGCGTTCTGCGGCGGCGGCTCGGCGGCGCACAGGAGCATTTCAAATCGCAATTCGGTGATCTTCCGGGAACCGGAAGCGGTTTTCAACGACATCAAAACAACGATTGATAATTACGGAATAACGGACTTCTATATCTGCTTCAATCCGCCGGGAACGGACAACGGTTATTATGTGAAACTGTTCGACATGACGCGGGCGGCCGGACTGAAAATATCGATGGTGTTCGAGTATTACAACGGAACGCCTGACGACGCGTTTATCGAGTCGTTCGCGGCGGCGTTCGCGGAGACCGGGTCGCGCATCGCATTTTCGCCGACTGCGTTCAGCGACGCGGCGCGCCCGTGTTTTTATCCGGCGGGAATGACGAACGAGCGCCTTAGGGAATCGGTGCGAAAAATAACTGAGCGCGGAGTCAAAACTCTGTTGTACTACGCGCTGCTTCCTGGCGAAACGGACATGGATGTGCATGACGGGCTGAAGTTCGCGATGAAGTTGAGAGAGAAATACGGGACGTCGATCCGGATATTTCCGATCGAGTCAGAACCGGGAGCCCCGTGGACGTCGGAGCCCGACCGGTTCGGCATCAGACTGAAGAGTAAAACGCTCGCGGACTATGTAGAGCGGCACAGCCGGCGCGCTGACGGTTTCTCGCGATCCGACCTCGGTTACGATTTCCCGGGCTTCAAAGCGCGAGGCGATGTTTACGATATGCTCGCCCGCTTTTCAGACAGACTATACACATAAACAAAGCAGGCACCGGTCATTCACGCATTACGCCGGCAGAAGCGAAATAAAGCAAAAGCCAGGCACAAATTCAGCCGTTTACTCCACAACTTTTTCCGTTTTTTGCGCGTTATATTCTGTAATTTTGGATGTAAGGCCGGCGACGGTGTTGCGGATAGAAGCGTAGCGGTCGCCCACGAGCGGTTCGAGCCGTTCGACAGTTTTAAGCAGGTCGGTTTCGAGGCTGAAAGCGTCGCCCATCGTGTTATCCCAGTTTTCCTTGAAGACAGCCGGCGGGCAGTATTTCATATATTGGATCAGAATTAGAAAGATGACAACCATATCATCGACCCAGCCGGCGGTGGGAACGAAATCCGGGAGTAGATCGATGGGCAGTGCGACGTACAGGATAGCGCCGGCGGTCAGGAATTTTAGCCAGCGCGGGACCCTTGCGTCGCGGAACAGGCCGAGGAGCAGTTTTACGAGCCGCGGCAGGATCATGATGTGGCTTGCGGTCGCGGCGAACATTGTTTGAAGCTGATTGGTTTTTTCTTCCATTTTAATCTCCCCAGATATCGAAATAGCGTCCGTCCGCTTCCGCCTTATAGCGGCCTGAGCGGAGAGCGGCTACAAGTTCCCGCTCGTCGGCGATGTCGTCTTCGAAAACGGTGAAGCAACAGCCTATGCCGCTCACGGAGTGCGCGTCGCTGCCGCCGATGCCGAAAGCGCCTGTCTTTTGGCAATAGTTTACAGCCATTTGGTTCTGTTTGGGCGACGAAGAACCGTTATATTTTTCGATTACGCCGAAAAGCTCGGCGAAATCGGTTTCTTCGAGCGGGCGGTCCAGAGTTCCGCTGTACCAGCCGAAGGGAGCGCGCCACGGATGCGCCGGGATAACTATTCCGCCGCACGAACCGACAATATCAATAACATCGCGCGCTGAAGGCACTCCAGTGATGTCTTTATCATAGCCGTAAACCAGCAGGTGGCCTTCGCGGCTCAAAACTTCGATTCCCGACAGGACAATGAAGCCTCTATACGAGCGGGCAATGTCCTTCAGCACGCGGCTGCCTTCAAGCGCGTCGTGTTCTGTGATGCAGATAGCGTCCAGTCCGCGTGAGATAGCGGTTTCGATGCACTCCACAGGGTCTATGAAGCTGCAGGGCGAAGAAACCATTGTGTGTATGTGCATATCAATGATCATAGCAAATTGTGTCTTCTCAAACCGTATTCCGACTCAAACGAACCGCGTTCCTATTCTTGTGGATAATATCGGGGGTGTCAAGACTGTGACGTATGGGTAAAAAGTCAAAAATATTTTTTCGGGCCTGTAAAGATTTCGTCGGCGATGCCGATAAATATATTGGACACGGAGGTCGAAGTAAAAAAGTTCACTCACAGACCACGGAGGGGAAGGAGTGAAAAACTTTTTTTGGAGGTAAGCAAAATGGATCCAGTATCGATGAGCCAGTCGAGCTACGCCTCCCAGATCATAACCAAATCCCAGCAGACGCACGGAAATGTCCTGATTCAGTTGCTCAAGGCTGTGAGCGACGCAGAGGTTGCGCAGGCAAAACCGCTCGCCAATCTTCTGGAGAAAAATTCGATCGACGTGTACGCCTGAAATCTTTTTTTCAAAAGGACTAAAGTTTACAAGCGAAGTGACCGATAAATTGATTGACATGGTTGCTGCTAGCCACAGCAACTCCTCCTAAAGAGCCACCAGAAAAGGTGGCTTTTTTTTATTCCTGAAAAAGCGCTTTTTATGTTTATGAGCCATCAATCCCGCTGATGAGCCGGGATAACCCGAATCCGTGATGAATAAGGCGGACTGAAGGTATTCGATTTTTTCTGATGCGCCTCGTTTATTTCTGTTTCAGCCGCTGTTTCAGTTGACTCCCGCGTGTGATATAATTTCACAAAACAAGCGTTATGGTGCTACATGCCGGATCACATTCTTATCATTGACGACAAACAGTCAATCGTGGAGATTCTCGAGACATATCTCGGCGATGAGGGATATGCCACTTCTTCCGCGGTTACGGGCGCGCAGGCGCTTGAGAAGCTCGAACATGATGATTATGAGCTTGTTCTGTGCGATGTGAGACTTCCCGACATAGATGGAATGGAGATTCTGAAAAAAATAAACGGCGCTTCCGCGCGCGGGCCGGCGGTCATAATGATCACCGCATACGGCTCGATAGAGAACGCGATCGAGTGCATGAAGCTGGGCGCGGCGGATTATGTCACGAAACCGTTCAACCTTCAGGAAATCAGGGAAGTGGTGAAAAAGGGCCTCGAGCGCGTTCATCTCGTGCGCGAGAACGAAAAAATGAGAGCGGAGCTCGAGCGGCGATACGATTTTTCAGGGATTATCGGCAAAAGCAAGCAGATGCAGGATGTTTTCGACCGGATCAGGCGTGTAGCGCCCTCGAACGCCTCGGTTCTGATCACCGGCGAGACGGGCGTCGGCAAAGAGCTTGTCGCGCGCGCTCTTCATTACAACAGTCAGCGCTCGCGAAAAGGATTAGTCGCGCTCAACTGCGCCGCGATTCCGGAAAATTTGCTTGAGAGCGAGTTGTTCGGGCATGTCAAGGGAGCATACACAGGCGCGTTCACGAACAAACGAGGAATTTTCGAGGAGGCAGACGGCGGCACGCTGCTTCTCGACGAGATATCCGAACTTCAACTTTCGCTGCAGGCGAAACTTCTGCGCACGCTGGACGACGGAACGGTGCGCCGGGTCGGCGACAGTCACAACATCCCGGTTGACACGCGCCTTATCTGCTCGACAAATAAGGACCTCTCCGAACAGGTGAAACAGAACCTGTTCCGGCTCGATCTCTACCACCGCATAAAAGTTGTCGAAATATACATTCCGCCTCTGCGCGAGAGACGCGAGGATATAATCCTGCTCGCCGAACATTTCCTAACAAAGCTATGCAAGGAACATTCGAGAGACATTACGCGGTTCACTCCCGACGCAATCAACCTGCTGCTTGAGCATAAATGGGTTGGGAATGTGCGGGAGTTGATAAATGTGATCGAACAGGCGACTCTGCTGACTGAAGGGGATGCGATTACCGCAGAACAATTGGCAGCTTTGCGCGTTAAACCGGGCGACGCTTTAGCCGCGGACGTTTTTTTTACCGACGATTCTCTTAAGAAGATGATGGACCGCGTCGAGAAAGAGATTATTATCAGGGCTCTGAGAGAAACCGGCGGGAACAGGAAAGAAGCGTCGAAACGGCTGGCGCTCAGCGAACGCGCGCTATACTATAAGCTCGACGAACACGAACTGAAATGACGCCGGCGGCGAGCGGCCGGACCGCCGAAAACGGAGGACGCATGAATAGTTACAGATGGGGTATATTTCTCATTCTTCTCACCGGCGTTGTTTTCTCGACGTCATGCGGGAACAGAATGACGAAGAAAATAAATAATGCGTGGATGGCAGCCGACCGTGTTACTGTGACCACGGACGCTGACCCGTGGAAGCTCGTGGAAGGAATTTACGGTTACGGGGACAGATATGTAGTTGTCGACGCCGTCACTCAGAAAAGACAGCAGGCATTGTCCGTTATTTCATCAGGGGTATTTCCGGATTTGATCAAATTCGACAATCGCGGTCCGTATTTCGAAGGCAAAGCGGGCGGCAAGGAAGCCGAACAACACAGGAATCAATTTCTCGCCGATCTGATTGTGGCGCAAATAGATAATGAAACGACATTCGTTCTGCAAAACGGAGACACGGCGGGACTCGGCCAGTTCACTCAACGCGCTATGGAAAAAATCGACCTCGCCGATTTCGCTCCTTCTGTTCCGCTCGCAACAGGACCCCAAGGCAATGAACTGGGCTGGACTCTGATCGCTTTCTCAAAAGCGAATCTTGTGACATCCAAATGGGCGACCGAAACAGGGAAGATAGTGAGTTTCGAGGATTTGCTGGAAGCTGCGCTCGCGAGGCCTGTCGATTGGGGTTCGTATGAAGGACTTATCGAGCAGCTCGGAATCGCAGTGTCCGTCAACGAGTATAAAAGGTTTAAGCTGGCAGAAGCATTCGCGGAATACGAATCGGCGAAGAAGAAAGACCGCCGGTTCAAGGGCGAAGCGCCGGCCATGGAATCCGTCGCGCTGCTCGGCGTATGGGAAAAGGCGCAGAAGCATGTCGATCAAGTTGTTGAGATGCTTAAGAAGAACCAGAATTCCAACGGCTCATTCTCCAAGTTCTGGTATGAGAAAACACAAAAACCGGAAAACGCAGGCGAGCTTATTCTATATTCCGGCCACGCGCTCGATTTGCTCGACGAGGCTCTGCCGGATAGCAGGCTCGAGGAACCGTGGGTTCGGCTTTCAGTAGATGAGCTCGCGAACTCGATTCTGGACAACCGCTATAAGCTGGAAGACAAGTTTTGGGCCGCCGCTCACGCCGCTCACGCGCTTAAGGCGTACCAGTTTCGAATAAAAAACAAAGGCAAGCCCATGGCGTTTATGGCCGTGCAGAAACCGTGTTGCGACTGAGTTATGTTTCCTACCGTCAACATCAGGTCTCTTTTCAAAATCATCGATGAGGAATCGCGCGATTTCAGAATCGGCGGCGCCCTCGAATGGCCGCGCGTTTCGTCGCCCGGCGTCGCCAAGGAACCCCTCAGGAACCCCAAGCGTTACACACGCGTGCTCGACAATCCGGACGAACATCTCTTCTACGAGTTCTCCACGAAATTCGCAGACATCGCTGTCGTTCAGGTCGACATCCGCTATACCGATAATAAGGACGAGTTTATCCCGGTCGGGCTGGTTTTGGGCGGCGCTATCCCGGTTCCGATCGACGACAATATCCTTTTCACCGAGAAAGCAAAACAGTCAATAACCGGTGAGATAAGGCAGCGGATATTCGTGCCTCTGGCAAGGCGGCAGCGGGCCGGAACCGACTGGAGCAATTATATCGCATGGGCTTCGAGCCCGCGCAACTGGACCCCGCAGGTCACTGCGCTGAATTATTCAACGAAAGCTCACGACGCGGGCGCGCGACTGACGCTCAGCGCCCCGCTTGGCGGAACTTCGTTCGTTCTTCAAAGCCCGTACGGCGCTCAGATCGTCAGAAAAGGCGACAGAACGGTTATCGCCTGCAGGGTCGTGCCTGTTTGCGCCGAAGGGCTTCTCAGCCGCTCGTGGTATTTCGGTCTCCGCGAAGCGGTTTATTTTCTCACCGTCATCAAGCAGTCGCTGAAGGAAAACGCGCCCGCGAAATTTTCAGACGCGAACAAGGACGTCATCCGATATCCGGAACCGGTCATAGACCGCATTGCGATTATTTAATCGGAAATGAATATATTAAAAGGCGGCTTTAGGCGTTAGGATGGAGAAAGATATTTCTTGTTTCTCAAGCTTTATTTCCGACCGCCGCTAAAATTCCGCTAGAGGCGCTATTGAAAGCTTTTCGTTTTCAGCCAAACGTCCAAGGTCTAAAGCCGCATTCGTTTGTTATCAGTAATCAATCTTGATTTCCTGACGGCTGGCTTTAACGAGATCCTCGAACTTGCAGTCGAGGCGCAGGACGCCGACGACTTCGCCGTCTCTGTTGATCGGCGCTGAAACGGTGAGGCCGAGCAGACCGGTGATCTTCGACGTGAAAAGGCCCGTGATGTGCACATGCCCGTTTTCGGACGGGATAATGAACCACGCGCGCTTCGAGTAGTCCTTGTCCAGTTTCGCTTCGTCTTCTTTGCTTATGCGGCCCGAGCGAGTGAATATATCCGTGTGCTTCTGTCCTTCTTTGTCGGCGATGACCGCAAGCTGGATGAACGGGTTCTTCTTGAATTTCTCTTCGAGCACTTTTTCCTGCCGCGCTTTGTCCATGGAGATGATGACGGCATCGTTTGTCAATCTTTCGACCGTGGCGCTCATCAGCTCGCGCGCGGCTTCCTGAATGTACTCGAGGTCGATGTCGAAATATTCCGGCAGGTTGCGGACGGCCTGTTCGAGAATTTCCTCGTTCGAGATCGCTGTGCTGCGGCCGTTTTCATACTGTTCCTTGACCCATTCGCTGATCTTGATGATGCCCGGCTGCCTTTTGTCGATCTGCGAGCGCGGTTCGAGATTCAGATAAGTGTTGACCCAGTGAGCGATGCCGGATGTTCCGGATTTATCGGTTATGGAAATCGATATCGGCCGGTTCAGGATCGTCGCCGTGTCGAATATGTTATAAATCTCCTCGTTCTTGTGGATGCCGTCGAGGTGAAT
>Ga0172379_10002283_pt1 | contig 34439 bp, 30 predicted proteins | sample GrowelOW334metaG_FD_119756 | JGI IMG/M metagenome (GOLD analysis project Ga0172379, IMG submission 119756) | Groundwater microbial communities from an aquifer near a municipal landfill in Southern Ontario, Canada - Groundwater well OW334 metaG | ecosystem: Environmental > Aquatic > Deep... | reverse complement strand
TATGCCTCTCTGTCGGAGTTTTAGTCTATATCGGCTTATCAATCCTGGGCATAAAATACGCCCTGGTCCTCGCTCTAATCGCCGGCATAACTGAATTCGTCCCCTATATGGGGCCAATTATCGGCGCTGTTCCCGGAGTTATCATTGCTTTTTCGGTTTCGCCCATGCTCGCTTTAATCGCGGCCGCGTTTTATTACCTGGTCCAGCTGACGGAAAACAATATTTTAGTGCCGAAAATTATGCAAAAGGCTGTCGGCTTAAATCCGATCGTAAGCATCGCGGTTTTATTAATCGGTTTTCAGCTGGCGGGAATTGCCGGGGCGATCCTTTCCATTCCGGTAGCGACGGCGGCGAGCGTTTTTATCCAGGATATTTTTGATCACCGCCTGGCCGAAGAATAAAAAATTATTATGACTATTTTGATAAATAGAATAAATCAATGAGTTTTGGCGTAATTCATAGTATGATTGAGATTGCGAACCTCACCAAAAAATTAGGCAACAATACAATTCTTGATAATCTCTCTTTTTCCGTAAGAAAGGGGGAGATTTTAGGTTTTTTAGGTCCGAACGGGGCCGGAAAAACCACTACCATGAAAATAATTACCAGTTTTTGGGCGCCCACCAGCGGCCAGGTTTTGATTGACGGCGCGGAAGTCGTAAAAAATTCTTTAGACATCCGGTCAAAAATCGGCTATTTGCCGGAAACCGTGCCGCTGTACGAGGACATGAAGGTAAAAGAATATTTGAAATTCGTCGCTGAAATCCGCCGGATTCCCAAAGAAAAAACAGCCGGGCGGATAAAAGAGGTGGTTATGGCCTGCGGGTTAAAAGAGGTATATGACCGGCTGATTGACGAATTATCCAAGGGCTACCGCCAAAGAGTGGGGTTGGCCCAGGCAATAATCCACGACCCGCAGATTCTAATTTTAGACGAACCGACGACCGGCCTGGATCCCAACCAAATCGCCGAGATCCGGGAATTGATAAAAAATCTCGGAAAGGAAAAAACCGTAATTTTTTCCACCCATATTTTACAGGAGGTTGCGGCGGTTTGCGGCCGGGTAATAATTATTAACAAAGGAAAAATCGCCGGGGAAGGAACGCCCGAAGAATTAATGAACCGCGCCGGAGGGAGAGAACTGATTTACGTAAAAATAAAAGGCGCGCGCGAGTCAGTGCTGGAAAAAATTAGAGCTTTAGAAAATGTGATCCGCGCCGACGCGGCGGACAAAGAGGCTCTGGATATCTACGGCTATTCAATTGAACCCAAGCCGGGAGTTGATCTGCGCGAACAATTATCAAAGACGGTTATGAATAACAATTGGAGTATTTTGGAATTCTCCAAAAAATCAGCCACCCTGGAAGATGTGTTTAGGGAATTAACCAAGTAAGAGACAGGGCTGGCAGTTTGTCTTGCCGCCGGCTTTTATAAAAATAGGCGTAAGTATAAAAAAATGCTTAAAGAAATCGGCTGCAAAAATATATATATTTTATTTAAAAAGGAGTTATGGGCTTATTTTAATTCGCCGATTGCCTATATTTTTATTGCCGTATTTTTGGTTGCCGGAAACTGGCTTTTTTTCAATTCCTTTTTCATCTCCGGCCAGGCCAGCTTAAGAAATTATTTTTCACTTCTTCCCTGGATGTTTTTATTTTTAGCTCCGGCTTTGACTATGCGCCTTTGGGCCGAAGAAAAAAAATCCGGCACGATCGAGTTCCTTTTAACCCTGCCGGTTACTGACTCCGAAGCGGTTTTAGGAAAATTTTTCGGCGCTTTGTCATTCCTTTTTATCACGCTTTTACTGTCTGTAAGCGTCCCCATAAGCATCGCCTTTTTAGGAAGCGTTGATATGGGGCCGGTAGCCGGCGGTTATTTGGGCGCTCTTTTTCTAGGAGGATCATATCTGGCGCTCGGACTTTTTATTTCTTCTTTGACGAAAAATCAAATTATCGCTTTTATTCTGGCCTTGGCGGCCTGCTTCTTGTTTTTTATGGCTGGGGCCGACTTTGCCGTTTCCAGCGCCCCGCAATTTTTACAGCCGCTAATGCAGTTTCTGGGGCTGGGCAGCCATTTTTATAATATCGCCAAAGGGGTAATCGATACCAAAGACATTATTTATTATCTGTCGTTTATGTTTTTATTTTTATGGTTAAACGCCAAGATGATTGAAGCCCGCAAGTAGCAATAATTTTAGGATAAGCAGATATGGAAAAATTCGGATTTTATGGAAGATAAAAAATCGTTAATATGATGGACAAAGTTAAAAAGCTGAAAATCGCCAAAAAATTAAATCTTTCGGTTACGATTGTCTTGGTAATCGCGATTTTGGCGGTTATTAATTTCATTTCTTATAAAGCATTTTTCCGGTGGGACATAACCGAGTCGCATGATTTTTCCATTTCCAAAGCTTCAAAGACAACCGCTGGGGAGCTGGATGATGTAGTTAATATTAAGGCTTATTTTAGCAAAAATTTGCCTAGCCAATTCTTGAATTTAAAGCAAGAAGTGGCCGATATTTTGAGCGAATACCAAAGCTACAGCCAGGGAAAAATTAAGGTGGAATTTATCGATCCTGGGAATGACGAGGAGATGAAGAATAAATTATATCTGGCCGGCATTCCGCCTCTGCAGCTGAATGTTTTAGAAAAGGATAAATATCAGGTGGTGCAGGGCTACTTGGGGCTGGCTATTAGCTACGGTGATAAAACCGAAGCTATTCCGGTGGTAAAAAGCTCTGATGATTTAGAATACCAGATTACCACGGCCATTAAAAAAGTGTCTGGCAAGGAATCGCCGGTAATCGGCTATTTAACGAGCTATGGAACCATTCAGCCGGAAGAAGCGAATACGGCTCTGGCGGAATTAAAGAAAATATATGAAGTCCAAAATATTGATCTTAAGGCCGCCGGCCAGATTCCCAAAGAAATTAAGACTTTAATAATCGCCGGCCCTAAAGAAAAATTTGGAGACAAGGAATTGAAGGCGGTCGACTCTTATTTGAGTGGCGGCGGTTCAATTCTTTTACTCATTGACGGGGTTAACGTCGGCCAGGGGCTAACCGCCGAAAAGAATGAGACTGGCCTGGAAAAGTTATTGGAAAAATACGGAATTAGGGCCAATACCGACTTAATCGCCGATCCGCAATCAGGAGTCGCTTCGTTTAACCAGGGCTATATCACTTTTTCCGTCGAATATCCGTTTTGGCCGAAGATTTTAAAGGGCAATTTCGATAAAAACGTGTCGGCGGTTTCTAATCTCGAAACCGTAATTCTCCCCTGGGTTTCGAGTATCGATGTAATTCCCGATAAGATGAATAAAGACAACAGAGTTTCTAATTTAATTATGAGCTCGGAAAAATCTTGGCGGGTTGCCGGCGACTATAACATCAGTCCGCAGGGAATAACTATGCCTAAAGAAGGCGCAGGCTCTTACAGCTTGGCGGTTTTAGCTTCCGGAAGTTTTACTTCGGCTTATGACGCAAAAAAAACCTTCAATTCAAAGATTGCGGTGGTTGGAGACAGTGATTTTATCCGCGAAAATTTTGCCGGCAACGCGCCCGACAATTTGGCCCTATTCCAGAACCTAACCGATATTTTAAGCCTGGATGAGGCTTTAATAAATATCCGGTCCAAAGGAGTAACCAGCCGGCCGGTCAAGGAGTTGAGCGAAGCGGGGAAGGCGGGGATTAGGTACGCAAACGTGTTTGGCATGACAATAATCATCGTCGGGCTGGGGGCGCTAAGGTATATAACAAGAAGGAGAAAAAGGCAGGTAAATAAGGATTTTGATAGTTTCTAATTTTTTATTCATGAAAAAAAATTTATACCTGTTGATATTATTGATAATTTTAGCCGGAGGCGCCTATTTATACGAGGGGCCTTTTCAAAAATGGAATGAATCGCGGAAGGCGCCGAAGAATTTTTTGAATACCATTAATTTTGAGTCAGCGGATAAAATAGAAATAATTAGAACCGAAAAGACCGAGGTTTTAAATAAAGACGGCGAACGCTGGAAATTGGATGATGGAAAATTCTACGCTTCTAGTGAAGCGGTTAGCGCCTTAAAGGAAAGCTTTCAGAAAGCCCAGTCGTCCCGGTTTGAAATCGCGAGCGCCAACAAAGAAAAAAAAGGCGATTTTGATTTAACTAAAGAATTCGGGACTGAAGTTAGAATGTCTTCGGGGGGCAAGGCGATTGGCGATTTTTTGATCGGCAAGCTTACAAGCGATTACATGGGCTCATATATCAGCCAGCCGGATAGCGCCGATTCGTACATGCTCCCAGTCGCGCTAGCCAGCGCATTCTCTCCTTATGAGTGGCGCGATTTGTCCATTTTTAAAATTTCCAAAGAGAAAATTGAAAAATTAAGATTCCAATATCCGGATCGGGAGTTAAAATTCGAAAAAAAAGACGGCGGGTGGCAGGTGGTTTCGCCGGAAAAATTTAAAGCCGAAGATACAGCCGTCGACGAGGCATTGGCCGCTCTTGCCGGCCTTAATGCTGAAGCTATCCCGGCCCAAAGTTTTTCCGGCACTGATTTGGAAAAGCACTTAATTATTGTCGAAGCCCAAGGATCCGAAGGAAATTTTACTTTAATGATCGGGAAGGACAACGGCCGCGGCCAATATTACGCTAAGCGCGGAGATTCGGAGAATGTCTATTTAATCGGCAAAGCCAACCGGGATTTGTTTGATAAAAAGATCGGGGATTTTAAATAGTAAACGGAAGACAATAAAGGCCGGCCAAGAAGCCGGTTTTTTGTTGCCGGTTACTTGTGATACAATAGTAAAAGAAAGTTAAATTTATGGGGATATCTAATTTTTTTAAAAGTGAAAAAAAGACCAACCCCGGCCTTTCCGGACTGGAAAAGCCTGAACGTTCGAATAGTCCGGAAAATCCCGACAGAAGGGAAAAATTAATAACGCTGGCGGCGGCGGCATTATTTTCCGGGCTCTGGGCGGGAAAAAGGGTGCGTGATTTGTATAAGGCCGGAGAAACAAAAGAAACGCACCTGGATTTGGATAAAGACTACTCTGCGCCCGTTAAAAGAGAAACGCCAAAACCGCCCGCTAAAAAAACTCCTGCCGCAGAGATTGACAGGCCGCCCGCCAAAGAAAAAGACCCGGCCTTGCGAGTATGCAAAAACGCCGAACTATGGCTTCGGCAGATTGAGAATTCCCCGGTTTGGCCGAAAAATTTATTCACTCCGGATTTATTTTTAGCCCAGGAAATGCAAGAATCGAAATTCGGACGTTTCTTAAAAAGCCCCAAAGGCGCCGTCGGGGTAATGCAGAATATGGGCATATCAGTTAAAGATGTTTTAAGATATTTGGGAAAGCTCCAGAGGAATACCAAATTAAAATTTGAAGGATTGGAAGATTTAGACGGCGAAGTCCTGGAAAAAGCGATGGAGATAATTCACGGCGAAGAAAAATACAGCCGCGCTTTCGGAAAAATATTCATGGCGGCGCTCGGTGACGAAAAATACGGCTATGCGGCGGGCAAGGCAGAAGGCCGGCAGAGCGAAGAAGATCGGGCAACGGAAAAAAGGAAAAGGATTTTGGCCGCTTATAACGGCGGCCCGTCGCTAAAAGGCTTGGACGAGGATGCCTGGCCGGAAGAATCAAAAAAATACGCCTACAAGGTGCTAAATTACGAAGAAAGGATTAGAAATATCCGGGAGGCTTTGGCCGAAACCAATGTTATTAATCCTTATGATGATGAGACGGTAAAGTATTTTGCTTTGATGATGGATTTTTACAAAAGCCAAAAAGAGAAATATCGGTTTATCGGCCGAACCATTGAAAAGATAATGAAGTCGCCGGCCGCCAAAGGAAAACAAGCCCTAGGATTCAGGTAGATAAGAGAGATATTGGGCTAAAAATTTTTATTGCGGGCAAAAAAATGCCGCCTTTTGGCGGAGTTTTTATTTGGGTGGAAATATGATACAATTAGGGGAGAAAAAAGGCTTAATCGGCCTTGATTTATCATTATCTTCAAAGCAATATGGCTTACGATTTAATATCAATTGGAGGGGCTACCGAGGACATAACTTTTTACACCTCCGAAGGCGTGTTAATGGACAATAAAAAGGATGTCTTAAGGCAGAAGCTAATCTGCTTTGAATACGGAGCTAAAATTAAGGTGGATCGCTCGCATACGACCTTTGGCGGCGGGGCGGCTAACGTCGCGGTGGCCGGCGCTAGGCTGGGGCTAAAGACGGCTCTTATCGCTTGCGTTGGCAATGACAGCCGGGGAGAAGAGATAAAAAAGAATTTGGCCGGCCAAAACGTGGATACCAGCCTAATGGAAACAACCGAAAAAAAGGAAACCGGCTTTTCCTTTCTCTTAACCGGGCCGGGAAACGAGCACGTGGTTTTTTCCAATCGGGCCTCAAACGACGAGCTTTCGATTAATAAAGACCATCTAACCGCGCTGGAAGAAGCTAAGTGGATTTATATTACCTCGCTGTCCGGGGAGTGGAAGCCGGTACTGGATAGCGTATTTATGGCCGGCCGGCCGAAGATCGCCTGGAATCCCGGCCACCGGCAGCTTTTAGAGGGTTGCGCGGCAATAGCGGAATATTTGAAAAAAGTTGAAGTTTTGATTTTAAACAAAGACGAGGCTATTGAACTGGTTAAATCGAATAAAGGTTATGCCAAAAAAGATAATGAGTTTTTAAACGATATCAGGAACCTCTTGAAAGTTATGATTTCACTGGGGCCGAAGATAGTCGTAATAACGAACGGCCGGCATGGGGCTTATGCCCAGGACGAAAAAAAATCATATTTTCAAAAAATTTTTAAAGAGGCAATCAGGCTGAATACTACCGGAGTGGGGGACGCTTTTGGGTCGTCTTTTATCGCCGGATTGCAAATCTATAAAGGAAATATAAAAAAGGCAATGCTTTTAGGCGTAAAGAATACGGCTTCGGTGGTCGCTCATTACGGCGCCCAAACCGGATTATTAACTAGAAAAGAAATTATATGAGAATTCCAATAGAAGTATCTGCCAGACACCTGCACTTATCGCCCAAGGACCTGGAAAAACTTTTTGGCCGAGGCTACAAGTTAAAGAAATTGCATGCCTTGTCCCAAAAGGGCGAATTCGCGGCCAGGGAAGAGGTAAAGATAGCCGGAAAAAAAACTAATTTGGGAGTAAGAATCGTCGGCCCGGCGAGAAGCAAGACGCAATTGGAAATTTCCGCTTCCGACGCCCACCGGCTGGGAATCTATCCGGCGGTTAGGCTGTCCGGCGATATAGAAAACACCCCGGGCTTTGAACTTATCGGCCCTAAAGGCAAAGCAGAAGTTAATAGAGGCATGATTATCGCCAAAAGACACCTCCATTTAAACCCGGCTGACGCCAAGAAATTGAGGCTCGGCCACCGGCATGTAATAAAAGTTAAGACCGAAGGCGAGCGGGAGGTGATTTTTGATAAAGTGGTCGTCAGGGTCGGCAAAAATTTTAAGCTCTCTTTGCATATTGATACCGACGAGGCTAACGCCGCCGGTCTTTGGAAGAAAAAAAATTACGGAAGATGGCTGCGGAGCTGATGAAATAAAAAGATGGCGTTTTATTTAGATTTACGATGAGTTAACAATTTTTATGCCGAATATTCTAGTCATCAACTCCGGCTCGACTTCAATAAAGTTCAAGGTCTTTGGCGATAAGGGAGAAAGCTTTAAAGAAGGGAGCATCGATAATGTTACCGATTACGATAAGGCGATAAAAAATATTTTAAGGCAGATCGGCGACTTTCGGGATATCGCCGGCATCGGCCACCGGGTAGTTCACGGAGGGGAGAAATTTTTCGAGCCAACGGTGATTAATGATAAGGTTATATCTGAATTGGAGAAAATTAGCGAGCTGGCCCCGCTTCATAATCCTTATAACCTGGCCGGGGTAAAGGCGGCTATTAATTTTTTACCGGATATTCCCGAGGCGGCGGTTTTTGATACCGGTTTTTACCGCGATTTGCCGGAAACGGCAAGTTTTTACGCCCTGCCTAAACAGCTGTCGCTGCGCTATAAAATCAGGCGCTATGGTTTTCATGGCATATCCCATGAGCTGGCCGGAATGGAAGGCGCGAAAAAGCTGGGTTTGGATTTTAAAAAAGCCAATCTTATAACCTGCCATTTGGGCGGCGGCTGGTCGGTAACGGCGATTAAAAACGGCAAAGCCGTTGATACTTCCATGGGCTTTACGCCAATGGAAGGGCTTATGATGATGACCCGTTCGGGCGATATTGATCCGGGAATTATTTTTCTATTGATGAAGCATCGCGAGCTTTTGGATGAAACCGACGATAAGGGAAGAATTATTATGGATTTTTCCCATTCCCAAGAAAACGCCGTTAACGTGCATGAAGAGGATTTAATGGCCCGCCGGGTAGAAAATATTTTAAACCAAGAGTCGGGGATTAAGGGCCTCACTGAAGGGATTTCCGACTATAAAGAACTTCTAAAAGCAGTCTCCCTTGGAAAAGAATCGGCAAAAACAGCCTTTGACATGGCGATTCGCCGTCTGGTAAAATACATTGGCTCTTATTACGCCATCCTAGAAGGCAATTTGGATGGGATAATATTTACCGGCCGGATCGGCGCCGGCAACCCTATGACAAGAAACTCGGTTATGCGCAAGCTAAAATTCCTAAAATGCCCGGGCATACCGATAGAGCCGAATGAAGAAAAGCTTATTGCCGATAAAGTCCGCGAATTATTAAAAATTTAAATCACATAAGCTTATGAGTTCAAAAACGAAAATTTTATTAGCCATTCTGGTAATTGCGCTAGCCGCCGGTTCAAGGCTCATAGACCACCCGTTTAACTTTACGCCGATTGCCGCGATGAGCATTTTTGCCGGCTGTTATTTTCATAAGCGCTGGGGCGTGCTTTTGCCCCTGCTCGCCATGGTATTAAGCGACTACATTATCGGATTTTACCACTGGCCGGTTATGATTTCGGTTTATCTCGGCGTCGCCCTATCGTATTATATCGGCTGGCAATTGGCCAGAAATAAAAAATGGCCGGGAGTATTGGGAGCCAGCGTTTTTTCCTCGGTATTATTTTTTCTTTTGACCAATTTTTCAGTCTGGGCTTTTTTTAACTGGTACCCCCACACCTTAACCGGGCTCTTGAACTGCTTTACCCTGGCCTTGCCTTTTTTCAGAAACAGCCTGGCGGGAGATTTAACTTATACTCTAATATTCTTCGGGGCGTTTGAAGCGGTGCTTTGGGCGGCCAGAGTCAATAAGAAAGCGCAATTGGCGGAGAATTCTTAAATTACCTATGGGACTTCGCATTTTAAGGGAAGTTTATAAGAGGAAGACCATAGTCAAGTTTATTTTTTCCGGCGGGACAGCGGCCTTTACTGACTTGGCGCTCTTATATGCTTTAACGAGCGTATTCGGAATCTGGTACCTTATATCGGCCATGATAGCTTTTGTCGTGGCTTTTTTTGTAAGTTTTTTTCTGCAGAAATTTTGGACCTTCCGGGATGGCGACAAAAAGAAAATGTACCGCCAGATGACTAAATATTTTATTGTTGGCGTCTTCAATCTGGGCATCAATACGATAGGCATGTATTTGACCGTGGATATTTTCCGCGTCTTTTATCTATTTGCCCAGGTGATAGTTAGCGCTTTTGTCGCCATAGAAAGCTTTTTAATCTATAAGCATTTTATTTTTCGAAAAGAAGGCGAATCATCCGCGGAAGAAAAAAAAGGACAGCGGATATTAATTGCCACCGGGCTTTATCCGCCGGACTTCCGCGGACCGGCGACGCTACTGGAGTCTTTGCCCGAAGCCTTGCGCGGCAAGGGATACGAGGTGAAAGTGCTTACCTATTCTGACGCGAAGGAGGTTGAGGGGGAAGCCGGATTAGTTTACCGGATTAACCGGAATCGAAACGGGTTTTTTAGGAGGGCCGCGTATTTGATTAAATTATGGCGGTTGTCCGACTGGGCTGATTTGGTCTACGCGACCGATGTTTACGGCGTTGGCTATCTGGTTAATTTTGTCTGCCATATCCAGAGGAAAAAGTATCTTATCCGCTTTACCGGCGACAGCGCCTGGGAAACCGCTTTGTTAAAAGGCGAAACCCAGGATTATATCAGTGATTTTCAAACTAAAAAATACGGGAGCCGAACCGAAAAATTAAAGGAAAGGAGAAAGAAAATAATGCTTGGCGCCGCGAAAATTATCGTTGACTGCCGGTTTATGGCCGATATCGCAAAAATTATCGGAGTCGGCGCCGATCAGATTAAAGTGATTTACAATTCTTTAAACACCGATAAATTTAAGGAAAGCCAGGCAAGGATAGAGGAAATCAAAAAACAATTCGGTTCAAATTCCCGGTTAATTATCGCCATCGGCCAGCTAAATCCGTGGAAAGGGTTTGACGGCATAATTAGGGTGATGCCCCGGGTCTTGGAAAGGTTCGGGCCGGACGCTAAGCTTTTGATCCTGGGTGAAGGGCCGGAAAAGGAGAAATTAAATGAGCTCGCCAAAGAAAAAGGCGTTTCGAAAAATGTTTTTTTCTTGGGAAAGATCGCGCATTCGGACATTATTAATTATCTTAAAGCCGGTGATTTATTTATCCTAAATTCCAATTACGAAGGCTGTTCGCATTTAATCCTTGAGGCCATGCACGCCGGATCGCCGATAATCGCTTCCCGGTCAGGCGGCAATCCTGAACTAATAGGCGGGGAAAAAGAGGGACTCTTAGTAAATTACAATAATGAAGAAGAAATTTTCAGAGCCTTATGCGAAATTCTTGGTAATAAGGAAAAAGCGGGCCTTTTAGCCCTGAATGCCAAAAATAAATCCGCGGAGTATCAATGGGAAAGGGTAGTAGGCGATACTATATGCGCATTCAAGGAGGCCTTATGAATAAAATAATTTTGATCAATCCGCCCTTTAATATCGCTAAAGACAATTATGACAGCTCGGTTTCGGTCGGGCTTTTATCCATCGCCACGTACCTTGATAGCCGGGAGTATGGCGTTAAAATAATTGACGGAGTAAGGCAGAAAAATTATTTTGCCGAAATCGAAAAATTAGCGCCGGACTGCGAATATTTCGGATTATCGGTTATGACCATGCAGATTCCGGAAGCTTTGAAGATTTCCCAAAGGATAAAAGAATTAAATCCCAAAGCTAAAATCATCTGGGGCGGAGCCCACCCGACTTTTTTTACGAAAGAGACGGCAAGCCATCCTTTGGTTGACTTGGCGGTTTTTGGTGAAGGGGAAAAAACAGTCGAAGAAGTGCTCTCTGGCCGGGTATTAAAAGAAATTAGCGGATTGGCTTTTAAGGAAAACGGCGCAATAACCGTAAATACGGCGCGAGAATTAACCGATCCTCGCGAAATGCCTTTATTTAACTGGGATTTAGTTGCCGGCGAAGTGCTCGAAAATTTGTATCTCATTCCATCCTTAACTTCAAGGGGCTGTCCGCACCAATGCACGTTTTGCATAAACGCGATTTTAAAAAATCGCTTTAGGCCCCGGTCTTCAGAACAAGTAATCCGCGACTTAGAAATTATCCAGGCGAAGAGCTATTTTAAAAATAAGAAAATAAGGTTTTGGGACGAGAATTTTTTCGTGGATATAAATCGGGCCAAATCGATCGTGGACGGGATGATTTCCCGGAGGCTTATTATACCCTGGGAAACGACGGTCCGGGCTAACTATCTTCGCGCCGGAATGATTGACGGCGAATTTATGGCCCGCATAAAGAAATCCGGCTGTTATCTTTTGTCTTTTGGCGCCGAGTCGGGGAGCCCGGCAATTTTAAAAAAAATAAAGAAAGGAATTACGCCGGAAGAAATTATTAATTCGGCCAAGATGTGCTTAAGGCATGATATTATTCCCCAGTATTCGTTTATGATCGGACTTCCCGGAGAAACTAAGAAAGACATGAAGATGACTCTTCGGCTGATAGACGAACTGTTATCTTTGAGCGATAAAGTGCAAATTCTCGGACCCCAGGCTTTCCGGCCATATCCCGGGTCTGAACTTTATTCCGAATGCGTTAAGTCCGGCTGGCGTTCGCCTGGCAGTCTGGAAGAGTGGGCCGAACTCGCGCGAAATGAATTAAGCTACCTGGCCGTTAAAAACTTTCCCTGGGTAAAGGACAAAAGCTATGTCGAATCAATGGAAGCTTATGTTCGTTTCGGCGCTCATAGCTTAAAAAGCTCCCTTGGTTCTTCGGTTAAGGCGGGTAAATGGCTAAAGCTCGGATTCGTTTTATTATGCAAACTGCGCTGGAAGCTGAAATTTTTTTATTTTCCCGTTGAATTCAAGCTGGCTAAATATTTTGTTGTTGGAAAATAATTTGAGCCTTAGACTGGACAGTAATGCAATCTCAATTAAGGAGCCTTAGCCTGTTATAGAGTAATCTTTATTAACCTTATGAAGATATTATCATTAAGCCTGGACAGTAATTATGCCAAACCTGATTCGCCGGTTTCTTTGCGGACCAAAGAATACGGGGCGCTGGCGGATCTTTACTGGGTTATTGCCCCGGGAGAAAGGGGCGCCAACCTGGAGCTAGGTGAAAAAGTTAAGGTAATTTTTTCGGGCGGGCATACGAAGCCAGTAAGGCTCGCGCGGATTTACCATATTGCCAGCCGGGTCATTAAGGAAAATAAATTCGATGTAATAACCGTGCAAGACGCATATTTTCTAGCCATGCTCGGCTGGGTTATTGCTAAAAGATTTGATCTGGGCCTGGAATTGCAAATCCACGGGTTTGAAAAATTTTTTGGACTAAGAAAAATTATTGCTAAGTTCGTTCTTCCTAAAGCCGATTCAATTAGAACTGTAAGCCAAAGGATGAAAAATTTTCTAATCAATAATTTTAATATCAAGGAAAAGGCAGTAACGGCTGTTCCGGTTTATTATGACGTAAAAAGGCCGGCCGTTCCCGAATTCAGGCATTCCGCGTCCGGCCAGCCGGATGGCGAAAAAGAAATTTTTGTATTTTTAACTGTTGCCAGGCTGGCGGCAGTTAAAAGGATTGATTCGCAGGTTATGGCACTGGCGCAAATTGTAAAAAAATTTCCCCAAGCCAGGTTATGGATTGTCGGCTCGGGTCCGGAGGAGAAAAGGCTTAAAGAACTGGCCCGGAAAACACAGCTTGAAAACTACGTCCAATTCTTCGGCTGGCAGGAGAATCCGGATGAATTTTATTCCCGGGCCGGCGCCTACCTCCTTACTTCGGATTCGGAAGGCTGGGGAATGTCGGTAATTGAGGCGGCGGCTTACGGACTGCCGATAATCATGACCGACGCCGGCTGCGCCGGAGAAATAATAATTAATGGAGAAAGCGGAATAGTAGTACCGGCCGGAAATACGCGTGAATTAATTAGAAGCATGGAATTGCTGATTAGTGATCCGGAGCTAAGGAAAAAACTCGGCCAAGGGGCAAAAGCGGCTTTAAAAAAATTAAAAACCAAGGAAGAAACTTTGAAGCTCTACAAAAAGAGCTGGGAGCGGGCAATAATAAAATAAAAAGCATTTATATCTTACGATATAACTTTCATTCGCTCGTCCCGCATCCCGCGGGGCTCGCTTATATCAATTATGAAAACTTTATCAATAGTCATTCCAGTTTATAATGAAGAAAATACGATTTTAAAAATTATCGGAGCTATTGAGTCAGTGGACCTGCGGGAGATTAACAAGCAATTAATTATCGTTGATGACAAATCAATTGACGGCACCAGGAAAATTCTGGAAGGAATAAAAGGAAAATACAAGGTAATTTTTAAGGAAGAGAATGGCGGAAAGGGAAGCGCCATCCGGACGGGTTTTAGGGAAGCCCAAGGCGACATAGTTCTAGTCCAGGATGCTGACCTGGAATATGATCCGGAAGAATATCCGAAGCTGATTTCTCCTATTTTAGACGGTAAAGCCGACGTAGTGTACGGTTCGAGGTTTATGGGAGGCGAGCCGCACCGGGTGCTTTATTTTTGGCATTCGGCCGCCAATAAACTGCTTACTCTTTTATGCAACATCTTCAGCGGCTTGAATTTAACTGACATGGAAACCGGCTATAAAGTTTTTACCCGGGAGGCGCTAGGAAAGTTAGCGCCCAGGCTTACCGCCAATCGTTTCGGCATTGAACCGGAAATGACCATCAAAATCGCCCGGTTAAAGCTTCGGGTTTATGAAGTGGGAATTTCTTACTCCGGCCGGACTTATGCCGAAGGAAAAAAAATAAATTGGAAAGACGGCTTTGCCGCCGTCTGGCATATAATCAAATACGGGATCATTTCTTAATATATGAAGCTTTTAGTAATAACCCAAAAGGTGGATATTAATGACGATCTTTTAGGCTTCTTTCATAAGTGGCTGGAAGAGCTGGCGGCGCGCTGGGAGAAGCTAACCGTAATCACCCTTGGCCAGGGAGAGACGAAACTGCCGGCTAATGTCCGGGTCTTAAGCCTGGGAAAGGAAAAAGGGGCGCCCAGAATGTTTAGAAAATCCATTTACACATGGAATTTTTTTAAGCTGATTATAAGGGAACGGAAAAATTATGACGCGGTTTTTGTCCACATGAACCAGGAATACGTAATCCTCGGCGGCCTTCTTTGGAAATTGTGGAATAAAAAAATCGGCTTTTGGTACGTCCATAAAAAAGTGAGCTTTAAACTGCGGCTGGCCGAAAAGCTGGCGGATTATATTTTTACCGCTTCCGAAGAAGGCTTTAGGCTGGGGTCAAAAAAAGTTTTGATCACTGGCCATGGTATTAATACGGAACAGTTTAGTCCGGCAAAAGCGGAAAGAAAACCAGAGGGCGCCTTTAAAATAATTTACGTCGGACGCATCAGCCCGATAAAAAATCAAAAGTTATTGGTCGAGGCTTTGGATATATTGGTGAATAAAAAAGGCATCACTGATTCGCGGATTAAATTTATCGGCGCGCCGGTTTATCCTGAAGATGAAGCTTACTTAGGACAATTGAAAGAAGCGGTTAGGAGGGATAAGCTGGAAGGGTGCGTGGACTTCATCGGCAGCGTCCCATACCGGGAAATCTCTAAATATTATGCCGAGGCCGATTTGGCCGTAAATTTATGCCCAACCGGCGGGATGGACAAGGCGGTTTTGGAAGCTATGGCCGCCGGGCTGCCGGTCATTGCCTATAATAAAGCTTTTGTTTCTTTGTTTGGACAATATGCCGGTCTAATGGTATTGGAAAATGACGACAAGATAGAGCTGGCAAAAAAAATAACGGCCCTGAAAATTCTGCCTTTAGGCGAGAAGATAGTTTTGTCGGAGCGCTTAATATCTATAGTAAAGGAGAGATACAGTTTGGGAAATTTGATTGAAAAGATAACCAAAAAATTCCAAAGCCGCGAATAATGATTGTATGGCAAAAAAAGTTGCGTTAATCTCTTTGTACGCCGGGAGCGCCCGGGGCATACCGCCCCTGGGGTCTTTGTATTTGGCGACAGCTTTAAAAAAAAAGGGAATAGGCGCAAAAATTTTCCATGCTGACGCCGGACAGCTCGAAGAACTAATTTCAAAAATCAGGAGCTATTGTCCGGATTTGGCTGGTATGTCGGTTTTTACCGGCCATTTAAATAAAAAGTATGTCCAATTGTCGAAAGAACTAAAAAAGGAAGGATACCAAACCGTTTGGGGAAACGCCCACCCTTCGCTCTTGCCGAATGAAGTGTTAAAAGAAAACTACGTCGATTTTATTATAATCGGAGAAGGGGAAGAAGCCTTGGCCGAGCTGGCGGAAAGCCTTGACGCCAGGGACCAATTCGCCCGGATAAAAAATCTTGGCTACAAAGATGATTCAGGCGGAATCCATATCAATCCCCGGCGGGAATTTTCCGATATTGATGAATATTTAATTGATTGGTCCCTAATAAATCTGGAAGAGTACATAATTCCGTATTTTTCCGGCCGCTTCCAAAGGACTTTGGCGGTTGTAAGTTCCCGGGGCTGTCCGTATAATTGCCAGTTCTGCTACAACCTGGTTTTTAATAACCGGCGGTGGCGGGCCCATTCTCCGGAAAAAATTGCCGCTAACCTGGAGCCGATAATAAAGAAGTACGGGATTGAAGCTATCCGGTTTCTTGATGATAATTTTTTTGTTGACAAAGAAAGGGCTTTTAAGATCGTAGAGGCGCTCGGTCTTCCATTTTCCGCCGACTGCCGGGTGGAATACATAACTGAAGATTTTGTCAGCCGGCTGAAATCGGCCAAATGCCTTGAGCTTACTTTCGGTTTTGAATCCGGGTCAGACAGAATTTTAAAGGAAGTAATAAAAAAGGGAACTGGCACGGCGGAAATTATCCGGGCGGTAACGCTTTTGTCCGGCTCGGGGATAATTGCCTCGGCTGGAATAATTTTCGGAGCGCCGACCGAGACTAAAAGCGAATATCTGGAAACTTTGAATTTTATCATCCGGCTTCTGAAAATCAATCCTAATCTGGCTTTTACCTGCGGATGGTTTCTGCCTTATCCCGGAACCGGACTTTACGAAAAATCCAAGGAACTCGGGTTCCGGCCGCCCCAGAGCATTGAGGAGTGGGATAAGTTTGACCGCTGGAGGGATGATTACGAGATGGAGTGGGTTGGCTGGGACGCTAAAAGAGCGGTAAAATACTCAAGGCGGTTTGTTCATCTTCTGGCCCTGGCTTATAAAAGGAACATCCCGATTTTAAAATCGCTGTTAAAATGGAGGGCTGGCCGCGCTAATTTCAGTTTTCCGCTGGATATATATATATTTTCCCGCTTGAGGCAAATTTACCTTTTTGAAAGCGGTGAAAAAGCCCATAACCGGATTATCAAAAAAATTCTCAATTTCATTATTAAATCCGCCCGCGCGGCGAAAAAAATATGACCCGGGAAAAATTTTTATTTAAGCATTTAGGCGCGGGAAAAATTCTTGATATCGGCAATTTAGGCGGAGGAGCCAGAATCCATAAGGAGATTATCAGCCGTTTTCCCGGAGCGGAGGTTTATGGCCTTGATTCGCAAAGCGCCGGCGGGCTCGGTTTTAGTTTTCCCAATCAAGCGGCCGGGCGGGCGGAAGACCTTCCTTATCCGGATAACCACTTTGATTTTATATATTTAGGTGAAGTTTTGGAGCATAGCTGGGAGCCGAAGAAAATTACCGACGAGTGCTTTCGGGCTTTAAAGTTTGGGGGAGTATTGGTTCTTGATACCCCTAATATTTATGCTCTTTCCCGGATGCTCCGTTATTTTTTCACCGGCCGGGACATAATCCTTGGGGATCCGGACCACAAAATATTTTTTTCCCGAGCTATGCTTTCAAATCTTCTCGATAAATCCGGATTTGATGTCTTAGATCTTTTGAGTGATGGACTCTGCACAATTAAATGCCGGAATTTTCGATTGCCTGGAATTGGGCCGTTTAACTATATGGGCGAGCACCTTCTTTGCGCCTGCCGAAAGAAATAATTTTAAGAGTCGGCACAATAAATATAGTAGTAATATGGAAAGCCAAAATAATGATCATTGCGTGCGTGATGCCGGCAAAAAAACATCATACGCCAACAACTTTAATAAGTATTGCGACCCTAATCGCTGGGCCAGCTACTGGCACCAAATAAACAGCGTTTTAGGTTGTAGGGCGGAAAAAGTACTGGAAATCGGGATCGGCGACCGGGTGCTGGCCAACTACTTAAAAAGTAATACTAGCATTGATTATCATTCGGTTGACGTTTCACCGGATTTGTGTCCGGATATCGTTAACAGTATTGACGACCTTAAGGATATAGAGGATAATTTTTTTGATGTGGTTTGCGCTTTTGAAGTATTGGAACACCTGCCTTATGAGAAATTTAATAAAGCGCTGGGCGAACTTTACCGGGTGTCCAGCCGGCATGTCATTTTAAGCCTTCCTCACTGGGGCCGGCATTTTTCTTTTGATTTCCGCCTGCCTTTTATAAAAAGGATAAGATGGCAGATAAAGCTCCAAATATTCGGAAAAAAGCATAAATTCGACGGCCATCATTTTTGGGAGCTGGGGAAGAGGGGCTATAGCCTGAAGAGGGTAAAAAGTGAGCTAGTAAAGGCCGGTTTTAAAATTGAAAAAGATTATATTGCCTTTGAGTCGCCCTATCACCACTTTTTTATTTTGAAAAAATAATTTATGAGATTTTCTTTAGTAATACCCGCTTATAACGAATCATCCAGCCTGACTTCGGCGATTAGTCCGCTTATGGATGAAATCGAGAAAGTTGAGACTGATTTTGAAATAATTTTAGTGGACAACGGTTCGACCGATGATACCCGGGAACGGCTGGCCGGATTAGAGAAAATTTTCCCCCGGCTAAAAACTGTAAGGGTTTTTCCGAATCAGGGATATGGAAACGGAATCCTGGCCGGCCTGAAGTCGGCCCGGGGCGAGATTATCGGCTGGACTCACGCCGATAATCAGATAGCCCCGGCTGATATCGTCCGCGCTTACCAAAAAATGCTTAATGAAAATCTCCAATTATGCAAAGCAGTTCGAAAAGAAAGAGAATCCGGCTGGCGCCGGACACAAAGCCGGGCCTATAATTTTATCTTTCACCGGCTTTTTAAATCCGGCCTTCGCGATATTAATTCGCCCCCAAAGATTTTTTCGCGTTCGCTTTATGAAAAAATAAATTTATGCTCTTTAGGCTGGTTTATTGATCCGGAATTGGTAATCAAAGCCCTTCGCGAAGGGGCGAAAATCGGAGAAGTTGAAATTTCCTGGAAACCCCGAGAAGGAAGCCGGTCGAAGGTATCTTTGACCGCCTCTTTGGATTTTTTATTCAACATGATAAAGTACAGGCTCAACTTTGATTAGAAAAAATATGGAAACAGAAAAATCGCTTGATGTCTCGCAAATCCCGGTGGTAATTTTCTGCGGAGGGCGGGGCACCAGGCTAAAAGAAGAAACGGAAATAATTCCCAAACCGCTGGTTCGAGTCGGCGGCAAGCCGATTTTGTGGCATATAATGAAAATCTACTATGCCCAGGGTTTCCGTAAGTTCGTCCTCTTAATTGGCTATAAAGGAGAGCTGATTAAAGAATACTTTTGCCGCTATCATCTGCATCAATGCGATTTTACCATCCGCCCTAAGGACAAGCGGCGTGAAATTATTTACCACAGCCTTCCGGCTGAAGACTGGGAAATTAGCTTCATAGATACTGGAGCCGACACCCAGACCGGTGCCAGGCTAAAAGGCGCGGAAAAGCTTTTGAAAGGCCGGCTTTTTATGCTTACTTACGGCGACGGGGTGGCGGACGTTGATCTTTCCCGGCTTTTGAAAGTCCACAACCAGGAAAAGAAAATGATTACTATCACCGGAGTTTTTCCGCCCAGCCGTTTCGGAGAAATAATTATGGAAGGCAATTCGGTGGTTGGGTTTTGGGAGAAGCCGCAGGTGCAAAGCGGGTATATTAACGGCGGATTCTTTGCCGTTAACCCGGAGATTTTTGATCACCTGGCTGGCGACGATTCATTGAACTTTGAAAAAGACGTTTTGTCCCGGCTGGCCAAAGAAGGAAATATGGCTGCCTGCCCGCACAACGGCTATTGGCAGTGCATGGATACGGTCAGGGACATGGAGCTGTTAAATGAGGTATGGCAAAGCGGAGCGGCTCCCTGGAAGGTTTGGTAGATAATTTCTTGCCCCGCTTTTTATATGGCTTTATGTTTTATTTTTGTTCATAGGGCCGCCTGTCAAGCAAATTGGCTATGAAAAAAACAGATACAATTCTTTTAACCGGCGGGACTGGATTTTTAGGAAGCCAAATATTAAAATTGCTGGCTAAAAAGGGGCAAAGGGTGATTGTTTTAAAAAGGAAAAATTCAGACCTATCCCGTGTCAGGGGTGTGGTAAAGAAAAATAGGATAATCTATGTCGATTTAAAACCCGGCTTTTCTAATGCCGGCGCAATTTTTAGGAAATATAAAATTGATTATGTAATTCATGCGGCGACCTGCTATGGCCGGAAGGGGGAACCGGAATCAAAGGTAATAGAAGCAAACTTAACCCTGCCTCTTCTCTTGTTGGGAACGGGGATAACGAGCGGCGTAAAGGGTTTTATTAACGCCGATACCTTTACCAGAGACAAAAAATGGATTTATGCCCGAACCAAGGAGGAGCTGGTTAGCCGGGCAAAAAAAATGGTTAAAGGGAAAAAAATAAAGTTCATCAATTTAAAGATTGAACATATGTACGGGCCGGGCGACAGCGCCCATAAATTTATCCCTTGGGTAATCGGCGAGCTAAAAAGAAACGCCCCGGCAATTTCTTTTACTAAAGGCCGGCAAAAAAGAGACTTAGTCTGCGTGGAAGATGCATCAAGGGCATTTTTCAAAGCCATAGAAAATTTTAGCGCATTAGCTAATTTTCAGGAATTTGAAATCGGAACCGGCCAAAGCCGCTCGATTCGAAAATTGGTTTTAATGATAAAAAAAATGACGGGCAATAATACTTCCCGGCTTAATTGGGGGGCTCTGCCTTACAAAGAAGGGGAAGCGATGGATTCCAGGGCGCGGGTTTCCCGCAACAAGAAATTAAAGTGGCGGGCAGAGTACGATTTAAAAAATGGCCTTAAAAAAACGCTTGAGTATTATTTATCAAATAAATGAATACAGTTCTCATTAATCCTCCGCTCAATCTGGATTTGCGCCAAAATATTTTTTCCACCCAATATCCTCTGAATTTAGGCTATCTGGGAGCGGTTCTGGAAAAGAATGGTTTTTCAGTCAAGCTCTACGATTACGCGGTCGAAAATTTTAACGAGGAAGAATTCCTGCGGCGGATAAAAGATGATGGTGTCCGATTGGCCGGCGTGACGGCTATGACCAACACTATCATATCCGCCGGACGGCTGATTCGAATTTTGAAGAAAAATTTTCCGGAAGTAACAACGGTTTTAGGAGGAACTCATCCGACCGCATTGCCTGAAAGAACTTTCGAAGAAATTCCCGAGCTGGACTATATTATAATGGGGGAAGGAGAACTTACGCTCCTGGAGCTTTGCAAAACTCTGGAAAATTCCGGCAGTACGGGAAATATTCAAGGGTTGGCCTTCCGGGAAGAAGACGGAACAATCGTAAAGAATCCCCGCCGTCCGCTAATAGAGGATTTGGACGTCCTGCCTTTTCCCAGCCGCGATTTATCGCGCCCCGAACTATATTGCCGCTCGCATACTTCCCGGGGGATTTCCAGGAAGTTTTTAAAAATCGCCGAACTGATGACTTCCCGAGGCTGCCCTAGCCAGTGTATTTTCTGCGCGGGACACATCAGTTATGGCTACCGGGTAAGGTTTAGGAGCGCCGAAAATGTTTTAGCCGAAGCCGAGGAGTGCGTTAGGAAATACGGCATCCAGCACTTCACCATACTAGACGACACTTTTACCCTGAAGCCGGAAAGGACTGCCGCTATTTGCGAAGGCTTGAAAAAAATGGGGGCTACCTTTGACTGCAATACCCGGGTGAACGCGGTAAGCCGGGAGTTGATAGTTAAAATGGCGGAAACCGGCTGCAAAAAAATTTCTTTCGGAATCGAATCCGGGAGCCAGAGGATGTTAAAACTGATAAAAAAAGGGACTACGGTAGAAGAGATAAAAAGAGCGGTGGGTTGGGCCCGCGAAGCCGGAATCCATATTGTTGAGGGGACTTTTATCCTGGGTTCGCACCCGGCAGAGACCCGAAGCGATATTGAAGAAACGCTTAAATTAATGAAAGAACTTGATTTAGATTTTATTTCTTACGGCATTATTGTTCCTTTTCCGGGAACCGAGGTTTATGAAATTATGCTTCTAAAAGGCCTCCTTTCCCCCAAAGTTTCCTGGGACAAGTTTGTTTTTGCCGGTGAGCCTCCCTGGCGGATTGAAAATTTTTCCGCTAGCGAGCTTTTAAAAATCCAAAAGCGAGTCTATCGGGAATTTTTTCTGCGTCCGGGTTACGTTTTAAAGCGGATCAAAAGGACAAATATTCGGGAATTGAAATATTATTCTGGCGCTTTAGCTGATTTTATCAAAAACTTGATATGAAAAATTTTTATCGGGATAAAAAGATACTTATTACCGGCCATACCGGATTCAAGGGAGCCTGGCTTACTCAAATTTTGTTAAACTGGGGCGCAGATATCGCCGGCCTTTCTCTTCTGCCGGAGACCGAACCCAGTCTTTTTGAGGTTTTGGGACTGCAAAAAAAAATTACTAATTATTTTTATGATATAAGAGATTACTCGCTGGTTAGAAAGGTTGTTTTAAAAGAAAGGCCGGAGATTGTTTTCCATTTGGCCGCCCAAGCGCTGGTAAGGGAAAGTTATGACGATCCGATAAAAACTTTTGCCACCAACACTATGGGCACCGTCCATATTCTTCACGCTATCCGCGAAGCAGGATGCGTAAAATCAGCGGTAATTATTACAACTGACAAAGTTTATAAAAATGCCGGCCAAAACCGTCCCCAAAAAGAGGCGGATCCCCTGGGCGGGCATGATCCTTATAGCGCGAGCAAGGCCGCCGCGGAGATGGTGATTGAATCTTATGCCAAGTCTTTTTTTAATCCGGCGGACTTTAGAAAAAATCACAACACTTTAATCGCCAGCGCCCGCGCCGGAAATGTAATCGGGGGAGGCGATTGGGCCCGGGACCGGCTTATCCCGGATTTTATAAGATCGGCCTGCGAAAAGAAAAATAAATTAACAATCAGAAAGCCCAAAGCCATCCGGCCCTGGCAGTATGTTCTGGATCCGCTTTCCGGGTATTTAATTCTTGCCAAAAGGCTTCATGCCGGGGAAAAGAAATTGAGTTCAGCCTGGAATTTCGGCCCCCCAAAAAGAAGTTTTGTTTCGGTAGAGGAAATTATGAAGAAGCTCTCAATTATGCTAGGCGAGGCGGATTATAAGATAAGACCACAAAACGATAAGCCCGAAGCCGATGTATTAAAGCTTGATGCTAGTAAAGCCGAAAAACTATTGGGCTGGACGCCGAAATATAATCTGGATCAAAGCCTTGAGTGCGCGATGGAATGGTACAAAGGCTATTATTCTGATCCCGGCCACATCTTAAAATTGACCGATAATCAAATTAAGAGGTTTTTTAATTAGCTTTCCCCGCAAATGTCTATCAATATTAATGATTGCCTGATTGGCCTTTTTTGGGGCTGATTTTTTGCTTTTTACTGTAAAATAAGATATATTTATGGATGAAAGAATATTATTATGGAAGTTAAAAACGGTTTATGAATCAGACTGAAATGACTCCTGCCAGCCTATCTTCAAACGAGGGCCGCCGGACCGAGGTTCGGTCGGTATTTTTTGGAATAATCATGTCCTCTGTCCTGGCCTTTTTATACTGGCTTTCCCGTTATGGCCTGGATAATCCGGGTCTGGCGGTTTTAAACGTGCTTTCGATTGGCTACATTTTGCTTATTTTTCCCCACCTGTTAAGAAGATTTTTAAAGACAGAAAATTTATGGCTGAATTACTTCTTTCTTTCGATTTATACTTTGCTTTTTTTAACTTTTTTGGGGTATATTTCATCCTTTATTGGCATAAGCTTGCTTCTTAAAGCCCTATTTTACTTCGGATTTTTTCTCCTCTTTATTTTTCTTTATGACTATTTTTTCAATTTTTTCAAAAAAAGCGATGTTCTTTACGCCATGTTTTTTTTATTTTTTTCTTCATTCGTCGCTTTCGCCGTATGGGGCACCAAGCTCCACAGCCCTCTTTTTACGGAAAAAATTGTTTTAGGAAGCGCTAATGCCGATACGCTATCTTTTTCCGCCACCGCTAACCTGATAAAAACGTACGATATGCCCTCAACCGGCGTCGATGGCTTGCCTTATTTGCCGTATCATTGGGGAAGTAACGCAATTTTCGCTTTTTTTTCCTCGCTTTCCGGAGTAAGCGCTTTAACTTTTTATAACTTGGGCTTCCCGGTAATCTTCATTCCTTTTTATTTTATTAATCTTTTATCTTTGGTGTCGGCCGGAAGAAGGTATAAAAATTTCGGCCTCCGTTTTGGCTTGTCCCTCTACGTGCTATTGTCTATCATCTATATTGAAATTCTTCCTTCGGCGTGGAGGGAGGGGAGCGTCGGCTTACTGCCGCCCTTTTCAAGCGAAACCCATCTTATGGGGATGAGCTTTCTGTTTTTGATTTTAGGCTCCGTATTGGCATACTTTGAAAAAAGGAGAAAAGCCGAGAGCGCGAATTTTCATTTAAGCGACTATTTTTTTCTCTTTTTATTTTTACCGGCTCTTTTCGGCTTGCTTGGCATAATCAAAATTTTTTGGCTTCCTTTTTTGGCCGCCGTTTACGGCTATCTATTTTTCCGTCTGGGCTGGTGGAAAAGAATGGTTTTCTGGATCAACGGGGGGCTCTTGGCGCTTTTTTCCGCCGGAGCGGCCGGGCTGGTATTGAAAAATGAAGGGATGGCCCCGAGATTTCTTTCCTATATTAGAGATAGCGTCAGCCATGAAATGTACGCCATATTTTTCCTATATTATTTTATTTGGCTGGTTTTATTCATTTTTTTATTTTTTCTCCGCCACAAAGTCAAGGCAGGTGATTTAAGAAATTTCATTAAAGAAAAAAAGCATCTTGAGATTGAGCTGATTATTTTTATCGTAATTTTGGCCGTGCTTCCCGGAACGATTTTTTTTATTCCGCACGGCAATGCAATTTATTTTTTTGATTTTCAAAGATGGATGTGTCTGGTTTTAGCCCTAATTTACTGGCCGGCGGTTTACGGGAAGGCAAGAGAAGCGGGGCCGGTTTCCCTTCGGCGGATGAATCTGGGGATTATTACTGCCGGCTTTTTTTTCTTAGCCTTTTTTTCCTATAATTATTTTCATAACTATTTCAAGCAAGCCAAGCTTTTTTTTGGAAGAAATATTACGACTCGCAGCGCTGTTTTGAACTCAAAAGAAAATTTTAATTTGATAAGCGAGTCCTTAACCAGCCCCTGGCTGGGGATAAGCGGAATTAAGGCCGTTTGGTCGCTCGCCATGGAGCCTTACGGGGGAATGCTGAATAAGAACCCCCGGTATCAGTTTTTAAAAATTTTAGAAGAAATTGACAGAATGCCGATTAGCGGGAAAAAGGAAACCTGCATTTACATTCCCCGCAGTAATATGATATTTTGGAAAAGCTGGGAAACGGATTATAGCACAAAAAATGAAGGCAAAATGTATTTAAAGATTCCGCTTATTGTTCCGTCGGTAAGCGGGCTGGCGATGATTAACGGCCTGCCCAAAGGATTAGATCCCGATGTATCGGTGCGCTGGTACGGCTATGGCCTGTATAACCAAAAAGAGGCGGTGTTTGACCGGGATTTGACTGCTGAAGAGATTAAGGCGCTCGGAATAAAGAGAGGTTTTAAGAGAATTATTGTAATCCGCCAGGCTGGCCCAGGGTTAAAAGTAGATAATATTGAAACCAAGTAAAATACGCCTAATATTATAATCTAACTCCCTTGTCCCGCCTCGCAAAACGCGGGGCGGGGACCCGCTCGCGTTAATTATGAAAAATACCTGGAACCAATTTTTTGAGGAGAAGTTAAAGAAAATTTTTGATGAAAAATCGAACATTATCGATATTGGCGGAGGATTGAGAGTAAAAAAGGGGAGCGGTAACCGGTATGACCCGAAGAACGCCTGGATTCTGCCCCGGATGGAAAAGGTCCGGTATCAAATCCTTGATCCGGTGCCGGACTATAATCCGGATATTATCGGCGATATCCATCGCCTGCCTTTTTTAGACGAAAGCCAGGAAGCGATTTTATGCCTTGCCGTTTTGGAACATGTTGAAGATCCGAAAAAAGCCTGCCGGGAAATTTGGCGGTCGCTAAAAAAAGGCGGTTACGCGCTGGTTTACACGCCTTTTTTATATTATTACCATGCCGAGCCCGGATATTATAAGGACTATTGGCGGTTTTCCGAAGATGCCCTTAATTTTTTATTTAAAGATTTTTCCAGCCGGGAAATGTGCCCGGTCCGCGGGGCAATATCGACCTGGATGCACCTTTCGCCTTTGGGGCGGGTGCCGTTAATTGCGGGCTTGGCTAATCTACTGGACAAGATTAGCGGAAAGTCGAAGAGTCGCCAGGTTAGCGGCCATTATATTTTTTTAGTAAAATAAGAGAAATTACGTATATGAAAATCGGTATTGTCGGAGGAGGGTTTCATGGATTAGTGCTCGGCCACCTTCTTTCTAAAGAGCACGAAGTTTCCATTTTTGAAAAAGACGTGACTCTCGGCGGACTTCTTCAAACCGCCGATTTTAAAGACTTTAGGCTGGAAAAATATTACCACCACATTTTTTTGAGGGACAGCCATATTGTAGAATTATTCCGCGAATTGGGAATTGAAAACGAACTTGGCTGGCACCAGTCTACTACTTCGGTTTTTGCCAAAGGAAAATTTTTCCCCTTCTTCAAGCCCATGGAGCTTTTAAGATTTCCTCACTTGGGGATTTTTTCAAAGCTAAGGCTGGGGCTCGCGACGCTATTTTTGCAGAATTTGAAAAAAGGGGAAAAATTAAACCATCTTAATGCCAAGGCCTGGATAAAAAAAGTTATGGGAAGCGAAGCTTGGGAGGTCTTGTGGCGGCCGCTTTTCGAAGGGAAATTCAGCCGCTATTCAGAGGAAATTTCTTTAAGCTGGTTTTGGTCAAGGATCTCCTATAAAAGAGGATCTAAAACCGGAAAGGACGAGGTGCTGGGCTACCCCAAGGAAAGTTTTCAAATTATTATCGACAAGCTGATTGGATCGATTGTTAAAAAGAATGGAAAAATTTTCTCCGGTAAGGAGACAGTAGAAATTGTAATTGATGGCGGCCGCGCCGCGGGAATAAAAACCAAGGAAGGAAATATTGATTTTGACTTAATTATCAGTACTGTCGCTCCGCCCCTTTTTCTAAAGCTTATACCCGGCGCCCCAGATGCTTTTAAAGACGAATTGAAGAAAATCAGATATCTGGGCGCCATCACCGCGATTTTAGTTTTAAAAGAAAAGCTCGCCCCCGCTTACTGGAATAATATTTTAGACGTCGAGATCCCTTTTAAAGCTGTTATTGAACAGACTAATTTAGACGGGAGCGCCCGTTATGGGGCAAAGCATCTGGCCTACACTTCGCATTATACTCCGGTTGACTCGGAATATTTTAAAGCAGATAATGCGCAACTGATTAAAATGTATATGCCGCATTTGAAAAAAATAAACGGCCGCGCAGAGGAAAATCTGCTGGAATACAGGATTTACCGGGATTGCTTTTGCCAGCCGATAATATCCGTTGACTATCCTCAAGCAATAATAGATTTCAAGACGCCGATTACTAATTTATATCAGTTCAGTATGGCGCAAATTTTTCCCGAAGACCGGGGCTTGAATATAGCCGTCCGGGAGGCAAAAAAAATAGTCCTGGAAATAGCCGAGAAATTCGATAAACCTTAATATCATGAAGCTTGCCTATATATTTAACGTCCGCCTGCCAACCGAAAAAGCCCATGGCATCCAGGTAATGAAAATGTGCGAGGCCTTTTCCTTAAATGGCGCGAAGGTAAAACTCATCATCCCGGCCCGGTTTAATAAAATTAGCGGCAGCCCTTTTGATTTTTATTCCGTAAAGAAAACTTTCTCCATAGTCCGGCTGGCCTGTCTGGATATTTTAGTATTTATTAACGGGCGATTCGGATACCTTGTTGAAACTCTTACCTTTCTTATTTCCGCAAGAATCTATTTGTGGCTCTATCAATTAAAAAACGGAAAACCGGAAATCCTTTACTCCCGGGAAGAGCTGATCGGCCTTTTTTTTAAAAATTACTTTTTGGAAATCCACACGCTTCCGGCCAGGGCGGGCTTTATCCATAAGCTAAGCTGGCGCCGGGCGAAAAAGCTTATAGTCCTTACCAAAATGCTAAAGGAAGAGCTGGTTAAAATCGGGATTCCTGAAGGAAAAATTTTAGTGGCGCCTGACGGGGTTGATTTGGATATTTTTGGCATCGAAATTTCCAAGAAAGATGCCCGGGAGAAAATCGGCCTCCCGATTGATAAGAAACTTGCCCTTTATTGCGGAAGTTTTTATTTATACGGCTGGAAGGGAGTGGATGTCTTATTGTCAGCCATTAAATATTTTTCCCCCGATATTACGGCAGTGCTGATCGGCGGGCGGAAAGAAGACATAGAGGAAATCAAGAAAAACTATCCTCAAGAGAATTTAATCCTTTTCGAACACCAGCCTCACGGCCAAATTCCATACTTCTTAAAGGCGGCCGATGTTTTAATCCTGCCGAACAAAAAAGGCGACCCAATATCGGAAAAATATACTTCGCCCTTAAAACTTTTTGAATATATGGCCGCGAAAAGGCCAATTGTCGCTTCGGACTTGCCGTCGATAAGGGAAGTGCTGGACGAAAAAAATAGCTTTTTAGTCGAGGCGGGTGATCCAAAAAGTTTGGCCGAAGGGATAAAAGAAGTTGTCGGAGATCAAAATTTTGGTGAAAAAAAATCCAGCCAGGCCTATGACAGGGTTAAGGGGTATACTTGGAAAAAACGGGCGGAGAAAATCTTAGAGCCGCTCTTATAAGCAGGCTCGGCCGGTAATTTCCAAAATTTATAATATTTTTATGAAAGATTTTTTGGCGAAATATAAGCCGGAACTAATAATTTTTTTTATAGCCGTAATAGTGCGGGTTATATTTTTTTATATTGCCTTAAAAGAGGTTAATTTTCAGCCGGCTGATTTACGCGCCGACGGCTATTACGAAATCGCCGACAACCTTTTAAAATTCGGTGTTTTTTCCCGGGATGTAAGCGGGCAACTGCTGCCTGACTCAATCCGTACGCCCGGACTGCCGGCCTTGATTTACTCTTCCTATCGTTTATTCAACACAGCCCTGCCTTTTTTCTTTTTGCAGATTATCGCCTCCGGCCTAATTCCGGTTTTAGCGAGGAGACTGGCCCTAAAGTCAAAACTGCGGCCGGCGCTTGCGTCCCTCATCGCCTCTTTTTTAATTTTTGAACCGCTGGGATTAAGCCTAACCGCAAAAATGCTTTCGGAAATATTTTTTACCTTCTTTTTCCTCTTATCCCTTTTATGGCTCCTGAATTTTTTACAAATTTTCTTCTCTGGAACCAATGAAAAAGGCCGGGAGTACTGGTTTTTGGCCGCTTCAGCGGTTTCAGCCGGTGTAGCCGCCTTAATCCGCCCCTCTATCTACTTACTGCCAGTTTTTCTCATAGCCGCTTGGCTAGGCGCCGGGGCGTTGAAAAAAAAGCTTTACCTTAAACCGGCCTTGCTGTTTTTTTTCTTTTTTTATATTATTGTCCTGCCATGGTATGTTAGAAATTACCGGGTATTTGGCAATTTTTCTTTCACTTCGGTCCAGGATCAGGTTCTATTCACCGCCTTGTCGCCCTCGTTAGTTTCCTTGCGAGATAACGTCGGCTACCCGGAAGGACAAAGAAGGTTCTTTCTTCAAAATGGCTTTGACTATTTCCCCGAAGTTTATCTTGATACTGCAGGCTGGTTCCGCGAACGTTCGGTTCCTTTTATCTTAGGTCATCCGAAAGAGCTCGTAAAAATGTCGGTAATCAGCGTAATAACATTTTTCACTCATGACGGGGTTTTGGAATTTCAAGGCAATATGGGCTGGGCTTCTTCTTTGCGAGGCATGCCGCACTTTCTAGATTTATTATTTTCTCCCTGGAGCCAAAAAATTAATCTGATGATCGGTATTCTTAAATCACCGGCCTTGGCCATTGTATTTATGCGCGCAGTCTGGTCGGTTATTTTTTTAAGCCTGGTTTTTAGTTCAATATATTTAATCAAAAAAAAGCGGCTTAATCCGGAATTGGGGCTATTCCTTTTTATATGCATTTATTTTTCCCTGACAACCATCTCAAACGGCCTGGCCGTAAACAGCCGCTTTCGGTTTCCGATTAACAGCTTAATATTAATTATCGCTCTTAAGGGAGTCAGTAGCTGGAACAGAGAAAGAGGGCGAAAGATCATAAAAGAAAAAATATGAAACTTTCTATCATTATTCCGATTTATAACGAGGAGGAAAATATTAATGAGCTTTTTCGGGAAATAAGAAATGCCGTAGCCCCGCTTGGGTTGGCTTTCGAAGTGCTGGCCATTAACGATGGGTCAAGCGATAAAAGTCTGGAAGTTGCTCGGAACGCGTCCCGGGGTGAAAATAATTTTAAGATTATTGATTTCAAAAAAAACTACGGCCAAACCGCCGCTTTAAGCGCCGGTTTTGACGCGGCCCAGGGCGGAATAATTATTGCTTTAGACGGCGACGGCCAAAACGATCCGGCCGACATTCCCCGGCTGATTGAGAAGATGGAAGAAGGCTATGATGTAGTTTCCGGATGGAGAAAAGACAGAAAAGACGCGCTGATTTTAAGAAAAATTCCTTCCTGGATAGCAAACTATCTAATCTCTTTGATAACCGAGGTTTATCTCCATGATTATGGCTGTACTCTAAAAGCCTATAAAAAAGAGGTAGTAAAAGAATTGCATTTATACGGAGAAATGCATCGCTTTATCCCGGCTTACGCATATTGGGACGGGGCTAGGGTGGCGGAAATCATAGTAAATCACCGGCCAAGAAAATTCGGGAAAACCAAATACGGAATCGGCAGGACTCTGCGCGTTGTTTTAGATCTTCTAACCGTTAAATTTCTTACTCGGTACACTACCCGTCCGATGCATTTTTTCGGCTGGGTCAGCTTTGTACTTATGAGCTTCGCGCTGGCCTCTTTTGTCCTGGCCATTTATCTTCGGCTGGCCGGCATCGCCACTTTAATCCAAACCCCCTTGCCGTTAATGGGCGCTTTCTTTTCCATGGCCAGCCTGCAGTTTGTTTTAATGGGACTGATTGCCGAAATGATAATGCGGAACAGTTTTGAGGGTCAGAAAAAGACCGTCTACCAGATAAAAGAGAAAATTAATTTTAACTAAGCGCTTATGTGCGGAATCGCCGGATATTGGGGTGAAGGGAATCGAAAAATACTGGAAGACATGACCCGGTCCATTAGCTATCGCGGTCCGGATGATGAAGGTTTTTTTACGGATAATAATGTTGGACTTGGCCATCGGCGCCTTTCTATCCTCGATTTAAGTCCGGCCGGGCATCAGCCGATGGCCAGCGAGGCCGGGGATGTGATTATCGTTTTTAACGGAGAAATTTATAATTTTCGGGAACTGGGAGAAAAAATTAAAGTCCGGCACGATTTCAAAAGCCAAACCGACACCGAAGTAATACTCCATCTTTATGAAGAAATCGGAGAGAAAGTCTTTACTGAAATCCAGGGCATGTTCGCTTTGGCGATTTATGACCGGCGGAAAGGAAAAATTATACTGGCTCGGGACCGGATGGGAAAAAAGCCGCTTTACTGGTTTATAGCCGGACGATCTTTAATTTTCGGTTCAGAGATAAAAGCTTTGATGAAACACCCGCTTTTTAAAAAGGAATTGGATTTAGCGTCTTTAAGCAAATACCTGACTTATGAATATGTACCAACACCGAAAACCATTTTTTCAAACACCCAGAAATTAAAACCCGGCCATTTTTTAAGCTGGAACGGGAAAGAGCTTAAGACGGAAAAGTTTTGGGAAGTTGAATTTGGGCGCGCGCCGGTTAAAGATTTTAAAGACGGCCTCATTAAGCTGGATCAAGCTCTTAACCAGGCGGTTTCGGCTCGAATGATTAGCGATGTCCCTTTGGGAGTATTTTTGTCCGGAGGAATTGATTCAAGCGCTATCGCTTATTACGCTCAAAAAAACAGTTCAAGCAAGATAAAAACTTTTACCATTAGCTTCAAAGAAGAGAGCTTTGGCGAGGCCCGATTCGCCCGCCAGGTAGCCAGGCATCTGGGAACCGACCACCACGAAAAAGAATTTTCCCATAATGACTGCTTGGAGCTTTTGCCCCGAATAGCCCGCTTATTAGACGAGCCGTTGGCCGACCCGTCCATACTGCCCACCTTTATTCTTTCCGGCTTTACCCGGGAGAGAGCCTCGGTAGCTTTAGGTGGAGACGGCGGAGATGAGCTTTTTTTAGGCTATGATACTTTTTTAGCCCACCAGGCTGAATATTGGTACGAAAGGCTTCCCGGTTTTTTCAGAAAAGGTATAATAGAGAGGGGAGCGGGGCTTCTCCCAACCTCTTTAAATAATATCAGCTGGGATTTCGCGGTGAAAAGCTTTGTCCGGGGTTTTGACGGCGAAAAAAAGTACCGATACCAAAGATGGCTAGCGGCGTTCCTTCCCAAGGATAAATCAGAGTTGTTTACTCCGGAGGTTTTTAATCAGCTGTCCGGCCAAAATGAATTTGAAGAGATTGATGTTTGGCAAAAAAACGTTGAGAGAGAAAACTACTTTAACCAGCTAACTAACCTTTACTTGCGCACCTATTTGATGGATGATATTCTAACTAAGGTCGACCGGGCCGGTATGTATAATTCGCTCGAGGTGCGGTCGCCTTTCTTAGACGCCAGCGTAGTTGATTTGGCCAATAGTTTTCCGATTGGATGGAAATTAAAAGGCTTTAAGACGAAATACATTTTAAAAAAATTAATGCAAGGCCGGCTGCCCGAAGAAATTATTTGGCGCAAGAAAAAAGGCTTTGGCATTCCGCTCGCCCGCTGGCTTGCCGGACCGTTAAAGGAATTAGTTTTGGACTATTTGAGCGCGGAAGCTTTAAGAAAACAAGGAATCTTTAATCCGCGGCAGGTGGAAAGATTACTAAACGAACATTTCTCGGGAAAAAAAGATAATCGCAAACAAATTTGGACCCTTCTTATTTTTCAGATGTGGTCAAAAAATTATTTGGAATAAACTATGGCTTCAGAAGAGCGCTTCGGCTACGAATGGAAAAAATATAAAAATATTGAAGCCCAGTACGAGCTTCAATTTAAAAATTGGGTTTCACCTCTCGGCCCGGCGGATTTTTCAGGTAAAAAAGTTTTAGACGCCGGTTGCGGTATGGGAAGAAACAGTTATTTCGCCTTAAAATGGGGAGCGGGCGGGCTTTCCGCCTTTGACTTAGACGAAAGATCGGTTGAGTCGGCCAAAGAGAATATTAAATCTTTTTCACAGGCGAAAGTATTTAAGAAAAGCATTTATGAAATAGATTGGAAAAATGAATTTGATATTGCTATCTCAATCGGCGTGATCCATCATCTAAAGGATCCTGGGCTGGCTTTAAAAAAGATGTACGAAGCAATAAAACCTGGTGGAACGCTATTAATCTGGGTGTATAGCTACGAAGGCAATGAATGGATTACCCGGCTGGTTGACCCGGTCAGGAAAAACATTACCTCAAAACTCCCGGTCTCCTTAGTCCACTTTTTAAGTTATTTTTGTTCTGTTCCGCTTTGGCTTTTTCTAAAGGCCTACCGGGGCGGCAATCAATATTTAAAACAGCTGGCCGGTTTTAAATTTTTTCATGTCCACAGCATTGTTTTCGACCAGTTAATCCCCGAAGTGGCCAATTACTGGACTAAATATGAGGCTGAAAGTCTTTTGGCAAACGCTGGTTTGAAGGACATTAGAATTTTTCGTCCGCCTAATAACTGCGGCTGGACGGTAATCGGAATAAAATAATATGAATTTTGAAGATAAGTTAAATTGCCCCTCATGCCGCTCGGGTTTGCAAAAAGATAAGGACGGCTTTTTCTGTCCGGTTTGCAGAAAAAGCTTTCCAGTTTCGGGAGAATTCCTGGATTTTTTAGATTCTCAAGCTAAAGAAGATATTCGCGGCAAGGTTATGGAAGAGGGCGCTTCAATCAGGAATTTTTTCAAACGCTGGCCGGGTTTTTATTATTTTATCGCCAATTTTTTTGGTCCCCTCTGGTTTAGCGGGCTAAGCGCCGAAGCTTTTTTGAAAGAATATAAAACCGAAGGCCTTAGTTTAAACCTGGGCTCTGGCCCGAAAGTTTTTTCGCCAGCAGTAATAAATGTAGATGTTTTTCCTTTTTCCGGAGTTAAAGTGCTAGCTGATATATCTAAGCTGCCCTTATGTGATAATTCGGTTTCCAGTATTATCCTGGATAATGTTATTGAGCATCTTTTAAATCCCGAAGCGGCGGCAGGAGAAGCGCGGCGAGTGCTGGAAAAGGGAGGTATGGTATATGTTTGCGCTCCTTTCTTATATCCTTTTCATTCCTCCCCGAGAGACTTTCACCGCTGGACCAAAGAAGGATTAATTAGGCTTTTTGCTGATTTCGAAATCGTGGAAGCCGGAGTCCGCTCCGGGCCATTTTCAGCCTTAACCGCTTATCTTTGCTATTTTATGGCACTCACTTTCTCGCTAGGGAGTAAAAAAGCCTATTGGTTAATGGTTAATTTATTTATGTTTTTGTTTTTTCCCCTGAAAATCTTCGATATTATCTACAGTCGGCTGCCTCAAGCCATCCATCTTTCGGCGATGATTTATTT
>Ga0172379_10002282_pt1 | contig 34442 bp, 20 predicted proteins | sample GrowelOW334metaG_FD_119756 | JGI IMG/M metagenome (GOLD analysis project Ga0172379, IMG submission 119756) | Groundwater microbial communities from an aquifer near a municipal landfill in Southern Ontario, Canada - Groundwater well OW334 metaG | ecosystem: Environmental > Aquatic > Deep... | reverse complement strand
TTGATAACGTGGTTGGCGAACCATGCGTTACTATAGCAATGGACGTTGGAGATCACTTGCATCTGAAGATTTTTGACTCTCACCGGCTCAGCCGGTGGTAGTTTTGCCCTGAAGGAGGACAAATCAATTTCAAATCGAAATCATTGCGCGGCGGAACAATTTTATTGTGTCCGTAACGCTGTAAAAAGCTGAACGGCCGGTCAGTCTTTTCCGGCAGAGAAGAGAATTTCTCATCAATCAGTTTTTTTATTTCCGCCGTTTGCCTGCGTTCCTCCGAACTCAATGATGTATAATAAACCGTTTCGCAACGGGGTTTAAGCCGCCCCATCTTTACCCACATGAAATCATCTTCTTTCAATACAAACGCCAGCTTTTCCGGAGGCCAGTCCAGAAGTTCCAGAAGCTGTTCGTATGGCAGCAGTTCCCAATTGCGGCGAATAATTGTCAGAAAGCCGCGTTCACTCCATAATTGCAGCTCGGCGTCATCGCACACCAGACCCAGTTCCGCAGCCGCCTTCTCAATGTTTTCCATTGGGGCACGAAGCACGGCGGCAATACGTTCCGGCGCAATCAGATTCCAGTTGCGCCACAGCACCGCCTGCCAGCGGGTCGGAAAATGTTCAAACCGCAATGCATCCGGCGCTGTGCCGGACGGTAAATCAATGACATTCATTTATATCTCCAGTTTCATTATGGGGTAAAACGCAGCGTGAAGTAGTAACACCCATCCGGAACAGTGACGTTCAGCGTCTGGGCCGGAATCAGGGATGCTGTCTGATCTGAACATAGCGGAGTCGCAAAATCGATTCTGCTGAAATCGCGCATAAGTTTGAAGTTCAGAACGGCAGCAGAATTTTTCGGAATGATCTCCGTGATAATATTGTTATTATTGATGTGGGCCCGTTTTGACTCAAGCTCCTTATCAAGTTTCAGCTCATACTCCGCCGCGATAACATGCACTATTATCCGGTTTTTATCGTCGCGGAATTTCCGCATATACCATCCGCGTCCGTCGATAACTGTTATGTCGTTTTCGGAGAAATTCCCGGCTATAATTTCGAAAAGTGCATCATCGGTCATATCCTGCGTGCGAACCGGATTCCAGTAGAAATTATCGGCAGGCTTATGCCATTTTGCCTCATTGACGCATCTTGCCGGTTCGCGTTTCTCCCAGGTGTCATGCGGAAATTTCGGTTCACGCACGATATCGGGCAATTCAATATGAAGGCCGAAATCATCGGTGAACTGTTTTTCGACGCGTTCTGCATTTTCATCAAACACCCCGAAAGGACCGTTGGCAATGATTGTTTTTCCGGAATCAAGCCAGTATTTCAGCGCGGTTTTATCCGCTTCCGAAAAACATGCGGCGGAAGGGATGACCAGGATATTGCAGGCGCTTTCAGGAGCAGGTATTTCAAGTACAGTGACGGCATCATACCCTGTTTCGAATATTTTCCCGCAGGCGGCTATGTAGTCATGCGCGTAGTCGGCCATGTATCCGCCGTAATTATCGCGCGTCTTTCTGGAAAAAAGGATTGCGATTTGCGCCTGGCTTTCTCCGTTGAACCATTCAGGGTGAGCCTTCTCAAAACCGAACGGAATGCCGACCAGTTCGGAATCGTCGGGCAGCGCTTCCATATCCCGGTCTTTCATATCCAGACGTCCCTTGAGCGTTGAAAACCACATGTCCGCGCCAAGCCATTTGTTGAACGCCCAGACCATGCCGGCCTGGGCTTCCGTAAAGCCGTAGCCAAGACCGATGCACGGCACCCGGTGTTGGCGCGCCACTGCCAGATGATGCATCTGCGAGGACAGACTGTGCGTGAATCTGCCGTCAAGCCCCGGCGTGTTTCCGCACATCTCAAGCATCACCGCATTGCATCCGGCAATAAAGTTTTCGTATGAACACGAGTTCTCATTCGCTGCCGAATCACTGCTTCCGGAACAGCAGGTCATCAACGGAAAGCCTTCAGGCAGCACATGCTTCACGCCGACAAGAAATTCCCCGACGCTGCGGTGGCGCATCCGGATCCAGTCTTTGAATGCCTGATTCCGCCAGTTGCCCCAGAACGAAAGATCATTGCCGGGCGGCAGAATATGATGATATTCCCGCTCGAATTTTTCCCGGCAGTACCGGCATCCGCACGCATAGAAACGCGGATAAAACATTCCGTCATCAGCTTGCAGTCCGTCAATATTGGTTTCGGCAACCAGGTTTTTGACATAGGAATAATAGGATTCGGAAAAATCAGGGTTATTGATGCAGAATATCTCCGCAGTATAGCCTGGATACGCCGGTTTCCCGGTGATGACGTCAAGCATCCGCCAGTCGTTCAGCAGCTTGCCGTTATAACTCAGCATCGCGGCAACTTCGCGGGTCGGGGCAAAAGATACGTGATGACGGTTTTTTATCCGCATCTCCGCCATTTCCCTGCGGTCATTGTAGCGATGCGTCAGAACCGATGAATGATGATCGATCAGCTTAATATCGCGCTGATGCAGCTCGTCTGCGATAAATGCAAACATATCATGCAGATTCATCCACAGCGGCATGAAGTCCCAGCGGAAGTGCGCCCCGAATATCACGGCATGAGAAACGCTGTTCTCCGCCAGCTTGTCTGCGCGGTATCGTATCTTGTCCTCAAGCTGCGGCAAAGGCCATTCCAGGTCCTCCCAGCGGATCCACCAGCTTACCATCCGGTAATTCGACATAAAACTTCTTTCCCAAATTGAATTTGACTGTGTGCCATCATTAATTACAAAAAATTTCAGAATCAGGAATTTGAGAACCGCTCACTACATAATTTTTATCAGCAATAAACCAAATAAGTGACCTGCGCAAAGTCTGGCGGTCGGCGCTGGAAACATGCCCGTCTATGAATACGGAATTCACTGTATCTTTCTTATGCACCCCCATTGGAATGCCCCCGTTTCCCCCGGCGGGATTGGAGGAAGTATTGACAAAATAATACCATTGACACATTTGCAAGGTTGTTGGATAATAGGCAACACAATCGGCATACATCACAGCTTGCGCTGGCGGTCTGTAATATTTTATATTGTACGAAACGCCATCAAAGCCTGCCCTGGTTGATACCATTACCCTTGAATTCAAAATCTGATAATCAAAAACGGCGACACCGCCAACGAGATTAGTCCTGTTTCTTCTATATTGGCCATAGGTCAAATATGCGCTACTATCATATTTAAACGGAGAAATCGACGGACATGTCAGCACATTGCTCTTTGTGACATATTTCAGGAACAGCAACTTTTCACTCCATGTCCTCGGAGTTGAGGCTGCGTTGTCATAATACTCCGGCATATTGCCGGCATAGTCTTGTGCATAAGTGATATTGAACAGCCCGATCTGTTTTAGATTGCTTAAGCAACTGCTGGATTTGGCCTTATCTCTGGCTTTATTCAGCGCCGGCAACAGCATTGATGCCAAAATTGCGATGATCGCGATCACCACGAGGAGTTCCACGAGCGTAAATTTTTTAATATTCATTGTTTTTATTCCTTTTTAAGGTTTGGGTTATAGTTGCTTAAAATTTAGCCTTTTTTTAACTTCAAACACATAATCACTCCTCCTTATTTGGGGGTTATCCGGTAAATTCTTGTGGCTTGCGCCGGGACGTTTTTATCTGTGAAATTGTTGACGTTTTCGCCCATTGCCTGGCCGGTGAAAACTTCTGTTACGGTTGACGGCGTCTGAAGTTGAATAGTTTTGTCCCCGGCTGAACTGGCATGAAGCATCAGATAACTTTTATTGGCCGTCAGCACGCTATAGTCCTTATTGAAGCGATGCACTCCGGCGAATTCGCAAAGCCCCGCCAGCAGTTCTTTGTTAAGCGGCATCAGCGTGTAAACAGAAGTCCAGTCTTTAAACTTTTTTACCGCCAGTGCGTCTTTGCCGCCCGCCTTGCCGAGAACCCGCGCATCCGGATCATCGCTCCAGATGACCGGCCCCACATTGTAGGTTCCCATCGCGGCGGCATAACGCGTCAGGGGATGCTGCTTATCCGTTATTTCCAGTTTCATCGAATTTTCCTTCATCTCATGCCGCAGCGTAAATCCGGTAAGCTCAAACATTGTCTTTTCGTCAAATCCATTATCGGTAATGAAGCCTGGAGCATAGCACCATACTGCGACTGCGTTGTTTTTGCGGACTTTGGCGGCAATTTCATTTCTGATCTTAGAATCGGTGTAATAGGTGTTCATGAAAATGTAGAGCTTATAATCGCGCATCCTGGGATTGGCAATATCTTCAAGCAGATATGCATCGAATGGAGCTCCCATCCGGAAGGCGTTCTGGTAAAGTTTCCATGTTTGATTGTAAATGAAGTTATTCTTTTGAAATGCAAGGTAAAGGCTGCTTTTCTCATCAAAGACAAGCGCGACTTCCGCGATGGATGAACGATCCGTCTTTAGAGTTTCCCGCGAGACTTCCGCTATTTTCTTGATTTCACGCATTATGCCTTCCTGATTATACGCATAATTGTAGGGCATTGGCAGCCACCAGAAACCCATGCCATTGGTGAGGGCTTGTCCAAATCCGCGGCGTATGACGGTACAGGTTTCTTCCAGATTATTAGTCCGTCCATATTCATTTCGGGGATACAGATGAGTACGCAAGTCATTTTCCTGCCATAAAAGTTTTTCATGCAACAACGCGCTGCCGCTGAACGGGTTGATATTGCCGCCCGGTTCGCCGGGCAGACGTTCTCTGTAATCAATGGGGCTGCCGATATTGTCAACTGTCGGCAGACGAAACACTTTCCCGAGCATTTGCCCCCCGTTGACATACTGAGTCTGGTTTTGGGTATCGAAGAAAAACAATGCATACCCGTAATAAATGGTGACGGTTTTTTTGCTGCCACAGCCGTCTTTCATCGCTTTGGTGTTTCTTGCTATGTTGTCATATGTCTTGACTCCCATGTATTCCCGAAAATCCATTACAGAACGAGCCTTGAACTGGTCGCGAAAATTGAAGCATTCGGAGGAGAAACGGAATTCAGGCGACGGTACCAGCACACTATTCAGTGTAACGGAGGGCTGATTCCAGGCTTTCTGCAAGGCATCATCACTGCCGTATTTTTTACGCAGCCATTCCCGGAAACTGTCGCGAGTAGCTTCCGAATAACCGGAAGTCGCGTTCATGAAAGTTCCCGGCCAATACCATTCTCCGCCTCCGCCGCAGAAAAGCTTGTAATCATAAACACGATCCGCATAATCCTGGGCCTCAATATAGCGAACCAGATCGCCAAGCAATTCAGAGGAGCATTCAACCCAGATATCTGATCCATAAGGCGCCTGATAAAGTATATTCAACTTTTTGCTGCTTGAATTAATGTCCGGATAGCATCGTTCCAGTTCCCGATTGTGGCTGCGCTGGAACCACGCGATGCCTTCCGGGAAAAAGGTGACTTGCAGATGGCCTGTTGGATTGGCGGCAATGGCCTCGCGGATTACTTTGTCAAATGAACTGAAATCATAGTTTTTGCGTCCCTTCCATACCAGCACCATGTCCCGCCATGGGTGGATTCCGGTTCCGAAAAGAGGGACATCGGCGGCGGCAAAATTTCTAATGGCAAAATTGGCCGGATTGCGCGGCTCATGGATGGACTGATTTTCATTGGAAAACGCATAAATCATCGGGAAATATTCTTTATTATTTATGAACAAGCCCATACAGCCGTTGACAAACCGTAAGCACGAAGTGGTAGTTCCTTTTCCTGGCGGCAATTGCGCCGGCAAATTATTTTCATATTCAGCAGTCAGCGGTAATTTGTTTTTGAACTCAGGATCATATCCTTCGATTGATTTTGCCATATAAGTATAACAATCCGGATATTTCCCCCCGGGATCTTTCATGACAATTTTCATGTATTTCGCCCGCTCGCTCTGATAAAGTTTTTTAATTTCAGCGGCTTCAAGCACTCCATCGTACAGACGCCAGTCGTTTACGAGCATATTGGCTGTCCGGTAATTCAGTTTTGAGTCAGACCGTTCCGCACCAAGATATAGCGGATAAGCACATGCTTCCAGACTTTCCGTTTTGTCGGACTTTTTTCTCAAAACCAGTTTGCCGTCAAGATAAGAGTAAATAGAACCGCGATCAAACACGATGGTCAGCATTTTCCAGATTCCCGGGGTAATTTCAGGTTTAACATCGTTAACCAGACATTTCGGGTCAGAATATTCAACCTGATGAGCGCCGGCAGTACCCACCAGTTCTATTCCTTTCAAATAGCTTCGATTTTTTTCATTTTTGTATACGAACTCAGGATAGATGTGCGTCACCGCAAATAAAAATTGAATCTTAGCAGGATGCAATCCTTTGAAAAACAGAGGACCAGGTTGTCCCTTTGCATTTTTTACCAGCCAGATATTGAATGTAAATTTTTCTGTAAGTTGCGGCAGACTTTCCGATGGAATGAAAATTTGTGCGAAGTCAGCCAGGCGCAGCACATCTTCCTGAACCACAAAAATTTTATTTTCAGAATGACACTTTACTTTGCCTGTTAAGTCAGTTACTGTTTCTTTATCAGCCGCATCCTTAAAGTCAAAATGAAAAACTAGGTCAGCGGCGCTAACTGAAAACATTGCCAGCATTCCTAGAATTACTGTAAGAAATAACCTTTTCATTTACAAATCCCTTGTTTATATTTTTCTTGTTTACAACAATACTTTTATTTCTTAAGTTTCCAGTAGCGTTTATTCTCCGTAGCCAGGCTCCAGTTCAAAGCTCAAAGCTACGTCATTGCCGGTTGCCGGCAGCAGGAATTTCCAGATATTAAGATTTATCGGCTCGCTAGCCTTTCCCGCCATTTTTGCAAAGAATCCGTCCCAGCGCTGAACATTTACCGCAAGATCGGAATTGCCGAACGGCTGAACGCCGAAGTAGACTACCTTTCCGCTGTAAGCACCGACAATCCGCACATAAGCTGCCGTGCTGCCATCGTCATATGTGGCCAGTACTGTTGCACCAGATGGCGCTGTTATGTTGTATGCAAGAACTTGTCCTGATTTATCGTGTGTCATATTCGCCAGCGGCGTGACCGGTAATTTTGTATTGGCGGGTACTCCGAAATACTCCTGTGATATCGCTTCAACAGATGATGTTTTGATATAGGATACTCCGCTTTTATATGACCCCAAACTCCCGCCCAGGATATTTGACCGAGTAGTAGTAGCCAGCGAGGTTCCGTTAATATCATAGGAGAATGCCTCCGGGTCAAAAACAACAAGCAACCTGTTGCTATTGCTGGAATTACCCAGCACCCAATTATACAAGGTAGCGCCAAACGAAGTTCGGAGGTATTTTATCTGGGGAAGATAGATGAGCTTATGGTTAGCGTTGTTCAGGTCCATTCCGTTATCCACCTGGGTATCACTGATAAAACGGAACCACGATCCTGCTTTTTCGCCGAGGATTGAATATACGGAGTAATAGGAATTAAGCACACTGTCATTATTTCCCCATCTGGATTGATTGGAGAAGATGATGTCTGTTTTTGTTGTTTGCGGCAACTCGACAGCATTCATCGTGGATAGTATTTTACTGATGCGTAAAGCTTCTTTGTACGGTCCGGCATATGGGGATGAATGTGCGGACAACGTGACTTTTGCAGGCTGCGCATCGGTCCAGAAGGAAATCCATTTAGCGCCATTTTTAAGCGCTTGAGAAGTCCATTCACGAATATCTTGCGATTGCGGAGCCATGCCGCAGTAATAAAAACATTGAATATGAATCCGAGTATTCTTTCCGGAAGACAGATCACAAAGAAGTTTGGTGGAAAATCCGGTATGATAGATGCAGCGCGGTTGTCCGTAGTGATAAAGAGTTGCAGAAGGGTACGGATCTGCTGAAGTCCAGTCGCCATACGCACAGGTAGCCGCAATGTCTATATTGTCTGCTTCGGCGACATAGTTGTGGGAGAAAGCCACGTAGTCATTGTTCGGAGCAAGAGAATCCATCAATGTTTGCTCATTCTGGAGATGAGCGGCAAACTTGCTATTCCACCACCGGTAAGTTGCAATCCTCCTGAATGGGTCGTTTGCCGGATCGGCTGGAATGTAAAAAGGGTCCCATAGTCCGTATTGTCCGAAACCGTAATCAGCCTGAATTTCCGCATTCACATCTTCCAGCATTGCTGCATGCGCTGTATTTACTGTAGGACTGAAAACGGCGGAACCGCCGTTAGCCGGTTCATCTTGTCCCTGCATGGTGTTTATATACTGGATTAGCGCACTGTTACTGCTAAACCAGCTATTTATATAGTTGGTTACAGCCGTTTCCAGTGCAGGGTCAAATGGCGCTACTGAAATCCCGTTCGTATATACGGCTCCATTATTGATGGCTTGTCCAATCTGATAACTTGAATAAAGAAAAAATGGATACTTAATCCCATAACTGATGTTATACTGCTGCAACCGCGCCTGTCCTAAGTTACTGGTTACCCATGGAAATGCTGGTCCGCTATGTATTCCCGACTGAAAAAGTTCGTTGAAGTACTTATCTTGTTCCAGTATCCAGCTTCCGGAATTTGCATTATACCAAGTCTGCCGTGCCTGACTGTGATAACTGAGAGTAGCCATAGCATTGGTCCCTTCGCTTATTTTATAATTGCCTGGCTGGCTGGTCAGGCATTCGCTATACTTTGGTGACGCTCGTGTTACGGCAAATGGATGAGGATTCTCTATTTCGTCTCCATTACAACCCCGTCAAGCCAGAACGTGCCGGTAGCATATTGAAGGGAGATGGCAAATTGGCATTTAACGGTATCGACAGGCGTTGCGACTTCAGTCTCAAATAGCGTCCAGTCATTATCAGGTTGTGTTATGTTTATCTGAAAGGCCTGACTGCCTGCGCTGCCATTCCCCCCGCCCTGCTTGTTGTAGTACAGGCAAAATACCAGCCCGCCGCCTGTGGCGAACTGTAAATTCTGCGTCTTATACCAGAAACGGACGTGATAATTCTTTTGTGCCGACAATGTACCGCTGTATGTATACAATGATCCCTGGTTCCCTGAATTGGATGCTGTCAGCATTGCTGATTTGACGCCTTCTTTAAATATCATATCAGCCGTAAAGGAGGTTCCCGACAAAGTCTGCCACAAACTCCAGCTTTGCGTGCCCGCTTCAAAACCCGGGTTCGGAATTAAATTAATTAATTCAGGCATTTCGTCCATTACTACTCCGTCAACCCAGAACGTGCCGGTGCCATATTGAAGGGAGATGGCAAATTGACATTTAACGGTGTCGACAGGTGTTGTAACTGCAGTCTCAAATAAAGTCCAGTCATTATCAGGCTGCGTTATATTTATCGGAACGAAATGAGCACCTGTGCTGCCATTGCCTCCGCCCTGCTTGTTGTAGTTCAAAACAAGTGCTAATCCTCCGCTTGCGGCAAACTGCAAATTTTGCGTCTTATACCAGAAACGGATGCGATAATTTTTTTGCGCCGACAACGCAGCATAGGTATACAGGGATCCCTGATTTCCTGAATTGGATGCAATTAACATTGCTGATTTGGCGCCTTCTTTAAAGACCACATCAGCAGTAAAGGCGGTTCCCGACAAAGTCTGCCACAAACTCCAGCTTTGCGTGCCCGCTTCAAAGCCCGGGTTCGGAACGCAATTGGTTGCCATCACAGTTAATTCCCCAACAATAAGAAGAACCAAAAACGACACTAATGACTTTTTCATATTTATTTTTGCTCCTTGTTTTTAAGGGTTCGTAAAAGTTTGTTTAAAGTTGGTTTTTTGAAATATTTTTCATTATCATTACATACCCAATATTTCTAATATGTATGTATTCCAGTCATTTGCTGAATGATTATTTTGCATCTGGTTTTATAACGTATTTAACTTCAATTTCGCTGCCTGTTGCGGGAAGTTCGAAGTCCCATATCGGCAGATTCATTTTTTCGCCAATTTGCTCCGCCTGTGCCTTCATAAAGGCAGACCACGGGGAACTTTTTACCGCCAGATCGGAATTGCCGAAAGGCTGGGCGGCAAAATATATTACTGAACCCTTTCCAACCGTTCTTTCAAATGCCGCCGGTTTGCCGTCAGGATAACTGGCGATGACCTTAGCGTCGGCAGGCGGGGTAATTTCAAAAGCGAGAACACTGCCATAGCCTGTTCTGTTGGCTATGGGGGTAAGCGGCAGTTCATCGCCTTTTTTTAATCCTGGATAATCAATTGAAACGGTTATAGTTTTGGCAATTGCCGGTTTGCCGGACAAGCAGCCGACGATTTCATTGCGGAGCACGTCCAGCGGTGTGCCGTCAACATTCCAGGTGAATGCTTCAGGATCGAATATTATTGCTTTCCCGCCGTTCTTTACATATTCCAAAAGAGCTTCGGCAGTGGCGCGGTCAGTATATTTTATTTGCGGCACATAGACCAGCTTGTATCTGGACAGCTTGTCCAGTTTAAGTCTTAATCCGCTGTCACTGACAAAACGAAACCAGGTTTTGAGGTTTTCACCCAATATTGAATAGGTCGTGTACCATGAATGTACGGCTTCATCATTATTGCCGATAAAGGAGGAATTAGAGAACAATATCGCGGTTTGGGTTTCTTCCGGTATTTCAAGTTTGTTCATTTTATGGATTATATTGCATACTCTGAGTAATTCTTTGTATGTATCAGGCAGCGCGACCCTTAAAGGGGTGTCTGAAACGCTGAACCAATTCGGCATATTTGCGCCATTTTTAAGCGCCTGCGATGCCCATTCCCTTATATCGGACGGCGACGGACTGCGCCCGCAATATGTGAATGCCTGAATAAAACCTGCCGCCGGTTTGTTTCCGGACAAATCTTTTATGAATTTGAATGAGAATCCGGTATGGTATAAGCCGCGATTTCTTCCGAAGTTATACATCGCGGATGTCGGATAAGGATCGGCGGATACATAGTCAGTGGTGAGAGAAAGTAAAGAGATATCCTCCATGCCCATTCCTCTTACGCAATTCATATTATGTGAAATGAATGCTATATCCGGCGCATATTGCTTGACGGACTCTCTCTGCGCCTTGGTGTTTTCCATGAAAGCGCTGTTCCACCATTTTATGAATGCTATTTTGTTGAAAGCTGCAACGTTTTGATCGTTCTTCTTCGCATACGCATCGTATAGGCCAAATTTGCCAAAACCGAATTCATTTTTTATCTTCTCATCAAGATTAAGAAGAGCCGCTCTATTGTTCTCATTTAAAGTTATACTGTATGCTTCAAATATATTGTTCATCGGTTCATCTTTGCCAAGTATAAATGCCATATAAGGTAATTGCTCTTGATTTTCAGGAAAATAACTCTTAATATAATCTTCTATTATTTCCTGATATTCAGGATCATTGGGATCAGTTGAATTTTTTGATATATATTTGGCTCCTCTTGTGATTGCCGCTTTATCCTGGCCGGATGAAAATAAAGCAAACCAGAATTTCGACTTGTACCGTTCATTGAATTTCTTAACCGTTTCCATTCCTCCGGCAAGATAATTAGGAAGCCATGGAAATGCCGGACCTGCGATGCCTGCTTGACCATATTCGATCAGAATATTCTCCTGTTCAATGGCGAATGTTTCAGCCGTATACTTTTCTTTAAGTTTTGGCGGATAATTACTTAAGATACAATCCGACGACCATACTCCAGTAATATAATCCCCCGGTTTTTTAGATAGAAGTTCTTTATATTTTGGCGACATTCTGGTAATTTTCAATGGATCAGTCATTATCTTTTCACTGTAACGGGTAAGTATTGCAGAATCTCCGGCAAATTCCAATGTTGCAAACTTTGCAACATTGTTGAAATTATCCGCAACTCTGTTGAAATGACTTAATTCAGGGGAAACCTTGCGTTCTCTGGCTAGATTTATAAACCACTTGCTTCCATTTGTTATATCTGCTTGAAAATTGGAGACAGGAATACATATCTCGGTTGTCCATGAATCTTTTTGTTGAGCAGCCGCGCAGGTCCAGTTTCCGTTCCATTTTGTATCGGCAGCATAAGGATCGCCGGGAACTTTCGCAAAAATTCTTGCATCGCATTGTCCATTTACGCTGTTTACCAGGAACTGATACGTATTACCGTTAGGCGCTGCGATGAATATCTCATTGCAATCATCCTCCCATACGTTCCCATCCCGTTCTTTGACCTGACTTTTGATTCTGTTCATTTCAGGTTCATCATTTTTAAACGCGATATATAAATTATTGTCATCGTATGAAATGCGGGCTGTAGTGGCTGTGTTTGCCGGGGCTGCATTATCATTGGGGAGATAGAAATTTTTCAGCGGTACCGCTTTTTGCCAGCATTCGTCATCCAGTTTCCCGTCGATTACAGGCTTTTTGAGGGTTTTATAAACGGTGAAATCGTCACTAATCTCTTCGACCATAAAGTCGCCGAGCCATATAGTTCCTTTAATTTTAGCAATATTTATTGAGATTTGACATTTTGATGTTTCTGCCGGAGTTTGTATTTCTGTTGAGAAAGTTTGCCAGTCATCCTGTGTATTTTCAATCCTCAATGGAAACTTTAAAGCGCCGGCGCTTCCATTGCCGCCATTTAATTTATTGAAATTAAAGACTATTTGTGACTGGCTGTTGCCTGATATTTGAATGTCTTTCAGTTTGTAAGACAAATTCACCTTATAATTTCTCTTTTCTTTCATTGCTGCATACGTATAAATTGAAAAGTTCGCAGTTGTATCTGGAATTGTCAGTTTCCCATAAATCTTGCCATTGTCTGATATTTTGTTATCTTCTTCAAATTTTACATTGGTTCCTTTGGGATAAAGAGTCCATGACTGTTTACTGAATTTTACATTGTCCGCCATGCAGAGATTAACTCCGCAACAGATAACGGCCAGCGCCAAAATACCGCTAAAGCCTTTTTTGATATTCAACATTTTTTTCCCTTTAATTATGTTATTTATTATATTCAGGCAGGAAAATATTTAGTTCATTCCTTTGCACCACCATGGAGCAGTGTGCCAGTCGCTTTCGGCAATATTGGCGGTGGGTTTGGTGCTGACGTGCAGATCCCCGAATAGGATGTTTTCTGCTTTTGAATGGCGTAAAGTATACAAGCTGTCTGCCTTCCATCGATAATTGACACTATAGGTTAACATGTACAATTTAGCATCTATCGTCAGGATTGTGGCTGATAGTTGTTTGGCTTTAATAAACGGTTTATCGCCGCCTTTGATGAACTGGGCGTTGCCGCCATATGAGTAGGGGTAGGTATATGAAGGAGCAGCACATGGCGCGATATTGGACATTCCGGTTAATACTTTCGGCGCTGTATCCGACGGACATTTGAATATTTTATAGTTAGGCATTCCCCCGAATAAAACAAGATAAGTCGGCCATTGTTTTATCCCGCCACCATTAGCGGGCATTATGCAATCCCGGAAGTCATTAACGTAATTGCCAAATCCCAGTCCTATATTTTTCAGGTTGTTAACACATTCAATCGCTTTTGCTTTCTCGCGAGCTCTATTCAGCGCCGGCAGCAACATTGATGCCAAAATTGCGATGATCGCGATCACCACGAGGAGTTCTACAAGTGTGAATTTTAACTTTCGATTTTTCATAATACATCCCCTTTTTATGTGTTAAAACTTACTATTCCGTTTTATTTATGGCTGATTTGTATTATTAAACAATTGTTGTCCTGCCTGGATTCATCTTTAAGCAGGCGCAATGAACCGCCGCCCCAATTTTTTCAGTAGTCTGTCCCTGCTTGAAATGAAACGGCAGCAGTTCCTGAATCGGGCCTGCTTCCGGATTCTCGATCAGCTTGGTTAAAATCTCAATCGCGCGCTGTACTTTCCGGATATAGGGGTATCCGATAGTTGAATATACGGCGGCCTCTTTCATGTATTTCTCTTCTCCTGAAGAGTACACCAGCAAAGCAATGTCCTCCGGTATTTTGCAGCCTGCATTCAGAAGTGCGTTATATGCGCCGGAGGCGGTCCAGGCGGACATGACAAGCATTGCATCTGGCGGATTGTCAAGTTTCATCAGGTATTCAGCCGCTTCTTTGCCCAGTTCAAAATAGGCATTGTCGCCATATCGGTCGAAATAGTCCATATAGACCTTTTCCGCACACCACAGCCTTTCGTCAAAAGCGCTGATTTTATTCATACAATTTTTGTATGCAGCCTTTATTCCCTCATGGTGTCCCTGCAATCCCCACTTGAACCCGATAAGCGCAATTCTTTTTCTGCCAGCCGATGCTAAAATGTTCAGGCCGTTCTCTATAGTAGTCTCATTGTCAAAATCCACCCAGCTTGCGCCGGGGATGTCGAACATCTGGTTTACCGAGACAAACTGTTTGCCTGACTGTCTGAGACTGATGACCAGTTCAGGGGTTATGGTTTTATAGTTAAAGACAAAACCATCCGCCGGCAGCGAACTTATGAAAGAGATGCCGTTTTTTGAATTGGCGTTGTTATACTCTATGGTAAAATGTTCATAACCGTTCTTTTCGCAGAGCCGGACAAGGCTGTTTTTCTCTTCCGGCGAAAAACCTCTTTCCATGGTATCAAGGAGGCCTATTCTTTTATAGACCTTTCGTGCTGATTCCGTTATAAAAGTTCCTTTGGTGCCGTTTATGGTCAGCATGCCTCTATCTTCAAGCAGCCTTACGGCCTTGGAAACCGTGGCAGGGTTAACACCGAACTCTTTGCTCAGTTTGCCCACGCCCGGCAACCGTCCGGAAATTTTTCTTCCGGAAATATAGTCTTCAAGCTTTCTGCTTACATCATGATATATGCTTTGAATCATCGCTGTTTCCGACTTACTATTTTAAACTATGTTACATGCTATGTTATACATTATAGTAACTATATTACATCGCTGTCAATAGCAGAATCATGAAAACAGTAAAAAAGATGCAAATAAATTTTAAAAGTTCATGAATATCCGGTGATTGCCTATATATCGGTACTTGCGCCCCCGCGTACTGAGGGGGAGACAGATTTTAACCGCATGAGAATGTGATTTTAAAATGCATTTAATCGCGTTATTTGAACCTATTATCACCGTTTCTGTTGACAAATTTACTATATATAAAAGGACAGAAGTCAGGAGACAGGAGTCAGAAGTCAGCGTTTGACTGCGGCGTCCGCAGTTTTATCAAATAAGAAACTGTCAGTTTTTAAAAGAGTTTCAAAAGAGCGTTTGACTGCGGCGTCCGCAGTTTTATCAAATAAGAAACTGTCAGATTTGAAAAGAGTTTCAAAAGAGAATGAGAACCGGTAAAACAGAATGGAATAAAAGGCATTATGCACAACGAGGCTCTAGTGTCTTGGCGTTAGCTGTCCAGAATGTACAAGTCCATAAAGTCCAAGTGTCTTGGCGTTAGCTGTCCAGAATGTACAAGTCCATAAAGTCCACCGGTACCGGATTGGGAAACGCGGGGTGCAGAGCGGCTGTCCAAAATGTGCAGATGTGGCGTCCAAAATGGTTGTGAAATTGAAAGACGTTATGCTCAACGACACTCCAAAGTATCGGAGTGGGCTGTCCAAAATGGTTTTGTTGTAGTGCCGTCCGTGCCGGACGGGGATCGGAACCTCTCTCACAGAGCGAGAGCACTACACCGTAAAACATTCTGCACACAGGTGTCTGGAATGTCCAAAATGTTGTTTGAAAATCTTAAACCTTGAAATGTCTTGTGCTCAACGACACTCCAAAGTATCGGAATCGGACGGTTGTCCGTCTGGTTATGCTTGCCGCATGGGCGAAACAGTCTCTGCTCAACGACACTCCAAAGTATCGGAATCGGACGGTTGTCCGTCTGGTTATGCTGGTCGCATGGGCGAAACAGTCTCTGCTCAACGACACTCCAAAGTGTCGGGATCGGCTGTCCAGAATGGTTTGGGCGTAGTTGTCGTCCGTCCCGGACTGGGCTGTCCAGAATGAGGCTAAGAGGTGTCCAAATTGTCCAATATGCGAATCATGCCCAAGCGCCTGTAAGCCGCACGGGTAAAGACAGATACTTGTTTTCTTGTCATAAGAACAGTTGAAAAAACGTTGAAAAATGCGATATTAATACTTTTCTATCTTTAAAATTATATAGGGTTATTACATGATACGCTTTTTGATATATCTTTTTCCGGCGATGATGGACATGGTTGTAGGCGCAGTCTTTTTTGTAACCGCAGTCAGATACTCCGAAAGCGGCGCCAGTTCGTTGACGGTAACAGGCGTGATGGCGACCTGGGCTTTTATTTACTCACTCTGTTCAATCGCCGTCGGGCGGGTTGTCAACCATAAGAATGCAGCGCAGATTATTGTTATTTCAGGCGGAGCGGTTACTCTGCTTTCAACCGGCTATATTGTCGTTCCCTCTCTTGGCGCGCAATATCTGTGGACAGCCTTGATGGGCGTGGCCGCCGCGCTTTTCTTCACCCCGTTCCAGGTGTTTATGAAATCACTGGAACACGGAGAAGACGGCAGCGTGGTGAGATCCACCGCGCTTTATACTTTTTCCTGGAGCTTCGGCATGGCATGCGGACCTTTTATCTGCGGTTACGTCTGGCCTAATTTCGGGTGGCAATGGTGCTATGTAATGAACGCAACAATGGGGCTGACGGTAGCGGCCGGAATATGGAAACTAAAAAAATATGCCGACCGGCATCACGAAACAGTCAGCGTTGCCGGCAAATCGGCTAAATTGGAAGATTATTCGAAAATGCCGGACCTGGCATGGCTGGGCTGGCTGGCTGCCGGCGTCGGCTGCATTACCGTCGCCGTGATAAGATCGCTGTTTCCGGTAAAGGCCGCCATTCTGGAACTGTCCAAGACCGATCAGGGCGTAATCCTGGCCATCGTCAGTTTCACTCAGGCGTTCATCGGACTGGCGTTCATCCGCAGTAAATTCTGGATGTACAGGCCGGTTCCGGTAGCGCTTTTTTCATTGTCAGGCCTGCTTGGCCTGCTGCTTTTCGGTATGGGTTCCAAGCCCGGAACATTTTATATGGCGGCATTATTCTACGGCATATATTCAGGAATGTTTTTCTTTTATCTGGTGTTCCATTCCCTGGTGCACCCGACAAGAAGTTCAAAATATGTCGCAATAAATGAGGCCGTCGTCGGCATTACCTCCATCATCGGACCGATTGCGGGGGGGATTATAGCCGACAAAACCAACTCCAGCATGCCATTCTATGTGGTCGGCATTCTGGTACTGCTGGTCATGGCGGTACAAGCCAGAGTGCATTATCTGAAACCGGTTAAATCATAGCAATACCCCCAACAGAGACAATTATGAGAAAAAATCAATCCGGCAGAGAGTGGATTAAAGACGCAGTACTGTATCAGATATATCCGCAAAGTTATTATGACTCCAACGGCGACGGCATCGGCGATCTGCCGGGTATAATCAAGAAACTTGATTACATCGCCTCGCTCGGCGTCAATCTGCTCTGGCTGTGCCCCTGCTTCGATTCGCCGTTCAACGATGCCGGATATGATGTCCGTGATTTTTACAAGATCGCACCGCGCTACGGCACCAATGGATCCGGCGGCCGGCAGACCGACTGTTGCCGCACAGGATGAAAGTCCGGATTCCTTGCTGAACCATGTCCGTCAACTGCTCGAACTGCGCCGGAATACCCCGGAACTGCGCAATGACGGCAAAATTAAAGTGCTGTCCGGTGCCAACTCCTACCCGCTGATATATCAGCGCGGCGGCAAAGGCGGGGATAAATATTTGATTGCAATCAATCCATCGGGTAAACCGGTTAAAACATCTCTGAAATTGAACATCGCCGGCGCGGAACCGGTAATGGTCTCCGGCGCCGCAATCAATATCAAAGGCAAAGACGCGGTGATAAAACTGGACGGCGTATCCTGGGGTATTTTCAAGATGAAGAAAGCATGGGATAACTTTAAGAAGCAGTTAAAAAATTGCAAGCAACAATATTTTTAATTTTTTTTCAAAACGGGTATTGACTTTTTCCTGCTAAACCGTTAAACTTAGAATAAGCAATCCGAAATTATAACACTTAAAAAGATTTTTTGGCGAATTTGCTAAAACGATAAACTAAGGTTCGCAATGGTCACCATTCAAGACATAGCGCAAAAGCTTCAAATCAGCAAGACTACGGTCTCGCTGGTGTTGAATAACCGCGGGAAGGAACTCCGCATAGGCGAGCACACCCGCAATATGGTGGAGAAAGTCTCGCTGGAAATGGGCTATGCACGCAATGAAATAGCCCGATCAATGGTTACCGGCAGGAATGATGTGATCGCATTTGTTGCCAGCGCTACCGACGTGGAATACATCGGCAAAATAATGTCCGGCATTCTGGAGGAAGCCACCCGGCAGAGCTTCGCGGTGAAAATATACCATTTGGCGCATAACACCCAGGAGAACATTATACGGCAATTAATAGAACAGCGTGTCGCAGGGATAATTTTCCATTCCCCCAGAAACACTGACTTTGATTTAATTCTGCATGAAGCGGACAGAAAGCACATTCCCTGCGCAACCGTCAACCTTAGCAACGCAACTGCCGGTATCGGCATTACCTCCGACGACTTTCAAGGTGCCAGAGATGCAGTTAAATATCTTGCCGGGCTTGGACACCGCCGCATTTCATATATTTCAGACAAATCCGAAACGGAATTCACGATAAATCGTGAAAATGGATTTATTGCTGGAATAAAGGAGCATGTTCCTGGTTCCGGCAATCCGCGAATCATACACGGCTTCGCGACGCAAAATGATGAAAGCGAACCGCCGATCAGAAGCATTTTGTCTGAAAGTGAGGATAAAAGACCAACCGCACTTGTCTGCTATTCCGACTATCTTGCCTGTAATGTGTTGCAGGTCGCCTATAAGATGGGAATAAAAGTGCCGGAAGATCTTTCAGTCATCGGATTTGCCGATTTGGATGTTGCAAAATATGCGGTAGTGCCATTGACTACGGTAGCCCAGCCTTTTGAACAGATGGGCAAGGAAACGGCAAACATACTTATAAAAGCGATAAGAAATAAGAGAACCGATATTTTGGACAATCCTGAAAACCGGAAACTGGAAGTAAGGCTGGTTGTCAGAAAATCAACCGCACCGCCTAAAAAAATTAAATTAAAGGGGAAATGCACAGAATGAAAACAACAATGCCTCAGAGGACAAACCGAAAGACGAAAATGCAAGCGGAAACAGGTCGCAGCCGGTCGAATTTCACACTTATAGAATTGCTGGTAGTCATAGCCATCATCGCGATTTTGGCCTCAATGCTGCTTCCGGCTCTCAACAAAGCCAGGCTCAAGGCATACCAGGCGTTTTGCCTTGATAATCAAAAAAATATGGGCACCGCTGTGGTTATGTATGCCGATAACTACAACGGATTTTTCCCCTGGGGGGTCTATAGTTCTGCGCCCAAATTATATACCTGGGTTCATTTAATTTCGCCCTACTGTACCGGGATGAAGTCCCCGGCTGATGCGTACTCTTTTACCCCGTCTGCTACTGGTTTGCTTCCGGCCAATATTAATAAATTCAAGCTTTTTATCTGCCCGGCAAATTCTCATCAATTGTTTCAAGAAAAAGACCTGGTAAATTGGTATTCTTATGTTGGCAATTACAATGTAAATATTAATCTTCTACCATCTTACGCACTAAGACCGCAAGGTCTAAAAATGGGGCAAGTTAGAAAACCATCGACTAATGGGCTCCTGTGGGATGGATATCCCGATCCCGTGAGATATCCCGGGTTTAGTCCGACAGCGATGTGGTCTACAAGCATTGACAAAACGAACAACGCTAACTCGGCGGCAACTTATCATTCGAATAAAACCAATATACTTTATGCTGATGCTCATGCTACTCAGGTAACTCAGACACCCTACCTGCCGATGGAAATTGTAGGTGGCAAGATGATTTGGTAACGGAAGTTCTCATGAAATTCAGTGAATAGTAGAGTCCATGCGGCCTATCTAAAAAATAGAATTAGGATTCAGGCGAATCGTCGGAATCAGGTTTCGGTAAAAAAACAGGAAAACTTTTAGTATGCTTAAATCAATCACAATTGCCGTTGCTGCCTTTTTATCTTTATGGGCAGCGGTAGCCCAAGACCTGATCCTGGCGGAAAATGGTAAAACCAACTATCAAATTATCCAGGGCGACAACCCTTCCCCTTTGGATAAATTTGCAGTTCAGGAGTTGCAACTGTTTTTGGGCAAAGCCACTCTGTCGGATTTTACTAAAACAAATACTAAACGAATCTTTTTAGGTAATTCAGTTCAAGTCAGCAACCTGCTCGGTAAAGAGAAATTAAAATCCTTGACCAGTCAAGAGGCGTGGGTGGTAACTCAAGGCGATGATCTCTTTCTCGTCGGGGGGGGGACGCATGGCAATATCTATGCGGTATACACTTTTCTTGAAAACCAAATTGGCTGTCGCTGGCTTGATGCTTATGGTAAAACGCATATTCCAGTCTACTCCAAGCTAAGTATTCCCTCCCTGGATTATCGTGAAAAGCCTTTTTTCCCGAATCGTTTTGTCCATGGTACTTTTAAGCCATATTACAATAACCCGGATTCGGCGCTGTTTTTCTTCCGTAATCGTCAGAATTTATCACAAAATAATTTTGCTGATACACCGTTACCGGTTGGAGCGGTTGCTGAAAAACTTCATGGTTTCCAGAGTCATACTCTATTCTTTTATATTACCCCTACCACCGAGGAAAAGTATAACCTGCTCAAATGGGTCTGGCAGAAACCGCAGAACTATTTTACCACCCATCCTGAATATTTTTCGCTGGATAAAAGTGGAAAACGAGTTGTCAATATGCAACTATGCTTCAGTAATCCGGAGTTGCGCAAAGAGTTAACCAGCAGAGTTGAAGAACGCATCCAGGCCGATAGTTCAAATGGAGTATATAATCTATCGGCGCTGGATTGGTCCGGCGACTTTTGCTATTGCCCCGATTGTCAAAATTTAAAGAATAAACTGCAATGTACGGGAGCTCCCTTATTTGATTACCTGCTTGAGTTATGTAAATATCTTGAACCCAAGTACCCCGAAGTTAAAATCTCCACCCTGGCTTATCGCAAAGAGCAGTCCGAAAAACCGCCGGTAATGGATGGTAAATTACCCGGCAACTTGATCATTATCTTTGCGCCTATCTATGATAATTTCTCCAAGACTTTAAATGATTCAAGCAATGCTGAAACATTGGTCAACCTACAAAATTGGACTAAATTGAGCAGTAATGTGTGGGTTTGGTACTATACTCAGCCATATGAATGTGGCTATCCGCCGTTTGGAGCCGTGAAACGGATGGCGGAAGATCTCCAATTGATGGCTAAAGAGAGAGTCAATGGGACTTTTTACGAGCATGCTTCCGGAGTTTTTGAGGGGATCAATGCCCCCGAATTAACTTTGTGGGTGATGTTAAAATTATTTCAGAACCCGCATCAGGATTATCGCGCACTGGTTAAGGAATTTTGTGAATTGTATTACGGCAAAGCGGCGGCAATGATGCAGCAATATCTTAATCAATTGGATGCAGAACTAGCACAGCAAAAGAGCTTTGTCCATTGGAATGGTCCCAGCACTGCTTTCGATTATCTGACATCCCGAAATCTTCAAGCGTGGCAGAGCAGTTTTGATACAATGGAGCAATTGGTGAGCAATCAGCCGGAGTATTTATCTCGAGTAAAAGAAACCAGAATGGCGTTAGACTTGGCAACGCTCGGCAACCAGTGGAACAAGTTCAAAAAAGAGTATCCCGATACAAGCCTTACCCCGGAAATTCTGCGTAAACGCTTATGGAATACTTTTGAAAGTGCATTAAAATATCGTTTCTTAAACGAGGACCCGCCCAATCGGTATGTCGCTTATTTAAGACGTAAACTGAATCCGGTAATCGAGGAGGCGTTTTTAGTTGCGAATGTGGAGTTTAAGCCTCTGCCGGCGCCATTTGACGCCATACCCTTACCAAGAGTACATAAAGCCCCGCCTTTGGGTAAGAATGTAATAAAAATGGCCGACGGCGTTTATGGCATAGCCAATTACAACCCTAAAGGCGAAGTGGAGCTTCCCTTTACCCTTGGGCTCTATGATCAAATAAATAAAAAACATCTCCTGGCAAATAAATCTATCGATCAGCAAGATATTATAATCGATAAATTTCACTTGTACAAGTTGGGAACTTCCAGTATTTCTCCTCAAACCTTGGCGTGGATGTCAAAAACCTGGGAACCCAATGTTCAAGTTGGACAATTCGCGGAGGCCGGCAATCCATTTAAGCAATTTGATATCTATATGTCGCTGAAGTTTGAAGGGCCGGCTTATAGTGCAAAAAGTAAAGCGAGCAAAAATCAAGTTTTCTGTGATGGTATAATTTTAATTGAGGTTGAGGCTCCGTAAAGGTAGAAAATAGTATACAACACAGCCAATGAGTTGACATACTAACTTGCGTGTATATCCTGATTGCCGAGAATAAATTGTAAAATTAAATTAATAAAATTAAATTAATAAAATTAAATTAATAAAATTAAATTAATAAAATTAAAAAGGAATTTCTTTATGACCAGGAGAATAATCTGTCTGCTAAGTGGAATCCTGTTTGCTTTATTGCTGCAAAATTCCTACGGGCGGGAAAATAATATTTTATATGAATGGAATTTCGACAAATCAGGAAGCAATCTTTCAAATATAAAGAGCCAAAATGTAGAATTCACGGAAGGGAAAGTTAAAACTGGCGCAAAGTTTAATGGCAAAAACAGTGTAATAGAAATAAAACCGGATGAAAAATTAAACAATATTCAGGGTTCTTTTACGATAACCGTCTGGTTTAAAGTCGCAGGCGATAGCCCGGCAAACAAGGTAACAATGGCTCTAGTCTGCAAAAATTCATCGGGAAGCGGCTATAAAGAACCTTTTAATTTCTGTGTCTGGGCGGCTGACTCTGACGGCACTAAAAAAGCACCGACCAAAAGCCTATGGGCCAGACTGGGAGATGGTAAATCGTGCCTGGAAATGCGCTCTGGAGGCAATGTTGACGATGGCAAGTTCCATCATGCCGCGCTGGTATTCAGCAAGACTGCAAACACGGCCTATATTTACCTTGACGGAGTGGAAGTCGCAAAAAAGATGTTTCCGGCAGACTGGAAACCTTATAAAAACAATGATAATTTGACGGTCGGTCTTTGGCCCGTGTACGGCAATTACTTTAATGGCATTATAGATGATGTAATGATTTATAATACGGCATTGTCTTCAGAAGACATAATGGGAAATTATGTTTCAGGAATGATTAAAGCTGATAACTCTTCACCGTCTGCAATATTTACGATTGCTTCAAGTTCCAAGCCACCTGTTATTGACAGCAATTTATCTGAGGCAGACTGGATTGACACTGAAAAGATTGAGGGTTTTATAAATAAACAGCAGATTCTTTCAAATAGAAAAGCAAAGCTGTATCTCACTCATGACAAAGACAGATTATATATTGCTGCAATAACAGATACATGGAGCGGCAAACTCAAAGCTGAAGCACAAAGCAATGATGATTCCGTTCAACTGGACGACTCAATTGAATTCGTTGCACTATGCAATGAAGGCAACTCTTCTTATCGTATAATTGTTAATCCCAATGGAAAATTTATTGAAACAATAAATGAAAAGCGAACAACGGGTAAAACAGAAACCAATTTTGCCTCCGCAATGGCAGGCGATAAATGGCTCTTTGAGATGAGCATTCCTTTAAAATATTTTAACCTGAAGAGTTTTTACGAAGGGCAAATGCTGAAACTTAATATTGCCAGAAATTATATGAAACCACCCATGGATGCTTTTGATGTTTCTATAAAAGAGAAATTCACAGATACACTCTCCGGAACCCTCGATAAAGTTGATACTTACGCCAGTGTCATTCTTAAAGACAAATCTCCGGCAGCGTCTTTGAGTTTAGGTAACAATCTTGATATTGGCGAAGTGGTTTCTGAATTTACAGTAAAACATAATCCAGCCGGTAATCTTATAAATACTAAACTGGATATTATAAAATCGGAAACAACTGTCGAACAGAAAGATTATAAAAGCGATAAAGAATATTTTGACATAAAAACAGATAAAATTCTTGCGATAAGCAATGAACCAGCAATAGCCGTTTTAAAAATAAAAGCGCTAAACCAGGACAACAGCATTTTATTTTACAGAAGTATCCCTTTCCTTATCAACAATAATATTTTTGACCTGGATTATATTGTTGACCGCACAGAAAATAAATTAATTCTGGATATAAAGAAATATGTTCCCGCTGCATTTACTGCCGACAAAAATATATTGGTTGAATTTACCAATAAAGAAGGGAAACAAGTATTCAAGCAATTAATAACGGATTATGACAGAAATGCTAAATTTACGCAGATAAACATACCGCTAGATTCCCTGCCGGACATGGTCGAGTTAAAAATCAAAGCATCTCTGGTTGCTAAAGACAATAAAAACATTTCATCAAAAGAATGCTGCTTTATGAAAATGGAAAATTCAGAGGCCGTCAAATGTATGATAGGCGAGGATCGCACAGTTCCGCCGCCATGGCTTCCGCTAAAGTACAGCGACGACTTCAGCATCAACTGCTGGAACAGAGAACATGATTTTAAGGATGAGATTTTTTTGAATCAGATTAAAAATGCCGGAGTTGATATGCTCCAAACACCTGTGAACTTTAACGTCACCCAGGATGGCAGAGTCTTAAAGTCAAAGAAAACAATACAGCGCTATCTCGAAAAGAGTGATGACAAAGGCGTGATCATTTCTGAATCCAACTATGGCAACCTGAAGCTGACATGCAAAATCACGGTAGAATTTGATGGAATGATTCGAGTTGACGGAAGCTTATCTTCCGCCAGACCCGAAAAAATAGATTCTATGGTACTGGAAATTCCAATTAAAACTGAAATAGCTAAATATCTTTATGCTTCACGCGGCGAAGACCTGGGAATGGGCTATTGCGGGGATTGGGAATCAAGAATCGGTAAACTTGGCAATTACTGGAAAAGCAGATTTACTCCCTTTATATGGCTTGGCGATGAAGATAAAGGCTTGGTGTGGTTCGCAGAGAATGACAATGGGTGGGAAAATGCAAAAGAAGACTCCGCGATTGAAATAAGAAGAAAAGGAACACAAACAGTATTGTGCATAAATTACGCAGACAAACCTTTTGAATTGTCAAAGCCTTTCGATTTTACCTTTGGCCTCCAGGCAACTCCAGTAAAACCAAGGCCGGTTGACTGGCGGAAAGCACGTTACGGGTCATTCAACGATTATAAAGGGGCGTCTTCAATTGTAATTGGCTGGGCCGGACGCCGCCCCAATAGTAATATATTCTGGGGCTTGAAGTACGATTACAGCAAACTGAGCAGTGAGTTAAACTCAGCTAAAAAGTTGGGGTTCAAGTTTATCGTGCCGTATTCATTCCCGCAGATAGGGGATGGTGATTCGCCAGAAATCCGCTATTATCTGGAGGACTGGGCTCGTGAAAAATCTGATGGACATCCAAGGAAATATCCTATGGACTGGAAAAGTGATACAAAAGAATTTCCTTTTACCTTTCTAAGTTATGCATCAAAAACATATAATAATTATTGGATCTATAATTTTTATAACTTATTGAAAAATATTCCTGATCTTAACGGGATTTATTATGACGGGGCGATTGTTGCCAGTTCAAATAATCCTAAACAAGGCTGTCTATATTTTAAAGGCGGAAAAGAACGGAGCACATATCCTGTTTTTGCGGCAAGAGATTTTTATAAACGCGTATATAAAATGGTCAAAGACTTTAATAAAGATAATATGATAATCGGCCATATTTCCTGTACGAGAGGAATACCATGCGAGTCATTTTTTGATGTCCTTGTTGATGGGGAACATCTTGCCGGTTATCTGGCTGGGAAAAAATATGACTATATAGATACTATACCGCTTGATGTCTGGAGAACCCAATTTACATGCAGGCAAGTAGGCGCCATTCCTGTTTTCCTTCCCCAGCTTGACCGTGCGTTTTTTCAAAATGCCAGGAAAGTTGAGGATATGAGAGATGTTTACGCTAAAAGCACAAGAAGTCTTATGGCAATGCTTCTTATTCATGATATAAGCATATGGAAATATCTTGCTGACAGCAAAGAGATGACAGATTACTTTAAACGTCTTGATGAATTCGGCATCGCGGACAGTACCTTCTGTCCATATTGGAACAATCAAAATATAGTCACCAGCTTCTCGGATGATATTAAGATATCTGTTTATAAAAACCAAGACAAAATATTGCTCGGTTTTGCAAATATCAGCAACAAGGATGCGGAAGGGGATATCAAAATCGATCTGTCAAAATTAGGACTGCCGGGAAATGTAAAAGCTAAAAGCCTTGTTTCAGATAAGAATATTGTTATTCAGAATGACTGTCTAAAATCTGTTAAAATCAACAATAAAGATTACGAAATGATAGTGATTTCCCGGAATTAAAAATATAAGAACAACAGTATATTACCTCCCAATGGTATTTGCTATTGATAACAAAATAAATAAAATTTATATAAAAACTATAAAATAGGATACATAAAGAAAGATGATTATCACTCGGGAACCTAAACAGTCCATAAGTACAGTCATTTATAATTAAAAACTAATCACAAAGGAGTTATTATCAATGAAAACAGCAATTCTCACGGCATCACAGCAGAAGAAGAAGAAGAAGAAAAAAAAGTATGGATTTTTTACACTCATAGAACTCCTTGTTGTGATCGCCATCATAGCAATTTTGGCCTCAATGCTGCTTCCCGCACTCAACAAAGCAAGAGAAAAAGCCCGTGCATCAACCTGTGCCAGTAACCAGAAACAGATTGGTTTGAGTTTTGTAATGTATGCACAGGATTACAGAGGAATGATCCCGCGTTTTTATGATCCGGCAACTGCGCTATTCTGGCCTACAGTAATGATAAACTGCCGCTACATCAAAAACTTTAAGACTGGTGAAAGCACATATATGAATTGTCCCTCATTTGAACCATTCGGCAAGTATACACAACGTTATCAGACTTATGGATTGAGAGCAATGGCCGCATATATGGATATTTCAAAAAACAAGATCGTTTTTGATGCCGATCAAAACTATAGTCCGGTATGGCGTAAAGTATTTTCTCCTTCTAAAGCATCGATCCTAGGAGACTCTATAGCAGCAGATACGCTGATTCAACATTCTAATTTAACAACTCATTCCACTGGTGGCAATTATTTACATCTGCGGCATAGCCAGAATGCAAATATGCTGTATGCTGACGGGCATGTCGCTCCGGTAGGAACGAGCAACGTTATCGACAATTTTATAAAGTATTACAGGACTCAGAATAAATATCTAATGGATACTGGTGTAATATATCCGAATTAAGAAGTCATAATGAAACCGCTGGATCAATAATTTATAGGAAAGTAATGAAAAGTTTCTAGCCGTTGACTTTTTGAGTCACCTCTTATTAAGAAAAAGATTTATGATATACAGGAAACTTGTTACAATGAAAACCCGACTGCTTATATGTGCTTTGGCAATATCAACGTTATGTACACATGCCGCTGATCTGGTGTTCCATTTCAATTTTAAAGATGCCGATGGCAAAATGGAGATTTACGATAGTACAGGACAATTCAAATGTCTTTCAAAAATCAACCCATTCCTAATACAAGGCGGAGCGTTGCGGAGCGATTACGGAGCGGAAATTGTCATACCTGCCGAAAAACTCCCGACGGAGCTTGCCAGTGGATTTACTATATCCCTTTGGAGTTCACGACTTCCTACCATCCTGGCGCAAGATCGCATCCCCATTATCAGCAAAGGCAATCTCTGGTTTGAAAGCGATTTTGCCTTTGTTTTAAGTGGACAAATGCCTATTTTTACATTCAGAAGCGGAAACGAACATCTTCAAGGGGTTAATACTATTGGTATGAGTTATGGCGATAGCTTCCGCTACTCAGACCCTTCGATTACTGTTCATACCAAAGAGTCGTTGCGGCTACCTGCCAACAAATGGCTCCATCTAAGTATCACATACGACGGGAAATCGCTCAAATTCTACAAAAACGGCGATTTGTTTATCGAAAAAGCCATGAAGACAGCCAAGCACATAAATTTAACCGGCAATCACCCGATCTATCTGGGTTCCGACAGACTGGGTGACGAATTTTATACCGCTTCGAACATGCTCTTGAACGATATACGCCTCTACAAAGGAGTACTCGCTCCTGAAGAGTTAAAAAAGCAATATGAAACAGACCGGCACTCTTACCCGGATAGCGCAAATTACCCAGCCACGACGCATTACTATTCAGGTACTTCTTATGAGGACTTTGATCCTGACCTGAAAAAACTTCTCAAGCGCACCGAACGCTATGAAAAAGAAGTGCGTCCGATACTCAAAGAGGAAAAAGTCACTCGGACTTCCACTGAATTTCGTAACGGCAGAATGAATTTTAATATTAACGGGGAGAGTATCTATCCACTCTCAGGGTATCCCGGTGTCGGCTGGTTCGGCAAACAGGCGGTAGATCAGTCGATTGAGTACATCCGCGACTTTGCCGCAGCCGGAGTTGATTTGGAAATCGCTGGTGGAGGAAATATCTCCAAATACTGGCTGGGAGAAAACTCCTACGACTGGTCATCGGTTGATTCTGGATTTTACTCTATACTAAAAGCTAATCCCAAACTTAAACTTTTCGTAGTAATTTCCTGTTACCTTCCCGAGTGGTTTATAAAAGCTCATCCCGAAGAGTTGGAGAAATACTATTCCACCCGTGACTCCAAAGCTCCTCTCGCTATTTGGACCGGTTCGTTGATTGCCTCGGAATTGTGGCAGAAGACACTGGACAACTATATTGAGGCTGCCATAAAGCATTATGAAAACAGCGCCTACGGGAACAAGATAGCCGGATACTTGATTGTCGGCGGTGATGCCGGCGAATTCTACTGGCCTGGTACTTTCACCGGAGGAGCCACTGGTTATTCTGACAACACGCGTAAGGAATTCAGAAAATGGCTCGCCGCCAAGTATCACAATGACACAGCCCTGCAAGCCGCCTGGGGTAAAAAAGAATCGACTCTTTCCTCAGCAGCCGTACCAACTCCGGAGGAACGCTTTAACCAAAGTGAAATTCTCTTCCGCGACTTCCACGCCGCGCATAGCGTTATTGACTTCAGGGAGTTCCTTGGAGATGCCACTTTATCCGCCATCAAGCGTATTTTAAACAGCATCAAATCCGCTTCAAACGGGGAGCGAGTTCTGATGCTTTATGGCGGCTACCCTATTCTGTTTGCCGGAAAAGGACACACTCTTCAGCAGTCAGGAATGCAAACCACCGCGCGCTTAATGCAGGAGAAAAACCTTTCCGTTCTCTTTACCCCCATCGACTATGTAAACCGGCGCGGCGGCGAACCGGGCATTAATATCAACCCATACAATGGCAGCGCACGTTTGCATAAAAAAATGCTCTTTAATGAAAATGATTTACGAACGCACTTCTACACAATGAACACCTTCGGGCGCACGGCGAATTCAGAGGAGAGCATTGGCGTAATCAAGCGCGGGATCGGGCACACCATTACCCGGGGCGAGGGTCTCGAATTTATGGCTATGGCGGGCAACAGTTCCTACCATCAGGACGCGATGATGGATGTCATCGCCAAAGGGGCGGAAATAGGACGCGAAGCAGTCTCGCTGGACAACGCCTCCACCGCCCAGGCTGCATTCTTCTTCGATGAGGATTCGCTTGGACACCTGGCAATTGGCATGGACTCTTTCATCGACAAACTTTGCTGGGGAACGTACAGCAACTCTTTCAAAATGGGCGCCCCCTCTGATTTCTATTTGATGAGCGACATAGCCAATCCCAAGTTACCGGACTACAAACTCTATATATTTATCAACGCCTTCTCCCCCGATTCGAAGATGGTCGAAGCAATCAATGCCAAAGTCCGCAAGAACAACGCCGTCGCGGTATGGTGCTACGCCCCGGGATACATCGGAAAAGACGGCTACTCAACCGCCGCCATGGAATCTATTACCGGCATGAAATTCGGGATTCTTCCTGATACCCGCAAATACACCTTGCAAATCACCGATCCCGAAAATCCCATAACAAAGGAAGCAGCTTCAACTAAATTTGAAACATTCACTTTTTCACCCTCTTTTCATCCGGTGGACACCGATATAAAGACGCTTGGAACCGCCAGCGGACGACCCGCCTTGGCGATTAAGGAGTTCAAGGACTGGAGCTCAGTTTACAGTCTTATGCCACTCACGCCGGAGCTATTGCGCGGCCTCTGCGATTATGCCCAAGTCCATGTCTACAACCGAACCAATGACATCTTCGGAGCCAACGCCAGTTTCCTCCAAATCCACGCCGTTACTCCGGGCGATAAAGAGCTCAAACTTCCCGGCAAATACAAGGTTACCGAAGCCTATTCCAATGAGTTTATCGGGAATGGCGTCTCCAGCTTCACCGCTAAGGGAATGAAAAAAGGCGAAACGCGCCTTTATAAACTATACAAATAGACGATAATTGGAGTTAATATGAGAAAAACAATAAACAATGTTCGAGAATTGATAAGTATCTATGTAACGCTTACGTTTTTGTGCATGTACCCTGTGCATGCACAATTAACTGTAGCCAAGCAATTGATGAACGCTGGCGACTTCAATGCCAATCTTCTGCCGGCAATCACGCAATGGACTCCTGGGACTGGCGCTTCATTCGACAATGCCACAATAAAGCTGACAAATACGGGCGCTCAACAATGTTTGGCATATTATTCATACACGCTAAATCAAAATATCGCGAAGCCTGTCCGGATTACAGGAGAAAGCTATTCGCAAGGGATAACTGTTGTTTCTCCTTCTTTATCGTATTCTTTAAGGGTTGATATAACCTATAATGATAATTCCACAGAATTATATCGTTGTGTACCCTTTACCGGTAATTCTTCCTGGGAATCAAAGGATTTTATATTTTGTCCGCAAAAACCGATACAACGAGTGTTAGTCGTTGTGATGTTGTATAATTATTCCGGTACTGCCTGGTTTAAAAATATTACATTGCAAGTTAAAGCTGACGGCGGAAGCTCCAGTTTCGGGAAATTCGGCAATACTGCGGTTTTTAATCAGACCACCACAGAAGGTTATCTCGTCAGGCAATTTACCGCTGCCGAAAACTGGTATGAAATCGCGAATGGGCAAACTGGACGGAATTGGAGTTTGGATGCATCCAGTAGCACAAATAATGGTTTTACCACGCATACCGCAACCATAACCAATACCAGCGGAAATAGCCGCGCCGGAATATTGGCTTACAGAATACCGCTAACCGGCAGTAATTTTAAATGGTGCAGCACAGATCTGCGGACCCAGCTTTCAATGAACTCGCTTGATGTTGAATATTCGGATAGAATAACCAGCAACATTAATGCCAATGAAATAGCCGGCAATACTAATGCCAAATCATCCTCGAAGTTCCTATGGGGATGCGTTGTCAATGACATAAATGGTTACGCCATTGCAGTTGACCCGGATTATCCCTGCCAATTCAAGATAAGCTACAATGCCTGCAATCAGGAGTTCTTTGTCGTGTTTGATTTGGGTTTCACCGCATCTGGCAGCGTCAAAGATAATGCAACAGTGAAGTTTGTTACGTGGATGTTCAATCCTGCTTCCGGCATGCGTCAGGCGATTCACGATTTTTACAAGCTATATCCGAATGCTTTTCGTGACAGGATTACAGAGAAAGGGGGGGAACACGGAATCTGGTGGTACCTTAAGGATCTTTCCGGCAATTCTATCAATAATATAAAAGATTTCGGTTTTAAAATCGATCAGCAACCACCGAACGGAGCAATAGCATATGATGATGCTAATGATCTTCTGAGCATATTCTATGTTGCTCCATGGGAATTGAGAATATATGGCGCAGATTTGCCGGGGTGGCCGCATCCTGCTTACGCTGATGTTGTACAAAAACTTACTGACTTATATAATTCAAGCGACCCTGCGGCCATTGCAGTTGTTAATTCAGCCAGCAAAGACAGTTCCGGCAGATATATATATCTTACGACCGCTGAATGGTCGCCGAACCATATCCGCTTTCAATGCAATCCGGCTCCGGGAATAAGGCCGAACATATATGGGGCCAACACCCCGAGCGAACGCAACGCTTATTATGATCAATGGAGAAATTCAAGTTTCCAGGATTTATTGACTGCTCCGAATACCTGGGACGGCATGATATGCGATAATGTAACTGATGGTTATTTGTCATTATGCGACGAAAAAACACCGATTGACTATGATTCGTCACATTTCAACCATATGACAACCCCGCTGATTCACGATATAAACGGTGTTGTCGGCATTGGTCTTGAAATGATGATCTGGGAATATTTTACCGGGGTGCGACAAGATATGGACAATCTGATGGCCGGCGACAATCGGCTGCGGATCATGCAGGCGAACGGTTCACCGCCACCTTTTGCCGGATGTAAACTTGATGTACAAGGCGGAGAGCAGGTATGGGACGTAAACAATAACTGGAGTCCACGTACGGAAGCAACAATGCTGGAATACAGAATGAAAGCCGGTCGTAAACCGGTTGTGTTCCTGCAAAATCCTTACGAACACAGTCTAGGGACAGGCTCCAACTGGATGACTAATGCGAGAACGCAAAAATACATTGCGCGGTGTTGCGCATTTGGGATTATGCCGTCATTGGGTATAACTGATGGCGGCAACTCCACCGGACTGACGTATTTTTCCAACTCTACTTTTTTCGAAACGGCCAATCCCAACACCACCCCCGCAAACATGAGTGACAGAAATTTATTTCAAAAATATATTCCGGTAATCAGGAAACTCAGTCAGACGGGATGGGAACCGGTCAGACAGGCAACAGTCAGCGACAGCGACGTATTCCTTGAACGTTTCGGCGCGGAATATATTACCATATTTAATCCGACCGCCAACTCAAAAAGCATTACGGTCACTTATTTGCCTGCTGCAATAAGCATGACCGGCAAAGAACTGATATCGGACAGCAGCGTTACCTGGACGAGCGGCCAGACAACATTGACTGTCGGCTCCGAATGTGTGGCGGTTATTGAAATACCATCTTTGCTCGATTTCAAATTTGATGAAGGAACCGGAGCTTCGGTTGCCGCAACAGCCCCATATGCCGGCATTACCGGGACAACTTCAAATACGTCCTGGGTAAACGGGGTGGACGGGCAGAGTACCCATGCACTTAGTTTTGACGGCAGCGCAAGTTATATCAATATCCCCAGCAATAATTTGTTTGCGGCTTCAGATGTTGGTATAACATTTTCAGCATGGGTTAAACCAGGCTCTATAACGCCGAATAATTACAATATGGTGCTTACTCATGGAAACAGTCATTACCTTTCTTTGTACAATGGATGTGTAATGTTTAAAATTCTTACTGAAGACGGAGTATCGCACTGGTGCTACACTTCAGCCACATTGACCGTTAATACATGGTATCACATCGCCGGCAGTTACGATCGTGAGGGAAATATGAAGGTATTTATTAATGGGCGGCAGAATGGTTCTACTGCAGGCCCATTTTTAAATCCGGACAGCAATGCGAATTCTCTTACCATTGGCAAGTACAACAGTTACAGCTTATACTATTTCAATGGCATAATAGATGATGTACAGATATGCCGTAAAGGCAGCACTGACAAAGAAATCAGGAAATTAAAGGACAAAGCGATAATTGCATATAGTTTGCCGCTAAATGAAGGTACCGGAACTACCGCATATGATGACTTTGACAGCTCCCGGCAGGCAACTATAACCGGCGCAGCCTGGCATGGCAATACCACGCTTGATAAGAAAGATAATGCTCTTTATTTTGACGGGGTTAATGATTATGTAACTATTACCGGAAGCAGTACTGCTTTCAGGACAGACGGAAGCAATGGATTTACTTTTGCTGCATGGATTAAATCGGACGGGGCCTTTCCGACCGGGCATGATCCGGTAATTTCAAAGGGAAATACGTATCTTAGCATATATAACGGTAAACTTGGATTTAAAACCCTGACCGATTATCCCACCAATAATCAAAGGTGGTGTGCAGGCTCCACTACTTTGACGTCTGGCGTCTGGCATCATGTAGCCGCAGTTTATGAGGCAAATGGAAACATTAAAGTATATTTGGACGGATTACAGAATGGCAGTACAGTCGGCCCTTATCCTAATCAAGTTAATGAAACATCTAATATACAGCTAGCAGGCTGTCGGGCTGAGAAAAATATGGTACATTATTGAGTGATTATCCCAATAGTAAGTCTATGTATTCATATCTATGATACAAATTGAAGCTCATGTATTGCAATTATGGGCTGAA